>ERZ507185.22-NODE-22-length-95575-cov-16.4279_pt1 | contig 95575 bp, 92 predicted proteins | sample MGYA00513763_ERZ507185 | MGnify/ENA metagenome assembly ERZ507185
TGCTCCAGACCCCAGTCTTCTCCGGATAACTAAATTTCAGCATCAATCGCTAAAACCGCGATTAATGCTGAAATTCTGTTATCCTCAAAGACTACCCGGGCTCTTCCGCACTCTTTGCCCCATTACCAACCTACCCGACATTTTATACCACACCTGGCCCAGCTGAGTGTGGCTTTTTGTATCTCCGTTTAACTTAATTATTTTTTGGACGTGGTTATTCCAATCATCGAAAGCCAGTACGGGATGGTGATCCCTTGGGAAATACCATTTTAAATTCAAACGGGCAAGTAAATCTGGCACCGGAGCAGGCTGCTGATCATTCACCGCCAGCGGAATCGTGCCCGTAGGAACCGGATAACGTGGTTGTGATTGAGCAGACTGCGGGCGACTTGAGCTACTAGAAAGCGACTTACTTAGCTGCTGCGGATGACGCCAGGCGACCGCTGGTTGAATCGCCGGCGTTGCCCGTTGTAAGGGGCTGACTGGTAGCGCAGGACGCTGCTCCGCCGGCGCCAAAGTAGGTGGCGTTACAGGCTGGGATGATGACGACATTTCCGAAGGAGTAGGTTTAACCTCCGCAGGAAGGACTGGTGGCGTTTGAGAACGTAAATGAACTTCGTAAAGGTGACCAGATTCCTTAATTTCATCAAAAGTGAGCGATCCCTGCGGCAAATCACTGCTGACTAAGCGATAGTCTTGATGATCGAAGGTCTCAGTTAAATTGGCTTGGGGATGCTTAACATCCACGTTGACCGTTTTGGAAGAAACTATTTTTCCCGTCCGGTCGTCAATCCACCGGATTACGGCCGTTTTCTTTTTTAATTGGTAACGGACCGTGATGTTTAAGTCGGTACTAGCAGGAGTTACGGGCGTGGCCGGTACCGCATCCTTAGCTGGATCCGTTAGTTGGTAACCATGGGGCAACGGGTCGGGTACCTCGGTAAAAGTAGCTTGCGTACCACTATGCCAATTTTCAGAATCCCGAGGATTGCCTTGATCATCCATTTGAAAATCAGTCGAGGTATTCGAAAAATAGTTTTTTGTCACATGTTCAGCTAAATTATCAACGGACACAAAGGTAATGGGCTGGGCTACGTGGGTTAGCGCAACCGTTTGGCCATTTTTATCGACATAATGTATAGTTTCGTTGATAGTTTTAGCTTTGAAGTGGTATATTGGAGCGTAAATATAAGTAACCATACCGTTGTCGCCATCTTTGTTAAGTCTTCCCCGAGTTGGAAGACTATCAGGCGCAGTACCGACTAGCCGGTAATTTTTAATGGACCGGGGCTGACTAACGTAAGGCTCGCCAACGTGGGGGCCGTGCGGATAGTACGCTTGCCCGGTTCCTAGCAAATGGCCGGACTGGTCAACGTACCGTACGCTAACCGTTGCATGGCAATGGTGATGCCAATGATGGTGATGGTGCTTATTTCCCCAAAAATAATGGTGCGGATCGGCTGATGATGAGGCGATCGCACTAGCAGATGATCCCCAGTAATCTAACCTCGGCGGCCGGCTTGCGGCCTCTTGCGGTGCAATTTGAGGAGATGATGCCGGATAAGTTGATTTGGATACTTGATCACTAGCAGCTACGGAAATGGGGGACAACATAACGTTTAGTCCAATGGTCACACCGACTAAGCTAGTGATGAACCATTTACGACCGTAATTATAGAACCGTTGGTAGTGATTTGTTCCCAAGATGATGAACCCTCCAGACATATTTTTAGAGTTGGATCTTTAAAAATATCTTCAACAAATCATCTTAAGGAGTTTTTATTTATGATCGAAAAGTTTAACCGTTTATTGGACGACGAACAACAATTGGTGCTCCAAATGGCCGAACTTTACATCCACGATCCAGAAAAGAAGCTATCAATTAGCTATCTACAAAGTGAATTAGGCGTTAGCCGTCACCAAGTGCTAATGGCCTTTGATTTGCTGAAAGATACCGTTGCGTCACTTAACCTGAAAAACATCGACTTGGCCTACGATGGGAAGGGGATCATTGCCATGTATGGCTTGACGACGTCATTGCTTAAACAGCTTTTGGAAGAAATGGCGCTAAGGTCGATCCGTCTAAATGTTTTTATTAATTCCCAATTAGGAATTTACGGGACTCAAGCCCAATTCACGAAACGTTTTGGGATAAGCCGAGCAACTTATTATCGCAATATTATGGGAATCCGGCAACTCTTCACCGAATAAATTTTCAACTATCGTTCGTTGACGGAAGCAAGGTTGCGACAGGTATTGTTTAGTGTGATTCACCATTTTTTTAACGGAATTGACGGGCTCCCTGGTGAATACCGAATGGAAATGCCAACCGTTTTGGAACAAATTTGTACGGATTGTGGGATGTGTCTTAAATACACCGAACGGAAGCGACTGGTTAATTTTGCTTTTGTACAAGCTCAAAGAATTCGACAGGGGCACGTACTTACAGAGTTATCCGATTTAAGTCCGGTGGCTGCTGATGACGATGGTCCTGATTTTGGTCCCCTTAATCAGTTTTGGGGGCTGGAGGACGAGGATTTGCGTCGGAAAAAACAGTACTTAACGATTTATTGTCGAGTAAACGAGCTGCTGGATTTTTCAATTGATCAATGTTGTGGACCGCAGCTACAAGAATGTTTACAGGATTTGGTGGATAGTCAAACGGAACTTTTATACAGCACTTTTGCGGACGCAAGTTTGGAAAAGGCGATTGGCCGAATTAAACGAGCCTTAACTCAAACGAATGCAAAGGTGTTCTCGCCGTTTTACTTTAGTGAAACGTTCGTCGATCCCACAAAAATGCCCTTTTTTAACGAAACTTACCCCGCAATTGACGCGGTGGTAAAGCAGTTGTTGGGTGAGGTGGCTAAACGCCGCCAGCTATACATCGATCAGGACGTGTTAACCCAGTTGTACTACACGTACATGCTGATTTTATTGGAACATTTGCCGGTGAAATTTTTAAGCCGAACGGTTAAGATTACGGTAGATTTTTCGAATGGACCAATCTTTACGAAGTATATTGTGGCGCAGTTGCAGCAGTTTGCACCGCTAAATATTGAAATTATGATGGAACTAACGGAAGAAACGGATATCTTCCTCTCGGACCAATCGTTTGCGGAACTAGATTGTGAACAAATGATATGGGAGTCGCCACCGTTAGCGGCGGATTGGGAGCAGTTGGGAGATATGATTGTGAGGATTAAGAATCAGAGTGCGGAAGGACCCGGATAGTTCTCGAGGATTAATTGAATCCCGCCGTTAATCGCGATTTAGGCGATTGACGGCGGGATTTTATTAACCGGAGGGAACGGGGTCCAGGAGCACGTTGCTAAAAAATTAGATTTTTGAACTGAAAAGGCTGAAAGAGTTAATAAATCGTTTGCTATATTGGCTTTAATAGAGCCAAAACGTATGCCAAAAGTCAGTTTGTTTAACCCTAATCGATCATTATGCCAGATTCGAGCATAATGGTCGATTTTTAGTTATGCCTCACAAACTACCCGGCCTTTGCTTAAAATATTATTCTAATTTTGGCTAAAAAAGGAACCGCGTTGATACCCGGTAGTGACAGATTCTCTCAAGTTTTTCAAATCAATTTCAAAATGTGAAACGTCAGGAGTCTTTACTGTCAAGGGGTCGGATTATATGATGAAAAAGTACTAATCGTTGAATTAGTACAGGGGGGATCATTTTGAATATCCTAGCAGCTTAGGATATGGGGACAACGGGAGGCTGGAAGAAACTAATCGTTTTTTCTGGCCTCTGCGTGTTTATATGGCAATTATTCAGGTCAAAAAGGATAGTCCCTCACTGGCCAGTTCAAGAACTAAAAGCGAAGCCGGCTTTCGCTAAATCCCTACCCATTTTAATTTAGAAAGGTGGTCGCGCTGCAATTAAAAAGCGATATTGGTTTTGGATAATAATTGGGTTACAAGTACAATTTGTAGCAAAAATGGTACACGACACCTACTTCAGTGACCGCTGGGCCACTCGTTACGTGGTAAAAGCCCGTGGCGATGTGGTTACCAACGTGGACTATACTTTAACGAAAAATCGTTTTAGCGGAACGGCTTTAATCGTTAAAGATCATAAAGTGTTGTTACATAAGGGTTATGGTAAGCAAGATGCCACCCATGCTAACGATGTAAAAACGTTATATAACATTGCCTCGATTGAAAAGAGTATGACTTCAATCATGGTGGCGAAATTGGTGCAGTTAGGAAAGTTGTCTTTTGATACAAAGCTAGCCCGTTTTTATCCGACAATTCCTAATGCTAAAAATATTACCATCCGCGATATGTTAACGATGACTTCGGGATTGGAAGCAAGTAGTGATCCGGAACGGGCACTAAACGAAAAACAGCTTACAAACTATTACGTGCACCATTTGGCGGTGGACCCGCGAAAAGGTTGGGATTATGACGCGGTGAATTTTCACTTGTTGGTAGGTGTGATTACCCAACTTACTCACCTAAACTATCAGGACAGTTTCCAACAGCTGATTAAATTACGGCGGCCCATTAAAATTATGAGCATGCCCAATTTTAAAAATCCGCACGTGGCAAAAAGTTACCACAAAAACGGTCGGGCATATCTTAACCCGGCTTACATTTATCGTAACGAGGTTGGTACCGGAAGTTTTTTTATGACCGCAGGCGACCTGTACCGGTATTTTGCGGCACTGGTGAACGGTCAGATCATCCCGCTTAAGGTGGTTAAGCAGCTTTTTAAAACTTCTACCCAAAGCGTCTATGCTGGGGGAGTTTATCAAAATCGGCTATATTACCGCGGACATGGGATTTTACGTGGATACGAGCCGTCGATTATTTTCAATCGCTCGGCGGGAACGGCGGTTGTTTTGTTAGGTAACCGGCGTGGTCGAGAAACCACGATGAAATTAGCAAACAGCATTTATTCGTTAATTAACCAGGCCCCTTATTTGGGCGGGAATTCATATTAACGAGGGTAGCTGCGGATACTTTTACTTGGGGGAGAAATGAAAAATTATGTACGTAACGGCAATTGTTCCGGCGCACAACGAAGCTGGAAATATTAAACGCGCGGTCCGAGCGCTAAAAAAACAGGTTGATAAAGTAATTGTGGTTTGTGACCGTTGTGATGATGATACATACCAACGCGCTCAACAGGCAGGGGCCCGCGCATTTGAAACTGTGCAAAACGAAGGTCGAAAGGCGGGGGCGCTGAACCAAGCGCTGGAGAATTACGTAGATTGGCAGCGACCGGACCAGTATTTGTTTATCTGTGATGCAGATACCGTGATTACGGAAGACTGGATTGAACACGCTAAGCGAGTAATTGCCCAGGGAGATTATGATGCGGTTGGCTCCGTCTTTTACGGAACGGCTAACCGCAATAAGCTGATTGAGTTTTGCCAACAGTTGGAGTGGTATCGCTACGCCAATCAAGTTCGCCGTAGTAAGAAAGTTTTTGTCTTAACCGGGACCGCGTCGTTGATCCGAGCAGAAACGTTGCAAAAGGTTCGACAACAAATTGGGACCTTTTACCGCGAGGATTCGATTACCTAAGATTTTGCCCTAACGCTAGATTTAAAAGCAGCGGGGGCCAAAATGATTTCGCCATTGTCGTGTTATTGCACGACTGAGATTATGCAGACGTGGCGCTTGCTATATTTACAACGGCGCCGCTGGTATTTAGGGGCGCTTCAGCAGGTGACCCGCCGACGTTGGAACAAAATGATGTTGCCGTATGTTTTTCAACAGTTGATGTTATTAATTTCGGTGTTCGCTTTTTTAGGATTGATTGTGTTCACCACGTACCTGATGCTCGAAAATTTAATGATTTTTAGTTTGCTGTGGTTCGTAATTGGCGTGATTTTTGCTACCGAGCGGGTGGTGACCATTTGGGACCAAGATTTCCAGGCCAAGTTTTTTGCCCTCATGATGCTGCCGGAACTAATGTATAGCTTGTTTTTACAATTGGCTTACTTAGGTGCGTTGCTTCAATTGCTCCAGGGGTCAACGGGGACTTGGAACCACTTAAATACTGATCCATCAAAGGAGGCATAAAAATGTATACCAACGTACAAAAAAACGGGATGTTATGGATTGGATTTAGCTGGAACGGCCTGTATCATGGGTTGGCCATCGTTTCGATATTCTTTGCTATTTTAGCGGTGGTAACCATCCTACGGAGTATGTGGGCCCGGACGCATTTTGACCCAACTTGGGAATAGTTAAGTTTTAAAAGGAGATTAGTGTGAGGAAAAGATGGCTACTTGGATTAGTGATCGCAATTATTTATTTTTGGGAAAGCAATCAAACCATTGCGTACTCATCCACTGATTGGGGCGACCAATTTATTACTAACGTGAGTTTGGGAGATGCGCAACACGACGATCGTACTAGTTTTGGTTTGTACGACAAGCTGGTTGGAAAATGGGAATTTAAAATTCCTGCCAACGTACCGGTCAAGGCGCAAGACCAACTCACTTTTAAAGTCCCCCGAAATTTAAGACTGGTTAGTAACGCCCAATTCAACCTGAAAGACCGGCATGGGCAAGTGATTGGACGGGTAGATGCACAACGTGGGAGCGGTAAAATCACGGTGCGGTTAGCGCGCTACGTTACGCAACATGACGGTGGCATCTACGGCAACTTTAAATTAGGACTTTTATGGGACTATGACCGGGTCAAGCCCGCTTCCACCGTAGCAGTCAGTTGGCCACGTTTACGAACCGAAAAATATAAAATTTTACCGCATCAGGGACCTAATTCCCGAGAAACGGTGTATTCATGGGGTTGGTATGATACTAAGGACCCCCAATTAATTCATTGGCGAGTACGCCTTAATTATGCAAAGCAACCGCTCCGACAAGTAACGTACACGGACTTGATCGGGATAAACCAGCAGTTAGTCCCTGATTCGATCAGGGTCAAAAAGGTTAAATTTGATCGGAGCGGTCGCAAGTTTAAAGTGTTGGCAAGTCGCTCGCCAAAACGAATTACCCAGTATAGCCAACTACGGTTTGCGGTGGCGCTGGGTGACTTGAATGGTGCCAACTTGATTGATTTTGAAACACGGGCAACTAATTCAATGGCCCGGTGTTTTAAACACCAAGCGCAGTTAACCGGGGTCAACCTCAACGAAAAAAATACCGGTAAGACGCCCGTAAAGCAGGCTTCGGGGACCGGAAGCAGACTAGGAGAAATCCGTGGAGTGAGTTTGCGAGATGACGATGCTCGTCAGCCCCTTCCGCTGCGGTTAGACACGGTTTTAGCCGGCGATGATCACCAACTAGTAATTAAGTTTGGTTTAGTGACGTTAGGGTTGGTAGCTTGCGTAAGCTGGTTTGTCTACCGACGTCCACGATAATAGAGTAGTTAGCAAAAACCCGCCAGGTTGGCCTTACCAACTTGACGGGTTTGCTAATCTAATTAAAAGGGGGAAATTCTATCCGGCTACTTTTTAGGAGCAGCGGGATGTTTCTTTGAGATTTGGGTGAAGGCGATCACGCACATCAACGCTTGAAAACCAAAGGTCCAAACGTTACGACCGAAAAGGGCAGGAACCGTAGATGCGGCGACCACCACCATGGCCCAAGCAATGATTCTGGACATTTTAGTTTGATGCTCTGGTTTTATCATAATGCAGGTTCCTTTCGGTTAAAAATTATTTTGCGTTAGCGGCTTTTTCAGCAGCGTAAGCAGCATTGCGTTTCTTCATTTGTTTTGCGTACCACCAGAAGAGGAGGACGTAAGCAGCGAGGGCTAACAACGCGTAAATCATGAAGGTGATTTCACCAGTCGAAGCTTTACCAACTAAGTAAGCTAAGAATTGTTCGATTGGTCCTTCCTTGGTTGATTCAGCAATCTTAGTACCAGCGCTCAAACCTGCTGGGAAAGCCCCCACTTGTTTAGCAACGTTGGTAATGAATGGAGCACTTAAAGTACCGGCCCAAAGGAAGATTGGCATTTCAATAGCCCCGATGACGATCATCCGAATAATCTTACCGCGGGTAACCACCAACAGCGCGGGAGTAACTCCCATCGCGATGATTCCACCAAGTGGAAGGATGTGGTTGCCAGGCAATACTAAGGCTTCAAGCAACATCACTGGTGCTAAAACGTTAGCAGCTGCCCAGATTTCAGCACGTCCTGCGATAAATGGCCAGTCCAAACCAATGTTTAACTTCCGTCCGTGAAGGTGCTTGTTAGCTAAGTCAGTAACCCCTTGGGAAAGTGGTTCAACAGCAGCGATGAACCAAGCTCCAATTTGGGAGAATAACTGCAAGCAGACCCCGCCGGTAAAGGCTAAAGTCAAAATTTCTTTTGGATCTTGCCGAGCAACTAGACCGATAAAGACCCCTAGGTAGCAACCAATGGCAAAGTGGCTGCCCCAGAATCCAATCCGTTTGTTTAATTCAGCAGAGTCAAAGTCGTACTTATCTAACCATGGGAAAATTTTGTCAAAAATCTTGTCGAACAGCATGATTATCGGGTTCATCATGTAGTTTAAATGGGTAGTAGTCATTGGGTTATCATCTGGCGCGTTTAATAAATCGTTAAACGTGGGCTTCATTAAGTCAGAGTTGATAATCTTTAGAATACCGATAATTAAAATCAAAATAATTGCAATTAATAAATTGGCACCAAAGTACATTGCCATCAATGCCGTAAATGAAATGTGCCAGATGTCAAACACGTCGACGTCCAAAGTGTTGGTCCATTTCAAAGCCAACATAATCAAGTTCAAAATTACCATCAAAAGTAAGAAGAACAGGGTGTATGGCGAGCCCCAGGTGATGGTAGCCAATGGAGCCCAACCAACGTCGGTAACCGACAGATTAATCCCTGTCGACTTAACAAAAGCGGCCAAAGGAGCTTGGTAAGCGGTGGTTAAAATATTAATAATGGCACTAATCCCGGTTAAAGCAATCGCGAGCTTAATACCGCCTTCCAAGGCTTTGGAAAACTTAACGCCTAATGCCCAAGCCAATAAAGTTAAAACAATCAGCATGATTGGGGCAGCCCCCAAGTCAATGATTGGCTTGAAAATCAGGTTGGCAAAATGAATGATTCCATTCATATAATCTCACTCCTTTATTTAGTTGTAGTTATGATTTATAAAATTGAAACCAGATTGATTAATGACCGCTTAAAATGAGCAGCCATGGGGAACGCCGTCTAAAACAATGAAGGCGCTTACTTGAATGGTATTAAATAAGGGGAATCCGAGCCAATTGGGGATTCCCCTTTGTTTAAGCAGTTAATTAGCCTTGGATTTTCTTGATTTCTGCTTCGATTTGGTCGTAAACAGGTTTAGCCATTGCGGGCATCCGGTAAAGAATTGCCCCAGCATCGATTTCAGGAATATCAATGTCAAAGCCAAGGTCAGGATGGTTGATTGGTAAGAAAATTTGAACGCCTTCCATCTTTTCAGGAGTAACGTCTTTGATCATTTCTGCGTCAACAGAAACGTCGTAACCACGGTTCTTCATTTCTTCTTCGACAGCATCCTTAATTTGATGACTTGAATTAACACCAGCACCACAAGCAGTTAACATTTTAATCATAATAAATACCTCCACATAAGTAATTTAATTATTTTTCATCAAAGTTAGTCGACAAGAAATCAAAGATCTCTTCCGGGGAATCACTTGCAAACAGGTGTTGCAGGCTATCCCACGGGGTGTGAGTCAAAAACTCCATGATTTCAGCAAGCACGTTAGCTTGACCTTCCGGGTCGTTATTCAAAATCATGAATAAAAAGCGGACGGTCATGGTTTGCGTGGGATTGATCATGTTATGAAACTCGACGGGATGTGCGAGCTTTACGGGAACAATCCGGCGCTTATAAACAAAGTTGGCTTCCGTATGAGGAATGGCGACGTTTGGATATTGGGATCCCACCACCGATAAATCCATGCCCGTCGGATAAGCATCTTCTCTGCTATTCAGATTGTCGAGAAAGTTATCCTTAACGTATCCCTTTTCAACTAAGTCGTCGGCGACTTCCTTGAAAACGGCCTGTCTGGTTGTACCTGAACTAACATAGACAATCTTTGGATCAAATAGAGATTCGATTGCTGTTTCGCTCATATACAGATCACCTCTTTCAAACATTGGCAAGGTAAAGTTTATTTATGTTTGCCTTTGTTTATTTTTGATTACAGCTACATTCTAATTAAGCGCTTTCATATTGTCAACCAGTTTTTTTGGTTGGGCTTGGATTAATTAAAGCGTTGACATTCGGGAATGCAAATATTATTCTTAGTTTGTAACACAAATGAACAAAAACAAACATTTAAAAAGTAAAAAGGAGGGGTGCGAGTGCTAAAAAATGAACGAATGATGAAAATTTTGAACGCAGTTAATAGTAAAGGAACGATCACGGTTAACGATTTGGTCGATAAGCTGTCAGTTTCGTCAATGACTATTCGGCGGGACCTCGACGAACTCGAGAAGCAGGAAAAAATTGTGCGAGTTTTCGGCGGGGCTCAAAGCGTTAACTTAGTGTCGCAAACCGAACCCTCATATATTCAAAAACGTAAAATTCATTTAGCTGAAAAAAATGAAATCGCTAAAGCAGTGGCAAGTATGATTAAACCTAACGAAACTGTTTTTCTTGGTCCGGGGTCGACGAATGAATTGGTTTCCAAGTATTTGGAAATCGATGATTTACGAATCGTGACCAACAGTTTGCCAGTTTTTCAACGTTTTTCAGATGAGCACGACTTTGACCTTTGCTTAGTTGGGGGAACATACCGACGCCGGAGCGGTGCGTTTGTGGGGAGTTTAGCGGAAGAATTTTTACGCAACATTAAAATGCATAAGGCATTTGTGGGGGTTAACGGAATCTCGAACACAAGCGTGATGAATGCAGATACCGATGAAGGCGCGTCGCAACGAGTTGCTTTGGAGCAATCGCAGAATAAGTATATCGTGGCTGACCACCATAAGTTAGATCACGATGATTTCTATAATTTCTATGATTTAAGTAACGTTAACGGTTTGATTACCGATGCGGGCGTTAAACCAGCAATCTTACGACGTTACCAGCAAATTACCGCCGTCCACGTTGCTAAAAAGATTGAATAAGAAAAGGAGCAGTGAACATGAAAGTTGTAGTAGGTGCAGATAAAGCAGGTTTTGACTTGAAAGAAAAGGTAAAAACTTACCTTAAAGAACATGATTACGAAGTGGTTGACGTTAGTGAAACTCCCCAAGCGGACTTCGTAGACTCTTCCTTAGCCGTTACGGATAAGGTTTTGAACGACAAAATTGAAAAGGCTATCATGTTTGACGAATACGGGGTTGGTTCAGCAATGGCTAGCAACAAGGTCAAGGGCATGGTCACGGCTAACGTAGTCGAAGAAAACACCGCCCACATGACCGCCATGCATAACGGTGCCAAAGCCATTGCCATCGGTGCCGGCGTCGTTGGTGAAAAATTGGCTTACAACATTGTGCAATATTACCTAGATACTGAGTATGCCGGGGGTCGTCATCAAATCCGCTTAGACATGCTTAACAAAATGATTTAATTAGGGAGGAAGCATAGAATGATTATTTCAATTGGAAACGACCATATCGTTACAGACGTAAAAATTCAATTATCAAATTTCTTGAAATCCTTAGGTCACGAAGTAATTGATGAAGGAACTTACGACACCACCCGGACCCACTACCCAATTTACGGGAAACGGGTTGCTGAAGACGTGGCGGATGGTCGTGCAGACCTTGGCGTGGTACTTTGTGGAACCGGAATCGGGATTAGTACCGCGGCCGATAAGAACGAAGGTGTCCGGGCTGCGTTAGTTTCTAACCTAGTTGCCGCACGTTACGCTAAGGAAGAACTTAACGCTAACGTAATTGGTTTTGGCGGCGCAACCGTTGGCGAACACCTCTGCGAAGACATTATTAAGGTGTTCTTGGATTCAGAATACAAGGAAACCGAAGAAAACAAGAAGTTGATCGACAAAATTGATCACATTGCTACACCAAACCCAGATCAAAAGGATAATCCACACTTCTTTGACGAAGAAAACGAAAAGTGGGCTGAAGGATTTTACCACGATTAATTAGGTCGATTATCAATTTGTGCAAATTTTTGTTAAAATTGTAAGCGGTACCTGAAAGGGCATTCAAAAATATTTTTTTAAACGAAAAGGGGAAGTTGGACACTATGAAAACATTGACAGAAGGAAAACTACGGGGACTGAAGGCTTTATCAGATGAAAACGGCGTAATCAGCGCTTTGGCAATCGACCAACGCGGTTCGTTGAAAAAGATGATTAGCGCGGCAAGCGGACACGAAGCTAGTCAAAAAGAAATCGAAGACTTTAAGGTGGCGATTTCTTCCGAATTGACTCCATACGCAAGCGGAATTTTGCTTGACCCAGAATACGGCATTCCCGCAGCACGAGTTCGCGACGAAAACGCTGGCCTACTAACGGCTTATGAAAAGACAGGTTATGACGCAACTGAACCAGGCCGTTTCCCAGACATCCTTGATCAATGGTCAGTACGTAAACTTAAGGAATTAGGTGCGGACGCCATCAAATTCTTGTTGTATTACGATGTTGACGAAGGTGAAGAAATCAACGAACGCAAGCACGCTTTCATTCAACGGCTCGGCGACGAATGCAAGGCTGAAGACATTCCGTTCTTCCTGGAACTAGTTTCGTACGATGCTAACAATGATGACGTAAAGGGTAAGGAATACGCTAAGGTTAAACCGCACAAGGTTATCGAAATGACTAAGGAATTTTCTAAACCCGAATACGGCGTCGACGTTTTGAAACTGGAAGTACCAGTTAACCAAGCTTACGTAGAAGGTTTTGCGGAAAATGACGCCGACGTAGTTTACAGCAAGGAAGAAGCTGCGAAGTACTACAAGGAACAAAGCGACGCTACCGACTTACCATTCATCTTCTTGAGTGCTGGTGTTTCTGCAGAATTATTCCAAGAAGAACTCCAATTTGCGCACGATGCGGGTTCAAAATTCAATGGGGTCCTTTGTGGCCGGGCAACTTGGCGCGGTGCAATTGAACCATTTGCTGGCGAAAGCGAAGAAGTTGGTCGCAAGTGGCTGCAAACCCAAGGTAAGAAGAACATTGAAGACTTGAACAAGGTTTTGGCAAAGAGTGCGACCCCTTGGTTTGAAAAGGTACAAAAATAATTTGAAAAGGCCCAGAAGATGACGAACTATGAAAAAATCCAAAAGGCGAACCCTCAGTTAACGATTTATCAGGTGGGTGACGAACAATTTCGGGATTATGGAATCGTATATAAGCAATTTGATTTAACGGAAATTAACGATTACATGGCCAGGGTGGCAGTTACCGCTGCAAACCAGTACGTACCGAAAAATCCTGCAATTGAACAAATGAGCGTGATCCATGAAATCAGCGGGGATGTTTTTGGCGGAATGGCACTTTCAGCAGGCCAGTGTGTGGGCCACTGTGATGCCTTTTCAGCCGTTGAATTTCACCAAGGTAGCGAAGTGAACATCACCTTTACCGACGTGATTATGGTGTTAGGAAAGCGACGAGATTTACGGAATTACGAATTCCACGCCGTTGACGACGCGCAAATTTTCTACATTCCGCAAGGGACCGTCTTTGAAATGTTTAGTGACACGTTGCATTATAGCCCCATTGAGGTTACGCCAGCAGGATTTAAAGCGGTGGTGGTTGTATTGAATGGTACGAATGAATCTCTCCCAAGTTCATTTAAAACCCATAACCCCATGCTAGTGAAGAAAAATAAATTCCAGTTGGCGCACGCGACGCGGACTGATAAGGTCAAAGCCGGAATCTTGCCGGGGGTTAAGGGGCCATTGGTTCAGGTTCGCCCGATTCAAGATTAGAGGAGGCCATTAAAATGGATTGCAATGTCGATGAAGAAAAATTAACTGCCGAGCAAAAGGCAGAAATTGAACGGCAAGAAGAATTGCATCGGGCAATGATTAAACGCCAGTTAGAGGAATTTCCGGTTAAGGATCCCTTCTAAAATTAGCGTTAGTTAAAGTCAAAAACGAGATTCGGAAATTCCGGTCTCGTTTTTTTGTGAGCGCTTCCTTGGAGCTGATTAGACAAAACTAAAGGACTTCCGAAGAATCCCAAAATACTCTGGTACAATAAAACTATGATTATTTAAGGTGAGGAAGGGTACGCATGAACTGGAGAAAAAGTAAAATAGGCATTTTTGCCATGGTTTTAGTGGTGATTTTGGTGGGGTCGATGATGCGCACCCCAATTACTACGATTCCCTTGATTTTGGGCAATTTAGCGCAAAGTTTGCGAGTGGCCCAGGGAAGCTTAGGGATTTTAACCACTTTGCCATTAGTGATGTTCATGGTGTTTTCAAATTTTGCTTCACAAATTTTAAAACGGATGGGCTTTAAACGGTCACTATTGCTGGCGTTAGCCATTTTAGTGCTTGGATCAGCGCTACGAATGGTTGTAACGATGCCCACGATGATTGGCGGTACAATTTTAATCGGGGTGGCAATCGCCTACCTAAACGTTTTTATGCCGTCGTTTGTGGCGGCCTATTTTCCGCAACGGATTGGGTTATACACCACGCTCTACACTTTTTCAATGATGATGGGTAGCGCAATTTTTAACTTGATTACCGCGCCAATCGTTAAATTGACCGGATGGTGGACGATGTTATTGATTTTAACGGTGGTGCCAGTACTGGCCTTGCTAACGTGGGGGTTGATCGTGCCCCATTTACCAGAAGAGATGGACGGACGGGTGCCAACGCCGACGGACAATCAAGCCCCAACTAAAACGGTGATTTGGCAAAATAAGCGGGCGTGGTGCTTTCTATTGGTGTTCGGTTGTCAATCGGTAATGATGTACACTTTTACGGCGTGGATGCCGTCGTTAATGGCCTACCATCACGTTGGCTCGGGCATCATTGGAGCAATCATGGCGTGCTTTTCGTTGATCGGCTTACCAGTCTCGGTATTTTTACCCCAAACCTTGACCCGGGTGAGTCGGCAAACTCAGGTTGGGTTGATTCTATCCGCTGGGATCGTGGGCCTCGGGGCAGCCGGAATGCTCTTCGTGCAAAATACCGCCGCTACTTGGTTTTGGTTAATTGAAGCCTTGTTAATTGGTTATTCGGTAAACCTCTTCTTTGTTTTCGTGATGACCATGTTTGCCATGAAGACGGCTTCGCCATATCAAACAGCGCAACTATCCGGCATGTCTCAAGCTGGTGGTTACCTCATCGCGGCTTTAGGACCCGTACTTTACGGGATGGCCTTTTCTGCTAACCCGGTCGGCAGTGCACAAAACGTGGTTTACCTCGCCATCGTTTTAGTTGCCACGGTAGCTGGCCTAGCAGTAGTAAAAATGGATCAGATTTAGTAAAGTTACGTAAAAATAATATAACCCCTTGCCGTCCGCAAACAATGAAGTTGCGGATGGGAGGGGTTATTTTTTAATGCGAATTACGTATGAATCTAGCAGAACCCGAGTAATTACTTGTAAAGGCAAGCGGGAGTGAACTTCATACGCCGGAAAGTAAGTAGTTTCGGACTTAAAACCACATAAAATTAAAGAGGCGTATTTTCCAATGCTACTAGTACTATTGGTGGTGATCAAAAGAATGGGGGCACGGTTTTGTGATATACGGCGGGCAGCTTCTACTAGTTCGGGAGTTTCTCCATTAAGTGAAATAATAATTACTAAATTGCCAGGACGAATATCGGTTGCTAGGGTTTGAATAATGTTGGGATCGTCGCTAAGCTGACAGTTTTTCTTTAATAACTGAAGTTTTACTAAAAGTTCTTCAGCAATTAGTTCAGAAAAGCCCCGGGCAAAAATGTAAATGGTTTGGGCACGTCGAATTTGCTGCACCGCTTTTTCAACGTCAGCAATCTTGATCATTTTAATAGTATTGGTGACTTCGTGTTCATTTTTCATGATGGCGCTGCGAATATCAGAATCGGCGCGAGCAAGGTTGGTGTAGGAATCCTGGTTCTCTTCGACTAGATGGTGTTTAAAATCACTGTAGCCCTTGAAGCCGCGTTTGCGAAGGGTCCGAATAATGGTTGCCGTAGAAACGTTAGCTTGTTGACCAAGCGCAACGATGGAAAGTGCCGGGATACTTTCTAGGTGATCTTGGATAAATTGCCACGCGTATTTTTCCGAATTACTTAATTTTTGTTGTTTCAAATTAGCCGCCCCTAAATGTAAATTCTTTTTCAAGAATACCACAGAAAAAGATTTTTTTGAAAACATTTACAACGCGATGGCGCCTACAATTAAGGTAGCAGAAAGAAGAGGTGCCTTAAATGATTTACACATGTACTTTGAATCCAGCAATTGACTTATTTATTGAAACTGATGAATTAAAACCGAGCAAGGTTAACCGAACGAACAGCTATGATATTCTAGCCAACGGAAAGGGCGTAAATGTTTCTTTCATTTTAAAGATGTTGGGCATTGAAAATCAGGCGCTAGGCATTGGAGGAGGTTTTACCAACGCATTTATCGAAGAAACGTTGCGTGAGCGGGGCATTGAAAATCATTTTGTGCATACGGATCAACCAACGCGGATTAACGTCTTCACCCGGGTGCTAGCAGAAGGAACCGAGTACAAAGAAGTTAATGCGGGACCCCAAGTTACACCAACGCAGGTGACTGAATTCTTAGGATTGATTGGAAAACTGACTGCAACAGACACTTTGGTCATTTCAGGAAGCTTTTCCCGCGGAGTGGAACCGCAAATTTTAGTAAAAATCGCGCAAAGGTCCCAAAAGCAAGGTTTTAAATTGGTAATCGATACTAATTATTCGGCAGTTTTGGAAACGCTACCATACAAACCGGAATTGCTAAAGCCAAATGATGAAGAACTAAGTAAGTGGTTTGGGTTAACTAAACGGCCAACCTTAACAGATTTAATTGAATGTGGCCAACAATTAGTGGCACGGGGAGCCCAAAACGTATTGCTGTCGTTAGGTAGTCAAGGCGCGCTCTTAGTTAACGCAACCACCGTCCTGCTTGGAAATGCTCCTAAAGGAACGGTGGTCAATACGGCCTGCTCAGGGGACACCATGTTAGGCACCTTTTTAGCCGGAATGAAACAACAAAAACCATTAGATGAAAATTTAAAATATAGCATCGCGGCAGGAAGCTCAACGGCTTTTCGGTCAGGATTAACTGATTTTACAGATGTTGACGAATTAAGTAAACAGATTACGATTAAAGTGGTTAAGGGAGGAATCGAGAATGGCTAAATACCAAATTATTGCGGCAACTGGTTGCCCAACGGGAATTGCCCATACCTACATGGCCCAGGAAGCTCTGGAGCAAGCTGCCAAAAAGCGGGGCGTTTCCATTAAGGTAGAAACTCACGGCCAAAGCGGCACCGATAACCCATTTACTGATGAAGAAATTCAAGGCGCTGACGGCGTGATTGTTGCAGCAGATAAAGACGTTCAAATTGAACGATTTGACGGCAAACGGTTGATCAACGTGTCCGTTACCAAGGGAATGAAGGAACCCGACCAATTAATCGACAGTATTTTAAATGACGACGTTCCCGTTTACCACGCCAGTAGCCCAGCTAGTGTTAAGTCCCAGAGCAGTGAGGCTAACGGGTCCTTCTGGCACAACATTTACGTTGATTTAATGAACGGGGTTTCCCACATGTTGCCGCTTGTGGTAGCCGGCGGGGTATTGACCGCAATTTCCTTTTTCTGGGGAATTAACTCGGCTGACCCTAAGAGTGCCGAGTTTAATAGCTTTGCGCAGTTACTGAATACCATTGGTGGTTTTGCAATGAATCTGATGGTTCCCGTACTGTGTGCTTACATTGCGGAGGCAATTGGGAAACGCTCCGGATTGGTAGTTGGTTTTGCTACGGGGATGATTGCCTATACTAATGGAACTGGATTTCTCGGCGGAATCGTTGGCGGTTTTTTAGCGGGTTACACGGTAGTCTTACTACAACGCTTGTTTAAGGCATTACCTAAATCGTTGGACGGTTTGAAACAAATTTTCCTTTTTCCAGTTATCGGGGTTTTTATTTCCGGCGCAATTATGTGGTATATGTCAATTCCGATGAAAGACATTAATACTGGGATGATGAGCTTTTTGAAGGGAATGGAAAATTCGAATCCGTTAATTTTGGGATTAATTATCGGGATGATGTGTGCGTTTGACATGGGCGGTCCCATTAATAAAGCAGCCTATTTGACGGGCACGGCACTACTTGCTCAAGGAAACTACTTCTTCATGGCGGGAGTATCGGCAGCCTGCATTGCACCACCGCTGGCAACCGGTTTTGCCGTATTATTCAACCGCAATGCCTACTCCGACAATGAACGGAGCGCGGGATACGTAAACTTTCTACTTGGCTCCACGCACATTACGGAAGGAGCGATTCCATTTGCAGCGCGGAATCCGTTGGTTAACATTCCAATTTTTATGGTGGGTTCGGCAGTTGCCGCAATCTTAACGTATATGACAAGAATTAGTGTTCCGTCTCCCCACGGTGGGTTTATCGTGCTGCCGTTAGTTAATAAACCATTTCTTTGGGTGGCCTTCATTGTCATTGGAGCGCTAATTTCAGGCTTTCTACTTTCGTTAGTTGCGGGTCGAACTAAGTCTACGGAAGGTGATGCAACGAATCCAACAACCGCAGAGGCAACCACGGACGATCAAGAGCTAGCGCAAATTTTAACCGTTAAGAATGTTAAAACGGCCGTTGAAGTTAGCTCACGTGACGAACTGTTAAAATATTTAGCGAATTTAGCCGTAAAAAATGGGTATAGTACGGATGCCAAGGCGGTTTACCAGAAATATTTAGCACGCGAAAAAGCCGGTTCTACTGGTATGGAACGTGGCATTGCGATCCCCCATGCACAAGATGCCAGCATCAAAAATTCGGCAATGCTAGTCGTTAAGCTACAAAAACCGATTACTTGGCAAACCTTTGATCAACAGCCCGTAGATACAATAATTTCGTTTTTAATTCCGGAGCAGGATCAAGGCAACCATTTGAAATATCTCTCGGCAACTTCTAAATTATTGATGCACGAACAGTTTGTTACGCAGTTAAAGCAAACTAACGAACCTACGGCAATTTATCAGTTATTCAACCAATAATGAGCTTCTTTAAAAAAGGCTGGAAGACCTTCACTAACGGAATGGAGATTAAATTCTGTTACGGTTAGTAGGGGTTGCCGGCTTTTTATTTTTGAGGAGAAAACTAAGCACCTAACTGCTGTTTACCAATTTTGCCATAACGGAGAGGGTGTTTAATAAATTAAACTTGTAAGCGCTTATTTTTGTGTTATCATCAAAGTATCAAATAAATAATTAAACGTAAAAGGGTATATACCAATGTATAAAGAAAAATACTTTGAAGAGCTAAAAAAAGAATTTAATAACGAAGATGAGATTGTAACCGAGATCGTTAACCTGGAGGCTATTTTAAATTTGCCGAAGGGGACCGAGTATTTTATCAGTGATATTCACGGCGAGTATGATGGGCTCAACCATATTTTAAAGACCGGGGCGGGGATCATTAGCGAAAAAATCAACCTCCGTTTTCCTGAAATGGCGGCGGCTGATAAAAAGGAATTAAACTTTGTGGTAGCCTATCCTAAATTCATGATTGAAAAAGTGCAACAGGGTAAAAGTGCCGACGAGTTGATTCAGTGGTATACCACCATCATTCCACGGATGATTGAGGTTACCCAATATTGTGCAAGCAAATACTCGCGTTCAAAGGTCCGGAAGACGTTGCCTAAGAAGTACGCCTACATTATCGAAGAGCTATTGTACGTAGAAGGTAGCCCGAAAAACAAGCAAAAGTACTACGCCCAGATTATTAATAAGGTCATTGAATTGAATCGGGCGCAAGATTTTGTTCAAAGTTTGGCTGCTACGATTCAAAAGCTGGTGATCGATCACATTCACATTGTGGGCGACGTTTTTGACCGGGGCCAAAAGTCTAACCAGGTTTTGGAACTGTTGGAAAACGCCCACTCCTTGGATTTTCAGTGGGGGAATCATGACGTTCTCTGGCTGGGCGGTTACGCCGGTTCGCAGGCCTGCATCGCAACCCTTTTCCGGATTGCGACTCGGTATGGCTACATTTTTGATTTGGAACGGGAATACGGAATCAACTTACGGGCGTTATTTACCTTTGCCGACCAACATTACGAAGCCGACCCGTTTTTCTATCCGAAAGCTGGGGAATTTAACCAGCAAAACGCGGATTTGTTGTCTAAAGTCCACCAGGCCCTAACCATTATCCAATTTAAATTAGAGGGCCAGATTATCGCCCGGCAACCTGACTTTGAAATGGAAAACCGCCTGTTTTTGCAACAAGCGGTCACCGGCGCAGTTGAAATTGACGGTCGGACCTATCCTTTAAGCCACGGGTGTTTTCAAACGGTGGATCCGCAACACCCCTACGAACTGACCGCGGAAGAACAGGAAGTTATCCAAAGTTTAGGGTATTCGTTTCGGCATGCCCCGCAAATTAAGGCCCACATGGACTTTATTTTGCGAAAGGGGAGCATGTACCTAATTTACAATAATAACTTGTTGTATCACGGTTGCATTCCGTTAACCGAGGACGGCGACTTTGACGAGTTTGAATACCGGGGCCACCGGTATGCCGGTCGAAAATTACTTGATTTCTTTGAACAGCGCATCCGGGCCGCCACCAGCAAAACTGATTTTACCGAAACCGATGATACTGACTTAATGTGGTACTGCTGGATCGGTAAAAAATCACCGCTTTTCGGGCGGACGGCCATGACCACGTTTGAACGCTACTTTATTGACGACAAAAAGACCCATCGCGAAGGCGATAATCCGTACTTCATGCTTCGCGACCGGCTTTCTACAGCGCACTATATTTTAGATAAATTCGGGTTGGACGAGCGCTCCAGTTACATTATTAACGGGCACACTCCGGTAAAGGTGGGCAACGGAGAGTCGCCAATCAAGGGCGGTGGTCAAATTTTAGTAATTGACGGCGGCTTATCAAAAGCCTATCAGAAGGCGACTGGAATTGCCGGTTATACGCTGATCAACAATTCATACGGGTTCCAAATCGTTACCCATACGCCGTTTTTGGGAGTGGCCGAGTTGTATAATTCGACGACTGGCTCAGCAACCTTGAAACGGGTGATCGACCGGGACCTTCCCCGGCGCAACATTGCCGATACGACTATCGGAATGGAACTTAAGCGCCAAATTGACGATTTGAAATTTCTCTTGCAAAACGACGACAACTAGTCGTTATACTTTTTGGAACGCAAAATTCGCCAAGTAATCAAGGCGAGCACCAAACTGACGATAATCATCATTAAGAAGCCGAATTTAGTGTGTTCACCAGGCAGCCCGCCGGTGTTCATTCCCCATAGTCCGGCAATTAACGAGGGGACCGAAATGACCAGGGCGGCGGAATCTAAATACTTCATCAAGTGGTTCAAATGGTTACTCATAATGTCGGTAAATAAACCGCTGATCGCTTCAATTAAGTCACGATAAATGGCAATTAACTTCGTGATTTGGCGTTCAGCGGTTTTTATGTTGTAAATCATTGCTTCGTCCGCCAAATTATCGGTAAATTCCGCTAACTTAAAAAGCCGTTCTAACGCTTGATGTTGGGTATCAAGGGTGTGCTCTAAGATGACGGCCTCTTTTTTGATATTTTTGATTTCGATGAGATATTCATTTTTGGTGGTTTCCGTAGACTGTGCTTCAATTTCTTCGAGCTGCTCTTTAATATGCGCGAGTTTTACGCGATAGTTGGAGTAAATTTTTAAGAGGAAGCAGGCAATCAGGCCTTCGTTGGAATTAAACAGGGTGGTTTCGTAAAGCTGTTGAATTTCAGTGGCGCTTGCCGATTCTTCGTGGACCAAAAAGGTTAGTTGTTCCGGCTCTGAAACGATGATTAAAGGGTCTAACAATACCTGGGAGTCAAGGATGTTATCGGTAGGCGCGAGGTTACAGACCGCGATCAAATAGGCAATTTCGTCTTCACCATGCTTGAAACGCATGGTTCGGGGAAAGACCTCGGGAGTTTGCAGGCCTGCCGTAATGGTTGCCGGCCATTGATGTTTTTGAATTAAATTGTTGAGAGAATCAACACTGGTGAAAGTTTCAATTTTGAGCTGGACGTGGTGATTAGGCATGCCGAAACTCCTTTCTTGCTAAACGTTTACATAACGTGAGCCTTTTTCTTTTTAAAAATATTCTATTATATTAAAATGCTAATTACAAAAGAAAGGAGTTGTATGCACATGAATCAACCAGATTTAAAGGATCCCCGTACGCTGTACCACACGGATAAATTTCCGGCGCAACAACAGGACACCCCAGCGATCCAAGGGAAGATGACCCCCGTACCCGACTGTGGTGAAACTAGTTACGTAGGTCACGACTTGCTGTTAAACCGAAAGGTGCTTGTAACCGGGGGTGATTCCGGAATTGGTCGCGCGGTGGCCATCGCATTTGCCCGGGAAGGCGCCGACGTAGCCATCCAATTTTTACCAGGTGAAGAAGCCGACGCGCAAGAAGTGGAACACTACATCACTTCCGCAGGGCGTCAAGCGCTCTTACTCCCGGCTGATTTACGCGATTCAAACGCTCCCGAAGAAATTATCCAACGGGTGGTCGATGAATTTGGTGCACTCGACACGTTAATTTTAAACGCGTCCCAACAAATTGCGCACGAAAAAATCGACGACCTGCCGATCCAACAAATTAAGGATAGTTTTGACGTGAACGTGGTTGCCATGTTAGCCATGGTGAAGGCAGCCAAACCGCACCTTCCAGCTGGCGGCGCGATCGTTACCACCACCTCGATCCAAGCGTTTAACCCAAGCACCCAATTGTTAGATTACGCCGCAACTAAAGCAGCAATCGCGAACATGACGATTAACTTGGGGCAACAACTGATTGAACAAGGGGTGCGGGTTAACGGCGTGGCTCCAGGACCAATTTGGACTCCAATCCAATTGGATCATGGTCAACCAGAATCCTCGATCCCTGAATTTGGGCAAGATTCACCGATGGGCCGGGCTGGACAACCAGCTGAATTAGCCCCAGCATACGTCTTCCTAGCGTCCAACTTAGCTAGTTACGTAACTTCCCAAATCTACGGCGTAACAGGTGGCGAACCAATCAACCTTTAAGGAGGAATGGCGATGCCTTGGACAAAAAAAGATTATCCCAGCTCCATGAAAAATCTCAAGGAACGGGTGCGTAACAAAGCAATTGAAATTGCAAATGCTTTGTTACAAGAAGGTTATGATGAAGACCGGGCAATCCCGATTGCCATCAGCCAAGCAGAAAAATGGGACCAGGACCACCCTGAAGATTAGGTGGTCACTAAAAATTGTAAAAAGCGAGTGCGACAAAAGTCGAGTAGCTTGTGAGTATTAATCCAAAAGGGGCTGTGACAAAGGGCTCTAACCAAAAAAAAACGGTTCATGAAGTGAAACTTCTTCATGAACCGTTTTTATTTTGGTTTTTTGACTTCAACAGAGTCAAAACGTGTACCAAAAGTCAGTTTATTCCGTTTAACCAAAAATTGACCATCATGGTCAATTTTTGGTTAATACTCGCAAGCTACCCGACTTTTGTCCCACTCTTGTTTTTGATTAAGCGGAATAAACTAGTTTTTTCAGCTGCTTTTAATTTTCATAGACTAGCTAGTCAGCTTTTGTTTCCACTACGTGTTTTTGATATTAACTTTGGGTGGAACCATTGTCAGATTCGCTGTCCGTGTAATTGTAATAAGCAGGGTTAGTGTAACTATTTGATGAATAATTACCATCATATGCGGGAGTGTAAGTCCCATCAGTATAACTACTATCATAGCTAGAACTTTCTTCTTCCGCTGAAGATGCGGCAGCTGCGCTTTCTTCGGCTGCCTTGGAACTGGACTCTGCCGCGGCCTTAGAACTAGCTTCCGCCGCCTTGGAAGCTGATTTAGAAGCTTCTTTAGAAGCAGATTCTTCGGCTGCTTTGCGTGCGGCTTCTTCTTCAGCTTCTTTTTGGGCTGCGATGGCTGCTTCTCGTGCCGCTTTTTCGGCCGCTTTATTTTCCTTATTGACGATTGAACGCAAACTAATTAACTTAGTTTGTTCGTCGACGGTCCGTTGAGACTGCTGATTCTTCCGCATGTCCTTAATTAACCCATCAATAGTGGAAACGCTAATTTTTTGGTTTTGTTGGTGAGCTTTAATAATGGTGTTGTAGCGGCGACTAAGTTTATCCGCCGTTTGGACAATTTGGCGTACTTTTTGTAGACGCTGTTGATACTTTTTATCGAAAGCTTGCGGAACGCTGTTTGCCGACAAAGTCTGCATTTGGTGGTTGACTTTTTTAGTAGTCACCTTCAAGTCGACCCGGTTTTGCCGGTTGAACAAATGTTGGTAATCCTGCCAAACTTGGTAAGCGTTGGCAGCTTGGTTTTGGGCCTTTTGTAACGTTTGTTTCTTCGGCCGGTCTTTTAACTGAGCGACGTCATGCTTAAGCGTAGTAATTTGTTGCTTGGTGACGTTCTTTTTTAGATCCGAATGTTGGGAATCGACGTACAAGCGGTCGATCCGGGTCTGTAGCCGGTCAACTTTGCTAGCGTAGAGCGTTTTGCTGATCCCCCATCCGCCGCCAAAAAGCACGGCGCACACTAAAATAATGCTACCAATTAAAATTGACCAACGCCGCATCACTAAACGCCGATGCCGTCGTTTAGCGGACCGCCGCCCCCGATACAGGTCGTCTTCGACAAATTCGTTTTGGTACGGATCGCGCGGATTGATCCAGTGCTTAAATTTCTTTATCCATCTATTTAGTGTTTCGTTCATAAAAACTAATCCCCCAAGGTGTCAGCCAACACGTTTAAATTTAGTTAAATTAAAGTACGAATTATAACTAATTTTATTATACTTTGTTTTAAGAAATTAGGGCAAAAAACATTACATTAACTCTAAATTATTGCTCATTTTTTTGAGTTTATGTGTGGCTTCTTCCATGGACATGAGCGATTCGTCGAAAAATGACTCGCTAAGCGTAACAAATAAACGTGCGGACAATCCAATAAAGGTTTCGTCTAGGGGCTTAGCTGGTAAAGCAGGTTTTTGAAGGTAATGGTCCATACGCGCGAAAACTTCTTTTCGTGGTTTGATAACTGCCATCCCGAACGTTTCTGAAAGGCCTTTCATTATTAGGTAAGTTAATTCGGCCATTTGCTGGGCCATCAGTAACTTATTCCGAATGTACGTTTCTTTAAACGGCACCTGGAGTTGGCGACATTTGCCGTTACAATCAAAATTCAAGAACGAAGAGTGCGGATGGTGCTGGTCCGTATAAAAATCACTGAGGTGGTGGGCAAAGATCCAATTCGCGGGCCGCCGGGTAGTTCCGTTTAGCGGCACCACCCGTTGGGTACCTAAAACCACCGGGCGGGCTTGTTTAATACCTAAATAATCGGTTACCACGCGTAAAAAGATGTCGCAACAGGGCTGGTCGCGTAAAAAGTTACGGATAAGTTTTCGAGTTGATTGATTAGTAATATGGGGAGGTCGTTCGGTGTCAATAATCAAGGTAGAACCGGGGCAGCGCCAATGGCTAATATCTTGCAAATAAAGGGTGGTATCACTAAAAATTCGTGCATCTTTGATGAATGGTAAATTAATATCCCGATTCTGATCCGAAAAAACTTGACTTGAGCTGAGCTGCTGAAATTCATCATAGTAGTTCAGTTTGACTTCCATATTAAAATAATCTCCTCCGAAATGATTACTAATCAATATTTTTTTGCATTTGAATATTATCAAAGTGCTATCACGCTAACAAGTATTTAAGGCAAAATAAGCCCATTTTGCCCATTAACCAGTAACTTAGCAGACACATTTGTTTTTAAATGAAATGTGGTTTCATATTTTTGAATAAATTTGTAAATTTTATTGAAATGGCATTTCAAAAGCGGTACAATTAAGCAACTTAAATGAAAGCGAATACATGGAGGTGCAGAATAATGTTAGATTTAAGTCGGTTAACGACGGAAACCCGTAATCCGCAGACGATGCGGTTGGATGAATTATCAACGGCAGAAGTCCTCGAAATTATGAACCACGAGGACCAAACTGTGGCGCAAAGCGTACAAAAAGCGCTCCCGCAGATTACTCAAGCGGTGGACCAAATTGTCAAAAACTTTAAGCAAGGCGGACGGCTTTTTTATATGGGTGCAGGAACCAGCGGCCGGTTAGGCGTGTTGGATGCTGCCGAATGCGTGCCCACGTTTGGTACTGATCCGGAAATGGTTCAAGGACTAATTGCTGGAGACGAAAAGGCGATGACCGTGGCGGTAGAAGGTGCGGAAGATTCCTTGACTTTAGGACCGGCAGATTTAAAAAAACGACACTTAACGGATAAAGACACGGTAGTGGGAATCGCCGCCAGCGGTCGGACACCGTACGTAATTGGCGGATTAGACTACGCGCGAGAAATGCACGCTGCCACGATTAGTTTGGCCTGCAACGCGGATGCAGAAATTAGTCAACATGCCGAAATTGCGATTGAAGTACCGGTGGGTCCCGAAGTCTTGACCGGTTCCACCCGGTTAAAATCGGGGACCGCGCAGAAATTAGTGTTAAATATGCTTTCAACGGTTTCGATGATCGGAATTGGAAAAGTTTATAAGAATTTGATGGTCGACGTTAAACCAACCAACGCTAAATTGGTGGAACGTTCTAAACGCATTATTATGCAAGCCACCGATGCAGATTACGAGACCGCAGCCACAGTGTTTGAAAAGGCCCACCAAAACGTTAAGGTTGCCATCGTGATGATTTTGACGGGGGTTGACGAAGCGGAAGCTCAAAAGCGGCTTCAAGAAGCCCACGGTTTTGTTAGAAAGACGATTGATTAGGAGGAAAAAGTAATGACGGATGCAAAAGTAAAGCAAATCGCGCAGGCAATTTACGCTAATGTGGGCGGTCCCGGCAACGTAGCCAAACTGATCCATTGTATGACGCGGGTGCGGATGACTATTAAGGATCCTAGCTTGGTTAACATGGCCGGGTTAAAACAAATTGACGGCGTAATGGGGGTCGTGGACGACGATACTTTACAAGTAATCGTGGGTCCCGGCACGGTTAACAAAGTTGCCGAAGAAATGGTCCGCGAAGTTGGAGTAAAACTGGGCGATCCTTTTCCTGAAACGGTGATGGATACAAGTAAGATGACCGACAAGGAGATTGTGGAAGCCAAGGCTGCTCAAGTGAAGGCAGCCCAAAAGGCTAAGCAAAAGCAAACTCCCGTAAAACGAGTTTTGAAATCGATTTCGAACATCTTCATTCCGTTGATTCCGGCCTTTGTCGGAGCTGGATTAATTGGGGGGATTGCCGCGGTGCTCTCCAACTTGCTCGTGGCTGGTGATATCAGTAAGAGTTGGACGGATTTAATTTTAGTACTAAACATCATTAAAAACGGGGTGTTTGCCTACCTTTCCGTTTACGTTGGTATTAATAGTGCGACCGAGTTCGGCGCGACCCCTGGTTTAGGGGGTGTAATCGGGGCGGTAACCCTGTTAAACGGGATGACTCCCGAAGCTCCGTTGCACAACATTTTTAACGGGCAACCCATGAGTGCCGGCCAAGGTGGAATCATTGGGGTAATTTTTGCCGTTTGGGTACTTTCCTTAGTCGAAAAACAACTTCATCGCTGGGTACCAGATTCAATTGATATTATTGTGACCCCAACGATTACGTTATTAGTTATTGGAATATTTACCATTTTCCTAGTGATGCCAGTTGCTGGCGTAATTTCAAGTTCCCTAGTTGGTGCAATTAACTGGATTTTAAACATTGGCGGCGCGTTTTCTGGATTTGCGTTGGGAGCCTTATTCCTCCCAATGGTAATGTTTGGTTTGCACCAAATTCTAACCCCGATCCATATTGAAATGATTAACAAAACGGGGGCGACTCCGTTATTGCCAATTCTTGCCATGGCGGGTGCTGGACAAGTCGGCGCAGCCTTTGCCCTCTGGGTTAAATGCCGGCGGAACCGCCAATTGACTAACTTAATTAAAGGAGCTTTGCCAGTTGGAATTTTGGGAATTGGCGAACCCCTAATTTACGGGGTAACGTTGCCACTAGGACGACCGTTCATCACCGCATGTATCGGTGGCGGGATCGGTGGTGCCGTAGTTGGCGGCCTCGGTCACGTGGGCGCAATTGCAATCGGCCCTTCCGGAGTGGCTTTAATTCCGTTAATCACTAACGGCCACATTTACGCCTACGTCCTCGGACTCTTAGCTGGATATGCCGGCGGATTCGTGGCAACCTACTTCTTTGGAATTCCTAAAGACGCCCTCGTTGGCGATGCTGAAGTTAACGCTGAAGTTCAAAATGAAGTTCAAAACGACATGCCAAGCAGCGCGACAGCTATGAGTAGCGGTTCGGCGACCGTGACAACACCCGTTAGCGGTAAAATAGTCGAGCTTGATCAAGTTCCTGATCCAATGATGGCCCAAGAAGTGATGGGAAAATCGGTAGCGGTAATGCCTGACGAAACTGATCCTCAAATTTACGCTCCGGTAGATGGAAAAGTTACTATGGTTGCTGACACTAAGCACGCGGTTGGTTTCCAAGATGAGATTGGTGAAGAAGTCCTCGTCCACATCGGGGTGGATACCGTGAAGTTAAATGGCAAAGGCTTTGAAATTAACGTTCAAGCTGGTGACCAAGTGCACCAAGGTGACGTAATTGGTAAGGTCGATTGGGCCGTAATCCGGGAAGCTCAACTTGCACCAGTGACCTTGACAATCATCACCAATTCGGGTGATTATCAAGTTGATAAAAAAATTGGACAAACCGATGTCCAAGCTACGTCAATTTTAATGGAGAATCAACGCTAGCCACTTATTCATTACGCCAGCGTGAGGAGGGGTGTCAATGAAAAGTGTTGTATTTACCTTGAAAAATCAGTTGGGTGATTTTACTAAAAAGGAAAAGCAGGTTGCCCGCTTTATCATTAAGTATCCGCAAGCGGTAATTGATTCCAATGCCAAACAGGTTGCTGATCAAGTGGGAACGAGCGCTGCAACGGTAATTCGCTTAGCCAAACGGGTTTGTAAAAACGGGTTACCCGAGCTGAAAGAACGCCTTAAAAACGAAACGATGGTTAACGACAAGTTCTTTGAAGAAATCGATCCGGCAGATACGCTCGAAGTGATGAAACAAAAGATGGAATACCGGATTAACCACACCATCGAGCAAACCAATCGAACGGTTAAGGGCGGTGCGGTCCGGAATGCAGCCAAACTGGTGGATCAAGCCGACGTGGTTTACACTTTTGGGATGGGTGCGTCCCATTTAGTAGCGGATGATTTGCAACAGAAGTTCGTGCGGCTGGGGAAACCAGTCGCCCAAACCCAAGACGTACACCTGTTGGCAGCGGAGATGTCCAAAGGCCGTGGGGTGGTCGTGCTGATCTCTAACTCGGGAGAAACTAAAGAGACGTTACAATTACTAAGTGCAGCCCGGGCGTTAGATTTGCCCGTAGTGGCGATTACCCGGGTATTGAGCAGTCCCCTGGCCCGACAAAGCACGGTGGTCCTTGCCCATAGTGATAGCGGGGAAGGTAACCAACTGCGAAGCGCGGCGACGACCTCGCTAATGGCCCAACTGTACGTGGTTGATCTACTCTACTACTCCTTTTTAAAATTACATTTTGAAGATAACGTAGATCAGTTGACGAAGTCTCGCAGGATTATTAAAAGCAATTTCTAAACTAACCAAACACGATTCTTGGTGGCAAAAGGCTACTGGGAACCGTGTTTTTATTTAGAGTGGTAAAATTGAAGCGAAGAATTTGGACGATCTTAATTGCTATAAGGGGGTTAAACAATGCAAGCCATGGATTTAGACTGGTGTTTTCGGCTCGTAGTGGCGGCAATTTGTGGTGGTTTTATTGGCTACGAACGGTCGGCCCGGCTGAAAAATGCTGGAATTCGGACGCACATTATCGTAGCTTTAGGAGCTGCCTTAGCCATGTTAATCTCTAAATATGGTTTCTACGATTTGTTACAACATCCTGGAATTGGGTTAGACCCTTCCCGGATTGCGGCGCAAATCATTAGTGGGATTAGTTTTATCGGTGCCGGAACCATCCTAGTGCGGGGCGCCGGTGTTAACGGCCTAACTACCGCCGCCGGGGTGTGGGCCACTGCCGCGGTCGGGATGGCAATTGGCTCGGGATTGTACTTCATCGGAATCGCGGCCGCCCTTCTGATTGTGGCCTCGCAGTCCTTGTTCCGGGACAATTTAGTTTTAAAGTATTTATTACGGCACAAACATTTTCACTGCCAGATTCTATTGAAAAACGACGCTACGACTTTATCGACGATTCACGCAATTTTTCATGACGTGGGGTTCACCCGGAATACATTTTCCATCAGCAACGTAACCACCGAGCGGATTACGGTGGAATTGGAAGGGATTTTAACTGACAAGCAGGATATTGACTCAGTTTTAATGAAAATTGCGAAGAATCCGGCGGTCGTGGAAGTTCAGCGGGAAGATTAGGCGCAGGATTTGTACGATTCTGCCGGCTGGTCAGGGCCGTAAAGATTAGTAGTTTAAGCACTACCCGAAGGATGAAAAAAATATAAAATCATTTGGGTGTGCTAACTTTATTAGCATCAAAAGTGCTTCTTGAGGATTTTTAAGTTCTGAAGAAGCACTTTTTTAGTTGGCAAAACTTGCAAGTTCAAGAATTGGTATATACATCTTAAAGGTGATAAAAATTGTGTAGAGATAAGGTTGTTAGCGCAAACTATTTTTAATTAAAAAATGGCAATTTAACGATTGTCTTTGGTTAGATAAAGGTTATACTTTATTTGTAAACGTTTACACTTGTTGAAGTTAGATGGGATTTATCTGATGAGGAGATGGATGTAATGGCAGCGAATATTTTAATGACGCGAGTTGATAATCGTTTGGTACATGGACAAGTCGGGGTGACCTGGACCAGGGCGGTAAAGGCCAACTTAATCGTGGTGGCTAATGACGACGCGGCCAATGACGAACTGCAACAAAAGTTGATGGCCACCACCGCGGATTCTTCCGGGGCGGACATTCGATTCTTTACGATTGAAAAGACGATTAACGTGATCAACAAGGCTGCGGATCGACAACACATTTTTTTGGTGGTAAAAACGCCTGGTGACTTACTTAAATTAGTGGAAGGCGGCGTGCCGGTTAATAAAGTTAACGTGGGTAACATGCATTTCGCGCAAGGTAAACGGGAAATCACCAAAAAAGTTTACGTTGACGATCAAGACGTTCACGACCTCCTCGCAGTAGCTAATCGGGGAATTGAAATTTTTATTCAAGACTATCCTGGTGAAAAACAATATCCGATTACCGAACAATTATTGAAATAACATCCAGTTAGTGTAAAGGAAGTGATTTTAGCCCCCAATTTTATGACAATGTCGCTAAACGTGCTCAGTAACTTGAGTATTCGGGCTTAGCCAATTAGTTTTAAACATACCTGACGATTCAGCTACTGCGCGCTGCTTATCAAGAGAGGTGAAAATAAATGTCGGTTACTCTCACACAAGGTATTTTAATTGCGATTTGGGCAATGATTTCCGGCCTTGATGCTTGGCTGCAAGCTTTCTTCATTTTCCGGCCCATCATTGTCTGCACGATTACTGGTTTGATTTTAGGGGGTTTACAATTGGGGGTCATTGCCGGCGGGCTGACTGAATTAGCCTTTGCTGGACTAACCCCGGCGGGAGGAACTCAACCGCCTAACACAGTTTTATGCGGGATCATGACCGTAGTAATTGCGGCCACGAATAATACTAACCCTACCACCGCGATTGGCTTATCGTTGCCATTTGCGATGCTCATGCAGTATATTTTACTGTTCTTCTACTCATCATTTTCCCTATTCATGTCTAAATTTGACCAATACGCAGCGGAAGGAAATGCCCGTGATTTCAAACGGCTTAATTTTATTCCGCTAACGATTGTCATCGTTTCGTTTGGCGTGGTAGCTTTCCTCAGTGCCTACGCTGCGCAAACTCCAATGCACGCTTTAGTAAATTCGATGCCGCATTGGTTGACCCACGGCTTTGAATTGGCTGGTGGGATCTTACCTGCGGTTGGTTTTGCAATGCTGCTTAAGGTAATGCTGAAACCTAAATACATGCCGTACTTAGTCTTGGGATTCGTAATGGCCAGCATGATTCCATTTTCAAACGTATTGCCGGTAGCATTGGTCGGGGGCGTTTTTGCCGCGATTGAATACTTCCGGACCCGGGAAAATATGGAATTAAAGGCCCAAATTAAGGACCTTTCTGCACGTTCGCAAGGAGGTGGCATGGACGATGGTATCTAAGAATAAAAAATCCATTTTCAGCAATCATGAAATTTCAATGCTCGGTATTCGTTCTAACCTAGTACAGGCTTCGTTTTCTTACGAACGGATGCATTCGCCAGGATGGACGTGGGCACAGCTGCCCTATTGGGAGAAAATTTATCGTGACGATCCCGAGGGGTTAAAGCGGGTAATGACTGACAACATGGAATTTATTAACAGCTCGCCACCGCTATACCCCATTCTCATGGGGCTACTGTTAACCATGGAAGAAGAGCACGTTGATTCGACCACCATTAAGGGATTGAAGAACGCGTTGTTCGGGCCGATGGCTGGAATCGGGGATGCAATTTTCTGGTTCACCATTATGCCGATTGTGGGCGGAATTAGCGCCTCAATTGCTAAAAACGGAAACGTCTTTGGTCCCATCCTCTTCTTCGTGGTTTACCTCTTCCTCTTCTGGTCTCGGGCGCCCCTGGCTCATCTTGGATACAACCTGGGAACCAAGGCTATTGACGTAATCCAAGAAAATTCGACGGTCATTTCGCACGTTGCTTCTATTCTGGGATTGACCGTAATTGGTTCCCTAATTGCGTCGTACGTAAAGATGCAGTTGACCATTAAAATTGGGGCCGGGAACACCGTTATTGACCTGCAAAAGCAACTTTTAGACAAGATTTTTCCTAACATTTTGCCATTTGCTTTCGTATTCTTACTGTTTTGGCTGTTGCGGAAGAACATTAGCCCGATTTGGTTGATTGTGGTGACCTTTGCTTTGTCAATTGTTATGGCGGCAATTGGCTGGATGTGATTAGTGAATAAAACGGAGATAATTGATGAACGAGATTAAAGTAATTGTGAGTGGCCACGGCGGATTTGCGTCTGGAATTCAAGCGGCCCTAAGTTTACTGATTAAGGTGCCGGAAAATTGGCAATTTATTGATTTCACGACCGGGATGAGCGACCAAGAATTACATCAAGAATTCGTCCAAGCCTTAGGTGTTGCACCTTTTGAGGAAACCGTGTTTTTTACTGATTTAGCTGGCGGAACGCCGTACAACGTCGCGGCTACTTTGGCAGCAGACGCGGCGCAACTGCAAGTGGTTGCGGGATGTAATTTGGCTTCGTTGATGGAAACCATGTTCCAAACGTTTGGGAACGCGCATCAGTTGGCTAACGCCCTAATTAGCACCAGTCACGCAAGTATCAAAAGGTTTGATCCAAATGCTCCGGTTAGCCGAAATGCGGACTCGGATGATGGGATTTAGCGGGGAGAACTCGGAAGCTCGATGGAGCGACATTTTTGAAATGGGTTGGTTTAAAATGCTCTGTGTACCAACGCTTAAAAACGAGAACGTGATGATTGAAAAAGTATTAAATTGGAGAGGTTGTTAAATATGGATACCATTGGAATAGCGGTGATCGTAATCGCGATGATCGCTGGAGGTATGGCAATTAAAATCTATCAAGAGCGACGATACTTTTACCTAAGCACCTTTTTTTATAAAGAACCACAAAGCAGCAACGTATTGTTTTTAGGGAAAAGCGGGCGATATATTTTAAACCGGACTAAGGTTAGCGAGGCTAACCAACAACCAGCTAAATTTATTATTGATGAAGGAACGTTCACGGTCACTGCCGACCAACTGCTTTTGCAAAGTCATGATGGGCTAGTGATCACTTATGACAATGTGCGTAACCTAGTGATGAACAAGAACCCGCACGTGCACCGGCAGAGTCCAGCGGTGTCAGATTTAAAAACCATCGAGATGAAAAATCATCGATTAATTGTTGCCCAACAACCGTTAAAAAGACTGGGCGACCACCGCGCTAAAAGCGTGGTTTCAGTGCGAAAGATGCTGGGACAGGCGGAGGTCGGTTAGAAACCACGTCGGAATATTTCTGGGGTGATTTTCGCGGGTTCTGTGAGTTTTATTATATTGGCTAGGAAGAATTGGGCTTTAGTTTAGCGTCTGCCTTGGGGTGGGCGTTTTTTTGTAAAAAAATGACTATTTAAAACAATGGAGAACTTTCAATTATAGTTTTTTGTATATAACAAATGATGTTTTATTTATGACATATTTTAGTATGTTAAGTAAGCAAAAATAAAAATGGCGTGTGTAAAGTCTGATTTTACGATATAATTATTTAGAAAACGATATAACATATTTTTGGTTAAAGTTTCTAAAATGAAACGAGGTAGTATGAAGTGAAGGAAATCCCAAAATACATGGTTATTGCTAATCAACTTAGACAAAGAATTGCGTCGGGAGATTTTTCTGACACGGGACAATTACCCCAAGAAAAACGTCTTATACAGGCATATAATGTAAGTCGGATAACAATTAGAAAAGCGTTAGACGTTTTGGTCACTGAAAATTTAATTTATCGAGTGCAGGGAGCAGGAACTTACATAAAAGACCAAGATAGTGGTAACAAACCAGTTAACCAAAATCAAATTGAACTATTTAATACAGAAGAGCTAAAAGTGAAAATTGATAATTTTAGCGTTATAAAACCAAATGCAAAAGTAGCTTCAATGATGGAAGTGAATCGATATGATTTTGTATATGTGGTTGAAAGACAACTTTATTTAAAAGAAAAACCAGTAGTCTATCAACAGCTTTTTTTTCCAATTAAGTATATTCAGGGAGTAAGAATGGATGCTTTAAAGACATCAATTACGTCTTTTTTGATAAACGAATTAGGTATCGACATTACAAACGTTAATCGTCAATTTAAACTTGATCAACTTAACGAAGGAAAGGCGAAACAACTTAACATGGATAGTGGTACTACGGTGCTTTTAATACAAGAAAAAATGTTTTTACAAGATGGGGCAATCGGCGTTTATGATCAAAGCTGGATTAATACAGAATTGTATCCATACAACGTTAAATTGTTCCTTAAATGATATTAGAAGATAGACTAGCAAATGCTAGTCTTTTTTTTGAAATGATATCGGTTTGTTTATTTGGCATAGTTTTGATAATCAATGTTAGTTAGTATTTTTACCGATATTTGTCATAACAATTTAAAAATGGTGTTTACAAATGATTAAAAAGGGTGTTTAATTACTTTGTAAGCGAATACATTTTGAATGGGAGGAACGAATAATGTCTGTAGCTAAGATAGCTTTGTTTTGTAGTGGAGGTATGTCCAGTAGCTTAGCTGGGAAACATCTAAGTGAAGTATATAAGGAGAGTAATAAAAATATAGATGTTGAGGCGTATGACTTAGGAATGATTGATGATGTTACTGATGATGCGGACGTAATTGTACTAGCACCACAAATATCATGGGCTTTTGATGATATAAAAAGTAAATTTCCAAGTAAAAAGGTTATCAAACTGTCAATCGCAGAATTTGGGAGTATGGATGGACAAGTGATTGCAGACAGACTAAAAGAAGAAGGAGTTGAATGATATGAAAAATAAGGGCTTTTGGGCTAAGTTTCAAGAAAAGTTTACTAAAACAGCTGGGAAAATAGCGGCCAACAAATTGCTACTAACATTACGGGATTCATTTGTTTTAGTTGCTTCAACTACGATGATTGCTGGGTTTGCATTATTGATTCAAAGTGTCATTTTAGATCCAATTAATGGTTTGATTTTTGGAAACCAAGGGTTACACATTGGTCAATTAATATCTGGATCTGAGTCAGCTTGGGAGGCTTCTGGGTTTGCCCACGCATTGTCTAATGCAGCTAATTTACTAGGGCTAGTTGCTAATGGTTCTTTAAGTATTTTTTCATTGTTGTTAGTTGTAATTTTTTCTTACGAGTTTTCTAAAAAATATTTTCCAAAGAGTCGTGAACATTTGACATCTGTGCTTTACGCTTTAGGTGCATTTTTTATCGCATTACCATGGAACTTTAAATACACGCCTGACGGAACAAAAAAAGCTATCAATGTTTTGAATTATGTTGATACTACATACTTTGGCACTCAAGGAGTATTTTCTGCGTTACTCATTAGTGCTGGAGCAGTATTTATTTACAATTATTTTATGAAAAGAAACATTACTATTAAAATGCCAGACTCAGTACCGCCCGCTGTAGCACGATCATTTGAATCACTTATTCCAGGAGTAATTACTATGGGGTTTTTTATTATAATTACAGGAATTAGTACATCTTTAACTAACCAAACATTACCAGCGTTGTTGTTAACAATACTACAGCAGCCTGCAATGGCAGTTGCTAAAACGGGATTATTTGCATTTGTTGCAATGTTTACTTGGCCATTACTTCAATGGTTTGGGATTCATCCAACTTCCATTTGGGGACCTATCTTTGGACTAACGTGGAATATTAACGATACAGAAAACATGTTAGGACAAGCTCACCATGTCTTCTCGACTTTATTCATGAATTATACGGTAATTGCTTCAGGCGCATTTGCACTTGCTCCAGCACTTGCAATTTTGCTCTTTTCAACTAGGGTATCAGCCAAGAAGATTGGAAAAATTGCAATTATGCCAGCAATTTTTAATATTTCAGAACCGATTACATTTGGGCTGCCAATTATTATGAATCCTCTATACATTATTCCTTTTGTATGTGCAACGCCAATTGCATTTTTCATTGGATATTTCTTTACGTCTATTGGATTTATCGCTCCAATTGCTAATAATGTTCCATGGACAGTCCCTACATTACTTTCAGGGTTACTCTATACCGGAAATGTTCAAGGATTAATTGTTCAAGCTATAATTTTATTTATTACAACTTTAATCTATATTCCATTTGTCAAAATGGACAATAAGGTTAATGCAGAAGATGTATCTCCCCTTGATGAAGAATAGAGGTAATTAAAGTGAATGAAAAACAATTACAAAAGGCTATGGAGCTAATAGCTTATGCAGGAGATTCGCGTTCTCAATCAGTAACTGCGATGACTTTAGCTGAGGAGGGTAAACTTAGTGAAGCTCGAAAAAAATTAGAGGAAGCTAAAAAAACAATTCATAAGGCTCATGAAATTCAAACCAATTGGATGTCGGCTGAAATGAATGGAGAAAGAATTGAAAAGAGTATTTTATTAATTCACGCTCAAGATCATTTTATGGCAGCAGATATTATCTTAATAATGGCAAACAAATATATTAATTTATATGACAAGATGAGGGCCAGTTAATGTTAAAACTAGATTCGATTTTTCAAAATAACATGGTTCTACCTATAGGAAAAAGTTTTAAGATTACAGGAATTACTGAAGCAAATGCTAGAATTGTAGGGGAATTTTTAAATCGAAGAATTGAGACTGATGCTCATTCGAATGGTAGTTTTTCTTTAAGATTTGATCCGGTTTTAAGTGAGAAAACTGTGGTGATTAAAATACGTACAGAAAAAGAATGTGTTAACTTACAAGTTCAGTTTGGGAAAGTTTACTTGTTTTCTGGTCAGTCAAATGTGGAATTTCGATTAAAAGATGCAGACACTTATCAGTCGGTTTTGGATGATTTTCCCACTATTAACGCTTATTTTTTTGAAGTACCACAAATTGAATACGTTTACGTAAATGGAGAAGTAAAGCCGGAAAACATACCTACAATAGGTACTTGGAAAAAGATAACTCCCAAGACTTGTGGTGAAATGTCAGCAGTTGCCTTTTATGCAGTAGTACAAATGCAAAAAAATAATAATGCAGAAGTGATTGGAATAGTTGACTGTTATAAAGGCGGAACATCAGCTTCATCTTGGATACCTTACAAAGAGTTAAGAAGCTCAGAAGAATTGTTCAATGCTTATATTGTTCCTTTTGAAAAGTCCATATCAGGTAAAAGTCAAAGTGACTATCAAAAGGAACTTTCAGAATATAAAAACAGTGTAGAAACACATAATCGTAAATTAAATAATTTTATGAAAAAAAACCCAAATATAAGTTTATCTGAAGCGAAGAATATAGTCGGACACACCCCATGGCCACCACCTCTTGAACCAACGAGCTATTTGCGACCGGGCGGACTTTATAAAACAATGGTAACTAAAATTTTACCGTATACGTTTAATGGTATAGTCTGGTATCAAGGAGAAAATGATGCTAATCACCCTGAACTTTATACCAAATTGTTGAATAAATTAGTTTCAACTTGGAGAAGAGAGTTAGAAGATTATTCGTTACCTATAAAAATTTTACAGTTGCCGAGATACGAGGATGAGCCTGAAGATGCATGGGCTAAAATTAGACAAGCACAGTTACAAATTGCAAATACGTTACCATACGTAGATTTAATCTCATTAATTGACACTGGTGATAGACATAACATTCATCCTACACATAAATGTGTTGTGGGGGAGAGAGTGGGCAAGTACCTACAGCAAGAAAATTATCCTGGAACACCTATTCCAAAAATTCTTGAATGGAATGAAGAAAAACTAGTAATTTTGGTTAGAAATGCAAACACTTTAAAAACAGCTAAGAATGTTTCATTTAAGTGTTTAAATGGAGTACAAGAGGAATTAATCTGTCCAAAAATTATAAAAAATAAGTTGGTTTTTAATAAGAATATTGAAGAAGTAGCTTATCAATATAGTAATTATACGCAACCTACCATTTTTAATGAAATTGATGAGCCACTGGCAGCATTTAAGATTAAACGAGGTGAAAAAAATTATGGCCTTAGGATTAATTGATATTGGTGGAACATCGATTAAATTTGGAATATGGAAAGATCATAAAATAATTGAGAAAGAGGCTATACCTACTCCTAATGATTTAACTAGCTTTTATAAAGAGCTAACTAAACAAATGAACATATACAAAGCAAAGTACAACATTAAGTCTATAGGTGTCAGTGCTCCTGGAACTGTAGACCAACGTAATGGCATAATTAAAGGAGCTAGTGCAATTCCATATATCCATAATTTTAAAATAGTAGATGAATTGGAGACACAAATAGGATTACCAATTAAAATTGAAAATGATGCAAATTGTGCGGCACTAGCGGAACTAAAATATGGTGCTGCAAGAGGAAAACAAAATGTCGTTCTATTAGTTTTAGGTAGTGGTGTTGGAGGCTCTGTGATTGTTAATAAGCAAATTTACCGAGGATCACATCTACTAGGTGGAGAATTTGGTTATATGTTAGCAGATGAAACACGGACTGTTAGTCAAGTAGCGACAGTTGTAGAAATGGCTAAAAGATATAGTAAAAAGAAAAAAGCAAAAAAACTTTATGATGGGAAAATGGTATTTGAAGATGCAAAAAATGGTGATACAATCGCACGACAATATGTAAATAGTTTTTACTATGAATTAGCAAAAATAATTTTTAATTTACAGTATAGCTTTGATCCCGACGTGTTTTTGATTGGTGGCGGAATTTCTAATAATCCTATGTTATTAAAAGGAATTGAAAAAGGATTGGACGAGGTGATGCAAAGAGTGCCTATTGCTGAAGTTCGGCCTACAGTCAAAGTTTGTAAATTTCATGCAGATGCTAATTTAATTGGTGCAGCAGTAAACACGGGAAGGAAACAAAATGATTAAATTTGCAAAGGAATTTATTTTTGGAGCAGCAAGCTCTGGACCACAGAGTGAAGGAAACTTTAAAAAGAAGAACGCGAATATATTTGATTATTGGTTTAACAATGAGCCACAAAGCTTTTACAATGGCGTAGGGCCAGACGTGGCATCTAATTTTTATAATGACTATGCAAAAGATTTAGAATTAATGAAAAGGGCCGGTATTCAAGCATTAAGATTATCAATTCAGTGGAGCAGGCTAATAGATGATTTTGAAACTGCTGAAGTTAATAAAGAAGCGGTTCAATTCTATAGAGATGTGTTTTCTAAAATGCACCAAATGGACATTAAGCCATACGTTAATCTTTTTCATTTTGATATGCCAGTCATTTTGCAGAATAAGTACGGAGGCTGGCAGTCTAAACATGTTGTTGAATTATATGCCAAGTATGCTCAAAAGTGTTTTGAGCTATTTGGTGATTTAGTTAGCGATTGGTTCACTTTTAATGAACCTAAAGTGATTTTAGATGGACAATATTTATATAAATTTCATTATCCTAATATAGTTAACGGACCTGTTGCTGTTCAGGTAGCTTATAATCTAAATTTAGCTAGTGCAAAGGCAATTACATCATTTAGAAAGACAAAAGAGGTTAAAAATGCCAAAATAGGAACTATTTTAAATTTGATACCGGTTTACGCAGCCTCCTCAAATAAGACCGACCAAAAGGCTGCAAAGTTTGCTGAGTTATGGTCTAACGATATGTTCCTACAACCAGCTATTAAGGGGACTTTTCCTAAAGAGCTAGTTTCAATTCTAAAAAAAGATGGCGTTTTATGGGAAAGTACAAAAGATGAATTGGAGATTATTAAAAAATCAACGATTGATGTTTTAGGCGTAAATTACTATCATCCATTTAGAGTTGCAGCACCTAAAGTTTCACCTAAAAGTTTACAGGATTGGCTGCCGGATATTTATTTTAGAGAATATGAGATGCCAGGTGCAGTAATGAATGTAGATAAAGGGTGGGAAATATATCCTCGAGCGTTATATGACATAGCAGTTAATGTGAAAGAGAAGTATGGAAATTTACCATGGTTTGTTTCAGAGAATGGAATGGGAGTTTCTAATGAAGAACGCTTTATTACCAATGGAATTGTGCAGGATGATTATCGTATTAAATTTATCATTGAGCATCTTAAAGCATTACACAAGGGAATTCAAGAAGGCTCTAATTGTCATGGATATTTTGTTTGGACAGCAATAGATAATTGGTCCTGGAAGAATGCATATCGCAATCGTTATGGGTTGATACGAACTAATATACATAACCAATTAAAGACTTTGAAAAAGTCAGGTTATTGGTATAAAGAACTTAGTGATTCTAAAGTAATATCAGAAGATTAAATTTACTACGGTAAGATACTGGATCAATTTAATAATAAGAAAATTAAAAGACTAATCGTAAAGCCAATCATAAGTTTATTATGGTTGACTATTATGGTTAGTCTTTTTTTAAAATTAATAATCTTTTTTATAAAATGTCCGTCGCTAAATTTAACAGTAAACCATGACCAATTGAAAAATAAAATATAACTATTCCTTGACAACCTGCTTTATTCGATATATCCTAATCACATACTTACAAAAAGTAAGCGAAATTGAAGCTTACTGAACGGGGGGTTCAACATGGCAAAAATGAAGGCGGGCCAAGCATTGGCTCAAGTATTAAAAAGTTGGGACGTTGATCACATTTACGGGATTACGGCCGATTCCATTAATAATACGGTGGACGGACTTTACCAGGAACGGGATGGCTTGAAATACATTCAAGTTCGTCACGAAGAGGTTGGTTCTTTAGCAGCAACGGCGGATGCAAAATTAACTGGTAAAATCGGGGTTAGTTTTGGGTCAGCTGGTCCGGGTGCTACGCACATGTTTAATGGGCTATATGATGCAAAAATGGATCACGCTCCGGTGTTGGCACTAATCGGGCAATCTAGTACGGAAGTGATGAACACTAACTTCTTCCAAGAAATGAACCAAGATCCAATGTTTGTGGACGTGGCGGTTTTCCATAAGCAAGTGGTTAGCGCCGCGCAAATCCCATACGTGGTCGACGAAGCGATTCGGGCGGCCTACGCACAAAAGGGACCGGCTGTAGTAATTATTCCGGATAATTTATCAGGACAAGAAATCGACTACACGCCAATTAAGACACCGAAGATTTACCAACAACCGGTTCATTCGGCAATTGATGATTCAGCGATTAATGACACCATTGCGGCGTTGAAGGCGGCTAAGCATCCGGTGCTTTGGATTGGACGTGGTGTTGCTGGAGCACGCCAACAAGTTATTCAATTCTCTGAAGACTTTCAAACACCGGTGGTTACGGCAGTTCCGGGAACGGGAATTATGCCGTCAGACCATCCTAGTTTTATGGGCTCCATGGGTCGCTTGGGAACTAAACCAGCCTTTGAGGTTGCTCAAAAGGCAGACTTAATCTTGTTTGTGGGAACCAACTTCCCATTTGCCCGCTTCTGGCCGGACAACGTTAAGGTTATCCAGGTTAATAACAATCCGGAAGATTTGGGTAAGCAACGCGATGCGGACATGGCGATTTTGGCTGACGCTAAGGAATTTTTGGATGCGGTATTGGCGCAAAACGTCAAGCTTCCAGCAAGTAAATGGCTCCAAGCCGCACAAAAGGATAAGGCAAACTGGGACGCATGGCTTGAAAAGTTATCTAAGGATGACCACCAAGGATTGCGTGCTGAAAGCGTAATGGCAGCGATCAAGGATCACGCTGCAGATAACACAGTCTTCGGGCTCGACGTTGGTAATAATACGGAATGGGCAATTCGCCAAATTCCGTTGAACCATGACCAGAAATTTACGTTGTCCGGTTGGTTTGCCACAATGGGTTACGGTTTGCCAGCTGGAATGGCTGCTAAGTTAAGTTACCCTGATCGTCCGGTGGTCACCATTTCTGGTGACGGTGGCTTTGCAATGGTAATGCAAGACCTGCTTACGGAAGTCAAATACGAAATGCCAATTGTTAACGTAGTTTTGGAAAACAAGTCCTTTGGTTTTATCCAACACGAAAAGTTAGTTGCAAACCAAGCACCGTACGGGATTGATTTGCAAGGCGCAAACTGGGCTGGGGTAGCCGAAAATATGGGCGCAATTGGTTTGACGGCTACGGATTTGCCTTCGTTAGCGCAAGCCTTTGATAAAATTAACGAACTTCAAAAGGCAGGAAATACGAAGCCGATTGTTTTAGATGCTAAAATTGTAAATAACGACCCCGTAGACACCTCGTTCATGCCGTTGGATCCCCAAATCTTCGATGAAGCAACCATCAAAGCTTTCCGGGAACAATACGAATTGACGGATGGTCAACCAGCACTCAGTGAAATTTTGAATGAACTTGGGGAATAATTGCAGTAAAAAAACCGTTTGGCTATTTTGACCAGACGGTATTTTTATGCATAAAAGTTATTGATTATTATTAAATATAAGCATTAGACATCACTAAAGGGCGGGAATATTATAAGGTCATCAAATGAAAAGAAGGGATCTTTAATGGAAAAAATTTTGATCTTAGGTGCATACGGCAAAACCGCTCAAATTGTAACTGAACGTCTTTTGGCAGAAACCAGTTTAAAACTGAAACTCTTTTTAAGAAACGCTAACCGACTTGCTGACTTGGAGGATAATCCACGAATCGAATTGATAGAAGGAGATGCTACAGATGTTCTTCAGCTTGAAGCAGCGATGCAAGATGTTGAAATCGTATATTCTAACGTTGGCGGAGTTGACTTAGCGCAAACAACCCAAGCAATTTTTACTGCGATGGAAACAACAGGGGTTAAACGACTAATTTTCTATAGTGCATTAGGCGCCCGTCATGAGGTTAAGGGAAAATTTGGGGAATGGAACGAAAAAGCAATTTCCAGTTATTTACCTGGCTTCCGTAAATCAGCAGCGTTAATTGACAAACATCAAGGTATTGATACTACCGAACTCCGTCCCGCTTGGTTGACTGATCAAGACGAAGTAAACTATGAAATTACTAAAAAAGATGAAAATTTTAAGGGGACGGAAGTTTCACGTAAAAGTGTGGCAGACGTGGTGGTCAAGATTATTAAGGACCCAACACGTTACGCGCATGAAAGTATTGGAATAAATAAACCTGATACAGCGGGTGATCGTCCGGCTTGGATGTAAGATTAGCTGAAAAAAACTAGGAAAAACAAAAAATCCGAGGTGTACCCGATAAACTAAAGAAGATATTTGCTTGTCTTTCTAGGCGGTATTTTGCCAGTATTCAATTGGCGATATGCCGCCTAGTTTTATTATTTTTTTAAGCCACTGGTAAAGCCTGTAGAAAGAGTTTAGCTTTTAGGCGGTGTCTCCTTGTTGTAACAGGATTTATTGACCGTCAATCGAAATCTATAAATAAGGGGAAGTGGTTATATGCCAATTTAAAATATAAACAAGGTAACCGAACTTTCTCGTCTGAAGGGTACTATAAGCTTGAACTAAAAGACTGTCATCAAATATATACGTGAACAGTAAGCAGAAGATTAGTTTAGAAATAGTATAACCAAGCGAGAATATATAGCTCTATTTGTTAAGTAATTGACGTACATAAACGGGTGACGTTTTTTTGTTGAGACCACTTAAATGGCTACGTTAGTGGTCGGCCCTTATAGGGCATTATCAAGACCATTGCTTTTAACGACAGATAGTTATTCAAAATGATAAGTTAAATTTTCATTGCGAAATTCGCCAGGGGTGATCCCCATAAATTGTTTAAAAGTGTGCACAAAGTGACTTTGACTAGAATAATGCAATAGGCCACTGATTTCTTTTAACGAAAGTTCGGTAAATAGCAATAAGTGCTTGGATTCCTGAATTTTCTTGTGGTTAATGTACACGTGAATCGGCTGGCCAACTTCTTTTTTAAACTGGGTAGAGATTGAAGTTTTATGTCGGTTAGTGAAATCAGCCAAATCAGCGAGGGTAATCCGATCGTAAATGTGTTCATCGATATAATTTAGCATTTTTTGCACCAATTGATTTTTGGTTGCGTACTGGTAGGAATGAATCATGTCCATAAATTTGTAGGAGGCTTCCTGGACGGAAACTAGACATTCTGCATAAGTGTAAATGCTTTGCAAACGTTGCAATAGGGCGTCCGAAAGGCTGAACGCTTGCTCGGCTGGGACGCCGTCTTCGATGCTGACCCGGGTTAAGATCGTGATTAATCCCGCATATTTATATTTCAAACCCTCCAAGTCACTGTCCGATAGTTTGACTTTGTAGGTATCCGCCATCTTTTTGAACAACCACTTTATCTTATCCGGCTCGTTTCGCCGAATTGCTTCAATGTAACGCCGTTCAAATTCGTAGGAGTCAAGGGTGTTTTTCTGATCGCGGCGACTCGAAAGGTTTTGGGCTAAGTGATAATTAGTGGATTTATAAACTCGATCATAATACCAGTGCTGCTTTTGGTTTTGGCCCAAAGTTCCACGGATGATTGCAAAAATTAGGTTAGTAAATCGTTCAAAACCTTCTCTTGAAGACTTGCTATAGTGGATTCCAGCAAAATAAGTATGTCCCTGAAAATGGATTGAATCTGATCCAGCTTCTAAAGCACCACACGGCCCAATCATTACGGTTCCAGTCCCGTATTCGGGAAGTTCAAAAGCAAAATTACTATAAAAGAAAGCGCCCTTCTTAAAATAACGAATCTCGTTAGGGTGGGTTTCTTCTAGGACTTGTTCTTTAAAGTTCCGCGAACTCCAGTTAGTTTTGGGAATCACGATTTCGTATTGATCATTAACTAGGAATAAAGGAATTAAATATTCCTTGTATAACTGATCTAAAACATATTTTAAAGTTGCGTTATCCATGATCATCCCGTCCTTTGGCTTAGCTATTAACTTTATCCTAGCTGGTTGTAGGGGGAAAAGCAATTAGAAAGGGATTTTTGAAAAGTGGGACATGTTTCATAAAATGACTACAAATTCATCCAGCAAGTGCTATGCTTAACGTAACAAGAAGGTTCATTGAAAGGAGCTCATTCAAATGGATATTCAAAATAATTTAATTACGTTGGCAGATGGCAATCAGATGCCACAAGAAGGCTTTGGATTATATAAAGTTCGTGGACAAGCAGCGGTTGACACGGCGGTGAAAGCAGCCTACGAAAATGGCTACCGGCTGTTTGATACGGCACAACTCTACGAAAATGAACAGGAAGTGGGAAATGCGTTTAAAAAGTTTGCGATTCCTCGGGAAGATATTTTTGTGACTACCAAAGTGACGGAGGCGCGGCAAGGTTATGACGAAGCGATTGCCTCGGTAAAAGAATCCCTGAAGAAGTTGCAAATGGACTACGTCGACCTGTTATTGATCCATTGGCCAGTTCGTCAACACTTTTTTGAAACGTGGCGCGCGTTTGAGGATCTGAAGAAGGCGGGCTTGACCAAGTCAATCGGGGTCAGCAACTACCAAACTATTCATTTGGAATATTTGGCAACTAAGGCGAACGAAATGCCAGTGGTTGATCAGGTGGAAATGCATCCCTTCTTAACCCTTAAACCGGTAATTGAATTTAATAAGCAACACGACATCGTCACCCAAGCGTGGAGCCCATTAGGACGCGGAACGGTGCTTGACCAAGAAGTGCTTAAGGAGATTGCGGATAAGTACCAAAAATCGCCTGCTCAAGTGGTTTTGCGGTGGCACTTGCAAAACGGGGTGGCGTTCATCCCGAAGTCGGTGCATGAAGAACGAATTGCTCAAAATGCCGACATCTATGACTTTGAACTGTCTGATGAAGAAATGAAGCAAGTCGACAAGCTAAATAAGTTTGCAAGAACGGGCCGCGAACCAGAATTGACGTATGAATATGGGCGGATGTATTAAAAAGAGCGTGGAAGCCACCGGGTAATTTTCGAGGATTAACTGGATTTTAGGTTTAATCGCGGTTTGAGCGATTACTCCCATAATTTAGTTAGCCGGAAGGAGCTGAGTTTCGGAGCACGTTTCGACAAGGCAGCAATAGAATGCAGGATTAACTGGATTTTAGGTTTAATCGCGGTTTGAGCGGTTAGACTTAAAATTTGGTTAACCGGAAAAAATTGGTGGCTGGAACGCGTTTCGGCGAAGCAATAGGGGGCGCAAGTCCAAGTCATTAAAAAATATGGGGACTAATCGAATTTTGTCGATTGGTCCCCATATTTTTTTGTTAGCTATAAAAATCTAGGGTTACCAACCCCACCTTGCGCACTTTTCTCCCCTGGGATACACTATCCGTAAATTGATAACGTTTTCATAGCGGTTAGGAGAGTTTTTTATGGTGAAGGATCAAGTAGCAGCAATGCTGCAATCGGTAACTGAAAGAGAAGATTGGCAAGAACACGGCGCCACCGCGGAGGACTTTAGCCAACAGTTAGGAGTGCGGCGGAACACAATTAGTGCGTACTTAAATGATCTTTATAAAGAGAAGGTTGCAATCAAACTTAATTCACGTCCGGTTAAATTTTGGGATAGGGCAACTTTAGAACAACGATACGGCATCGTTTTAGAAAATACAGAGTTTGAAAGTCAAGCGGCATTGGAAAACATTGTATCTCAGCCTAAAAGGACGGCCTTTGACGAAGTAATTGGCGGACACGGTTCGCTATACACCCCAATTGAAAGGTTGAAAGCAGCCGCTGGCTATCCAGGCACCGGGTTACCCGTGTTAATTACCGGGCCTACGGGAGCAGGGAAAACTTATTTAGCGCAAGTTTATTACCAATATTGCGTGGATAAGGGGTATTTAGCACCAGAATCCCGCTTTGTACACCTAAACTGTGCGGAATATGCTGACAATCCGGAACTTTTAGCAAGTAATTTATTTGGTTATAAAAAGGGGGCCTTTACGGGCGCAAACCAAGATAGTACGGGACTATTTGATGAAGCTGATGGCGGAATGCTATTTCTTGATGAAATTCACCGGCTTGATGCTAAGGGACAGGAAAAATTGTTTAATTACTTGGACAACGGGATGATTACGCCGTTGGGAGCAACTAAAGAGGGGCATCATGTACAAGTTCGGCTAGTTTTTGCGACTACCGAAGATATTCAAAGCCATTTCTTAGACACCTTTATTCGCCGAATCCCCATTCAAATTGAAATCCCAGAACTAAACGACCGACCGCGTCAGGAGCGCGAAAACTTGGTTAAGTTATTTTACCTCCGCCAATCCCAGAAAATTCAACGCAAAGTGTTAGTGAATACCTCGGTGCTGAATATTTTAAGTTCCAGCAGTTACCTTGGTAACGTAGGTCAATTAAAGAACACCATCTTAATTTCGGTGGCCAATAGTTTACAACGGGCGGCGCAAAGTTCGAATATTGAAATCTTATTAGCAGACGTTCCCAAAACGGTAATTGACCATAATATTCAAGACGCGAGTTTGCTATCGTTTAGCGACCAGTTCATCAGCGTGCTGCCAACCATGAAAATTGATGATTTAATCTCCGAATCCCAGGCGTATACCGATGAAATTAAACGGGTTATGTTAAAAATTATTCAGCAATTCCAGCAAACGGCCAAACGGAACGCCTTCATTGACAATGCCATCGACGAAATTAACCAACTGTGTGACTACTTAATTTTTAAGAAGGATACGGAAAAAAGCGACATGTCGGTGGGCTTTTTGAAAAAGATGTTTGCCGATCGAATTGCTAACGTCGAAAACAATAGTGACACCCAGTTTATGGGCAACGTCGCGTTAGTTTTAGCGTACTACTTTTACAACCGTAACCGTGCTAGCTGGCATTTGGTACAACGCGACGAACAGTGCATTCAGCAAATTAACGCCACTTTTCATGGTGAGGATGCGGAAATCGACCAAATTGTTGGGGACCTGCGTTTAATTACCGCAAAGACCATGAATTTGCACCTTGACGATGTGGACGAGCTATTTATCCATCTGTACTTACGGAGCGTGAAGAAGGAAACCAATAGCCAAAACATTCGTTGCATTATCCTCTCCCACGGCTATTCGACTGCCAGCAGCATTGCCAGCGTGATCAATAATTTATTTAACGAACACGTAATGGACGCGATCGATATGCCGTTGGATATTGACGTGGCGGAGATTGGCGAAAAGGTCAGCAGTTACGTGAAAAATCGCCAAATTAACCGGGGACTAATTTTAATGGTTGATATGGGCTCCTTGGAGGGCATTCAAAAGTTCATTAGCAGTGAGATTGATTTTCCGATTGCCATTGTTAACAATGTCTCAACTCAGTCAGCGTTGCTAGTGGCCGATGATATTCGGCATCATAAAGATATTGAGCAAATCATGCGAAACGTTCGGCAGGCGATGGTGCCTAAAACGCAAATTATCTATCCAAAAGAAATTAAGCGCAATCTAATCGTAACCTGCTGCTTTACCGGGATTGGCACGGCTAATAGTGTCAAAAAACTGTTGTTAGATAGCATGCCGGCAGAAGTGGACTGTCAAATTCAGGCCTACGAGGTTGACCGGTTAAAGGCTGAAGAACAAATCGCCATTTTCAATAAGTTGTACAACGTGGTGGCGGTAGTGGGGACGATCGACCCCGGACTTCCCGACGCCCCATACATTTCCTTGGAAAGCATTATTTCCGGAAGCGAGATGGAGAAGTTGGATAAGGCTTTGCAAGTATGCATGACTACGGAGCAGCTCCAACAGTTTAAAGAACAACTGATTCACAGTTTTTCATTAGAGCGGGTAATTAATTCCATTACCATTTTGGATGCGCATTTGGTGATGGATAATATTGACCGCGCCATTAATAAATTTAACCAGTTAAGCGGGCATCAGTTAGGCAACATCACAAAAATGTCGTTATACGTGCATGTGAGCTGCCTAATTGAGCGATTAATCCGAAACGAACCGATTACCAGCTATGATTTAGAACAACTTTCCGACACTGAAGACCAACGGCTTTTTAAATGGATAAAAGAGTCTTTTAGTGTGATTGAAAAAATTTATAGTGTCGAAATCCCAGCCTCCGAATACGGCTATATTTTCGACATTATCCAAGCAGATGCCTAAAAATCAGCAACTTGATTGAATAAAGGAAGGGCGTGCCAGAAGTTGGCACGCCTTTTGCTTTTATAAGGGTGTAAGGAAATGGTAGGTGATAAGGTTTGAAAATTATATTAGCAAGTCATGGCGCCCTCGCAAAAGGGATGAAAGATACGTTAGATATGATTGTGGGAAATCAGGTAAGTATTCAGGCATATTCTGCTTATGATGAGGAAAATGTCGATTTTGCTTCGGATATTAGCCAACAGATCACGCGAGAAGTAAATGAGCAATTCATTATCGTGACTGATGTGATGGGCGGTTCGGTTAATAATGCAATGACTGAATTAGTGCTACGTTATAAAAATGTTTTTTTGATAACGGGGATGAATTTGCCTCTAGTACTATCATTAGCAACCTATTCAGGAGACATAGATTTGAAGGCGCTTGATGAACTAGTTCAAGAAGGAAAGCGAGGATTGATTAACGTAAATAAAATGGTTGAATCTGCAAAGGAGGAATAAAAATGATTAAAGTAATCAGAATTGATCATCGTTTATTACATGGACAGGTGATTTTTGCTTGGACCAAGTCGCAGGGAATTGAACGAATTGTGGTAATTGATAACGTTGCGGCTGGTGATGATTTCAAGAAAATGTCATTGAAATTATCCAAGCCAGCAGACATTAAATTGAGTGTGTTTAGTGTTGATCAAGCTAAGGAACGAATCGCCAAAATAAATAATTTGAAGAGTAATACCATGATTATTTTTGGAGATGTTTTGCAAGCTGGACAGATTGTCCCACTTTTGGAAGGGGTTAAAGAAATTAACTATGGAGGTGTTAAAAATCGGCCAGACACGAAGCGATTCAGTAATGCAGTTTTTCTAACGGAAGAAGAAGTTAAGTGTAGTCAGGAATTAAAGAATCTAGGTTTTGATTTGTATATGCAACAAGTACCAACCTCTAAGAGAGAAAGTTTAAATGAACTAATTTAGGAGGTTAGATATATGCTTTTAAATGCCATTTTACTTGGAATCATTGCCGTATTTGGGACGATGGATTCCAGAATGCTGGGGCGGACTAACTTTGAGCAACCACTAGTAATGGCGGCCCTAGTAGGAGTTGCTTTGGGCGATTTAACAAAGGGGTTAATTGTTGGGGCATCTCTAGAATTAATATTCATGGGGATAGTAAATATTGGGGCAGCAGCTCCGCCGGATCTAGTTTTGGGCTCGGTAATGGCAACTGCTTTTGCAATCTTATCGGATACAAATGCTCAAACTGCTTTAACTATTGCCCTTCCGGTTGCAATCCTAGGACAAATGGTGGGAATTCTTTTACGGATGTTTATGTCTACTTTTGTTCATAAAGCGGAAAGCGACATAGAAAAAGGCGAGTTTGCCAAAGCTAGAAGGTTTCACATTCTATGGGGCCCCATTTTATATTCATTGATGTATTTCGTACCCGTATTTGTTGCCATTTATTTTGGAGCTGATGTAGTTAAGGAAATTGTTCAATCGATTCCTGCTTGGCTTACTAATGGATTGAATTTAGCAAGTAAGATCTTGCCCGCGTATGGGTTTGCACTACTAATGCAAACGATGCTGTCGAAAAAGACGGTTGCATACTTGTTATTAGGATTTTTTATCACCGCTTACGCAGGTTTGTCAGTTACTGGTGTAGCAATCTTTGCGGCATTACTTGTAATTATTTTAAACGAAATATTGCCTAAAAATAGCGTCGATCAGGGGCTAACTAGTGATGAAGACGATGATTTAGAGGAACTTTAGGAGGTGAGATGATGGCTGAAAATACACAAATAGATTCAAAAAAGTTAAGAAAAAAGTATTGGTCCTTCTTCTGGCGTTCTTATGCAATCCAAGCCTCTTGGAACTATGAAGGACAAATGAATTTGGGCTTTCTGTACGGAATCGCACCGACTATTGATAGTTTATATAGCTCTAAAAATGAAGAAGACTTGCAACGTAAGAAAGAGGCTTACAAGCGGCACTTAGCTTTTTACAATTGCACTCCTCAAACTAGTGCATTTGTTCTAGGGCTGGCTTCTTCGATGGAAGAAGAGTACGCTCGTGAACCCACTTCATTCAACCCGGATTCGATCAACGCGGTTAAAGCATCGCTGATGGGACCACTATCTGGAGTTGGTGATTCATTTTTCCAAGGAACTATTAAAGTTTTAGCGTTTGGTTTAGGAGTTAACTTTGCTAGACAAGGCAGTATCCTGGGACCAATTTTAGCAATCTTAATTTCATTTGTTCCGGCAGCGTTAGTTACATACTACGGTGGAAAGTTAGGTTACACAGCTGGAAATAGCTTTTTGAAGAAACTTACTAGTCAAGGAATTATGGACCGAGCAATGTATTTGGTAACAATCGTTGGACTAATGGTAATCGGATCAATGATTGCAAGTATGATTGGAATTACCACGCCAATTCACATGGGTAAGACGTTTAATCTCCAAAAGACGTTGGACACCATCTTCCCTCAGATGATTCCGTTATTGGTTACTTTCTTTATGTATTGGTTGTTGCATAAAAAAGTTAAAACGGGATGGATCCTTACAATTTGTATTTTAAGTGGTTTATTATTCAACGTTTTAGGGATTTTAGCTTAAACATAGTAATCAGTTAATAAAATATTTTAATTATATTAGGAGGAATTTTTATTATGAACATGTCACCTAAATCAATTATTGCGGATATCAAGAAGAAAAATAGCAAAATTAACCGAGTGATCTTTACCGGTTGTGGGGCTTCGATGGCGGACTTATATCCAGGATACTACTTTATTTCGCACGAAAGTAAGCGCTTTTTATCGACTTTTATGCAAGCAAATGAATTCAATTATGACACTCCACAGGATGTTGGTGAAAACACAATTGTTATTACAGCCTCACTTGGAGGAACTACTCCAGAATCGATTGAAGCTACCAAACATGCCCGTGAATTAGGTGCTCACGTTATTACACTATCGCACATGCCAAATTCACCAATCATTAATGCAGCTGAATATGGTTTAGTACATGGTTTTGAAGAAGACTACGCGCATAAGACAGAAAAAATGACTCTAGCACTTAAGTTAGCAGTAGAAATTGTAAACCAGTTTGAAGGTTATGAATTTTATGAAGACGCACAAAAAGCATTTGATGGATTATTCGATTTAATTAACCAAGAAGCTGCGATGGTCGATCCTGCTGCAGAAGAATTTGCTGCACGCTATAAAGATGAGAAGAATATCTACGTGATTGGTAGTGGTGCAAGTGCGGATGTAGCCTACTCTACTGCTTCATTCTTATTTATGGAAATGCAATGGATTAGTGCTCCAACCATTCATTCAGGCGAACTTTTCCATGGTCCATTTGAAATGGCTTTGAAAGACACACCATATTTACTATTTATGAATGACGGTAAGACGCGTCACTTAGACGCACGGGCAATGGCATTTCTACAACGCTTTGACACTAAATTAACGATTATCGACGCTAAAGACCATGGACTAGCATCAATTGCTTCTAAGAATGTAATTGATTACTTTAATCCAATGTTACTTACAGGAGTTATGCGGGTTTACGCAGAAAAACTTGCGGCCGCACGGCAACATCCGTTGACTAAACGGCGCTACATGTGGAAATTAGAAAACTACTAAAAATTTTAAAAGTGGGACTGCGTTTGCTGGCGGTCCCTTTTTTTAAAGAGGTGATTGCGTGAAAAAAGCTTTTATTTTTGATATGGATGGCGTTTTAATTAGGTCTGAAGAATTTTATTTTGAAAGGCGAATGCGTTTCTTTAAAGAAAATAATTTGATCCCTGGTTCTTCAGATATAGATGATTATATTGGAGTGTCAAATGAAAAGGTCTGGGAAAATTTAGTACCAGAACTAAGTGAGCGCGAACAAATTAGAAGAAAGTATCAGCCCTTTTTGGAAAAGAATAAAATTAATTATCAAGAATACTTGGACAAACAAGTCCCCAAAGTTCTTGCAACGCTGCAAAAACAAGGGAAAATGCTGGCATTAGCATCAGCTGGAGAAGAAAAGGAAATAAATCGGATGCTACGTGAATGTGATTTGGCGCAATATTTTAACGTAGTGATTAGTGGTGAAAAGGTAAAGAAAAATAAACCAGCACCAGACGTCTATCTAGAAACAATCAAAGCCTTGCATGTTTCTAAAGATGATTGTGTGGTGGTAGAAGATAGTCCTACAGGAATTTTAGCATCTAAGCGAGCAGGATTGGAAGTGTGGGCGGTCCCAGCGCCAGTAGATCAAAAGTTGGCTGACGTGGTTTTAGAAGATTTTGGGAGTATTATTAGGAAAGCATAATTAGAGATAGATTTTGATTAAAGGGATGAATACTTTTTAAGCTTAAAAAGGGTTAGCTTTTATGAAGGACACTAAAAAGTTAGACAAGAATACCTAACGATTCTAGAGCCTTTCATTAACTAACCCTTTTTTATAATTTGCTTGTCAATTTTGTAGGCAAATGAAATTTCGGGTGTTATAGATATTGTTGAGACATGGCATTAGGTAGCGTAAAGTAATCTATATCTAAAATTTTAAAAAGCAAAACTTGCTCATTAATGCATCTGAAAAAATATCTGGGTTAGACTCTATAAGTGCGCTCCAGCTAAAGATACTATACATGATTAGAAAATGGTATTATTGGATACGAAATTGAATATTTAGTAAGTAAACGGTTGAAATAAGAGGAAGATAATTATGAAGTCACCAATAAAATGGTCAGGTAGCAAGCTTAAATTAGCAGATACATTACAAAATTTGATGCCACAAAAATACAATATATATTATGAACCTTTTGTGGGGAGTGGGGCATTGTTATTAAATGTTTTACCAAAAATAGCCGTCATCAACGACATTAACCCCTTTATCGCAAAAATGTTCCAAGTGATAAAAGATGATGACGAATATATAGAATTAATCGATTTATTAAAAATACATAAAAGAAATAATAGTAAAGACTACTATCTCTCAATTCGAATGCAAGATCGTACTGGAGAACTTGAGAAGCTGACAGATGTTCAACAAGTAGCTCGGTTTATGTATATGAATAAAGTGGCGTTTAATGGTCTATGGAGAGTTAACTCTAAAGGACAAAATAATGTACCGTACGGAAAGTATAAAAACCCAGACATTGTTGCGGAAGAAAGAATAGCTAAGGTGCATGAGTATTTATCTAATAATGAGATACAAATAGAAAATACTGGTTTTGAAGAGGCTACAAGTAAAGTTAAAGAGGGCGACTTTGTTTATTTCGATCCGCCTTATGTTCCACTAAACCAAACTAGTAACTTTACCAGTTATTCAAAAAATGGTTTTGGAATTGCGGAACAAAAAAAATTAAGAGACCTTTTTTTCGAATTAGATAAAAGAGGGGCTTTTGTGATGTTAAGCAATTCAACAGCTGATTTAGTTTATGAATTATACGATAAGAAGGGGATTGCCAAGTTCCACACTGTAGAAACTAAACGTGTTATTTCAGCAAAAGCTTCTTCTAGAGGGACAATAAATGAACTTGTCATAACGAATTACTAATAGGAGATGAGACTATATTTTTTATCAAGATAATTATTCTAGTTTGATACTGCAAGACGCGTTTGAATTTATGTCGAAAGTTCCAGATGAAAGTATAGACGTTATAATAACTGATCCGCCATATTTTCTCAGCAACGGTGGCTTTTCTAACAGTGGAGGAAAAAGGGTTAGTGTTGATAAGGGAAATTGGGATAAAACGACGTTAGGAAAAGATGGATTTTATTCCAAGTTTATAGCTGAAGCGCAAAGAATACTTAAAAAAGATGGAACTATCTGGATTTTTGGTTCAATGCATAACATATATGTAGTTGGAAGTTTGTTACAAGAATACAAGTTTAAAATATTAAATAATATCACGTGGCAGAAAAGCAATCCTGCTCCTAATTTAAGTAGACGGATGTTTACTCATTCTACAGAAACTATTTTATGGGCAAGAAAAAATTATAAATATGGTAGACAAATATTTAACTACTCATTAATGCGAGAAATTAATGGTGGTAAGCAAATGAAGGATGTGTGGACGACTCCAACAGTTGGTAAATATGAAAAAAGATTTGGGAAACACCCCACCCAAAAACCACTTTCTGTGATGAAAAGAATTATTATGGCGTCCACTAACGAAAATTCTATTATTCTTGATCCATTTGTAGGCTCTGGAACAACTTGTGTTGCAGGAAAAATGTTGAAAAGGAAGACTATTGGAATTGACTTTGAGGAAAGTTATTTAAAAATAGCCCGGCAAAGACTGATGGATATTGAAAACGAACGTGAGGGAAAAATTTTATGAATTTAAATGAATATCTTAGTCAACCAGTGAATGAAAAGTTCGAATATTTTATGGGGAGTAGATTTCCTACTAATCGAACACCCCAATATTATGTTAATTGGGATAAAGTAGTAAAAAATACACGAGAAACAGAAGTTTCACTAAATACGCTGAATTACTTAGTTGGAAAAGAAAACATTGAAGAAGAAGCTTTTGTGTTATTTAAAGAACAACCCCAATTACTACGAACGATTCCGTGTTTGTTGGCAAGTAGAGATTCAAATTTAGAAATATTAACGTTTAATGAAAAGTTAGAGCATTATAAAATTGATTTCAATAATATAGATACAAACAATATTTCTAAATATATAAAATTCATTTCAGAGACAGGACTATTTTCTTTTCTACAAAATGATTTAAAGAGTAATCTAGTAGACTTTGTTTATGGTGTGGAAACAGGATTAGACTCTAATGCGAGAAAAAATAGAGGTGGAACACAAAATGAAACTATTTTAGAGTTTAATTTAAAAAAAGCTACCAAAGGTACGAAACTAGAATACTTAATCCAAGCAACGGCAGCAAACATTAAAAAGAAGTGGGGGGTAACAGTGCCAGAGCCTTTGGATAAAAAGTTAAAAGGTGGAAGAAGGTATGATGGTGCAGTGTACAACCCACAAACGGATAAAGTGTTTGTTATTGAAACCAACTATTATGGAGGAGGGGGCTCAAAACTAAAAGCAGTATGTGGGGAATTTTCTGATATGTATATTACTAGCTTGAAAGATGCCCAAAAAGTAGATTTTATATGGATTAGTGACGGCAAAGGTTGGGATACTGCAAAAAATCCGTTGCGTGAAGCTTTTGGAGTAATTCCAAATATTTTTAATTTAAGTATGGTAAACAAAGGATTCCTACGAGAAATGGTTATTACTGGATAATTATTTTAAGTTTTAAAATGATGTGGAAAAATAGTACGTAATTCCTTGTAAAGAGCGAATTAAAGATTAAAAATTGGGCATACTTCTCCATTTTTCCAGTATAATAGAACGGTCCAAGCAATCAAAAGAGAAGTAGGAGAAAATGATGACATACCCACAATTAGATTTAGCAAACGTAAAGGGAACTAAGATAACGATTCAAACTAACCATGGTGACATTAAGGTGCAGCTTTTTGACGAGTTGGTGCCCAAGACGGTCAAAAATTTCGTTGAATTGGCTAAGCAAGGTTACTATGACGGGGTGATTTTTCACCGCGTGATTCCGGATTTCATGATTCAAGGTGGCGACCCGACTGGTACTGGAATGGGTGGCGAAAGCATTTATGGTAAAACCTTTGAAGATGAGTTTTCCAACCAGCTTTACAATTTAAATGGCGCGCTATCGATGGCTAACGCGGGTCCTAACACGAACGGCAGCCAGTTTTTCATCGTTACTAATACCAACGTGCCTAAGAAAATGATCCGGCAACTAAAGGCGGCAGAGTTTCCAGAGGAAATTGTAGAAGCTTACCGAAAGGGCGGTACGCCATGGTTGGATGGCCATCATACGGTATTTGGTCAGGTGATTGAAGGAATGGACGTGGCCGAAGCAATTAGTAAAGTGGACCGTAATTACGAAGACCGTCCTACAGAAGATGTCGTGATGGAAAAAGTAATGGTGGAAGAATAAACGCTCAAATAATTTTTCGAACAGTTTTAAGGATTTAACGAAAATGGAAAGTTGAATGCAACTTTCGCAATTGGAATGGAAGTTTAGCTAATAAGGCATCCGGTTTCTGTAACCAAGTGAAATTCGAGAGCTTAGGACATCCAAACTTTCCGATAAATCCCCAATTTGTATCTAAGTAAAAATTCGTTGTTAATAATCGAAACCCGATTATTGATGACGAATTTTTTGTGGTTGGCGTATTTAAATAAGAGTCGTATAAAAAAATTTTGTGGGATAAACCTTAATCTATAAAGCAAAATGCCCCGTTTTCGCTAAGGTAAAACGTTTTAACTTAACATATTTTCAATAATTAAGTTTACAAATGATAAAAACGGCGCTATTATGTAAGCGTTAACAAAAACGAATAATAAGGAGATTTTATTATGAATTTAGCAAAATACATTGATCACACAATTTTGGCACCAGAAGCCACCCAATCACAGGTAGATCAAATCATTAAGGAAGCTAAGGAATACGATTTTGCTTCCGTAGTAGTTAATCCATACTGGGTTTCGTACGTGGCAGATAAGTTGAAGGGCACCGACGTCAACACGGTTACCGTAATTGGTTTTCCTCTTGGAGCAAATACCACGGCAACCAAGGTGTTTGAAGCAAAGGATGCGTTGCAAAATGGCGCTACGGAATTAGACATGGTAATTAATATCGGTGAACTTAAAGCTGGCCATGACGACGCGGTTCTCAATGATATTAAAGCCGTAGTCGAAGCTGGGCATGCTGAAAACCGGCACGTTAAGGTCATTATTGAAACCGCTTTATTAACTGACGAAGAAAAGGTTCGGGCTTGTGAACTTTCCGAAAAAGCGGGGGCCGATTTCGTAAAAACTTCGACAGGTTTTTCAACGGCTGGTGCGAAGGTAGCGGACGTGAAATTAATGAAGCAAACGGTTGGCGACCGGTTAGGCGTAAAGGCATCCGGCGGAATTCACACTAAGGCAGAAGCTGAAGCCATGATCGAAGCCGGGGCAACTCGTTTAGGAGCAAGTTCCGGCGTCAAGATTATGAATAGCTAAAAATAAAGTGAGGCAGTTTAGTTTTAGGAGGGGTTTAAATGAAGTTCAAACGAGTTTTTACAATTGTCACGGATTCGGTCGGCATCGGTGAAGCTAGCGATGCCGCTGATTTTGACGATGTTGGTGCAGATACTTTAGGACACATCGGTGAGTTTTGGAAGGGCAACTTCCAAGTTCCTAATTTACAAAAATTAGGTTTAAGCAATATCCGACCTGATCACCCAATTGAAGGAGTTCCGGTGGCGGACCATCCGCAAGGGTTCTTCGGTAAAATGCACGAAGTCTCTGTTGGAAAAGATAGTATGGACGGTCATTGGGAAATGATGGGGGTGCCGGTTAAAGAACCCCTAGGCTTTTTCCCTAACGGCTTTCCGCAGGAATTAATTGATAAAATCGCTAAGTTTAGCGGTCGCTCGGTAATTGTAAACAAACCGTACTCGGGGACCGAAGTTATCCATGATTACGGAGAAGAACAGCTAAAGACGGGAGCGTTGATCGTTTATACCTCTGGTGATTCAGTTTTGCAAATTGCGGCTAATACTGCGGTAATTCCGCTAGAAGAGTTGTACAAAATTTGTGAATACGCGCGCTCAATTACCATTGATAAACCTTACCGGATTGGACGCATCATTGCCCGCCCGTACGTTGGGACGAATAAGGACAATTTCAAACGAACTTCGGATCGCCACGATTATACTTTAGCGCCAACTAGTGAAACGGACATGGATCGACTCAAAGCAGCCGGGTTCTCCGTTTTAGCGGTTGGTAAAATTAACGACATTTTTTCAGGCCAAGGGATTACGGATGGGGTTCACACGGAAAGTAACCACGACGGAATGGTGCGGACGATTGAAAACGCCCAAAAGGACTTTACCGGATTTAGTTTTACCAACCTAGTTGATTTTGACGCCATGTATGGTCACCGGCGGAATCCTGAAGGATACGGAAAGGCCTTGATGGAATTTGACCAACAATTGGGTGAACTATTGCCACTCCTAAAGGATGACGACCTGCTGGTTATTACGGCGGATCACGGAAATGATCCCGGATTTAAGGGGACGGATCACACCCGAGAATACGTCCCACTATTGGTCTACACTCCTAGCGTTGCCGAAGGTAAATCACTGGGTGTGCGGGATACTTACGCTGATTTAGGGGCAACCATTTTGGACAACTTTAACGTTGCTGGTAACGAAGTTGGAACTAGTTTCTTAAGCGAATTGCAATAAGGAGGAAATACCATGAGTACACACATTGCGGCACAAAAAGGCGAAATTGCGGATACCGTTTTACTACCAGGGGACCCACTTCGGGCAAAATACATTGCCGAAACTTTCTTAGAGAATGCGGAATGTTATAATACCATTCGAAACGCTTTTGGATATACCGGTACGTATAAAGGTAAACGGGTATCCGTTCAAGCAACTGGCATGGGCATTCCATCAATCTCCATTTATACAAATGAATTAATTAACGAATACGGGGTTAAAACCTTGATTCGTGTGGGAACCTGTGGTGGAATGAGCCCTGATATTCACGTTCGGGACGTCCTCATTGCCCAAGGAGCAAGTACGGATTCTTCCATTATTAGAAATACGTTTGGTCGGGATATTTATTACGCTCCGTTAGCAGACTTTACAATGGTTGAAAAGGCGCACCAAGTTGCGCAAGCTAACCAAATTCCAGTGCAAGTAGGCAACGTTTTGTCTGAAGACCGTTTTTACAACGACGAAATTGACCGTCAAAAACTAGTTCAATACGGCGTCAAGGGTGCAGAAATGGAAGCGGCCGCGTTGTACTTATTAGCAGCGAAGTATGGCGTACGCGCGCTTGCAGTATTGACCATCAGTAACCATATCATCACTGGCGAAGAAACTACCGCGGAAGAACGGGAAAAATCGTTTGATGACATGATCAAAGTTGCGTTAGAAACGGCAATTAGCTAAGGAGCGGAATTTAATGTATTTAATCGTTAACATTATTGGATTAGTGGTTTTCCTGAGTTTAGGAGTACTTTTTTCCAAAAAACGGCAGCAAATCAAGTGGAAATCGGTCGGTATCATGGTGGTATTTAACCTCGTTTTAGCGTGGTTTTTAACCAGTTTCCCGATTGGCCGCAGCATTGTTGCGGGAGCTTCGGCAGGATTTAACCAATTAGTCCAAGTTGCTTATCAAGGGATCGCCTTTGCGCTTGCCGATTGGGTGGACGTGAAGTCAATGAACTTCGTGACCAGTTCGTTATTACCGATTTTGATGATCATCCCGCTGTTCGATATTTTAACGTACGTGGGAATTTTACCGTGGATCATTAAGTGGATTGGTCGCGGATTGTCTAAATTAACCGGACAGCCGAAATTCGAGTCGTTCTTTGCGGTGGAGATGATGTTTCTGGGAAATACGGAGGCACTCGCGGTTTCCTCCCTGCAACTCCAACAAATGAAGGCGGAACGCAACCTAACCTTGGCAATGATGTCAATGAGTTGCGTAACGGCTTCGATTATCGGTGCCTATACGAGTTTAATGCCCGGACAGTTCATCCTCACGGCGATTCCGATTAACGTAATTAACGCAATTATCATCACGAACATGTTGAATCCGGTCACGGTAACGCCTGAAGAGGATACGATTGCCACAATGGCGGGTTCCGGAAGTTCAGCGAGTGCACAAGACGTGGGTTCGGGTTCGGAAACGCTGGCCGAAGCGACGGTAGCTGAAGATGAAGTGCCAACGCGGGAACCATTTTTCTCGTTTCTGGGTGATTCAATCTTAAACGCGGGTAAACTGGTGTTAATCATTACCGCCAACGTAATCGCGTTCGTTGCCTTAGCAGCGTTAGTGGATAAACTACTAGGAATCATTAATCCTTGGCTTACCCTAGAGCACATTTTGGGAATCGTGATGTTCCCGTTTGCGTGGTTAACCGGGCTAAACGTCCACGATGCCTTCGAATTTGCGCAATACATGGGAACTAAGTTAGTTACCAACGAGTTTGTCGTAATGGGCAAGGTGACGGGCACGATTAACCAATTTGCGCCCCATTATAAAGCAGTGTTAACGGTATTTTTGACCTCGTTTGCTAATTTTTCAACCGTGGGGATGATTATCGGATGTTTCAAAGGCTTAGTTAACCGGCAGAAAAACGACGTGGTTGCTAAAAACGTGGGTTACCTGCTCCTATCCGGAATTTTGGTATCCTTAGTTTCGGCAGCAACGGTCGGACTCTTTGTCTGGTAAAAAAATATTGTTGGTAAAGGAAAATCAAATTTTGATGGGAATAAGTAAAACAAGATTAAAAACCGAAATTTTAGCAGGAATTACTAGTTTTTTTGCAATCTCCTACATCATCATTGTTAATCCAATGATTTTAAGTGATGCGGGAATTCCAGCAGGACTTAGTGTATTTGCCACCGTTTTTTCTTCGGCAATTGGCTGTTTAATTATGGCGTTGTGGGCGAAAGCACCGGTAATTCTTACTCCGGGGATGGGAGTAAATGCATTTTTCACCTACACGGTGGTAGTTGGAATGCATTTATCCTGGCAACAAGCCGTCGCCATTTCGATTTTTAGTAGTTTGATTTACATGGTAATTGCGTTTACCAGAGCGAGTGAGTTCCTGGCTAACGCGATTCCCGCCGTGCTGAAAAAAGGGATTACGGTAGGAATTGGGTTGTTTTTGGTGACCTTAGGGTTGGAAAAAGCGGAATTGATCCAATCTGGCGGAAAACGAGCACTATTGGCAGCCGGTTCTTTAAGCAATCCGGCGACGTTATTAGCGCTGTTCGGTCTCTTACTCTCCCTAATCCTCTTTTTGCGCCGGGTTCCCGGTGGCTTTGTAATTGGGATTATCGTAACTAGTCTAGTGGGCGTCCTTTTCCACATCGGTGGTACGCAGGCAACTTCTATTAGTTTAAGTCAACTGCCGAAATATTCAGAAATCCTTTTTAAGGGCGATTTCAGCCAAATGTTTTCCATCAAATTTTTATTGGCCGTATTTTCGATGACGATGATCTTAGTCTTTGAATCGATGGGGATTCTGGAAGGAATTTTACAGGACCCATCGCAATTTCGGAAGGCATTTCAAGCGAGTTCGGTGACGACCTTTATTTCAGGTTTCTTGGGTACGAGTCCAACGGTTGCGGCTGCCGAAAGTGCTTCGGGAATTGAAAGTGGCGGACGGACCGGGATCGTATCCCTTGTTTCGGGAATTTTATTCTTGCTTTCGCTGTTCTTTATTCCATTGTTAAGCTACGTGCCTCAAGCAGCAATCGCGCCAGTAATCATCATTACGGGAGCGGTAATGATGGAACAGTTGGCCACCATTAACTTTGCGGATTTTACCGATTGGTTCCCGGCGTTCTTAATTATTGTGCTGATCCCCTTGACTGGCTCAATTTCGACGGGGTTAGCGTTTGGCTTTGTGGCCTACCCAATTTTGAAATTAGCGATGGGTAAGCAGAGTGAAGTTCACCCGATTATGTACGTGTTGGGATTGTTATTCTTAGCCCAACTAGGTTTTAACTCAATTTTGGTTTAGGAGAAGGTTGCCATGAGCAGGATGACTGATAAAACAAAAATTAAAAAAAGCTTGGAAGTTGCCCGGATGCATTACGAAGCCGGGATGGGCCAAGTAGAAATCGCCAAACAGCTGGGACTTTCCCGGCCGACAGTTTCCCGACTGCTTCAGTTTGCTCAAGACAACGGCATTGTGCAGATTAAAATTGTCGATCCCTTTTCCAGTACCCAAGAGTTAGAAAAAATGTTGTGCGAAAAGTATCAGCTAAACGAGGCTCACGTGGTATACGCTGAATATGAAAATTATCAAAACGTGACCCAACAGCTCGGAATGTATACGGCTAAGTACTTAGCTAAAGTGGTTAAGGATGGCGACTTAATCGGAGTTAGTTGGGGAAAGACTTTAAACGAAGTGGCGAAGGCACTGACGCCCCAGCCCGTCGAAGACGTTCAAGTGGTGGAACTGAAGGGTAGCGTTACCTATTCACCTACGCCAGTTTTTGACGAGGAAGTCTTGATGAAATTTGGCAATGCTTTTCACACCACCCCACACGAATTTCCTTTACCAGTCGTTTTTGAAAATCAAACCACCCATGACGTGGTGATGCAGGACCGCTACATCAAGCGATTAATTGATTTAGGAAAAAAGGCAAATATTGCAATTTTTACCGCTGGGACCATCCGGGACGATGCGTTGCTATTTCAAACGGGCTATTTTGACCAAGGCGACATCGCGCGTATCCAAAAAACGGCGGTAGGCGACATCTGCTCCCGGTTTTATGACCAGGATGGTCAAATCGCGGTTCCTGAAGTGAATAATCGCACCGTTGGAATTGACCTAGCCGAATTGCGTAACAAAGAACGCGCGGTGCTAGTGGCCGGTGGAAAATGGAAGTATGAAGCAATCAAGGGCGCGTTAGCTGGACAATACGCGAACTGTTTAATTACCGACGTAGCAACCGCCCAACGATTGGTTGACGAATAATTAATTTGAAGGAGGGCTTGTGATGAGAATGGTTGACGTGATCGACCACAAGCGAAATGGAAGCGCTTTAACTAAAGAGGAAATCAGTGCTTTCGTAGAAGGTTATACAAATGGAGAAATTCCAGACTACCAAGCAAGTGCACTATTGATGGCCATTTACTTTAACGGAATGACTGACGAAGAACAGGCTAATTTAACCATGCAAATGTTGAATTCGGGTGACCGGTTGGACCTCTCCGACATTCCGGGAATTAAGGTGGATAAGCATTCCACCGGTGGCGTGGGAGATAAAACTAGCATCCCGTTAGCTCCGATGGTTGCCGCGTTAGGAATTCCGGTACCGATGATTTCAGGTCGCGGACTTGGCCATACTGGTGGAACTTTAGATAAATTGGAAGCGATTCCAGGTTTTGAGGTGGAACGCTCGGAAGCAGAGTTTAAAAAACAGGTTCGTGACATTAAAGTCGCCATCGTTGGTGCAACCGGCAATGTTGCTCCAGCAGATAAAAAAATTTATGCGTTGCGCGACGTTACCGACACGGTCGACTCAATCCCGCTAATTGCCGGCTCGATTATGAGTAAGAAGATCGCTTCGGGGACGGATGCCTTAGTTTTAGACGTAAAAACTGGGACTGGCGCCTTCATGAAGGAAGAGGCGGACGCCGTCAAACTAGCGAATGCCTTAGTGAAAATTGGTAAGAGTGTTGGCATGAACTGCATGGCGCTAATTTCAGATATGAATCAACCCCTCGGTAACATGGTGGGCAATGCCCTAGAAATTCAAGAGTCGATTGCAATCCTTAAAGGTGAAGGTCCCGAAGACATCACGGAATTAGTAATGACGTTAGGTAGTCAAATGGTGGTACTTGCCAAAAAGGCGGCCACGTTGGCAGAAGCCCGGACTAAGCTTGAAGAAGTTGTTGCAAACGGGAGCGCTTTAGAAGTATTCCGGCAGATGATCATTGCCCAAGGTGGCGATCCGCGGGTTATCGAAGATCCGACGTTAATGCCCCAGGCAAAATATCATTTTGAACTTCCCGCGCCCCAAGCAGGTTACGTAACGAAAATGACGGCTGACGAAATTGGGATTGCGGCCATGTTACTTGGTGGTGGTCGTCAGGCCAAAACTGACGTGATTGATTACGCAGTGGGAATTGAATTACACAAAAAAGTTGGCGACGCCGTTGCGGAAGGTGAAAGCTTGTTGACCATTCATAGCAATACGACGGACGTAGCCAACATTAAGGAGCTACTATATAACAACATTGAAATCGGCACGGATGCTCAACCGATTCAACTAGTGCATAAAATTATTAAGTAGTTGTGTTTGAATTTATTTAATAACAAATAGCTAACAAAAAGAGAGTGGAACAAAAGTAGGGTAGTTTGCGAGCATTAACTGAAAATTGACCATTATGCCTGAATTGGGCATGACGGTCAATTTTAGGTTACGCGGAACGAACTGACTTTGGCGCTATCGAAGTCAAAACACCAAAACAACTTTTTAAGGACCTTTTCATCCTGGAAAAGTATTTTTTCCAGCCTCTTTTTACACACAAAACCGTAATTAACTAGCTTGAAAAGCAGGTTAATTACGGTTTTTTAATTAAATTTTATATGAGGGTTAATCGGGATTCTTAGCGTCTACTTCACCAGCTTGAACCGGATCTTCCTTTTTAAGGGTGAAGGTAGCAAACAGGGTGATGGCAAAAACGAATAGTCCCATGATTAGGTAAGTGTGTTGGTAGCCAATCACGTCGTACATTTTTCCCGCAACCGAAGAGAAAATGAAGACGGAAACTTGTTTGGCAAAGTTAGAAGCAAGCGCGTAAACGGTTGCATAAAGGCGAATGTCAAACGCTCCAGCAATATACTTCATGATTGAAGTTAGTAACAATGGCATTTCCAAACCGGCTAATAAGCGGAATCCAACCAGCCAGATCCAGTTTGGCGCAAGTGCAGAACCTAAAATCCGAAGGGCAGTAATAAACCCGTAAATAATTAAGCCGTTCCGAGAACCAATCTTATTAATGATCCAAGGCATCGGGAACATCAGGCAAAATTCAATCGCAATTTGAGCTGAAGTCATGTAGCTATAAACTAAAGTTCCTTGAGCAGCGGTATGGAAGAACATTTTGAAGAAGATGATGAATTGTTGATCAAAAACGTCATAAAGTGCTGAAGCACCCATGTAAAAAATCGCGAGGATCCATAAGTTTTTCAATTTAAAGACCGACATAACGGTTTTTAAATTCAATGAGTTGGATGTGTCGCCAGCAGCTTGGGCATTTTCGAGATCGATTTTATCACTGAAGAGTAGCAATCCGGTTAGGATAATTGCGGCTACCGTACAAGCCCAAAAGATGGAGTTTGGAGACCAGAGAAAGATGGGACCGGCAATTAGTGAAGCAGCAACTCCCGCAACGGAGCCTCCAACGCGGGAGTGGGCGTATTCAAAGCCGTTTGCCAAACTTGCCCGTTGAACGTACTGTTCGATTACGGAAACCCCGCCATTGAGTACGAAGCTGAGAAAAGTCCCGGTTACAAAAGCCACGAGGAAGGCGTTAATGTGTAAAATCGGCATGAAAACCCACTGGAAATAAGGGCCGATAAAAATAGCGACGATCGAGATGGTTAAAATTAAGGTCTTTTTGAATAATAGCTTATCCGAAACCACCCCGAAAATCGGTTGGAAAATTAACGAAATTCCAGCCATCATGGAGAAAACGGCTCCTGATTCGGTACCGTTTAAATGAGCGACTTGTTCCATCCAGAGGGTGAGATATCCGTTAATGATTGCCCAGATGAAGAAGTAACTAAAATGCGTGAGGGGAAACCCCCAGAAATGTTTAGATTGTGGTTTAGTATTGTTCATGTTGTACACCCCTATTCATAGTTATAAGGTACGGGTTTGCCAAAATCAGGACGACCGTCCGCCGTCCAGCCAAATGGTTGAACCATGGTGTGACGATTGGGATCATAAAGCGGATCGCCCTTGATGTCGGTATAGTTACGACAATGGTAAACTAATAAATCAGTTTTACCGTCTTCGGCCACGGTGAAGGAATTGTGTCCCGGACCGTATTGTTGAATGGCCAAATTGCTTTGGAAAACTGGAGTAGGCGACTTAGCCCAATTACGGGCGTCTAATAAATCGGCGTCTTCGTCGATAGTTAGCATTCCCATGGCATAATTTTCGTCAGTAGCACTTGCCGAGTAGGTTAAGAAGTACTTACCGTTACGGTGCAAGATCGCGGGACCTTCGTTAACCCAGAAAATTTTAGTTTCCCAATCGTATTCAGGCTTGGTTAACATCACTGGTTCACTCTTGAGGGTCCACGGATTTTCCATTTCAGCGATGTAAATGTTGGAATTTCCTTTGATGGCCGGATCCTTCTGCGCCCAAACGTAGTAAAGACGGTCGTGCGCCTTAAAAACGGTGGCGTCGAGGGCGAAGGTATCTAGCGGCGTTTTTACCTGACCGCGTTCAACCCAATCACTTTCGTCGCGCATGGGGTTAGGATTATCGCATTCTAAGCAATACATCCGGTGTTGAAACATGCCGTTGTGGTCGAATTCTTTAGTGTGGGCAGCAGCAAAGTAAATGAACCATTTTCCATCGATGTAATGTAATTCGGGAGCCCATATGAGCTGGCTCATTGGACCGCTACCATCGGGATGTTTACGCCAAATTGTACGGGGAGCCGCATGGGCTAGACCATTCAAGGTTTTTGCGCGCCGAATTTCAATCAGATTATAGGCTGGAACCGAAGCAGTAAAGTAGTAATAACCATCGGTGTGCTTATAAATATAGGGATCCGCCCGTTGTACAATGAGCGGATTAACGTAATCAGTTGCGGATATCATAGTGAGATACTCCTTTTATGAAAATGAATTGTAAAAAAATGGTGTGGAAACTTTCGAAAGGTTCGTGAAGCATTTATTACACGAGCAATATATGACCGCTTGAAAGCGTTGTCAACCCTTTTTGTTAATCTTTGAAAGGAATCTGCAAAAAAATTTCTTTGCGTTAACTTTATTATTAAATTAAGCGCTTGTAACCGGTTTTTTATTGGCATATAATTAATTGAAAAGGAAATGTAAACGGTTTGATAATGGAGGACATATGCAATTAGATATCTCGGATGCATCGTTAAAAGTTTATGAAGCACTGGCAAGCTCGGTACGACTTCAAATTATTCGTTTGCTGTCGGATCAACCGATGAGTGTTCAAGAATTAGCCGAAGCGTTAAATTTGAGTAGCCCAATCGTCACTAAGCACTTGAATAAACTGGCGGAAGCAGAAATCATTCATAGTAAACGGCAGGGGCACCAAAAGGTTTCTTCCTTACGAGTGGATACAATTGATATTAAGTTTCCGCGGCAAATTTATCCGACGTTTAGCGTCCACAAAACTGGAATTCCGATTGGGCACTACACTGAATTTAGTGTAAAACCATCTTGCGGGTTGGCGGGTCCAGACGGGTACATCGGCAACGTCGATAACCCTAAGTACTTTATGCTGCCCGAGCGGATGAACGCCGGGATGATTTGGTTTAACGACGGTTACGTGGAATATCAGACTCCCAACTTTATCAATATTGATGAACACTTGGAAATGCTTGATTTATCTATGGAACTGGGATCGGAATTTCCGTTTTCCAACAATACTTGGCCATCAGATATCACCTTTTCCATTAATGGCAAGGAAATTGGAACGTGGCGTTCACCAGGCGACTTTTCTGATGTTCGTGGGAAGTACACTCCGGACTGGGTTCCGGATAACGTTAACCAATATGGAATTCTAAAGACGTTGCGAATTACCGACCACGGCACTTATTTAGATGGGCAACCGTTCACGGAAGTCTGCTTAGCGGATTTGCCCGTTAATAAAGACGTTTGGACGATTCGTTTTGAAATTAAGCCCGATGCCAAGAAGTCAGGAGGCTGTACTATTTTTGGGGAAGGCTTTGGTAATTACGACCAAAATATCGAGTTATCCGCTTTTTATAGCTAAAAAAGACCGCCAGCCCTCGTGGTTAGCGATCTTTTTTAATTTAGGAGGTTTAATTTTTCAAGAATGCGCGTAAATCCGTCATTTGACTTTCGATTACTGCCGTTCCTTGATGGTATAGATCCATGAGCTTATTGTTGTCCCGTTCTACGCGGGAAACGGTGACCGGTTGTTGGGGCCGAATTACAAAGGCTTTTCCTTCCCGTTCTAAACGTTCAATTTCCTCAAGGCTTTCGTTGTAACGCCGCGGACGGCTTTCAAAAGCAGAAACAAATTGAGGAAAGTCCCGATACTTCATCCGCACTAGCCGGTTCATTGCTCGGCTATTCTCGGCTTTTCGGTAGGTGATGTCGCGCGTTAAAACGATGACTAGTTTCTCGTAGCCCAGTTCTTGAGCACGTTTGAAAGGAATTGAATCCGCAATTCCACCATCTAGGTATGGTTGGTGATTAACAACCCGGATGCTGGATAGCAGCGGCATGCTAGCGGAAGCTTTGATGGCTTCTTCCTGGCCTTCAGTATCGGTTTTTCGGAAAACGTCAGCCTTCCCAGTCAACAGGTTAGTTGCGGTAATTTCAAAAATTTGCTGGCTATCTTTGTAAGCCATGTAATCAAACGGACTGTAAGCATAACATTCTGGAGAAAATAGGAAGTCCAGGTTGAAAATACCACCATTACGGACTAAATTATTGAAACCAATGTAACGTTTGTCATGTAAGAAATGTAAATTAACGTCTTTAGAGCGTCCCTTTTGCTTGGAAATATAATTCATTGCACACATCGTGCCGGCTGAAACGCCGTGAATATACTCGAATTCCATCTCTTGATCAATGAAATAATCTAATACCGCACTGGTGAAAAATGACCGCAGTGCGCCGCCTTCTAAAATTAAAGCTGCTTTTTCCAATGGAATCCCTTCTTCCTGTAGAATCTACAGACGCTATTTTAGCGCTTTTAGTGGGTCACTGGCAAACGAGTTTTGGGAAGGTAAGTGATTTTTAACGGAAGTTTTTAAAAGACGACTTTCTTAAGGAAAAATAGTAAGATGGTGGATAATCAAGGTAAATAAAATACGTGGCAAAGCAGGGAGTGAATTTGATGATAAGAATTATAATTATCGCTTTGATAATCTACGGGATTATTCAAATTCCCTTTATTATTAAAGCGTATTGGGGTAGGCGTAAATACCAGCAAAAAATTAAAGACGGTGAACGACAGAACCAAAAAATAATGGAAGAACAAAAGAAACGGGATCATCGTTAACGTAAAAGAAGTGGAATTAATATTACTATAGGTATGTATGAGTAATCGGTAGCGCGATTAACGCACCAAATAGGGACCGGAGAAATTTTTCTCTAGTCCCTATTTTTGGTTGAGCGGAACAAACTGACTTTTGGCACACGTTTTGGCTCTATTAAAGTCAAAACACCAAAACAACTTTTTGAGGACCTTTTCATCCTTGAAAAGTATTTTTCTAGTTTTTTCCAGCTTCATTTTTCTAAGCGAGTTTAGCGGATTAGCAACTAACTAATTTTTGAAAAATGAGGGGATTCTTCGATTAGTTTAGTAGTTGATTTAGAGCTAACCGCTAACTCTAACACCTTGGTTGCTAGCCATTTCGTGGTACTTCAGGTACACATCGGCATACGGATGCTCGCAACCTTCGTGCCATGGTTTTACGTGACCGCAGAAGTGAATTAGCTTAGGATCCTCACGAGTTTCCGCGTAGGGCTCCAGCAGCTCGGTCCGCGGTGGGAAAATGGTTTCCATTATGATGTTAGATTGGGCATTCCATTGCGGATGCAAGTGGAGCCAGTCATCATAAAGGTTGGCGTTTAAGGCGTCTTGGTCGTGGAAACGCAACTTTTCCGGATTTTGGTTAATGTAATCCAAAACTTTTTGGGTTGTCGACCGCGCCCGCCAACGCACAAGGTCAATTAACATCATTCCCGAGTTAAAGTACTTTTCGTTTTCTTTAGTGATTCCCATCTTTTCTAACCGGTCGTGGAATCCAGCATCCTCTACGGCAGCAATTACGTTGCCTTCTAGGTTAGTTTGCCATAATTCATGCAAGCTTGTGTTAGCGATGATGTCGCAGTCCAGATAAATTGCCCGGTTGATGGATGGCAACAGTGCCGGAGCTAAGATGCGGTAGTAAGCCGTTTTAACAATCCGATCACTTTCTACTGCGTTAGCTAACAATTCTTCATTAACTTCCACAATTTTAATCGTGGCGTTGTCATAGCGGGCAATGATGCTGCCTAATAACATCATATCGCGATCCGTGAGATGATCAGGTAACAAGAAGAAATTGTATTGGTGATCCGGATCATTTTCCAAAATTGAAACGTAAGAAGTGGCGAGCGCTTGAGTAAAGGCCGAATTGGCTGCCGAGATAACGTTAATCACTCCGCGGTGCATTTCTAACTCGCCAAGTTCTTCATGATATTCATCTAAATATGGATGAACGGTGAGGTCCTTCCAAGGCTTCTCGTGAGTAGTGAAATGGACAATGCTAGGTTCCTTAATGGCTTCGTCGATTAGTTCAGCATACCCCTGGTTAATTGGCCGGTGTTTTCTGAAAATAATCGAGTTTTGTAAATTCCACTTTGGATGAAGGAATTGTACTTCACCAGCTAACACGGCGTTAAGCGCATCCTGGTCGTGGAAAATAATTCGGTCGGCATGGTTTCTGATGAATGCCAAAGTTTTTTCCGTAATTCGATGAGCGTTCCACTGGGCTACGTCAATTACCATAATGCCAGAATTAAAGTAGAGGTTACTTGCGGCAACTACGGGATCGACGCCTAAACGATGCAACGCGAATGCTTGTCCTGTATCAATTACCGCACCTACTGTGTTTTGGTTTAAATTGCTTTCGGCAAGTTCAGTTAGGTCTTTTCGAATTAAAACGTCGACGTCTAAGTAAATTAGTCGGTCAATCTGCCGCGAAGCTAATAGCTTAGGGGCGATGATTCGAAAATATGCAGTTTTATTGATGTGTTGGTTTGTTGGGCAAAAATCGAAACGTTCGTCGTCGAGATTTAAATACTCAATCGTATGAAAGTTATGCATCAATTTGTCTAGCAGTGCCCGGATTTGGTCACCAAGGTTGTTGGTTAAAACGATGAAATGGGCCCGGGTTGCTGAATTTAAAGTTTCTAAAGCAGTTTTAATGGTAATGCATAGCTGGTCAGCGTAATTGCGATCCGCTGCCAATAAGATATTAATTTTTTTCAAATTCATCCACCCCTTTTTTGATTTGTGTGCCCATTATATAAATTTATTCGAAATTAAGTAAAGTAATATGCAATAGTTTTGATAAGGAAATCAAAATATTTGCAAACGTAATTTCCCGTATGTATAATTCAGGGCAAGTAACGAGATTGTTAGTTGTTTGAATGATAGGAGGTCACGCAAATGAGTGTAATAGTGCCGATTGAAAGAATTAGGTTGGGAAACAGTGAAGTGGAAACTCCCGGTTTGACATTGAAGGTCACCAACGTGTTACGGGGAGAAAACGCCGTGCTTGGCTTCTTAGATGGCGGGGATGATCTGATTATTTCCGTATTAAAGGCGCAAAATGGTAAAGCTAATATTGGCGACCAATGGATTAAGTTTGAAATCCGCGATCTAGGAAACCAAGTTGAAGTGCGGTGTGACGAAACGATTAAAATTACAGATATTTTCGCGCTACTGCAAAACATGTCTCGTAGTTACGTTTAAACGTGTTAATTATTGATAGAAAATCTTTAAAAAGTGTATAACGTTAAACTAATCATTTCATTAAAAATAAAAAGACTGAAAATGTTTTCAGTCTTTTCAATAATGGATATTTATTCGTTACGATAGAACGAATAAAAAATGAGACCAGCCACTTATGGGCTTGGTCTCAAATTTTTGTGTTTTTAAGTTGAAATTTATTCTGCTTCGGCAATTTTTTGCATAATGAAATGTGCTGATTTGCGTAACTTATAAAGTTCTTCGTCAGTTAATTGCAACTGAAGCTGTTCAACAATCCCGTCACGACCAATTACGGCTGGGTAAGATAAGTAGGTACCGTATTCTTCCCGGAAGTTAGAAACTGGTAAAACTTCTCGCGCGTCGTTTAGCACTACGTTAGCTAAGCGAACGGCCGCGGCAGCCACGCCATAGTTGGTGTAGTGTTTACCCTTCATTACGTCACCGGCGCCAATCCGAGCTTCTTCATTGATTTCGTGTAAGTCTAAGCCCCGATCATTAGCAATCTCTTTGATGGGCCGATCGAGAACGCGAACCGTTGACCATGCGGTGAATTGGGAGTTGCCGTGTTCACCAAGGTTATATCCGGATACGGAGCGAGGGTCGATGTTGAGTCCCTTAGCAACCGCGCGTTGCATCCGAGCCGAATCTAATAGAGTACCGGTGCCAATCACGTGTTCCTTTGGCAGTCCGGTAACTTCTTGATAGAGCGAAGTGATTACGTCTACCGGATTAGTAATGGCAATAATAATCCCGTCAAAACCGCTTTCCTTAATTTTTTCAGCAACTTCCCGCACTTGTTTGCGATTATGTGGTAATTCCGCAAAACGATCAACGTTAGGGTTGTCACTGAGTGAAATTTTTCCGAGTGCTGAAATGATAATATCCGCATCTTTAAGAGCGGCGTAATCGTTAACAACAATATTGGTATGGTAAGTCAGGTTAGCCATGGCATCTTCAAAATCTAAAGCGTCTGCACCAACTTTGGCTTCATTTTGGTCAATCAATACTAAATCATCTGTATAACCGTTAGTAATTATTTGTTGGGCAACGGCTTGGCCAACGTGCCCCATTCCGATAATTCCAATTTTTCTTGTCACTGCTACCACCTCCACTGTCATTTTAAGCTACGATGTTAAAAAAAGCTACCAGCCGGGTTTGATAAATTGGTATCGTTTTCAAAAAAGGATCGAATTAACTCAAAATTACGTGATCACCATCTTTAGGAGATGTTTTTTAATAAAAGGGCATAATGTGAATAAATTCCAAATTTTTTCACATTTTATAGTTAATTGATACGCAGATGGTAAAGTACATGTTAGAATGACCAGTAGAAAGCCGTTTCAATACTGAATAGATGAGATTATAATCATTTTCTGGTGTGATTGGTTTTTAATGAATAGTTTAAGAAAACTAATGTGGTTTGATTTCATTTTAAATAGGTTCCAAAATATGGTTTAAAACGTCATTAGTTAGTGGGTGAAACAGCACCCCACATTTCCTTTTAAAAGTAATATAAAGTAGCTGTTTTTCAGATAATAAGATGATAAGATTATGAATGTTATAAATTGTACATACTGAGCATTTGATTCGAGAGGTGAAAAAATGAAAGTTGTAATTGCAGCGGATGCTTTCAAAGATTGCTTAAGTAGCGAGGAAGTTAACGAAGCAGTTCGCGAAAGTATCTTTAAAATCGATCCAGAAGTTGAAGTAGTAACTGCTGGAATTTCCGATGGTGCATTAGACGGTTTAGATGTTTTAAAACGGTGGGGACGAGAAATCGAGGAAATCCCTTTTAAAACTACCGATTTAATGGGTCGACCAGTAGACGCACCGTATTTAACTACTAACTATAAAAAAGCTCCGTTAGCCATTATTGCAACCGCTAGCACGGCTGGAAAACACCGGATTTTGCCATCACCAGGATCATTCATCCGAGCAACCAGTTTCGGGTTAGGAACTCAAATCCGGGATGCGTTAGGGCGCGGTGCAAAACGAATCCTCATTCTTACCGGAGAAACGGGAGTTAGTGATGGAGGATTAGGTTTACTTCAAGCTTTGGGCGTTAACTTTTATGATGAAGAGGGACATTTAATTGGGCGCGACAAGAACTTATTAGCAACCAATTTTAAAGAAGTACGCAATTTAGAAAGCGTAGTCCAACAATTTAATCACGTTGAAATTATGATTGCCACTAATACTGACCGGCCTTATGCAGGCTATCGCGGCGCACAGCGGACCTGGGGAATGGATAAGGGCGGTACCAAAAAGCAAATCGAAGTTTTTGATAAGCGAATGGACGGCTTTTTCATGACGGTTATTAAGGAACTAAACTTGGACTTGCGAGACGTTGCTGGTTTAGGTGTAGATGGTGGAATCGGGGGAGCGTTGGCAGTTCTAGGCGGACAAATCGTTCCAACCGGTGACATAATGGCTAACTTAGTCGGTTTACCACAAAAGTTAGAAGATGCGGACTTGTTTATTACCGGGACCGGGAAAATTTCCCACCATCCGCAAACTCCGCACGTAATTAATCAAGTACTAGATTTAGCGACGAAGATGTCCGTGCCAGCCGTAGCCATCTGTGGACAAGTAGACAATTCGATGCGCCATTATCCGAACGAAAAGGTAGCAGTTTTCTCTATTCAAAGAAGGCCAAGCTCGTTAAGGCGTTCGATGGAAACGCGGTACGCTATCGTAAATATTAAGATTGTCACTCGTAATATAATCCGATTGATGAACATGGCCCGCGCTGAAAAATAATTTTTGAAAATGACACAATCCAAGCTGGAAATTGTTGAAAAACAGGCTGGCTTAGTTAAGGATAAAATGTAAGCGATTCCGGTAACGTGGAAGGTAAAATGGTTTACTTTTAGTAAGTGAGGCAGTATACTGTTTGCACAATTATTTTTAGTAAGGGAGTGCTCATTTGGCAAAAAAGTCTAAAATTGCAAAGGAAAAGAAAATAGAAGAAACGGTAATGCGCTATGCCGCATTGCGCGAAAAGTTGAAGGCACAAAAGGATTACCAAGGGCTTAGTAAGTTGCCGCGGAATGCTTCACCAACTAGAATTCACCGACGCGACGCGCTAGATGGTCGACCGCATGCTTACATGCGCAAATTTCAGCTGTCTCGGTTGAACTTTAGAAGATTGGCGCACGAAGGACAAATTCCAGGAGTTAAAAAGGCTTCTTGGTAGGGATGAGAGCTGAAAAGTTCCATAAATTAGCGAAGACAATTAGGTCTGCGCTTTTTTTGTACCTTTTTTAGAAAAATAAATAGTAGAAGACTGAGCATTAAATTTACAAAGAAATACGACTTTTTATTTGAAAATCCCCTGAAAATAAAGTGGTAAGATGGTATATGTACATAATTATATTAGAGAAAGAAGTTTTTTTAGTGAAGTTAAGGACCTTGCTTTATGTCGTCATTTCTACTTTTTTGTTTAGTTCAATGGAGATTGCGCTGAAGGTTGCTGGAGGGACGTTTAACCCGATTCAGTTGAATTTTATCCGCTTCTTATTCGGGGGATTGCTATTATTACCCTTCACAATGAAAACGTTGAAAAAACAAGGACGCCGATTGAAAGGACGGGACATTGCGGCATTTTCAATGACTGGATTTTCATGCGTGTTAGTCAGCATGACGTTGTATCAACTAGCTATTCAGTTATCACTGCCCGCCACAATTGCAATTTTACTAAGTGCTAACCCTGCATTTGGGATGTTGATTGGCCTAGTTTTGCTGAAGGAAAAGATGTCGCGAACCAATACACTGGCCGTAATTCTAACGCTAGCGGGATTGTTGGTAATTATTAATCCGTTTAACTTGACCAATCCCTTAGGAATTACGTTGGGCTTGCTAAGTTCCATCACTTTTGCAATTTATGGGATTTTAACCCGACTTAGTTCGAATAAGCTGGGATTTGGCGGAATGACCATGACGTGTTTTTCGTTTATTGCTGGAGCAATCGAGTTAGCGATTTTTATGGCAATTACCCATATTCCGGTAGTCAGTAGGGCTTTTAGTGGGCTAGAAGGATTTAGCGATATCCCGTTCTTCCAAGGGATTACCCTTTCAAATATTTTGTTATTAGCATACATAAGTTTCTTGGTTACGGGGGTCGGTTTTGGGTTGTACTTCGTAGTAATGGGTGAAGCTGGAGTACCGATTGCTTCGTTGATTTTCTTTATTAAACCGGCGTTAGCACCAATTTTGTCGTTGTTGATTTTAGGGGATCCGATCCACTTGAATACCATTGTGGGAATTATAATTATCCTGATTGGATCAGTAGTTACGCTAGTAGGCGAAAAGATTGCGATGAGGATGAGCAAATAATAGAAAGCGGAAGCCACCGGGTAATTTTTGAGGATTAACAAGGTTTCGAAATTAATCGCGGTTTAACGATTGATTTCGAAATCAGGTTAACCGGAAGAAATTGGTGGCTGGAGCTTATTTTGACTCAGTAGCCAAGGTAACATGAGGACTAACAGAATTACGGGGCTGATCGCGGTTTTTGCGATTGGCCCCGTAATTTAGTTAGCCGGAAGGGTTGGGGAGGCAAAGTATGGTTCCCCCTAACCCGTTAACGAATTTATAAGAAACTTTATAGGTCGTTCACACTTTAATTTAGCGTATGTACTATAATACATAGATAAGTAATCGCGATTAAAGGAAGGAAAAGCGTAATATCAATGATCTTTTTTATTAATGCACAAATGCCGGAGCAGAAATCAGGGATTGAACATGCGGAGTTAAAACGACTGGAGCTTTTTAACAAGATGAAGGTAGATTGTCGGCTGATTTTGCGGGATTGGAGCACGGACACCCACCGCCTTACGCAGGCTGCTGGGATTGACGACCAGCAATTGATCAACATGTTTGACTACTACCAGCAAGCTTTACAAGTGCAACGTCACATAGTTCACCCCACTGATTTAGATTTTGGGGTCGCGGACGTTGAACTCCAATATGAACCGGAAAATCAGCGGTATTTAGCGGTAACGCCTGCTCAGGAACTGGTCGCTCGGATTAATGTGGCGGGCGACGAGGAGCGGGTAGTCTCTACCGAACTTTTTGACGGCTTTGGTAATCTTTATCGAGTGGACAACTACGATTACCGAGGCTTTGTCTCCCTTTCGCAATGGTACACACCCGATAATCAGATTGAAAATGAAGAATGGAAAACTCCGGAAGGTAAAACAGTTATCGAAGCTTTTACCAAGCAGAACCGGGCTGGTGAACTTAAACCTTCAGGATGGAAATTAACGGACCGTCACGGAAAAGTTTATCAATTCGACACGATTGAAACCTTTACGAAGCATTTTCTAGATGAGTTGAATGACGACTTCTGGTCGACCAAGCAACCTAATATTTTTGTGTTGGATCGTAATCATTTAGCTGACTGGGCCTTTTTAAACATGGAAAAACCAGCTTATCGAGTGATTCATTTGCACAACTCGCACGCTAGTGATGCACAAGCGCCCATGGATTCTACGTTGAACCAGCATTATGAATTTGCGTTGCGGTCGATGGATCGCTATGACGCTTTTATCAGTGCGACCCAAAAGCAAACTGCAGACGTTCAAGAGCGTTTTCACCCCCATACCCGGTTATTTACCATCCCGGTAGGCATTGTGCCCGAGCAGTTACGACAAGCCCCTCAAATTCCAGTTGCTAAGCGGCAGTTTGGAAAAATGGTGGCTTTTGCTCGGATTGCGTGGGAGAAGCACCTTGATGACCTAGTGCGGGCGATTGCCATCGTCCACCAGACGATTCCGGAGGTGACGCTCGATCTTTATGGTTATGCGGACCCTGCGAATAATTACGAAGCTAAACGGAAAGTGGAAGAGGTTATTCAGGAAAACCATTTAGAAAAGGTGGTTAGTTTTAAGGGATATACCACCGCGGTTGATGAAGTTGAAAATCAGGCGATGATGTTTGGATTGACTTCGCGGATGGAAGGCTTCAACTTAGCCGTAATGGAAGGAATTGCGCACGGATTAATTTCCTTTACTTACGATGTTAATTACGGGCCCAATGAGATTGTGGAAAATGACGTGAATGGTAACGTGGTACCTTACGGTGATTATAAAGCGATGGCGCAAGCAATCATCAAGGTTTTACAAGATCAGCAATTAGCGCAACGTTACTCCACCGGAGCATACACTTCGGCCGAACGTTATTCGGAAAAACAAGTTTGGCAAGCTTGGCAGGCGCTACTAGATGACGCACAAGCAAGCTGGCCAGCAAAGCTTCGGGCAATGCCAGAATTTCGGGAGGATGTTGAATAATGAAGTATTTTGTTAGCCGAGGAATTTACACCTTTAATTCGGGAACTGAGCATGCTCAAGCCCAACGAACCCGTCTTTTTAACCAACAAAATGATCCCGCACGGTACGTAACGATGGATTATAACCGCTTTTGGTTGCGGGATGCCCAGCGCGTTGGATTGGCCGGCGATCAAGTATTAAACATGTACGATTATTTTCAAGGAACTACGCAAACGCCAACCGTGGCGGTACCGGTACGGGAATTTAAGCAGTTGCCGTTTGATGAATACCAACTGGTTGATCATGGTCCCGATTATTATACGGTTGATCACGCGGGCCGACAGCTTGCACGGATCAATATTTTACCAGGGACGGTCGGCTTGGTGGGGGACGTGGAATATTACGACCGCTTTGATAACCTAGTTTCCCGGGATAATTACGATTGGCGCGGTTTCAAATCGTCAATTGATTACTTCCACCCCGATGGCAGCTTAGGAGTGCGCCGCTTTTTGAATTTAGCAGGAGAAGTAGTTTTAGAAAATGTTTATATGAACGTTGCGGATCAATTACAGCCCACCATGTGGAAACTGATTGGTTATCACGGGCAGGATTACCGGTTTGACTCGCAAGAGGACTTGTTTTTATTCTTCTTAAACGAAATTGCTGAACAAGACGACAAAGCGGTCATGGTTGCCGACCACCGCGACGTGGATTTGATGGTTATGCAAGTTGAAAAGGCCCAATCCCGATGGTTAGCTTTTCATGGAGCGCACGCGGACCATCACGGCAATGTTTATGCAGCCTATACACCCGCATTCCAAGCAGAGCCGGGAGAAATTGATGGAATCATCGTGCCTACTGTCCAACAGCAGACGGCTATTCAAGGGCAATTTCCCGAGACACCAGTTTACGTGGCGGCTGATACGGTAGTTGATGCTAAGATTTTGTCTAATACCGTTTCTAAAAACAAGCGTACTCCCGACCACGTTATTTTCAGTGGACGTTTAGAAAGTGATCGGCGCCCCGACGAAGCGTTGGCAGCTTTTTTGCGGTTGTTTGATCAGCTTCCCGACGCGACGTTAGAATACCGGGGCTACACAAATGATCACCAACTATTAGGTCGTTTGAAACAGATGGCCCAACACATGGGAATTGCCGAGCACGTTATTTTTGGTGATTACTTGCCGGATGCAGCAATGGACAATTTCTATAATCAGGCACAGGTACTCATTAATACGGCTTACGACGAAGCTGGCGGGATTAGCGTCATTGAAGCCATGGCGAATGGGGTTCCGGTGGTTGCTTACTATACCGACTACGGCATTGAAAATTTAGTGGAAAATAATGTCAACGGGTTTGTCGTCACAAATGGTGATCAGGCGCAGATGGCCCGACGAGTAAAACAAATTCTACAGGACCCAGATTTGTGGCAAAAATTAAGCCGGGGAGCTCAACAAACGGCCCAGGCTTATCAAGCAAGAACGGTTTATCAACAGTGGAAAAATATTCTAGGATGAGTAAATAAAAACAGCGCGGGACAGCAATTGAACAATTGATGAACATCAACTAAAAATGACCATTATGCCTGAATTTGGCGTAATGGTCATTTGGGATTAAGCGGAACAAACTGATTTTTGAGGCTGTTGAAGGCAACGCACCAAAAATTTTTAGTTTTACTCAGCTGCTATTTGGTTTAAATGAAAAAATTATTTAATAACGCGGAAGCGTTCGTCATCTGGCATAAATTCCTTATCGCCAGCTGGTTGTTCAATTGAACCGAATGGCATTTGTGCCTTTAAAGTCCAGTTAGCTGGAATATCGAATTTTTCTGCGATGAATTTGTCAGCAATTGGGTTGTAGTGTTGAAGAGAAGCGCCAATGCCTTCGTTAGCTAATGCAGTCCAAACGTCCACGTTAGCAATTCCCATTCCGTGTTCACCAAACATGTCAAATGCATCTTTGTATAGTGGGAAATTCTTCTTCAAGTCAGCGATGACGTCTTCATCGGTGTAGAAGAGGACGGTTCCGAGTCCAGCCTTAAATGCGCCTTCGACCTTTGCCTTGGTAGCTTTAAAGGCTTCTTCGTTAGGAACTTCGCCGTGTAAAATATCTAAAATTCCATCCCAAAGTTCATCGTGAGCCTTACCGTAAAGGATAACCGCACGGATTGATTGGCTATTAAATGCGCTTGGTGATTGGCGAATTGCTTCTTCGATGATTTCGGTAATTTCGTCTTCGCTAAGCTTTACGTTTTTACCTAGTGCGTAGATTGAACGACGTTTTTTTAAGTTTTCTAAAAATGAATTTGACATATTGAACATCCCTTCTGTAACTATAATTGTCCGGCTTACTTTTAGTAAGTATATTGAGTATATAAAAAAGTTGAGGGGATTGCAAGTTTTTTAGAAAATAAATTGACCGATTGCCAATCAATTGTAATAATATGGTTAATAAACGATGTGGCGGAGGATGGAAGATGAAGAAAATTATCACGGTGATGGCAGCTTTAACGATGGTAGTCACCTTGGGAGCTTGCGGTAAGAAAGCGGCGTCGAGCGGGACGGTTTCCTCAGAAAAAACGACCCAGTCGCCAACCAAGCTGCAAGTGGTTACTAAGAAAAAGAAGACTAATAATTTGGGAAACGTTTTGATCACGATCAAGACTAACTCAAAAGCTAAAGTTAAGATAACCAACACTAAAACTAAGAAGGTAGCCAATTTAACGGCGGATGCGGATGGAAAGTTAATCTTTAACGCACATTTAGGCGAACACACTAAGGAAGCCGAATTTATGATTACCGCTACGGCTAAACATCATCAAGCTAGTGGAACGCAAAAGTTTAAAGTATATAACGATTCGGCTGCTTACCACGAGTGGGAACAAAATCAAAGCAGCGCGGCGGAATCCTCTTCTTCTGCTGAAGAATCTACATCAGTGGACGAACAATCTTCGTCTGCAGATGACAGCAGTGCAGAAGTAGATATTACGGCTGGCGATGATATATCCAGCGCGGCTAGTTCCAGCGATTCGAATACTGGAACGAATACTACGGGAACCGCGGGCGGTGGTTACGTGGCTCCAAGCTATAGTGCGCCAAGTTACAGCTATCCAACCTACCAAGGCGGAGGCAACCATTATCATTCAAGCACCAGCGGTGGGAGTGCTAGTTCAGCGCCAAGTTCTAACGATACGGTAAGCGATCAAGCTGACGAATCGGTCACGGATGCCGCGGCAAATAACGCGGGTACTGATAAAGTTGAAGCAACTACGGAAGAAGTAACGGAAAGTGCGGATTAAAATAAAAAAGTTGGGGTTAGAATTAAAATTCTTACCTCAACTTTTTTAATTTCATCAATATTATTTTTATTTTCTACATTTACCGGCTTAACTTAGTCCTCAAACGGTGCTAAGTGATTTACCGGACCATATTTGTGGCCTACAGCAATGGAATTGCTAATTGCGGCGGTAACGAAGCGTTTGCCGATTCGAATAGCAGTGGCAATGTCAGTACCCTTAGCAATTTCAGCAGTGATGCAAGCTGAAAGTACGTCACCCGTACCGTTAACCCGGTCCGTTTCGACGTATGGGGCGCTCATCCAGAAGCTTTCACCATTTTCTAGAAGAACGAAATCACGTACTTCGCTTTGAGCACCTGGTTTATGCGAACCCTTAAGGACCACGTTTTTAGCGCCCATTTCCTGCAACATCTTTGCAGCGCGTTCCATGTCATCGTCATTTTGAATGTCAATGCCGGTTAACTTGATTGCCTCATAAAAATTAGGGGTAATCACGGTAGCTAACGGAATCAACTTCGCCTTCAAAGTTTCAAACGCGTCTTCCTCCAATAGTAAGGCACCGTGTTTGGTAATGATGACCGGATCCAAAACTAAAGGACCAAAGTCGAATTTTTGATAATTTTTGACAACGGTTTCAATCATTGGTGCATCAGCTAACATTCCGGTTTTGCTAGCCCGGATTTTGAAATCGTCGGCTAGGGATTGAAATTCTTGGTCAACGAAATCAGTAGGAAGCGGATGACTAGCTTGAATACCGTAAGAGTTCCCGGCAACGCAAGCGGTCATCACGCACATTCCGTGGACATCGCGACGTTGGAAGGTGTTTAAATCAGCCTCCATTCCTGCGCTACCATCGGAATCAGAACCGGCGATTGTTAAAGCTTGTGGAAATTCATTTGACATTAAACTCACTCCTTATTCTTTACTGGTTTAAGGATAACATATTTAAAAATTGGTAGATCAGTAAGTTGGAGAAAGAAAAAGGGAGTTTCCCCTCAGTCCAGTGTTGAGCGGGAAAACTCCTCAAAAAAATTTAAAAAAGTTATCGACGAGACGCCGTTTGTAAATTAGTGGCGGCATTTTGGAAAATAATTTGTTGAATCCGATTAACTGAAAGTTGAACTACCGAATTTTCATTGTGAACTTGTTGGTGGATTAGACCGGTAAATTGGTTCCAATGCTTAATTAATTCTGGAATTGACGGGTAGTTAGCTTCTCGAAATACCGCGAATAAAACGTCAACGATTCGATTAGCGTCTTCTTCGGTAATGCTAGGAGACAGCTGTTTGAAGAAGGGGGATTGATCAAAACCTTCTGGGGCCGCGATTCCCACGGCGCTTGCAAAACTCCCCGTCCGGTCCGCGGTCCATGAAGTAAGGTCATGCTGCCAAATCCCCGCGTTTAAACTATTAACGGTTCGCTGGGGAAAGGGATGTATCCCCACTAAGGAAAATACCGAAAGCGGCGCCATCAATTCTAAAACAGGTACGTCAAAATGGTATTTGCCTACGGGTAAGCCCGGACTTTCAAACAGTAAAACCTGTTGGATGCGTTGAGCTGCCGGGGTTGTCAGATGATCACAAGCTAAGGCGGCAATTGCAGCGCCGCGAGAAAAGCCCACGCAATTGATTTGGCGATCGTCAGCTTGTAAACTGCGTTGTAAATATGCTTGGGCAGCGGTTTGCAAAGCCTCGGGGTCCGTTAGCGCAAAGTGCAGGTCCTTTCGCCAACTAAGCAGCGTTCCGTTAGGTCCCCGAAAGGCGACCACTTTTAGTGTTTTGGTGACTCCTAAAGTGATTGCTAAAAAATGCTCGTTGTCCGGACTGAGTTCTTCTAAAGTAACTTTCTGGTAACGATTGCTATGGGCAATCTGTTCTAATAGTTGCCGATCGGCCGGAAGGGTTAAATAATCCTTGGCCTGGATCTGGGCGAGAAGCGTAGCACAAAAATCCGGCAGTAACGCCGGCAACGCTAATTCACTAGTGGCCATGGTTAATGGCAATTCAACCAACCGGCTAAATAAGGCTAGGTCTAGTTCTAGCGGATCGTGGATTGGTCGCTGGTACTCGCTTAGAAAATTGGTTAATTTAGTCATTTAAATTTGCCCCGATCTCTTTATCTATATGAAAAAGGGTAGCACGCGACTAGTTTTTCAGTCAAACGGTGCTTTCACGTCAATTAGCTATCTATGATATACTGAAAGCGAATACAATATTGGTTTAGACCAGTGCGAATAAGGAGGAAAAATAATGGGTAGACTAGGTATTTCGATTTATCCCGACCGAATGGGGATTGAGGAAACCAAAGAATACATTAAATTGGCAAGTAAATATGGTTTTCAACGGATCTTCACGTCGTTCTTGCAAATTAAGGAGGACCAAGATCAGGTGGTGGCCCGTTTCAAAGACTTAATTGAATACGGCAAGTCGTTAGGAATGGACACCATGGTGGACATGAACCCAAAGTTGTTTAAACAGTTGGGCGTGTCGTATGATAACCTTAAATTTTTCCACGACATTGGCGCGTGGGCAGTACGGTTAGACGAAGGTTTCACGGGGATGGAAGAAGCGCGGATGACGCATAATCCATACGGATTGAAGGTCGAGGTCAACATGAGTCGCGGTACCCATTATATTGACCAAATTATGGATTATGCTCCCGATCGGCAAAATCTAATCGGGTCGCATAACTTTTATCCGCAGCGCTACACCGGATTAGGTTTGGACTACTTTAAGCAAACTTCCCAACAATACCGGCGGCATAATATTAATACGGCGGCCTTTGTGAACGCGCCGTCTGGTTCAGTGGGGCCTTGGCCGTTACAAGAGGGAATGGTCTCGTTAGAAATGCATCGCGGCCAATCATTGTTTACTCAAATCATGCATTTGAAAATGTTGGGCTTAATTGACGATATTCTAATTTCAAATGCTGGTGTGAGCGAGGCGGATCTTAAAGAAGCGGCCGCAGCCTTCAACGCTTCGCAACCAACCGTGCGGGTGATTGCGGATGCCGGCTTGACCGATACTGAACGGAAAATTATTTTCGATAGCCAACACACGTACCGGGGGGATCATTCCGATTACGTACTGCGGAGCACCATGACACGGGTTTGGTATAAAGATGAAGATGTTCCGGCGCGCCATACGGACCCAATTCATAAGGGCGACGTGTTAGTAATGAATAACGAATACGCACAATATAAGGCGGAAACCCAAATTGCGTTGCAAGATTTAGAAAACAACGGCCGAGTGAACGTGGTGGGCCACGTGGCACCAACTGATATGATGCTGTTGGAAACGTTGCAGCCGTGGAGTGATTTTAGGATGATAGAGGGCTCTGGAACCCGGGCAGCTCTTGAGGGTTAACCGGAGAGAGTTGGGTTCCAGAGCCCGTTTCGACCAGGCAGCAGAAAAGTGCGACCATGATTTTTAATCCGGCACGAAAAGTTAAGCTAATGCTCTGTACTACTTCTAAAATGGTCATTCAAGCAAAAAAGTGGATTTCCTACCGTAGTTAACTAATTTTGACAAATTATTTGACTCAAAAGGGTTACTAAAAAAACAAATTACATATTTGTGCATATTGGTTTTAATTTGTAGGTACAAATGTTAATATGAACTTGTGAAAGCGATTTCAACGCTTTGGCCGGTATTACAAGGGTATATCACTTATTTTGCACGTTTGATTATTGGGATGCCGGCAAATTTATTTATAAGGAGGTTGTTGTAATGGGTGACAACAATAAAACCAATGGATTTGCTGAAAAGCTAATGCCTTTGGCAAGTAAAGTAGCATCTTCTCGTCACTTGGTAGCACTGCGGGATGGGTTCGCGCTAGTTATGCCACTGATTATTATTGGGTCAGTGTTCATGATTATTAGTCAATTCCCAATTCCAGCTTATTTAAACATGATGACGAGTTTGTTTGGTGCCGGTTGGCAAGATACGGTCGGCTGGGCTACCAACGCAACGTTTAGTATTATCGGGATGGTAGCGGTAATCGGGATTTCGTTTGAATTGGCGAAGTCCTACGATGGAATTGACGCCATTTCGGCAAGTATGGTTTCTTTAGCGGCATTTATGTTAACGATTCCATTAAATGTCGACAAGGCGGGAGCGGTTTGGGTTCCGCTAACTCAATTAGGTTCAATGGGCTTATTTGAAGCCTTGCTGATTGGACTGTTCGTAACCGACGCCTTCGTTTGGATGATTCATAAGGATTGGCAATTTAAGATGCCAGACACGGTCCCACCTGCTGTTGGTCACGCTTTTTCATCATTGATTCCTGGATTTGTAATTATTTTAGGAATGTGGCTATTACGGCTTTTGGTTAGCTTTACCGACTTTAAGACGATTCCAAACGTAATCACGGTAATCGTTTCGCAACCATTGAACGCGGTTGGCGGATCAATCTTCGGAATGTTAGTTGCTGAATTCTTCGTTGTCTTCCTATGGCTATTCGGTATTCATGGTTCTAACGTAGTTGGTGGGATCATGGCGCCGGTTTGGCTAGGTAAGATGGCGGAAAACGCTGACGCTGCGAAGGCACACAAGGCGTTACCAAACATCGTTACCCAACAGTTCGTGGATAACTTCATTCACTTTGGTGGTGCTGGTGAAACCTTAGCATTGGCCTTTATGCTAATGTTCTTGGCGAAGTCAGAAAACTTCCGGGCCATTGGTAAATTAACTGCGATTCCTGGTTTATTTAACATTAATGAACCGATCATCTTCGGGGTTCCAATGGTATTGAACCCGGTAATGGCAATTCCGTTCGTTATCGTTCCATTAATTTCGGTAGTAACCACTTACTACGCAATGAAGTTTGGTTTGGTTGCTAAGCCACTTGGGATTGCGGTTCCATGGACCACTCCGCCACTGATTTCTGGTTACTTGGCAACTGGTAAGATTTCGGGTGCGGTAATTCAATTAGTTAACCTAGCAATTGGTGGACTAGTTTACTACCCATTCTTCAAGATTGCTGACCGTCAAGCTCTTCAACAAGAAGAAGCAAAACGCGCAGAAATGAACGCTTAGAAAATAAAAATGTGGCTAAACGAGTAAAGTTTAGTCGCATTTTTTTGATAAAAAACGGCAATTGTCAAAGGTAGGTTAAACAACGTTATTACGAATAACCAAACCAACTAACTAATGTAATGAGAGTGCTGGTTAGTGCGCAAATTAGAAACCGCCTGCATGAAATTATGTAATGGTTTATGATGGTGAAGAAGGCGATAAAACGCCTCACTTAGGGATGGGAGATTGATTTTAATGAGTAAACATAAGCAAAAATTAACTTCTGAGCAACGAACGCAACGCGCCCAAAATGCTCAGAAAGTGATTGCCAACGCGCGTAAGCCCCGGTTAATGATTAAAGACTTGCCCGGATGGATGCAAAATGCAGCGTTAAACCGATTCAACTGGTTGCGCTGGTTGCCCTTTATCCCACTGTTGATTGTGATTCTCACAGCGCCAATGCTACAAAACGAAGTTCCGGCTACGTTGAAGGCCACTGGTGGGATGATTAATAAAAATGCGTTATTTTTGGTGCCGTTTGCTTGCCTACTGGGCGCATACGGTTGCTGGATTGCGATTAAATCCCGGCGACGTGCTGATCACGTAGATGGAGACGTAAACCGGTTTGCATTGATGGAAATGGAAACCATCATCGGGGACCTGCTGGTAATACTGATTTGTACCGTCATCTCCATTTGGCAAGTCTTTGTGGCCTTCCACTAGAACACTATAAAATGTATATAACGCTGAAGGTTCGCACCCTATACCGAAAAGCGTTAATACTTGCTGATTTTTTGTAAGCGGTTAAAATCGATAGTGGAGGTTGATAAAAATGACAAAAAAAGTATTAGTTTTAGGAGCACACGGGCAAATTGCTCAATTAGCAGAAAAGGAATTTATGGAAGAAACCGACGATGAGCTGAAGCTTTTCTTACGGAATGCTAAGCGACTCACTCCATCTAACCCTGACCGGGAAACGGTAATTGACGGGGATGCGGCTAACGTTGACCAATTAAAAGATGCTATGCAAGGAGTTGATGCAGTTTACGCTAACCTTGCAGGCAATAACATCGCCGATCAAGCAAAAGCAGTCGTTGAAGCAATGGACACGACCGGCGTTAAGCGCCTCGTTTGGATTTCTACGCTAGGAATTTATGACGAAGTACCGGGCAAGTTTGGGGAATGGAATAACTCCACGCTAGGTAGCTACCTTACTCGTTATCGGTCGGCAGCGGACATTATCGAAGCTAGTGACCTAGATTATACGGTGGTTCGGCCAGCATGGTTAACTAACCACGATGAAATTGAATACGAATTTACTCAAAAGGGCGAAGACTTCAAGGGAACGGAAGTTTCACGGAAGAGTATCGCACACGTAGTAGTTGATTTAATTCAAAACAATACGGAAATTAAGCATTCCATCGGGGTCAATAAACCTAATACCGATGGTGACAAACCAAGCTGGTATTAGTAGCTTAGGTTTATAAGTCAAGTGCACAAAAATTTGGTAGACTATGGATTCGATACGTAAAGAATATGTTGCAACAATTATGATGTCGTTTTTAGATTAAGTAGCATAAACTAAATTTGAACATACTTGGGTGCGCAAAATTGCCAAATTAAAGAGCTTTTCAGGAATTAGAATTTTCTTGAGAAGCTCTTTTTTGCTTAACTTTTTAATTAGTCTAGATTAGTCCAGCGTGTCGCGCACCTTATTTATTTGTTTCAAAACTTTAGTGGCAGTTTCAATTTCTTTTTCTGAAAAATTTTTTACGGCTTGGTTTAACTGTTTATTCAGCTCTACATGAAATTGTTGGTGCGCTTTTTCAGCCTGTTTTCCTAAGGCGGTAAGTCTTAGATAAGTATCTTTTTGGTTGTTCTCCTTATGATATTTTTCAACAAAAGAGTTTTTAACTAGTCGATTAACAAGCTTAGAAACCGCGCCTTGAGTCATATTTACGTGAGGCAGTAAATCGCTGATTTTGGGATTGGTGTCTGCAATCAGAGCGATAACATCTAACTCAGTAATAGAAAGTTTTTGAAATACATTTGAAAGATTAGGGTTGCGCAACATTTTTTTGATTGTAGTTTTGTTGGAGTGTTCTCTATATTTTTTTAATTCGGCAAATAGTTCGTTGTTCATTTATATTCCTCGGCATGTATATTTAAATTTTGTTCTTATAGTGTTATTATACAATATATTCCTAGGAATATATTTTAACAAGAAAAGAGCTAGAGAATATGAAAAAAGTTGCGATTGTTTTTGACCACCCTTACGGTATGGAAGCTGGATACAACGAGCCGCATAAAAGATCCTTCACATCAGCGTTGTTGGTCGCTTTACTCAAAGCGATGGAAGACGACGAAACAGAAGTGGATTTGATCGATTTGCATAAGGATAATTTTAATCCTGTGATGAGCAAGCAAGACTTAATAAATTGGCGGACTAAATCTTTTGTTGATCCACAAAGTCAGGATTATTTTGAACGCCTACAAATGGCTGATGAAATCATTATGCTATTTCCAATATGGTGGGAAGTTATGCCTGCAATGACAAAGGGCTTTTTAGACAAAGTTTTAGCAAAGGGACAAATTAAGCAAGCGGGGGCAACTAGAAGATTATTTGCATCAAGTACTAAGGTGCGGGTTTTAACCGTTTCGGGCGCTCCCACGTGGATATATAGAATTGTGTTTGGAAACCCAGTAATCAGAATGCTAAAAAGAGGTGTGTTTAAGAAGGTTGGTATTAAGGATTTTAAATGGCATAATTTTAATGCGGAAGATACATCACCTAGAGGTAGGGTGAAAATGCTAAAATCTGTAAAAAAATATATTTAGTTTTAAAACGTGGGATGATTTGATTAATGATTAGCCGTTGTAATTTTTGTAAAAGATATTAACCGGTAAGTTTCGCGGAATTCTTGCCTCGGATGAACGTTATTCTGTATAATTCATACTATAGTTACGACAAGTTTTGATGAAAAATATAAAGGTGGTATTAGCCCATGAATATTGATTGGAAAGCAGAAGTTGAGCAACGTAAAGATCAAATGTTAGAACGTCTAATGGAATTGTTGAAAATTGACAGTTCCCGTGATGTAGAACATGCCGAAAAGGATGCACCACTTGGTCCGGGACCTAAGGCAGCCCTTTTGAAGATGTTAGAATTCGCCGAAGCAGACGGATTTACAACCAAAAACGTTGAAAATGTGGCAGGCCACGTCGAATATGGCGACGGCAAAGAAATTTTAGGTATTTTAGGACACCTTGACGAAGTTCCCGCTGGTGAAGGTTGGAATACCGACCCATTTGCGCCGGTGGTCAAAGATGGCCGGATTTACGCTCGGGGAGTTAGCGATGATAAGGGTCCCGTTTTGGCTGCTTACCTAGGGTTACAAATCATTAAGGACCTTAAGTTGCCAGTTTCTAAGAAGGTGCGTTTGATTTTAGGAACTGACGAAGAGTCTGACTGGTACGGAATGGACCGCTATTTGGCAACTGAACAAACACCCGACTTCGGTTTTTCGCCAGATGCTGAATTTCCAATTATTAACGGGGAAAAGGGAATTGCTTCTTTCGAAGTTGAAGTGCCCGCACAATCAGCAACTGGGGATTTTGAATTACAATCTTTCAAGGGCGGAATCAAGGACAACATGATTCCTCGCGAAGCTAAGGCAGTTGTCTTAGCAAAAGCAGACGTTGACGAAGCTGCTTGGCAAGCTGAATATCAAGACTACCTAAGTGAAAACGGCCTTACTGGGGCAATGAATGTTGCCGGACAACAAATCACCTTTGACTTAGTAGGTAAGTCCGCACACGCCTTGGAACCCAAGGCAGGCTTGAACGCGGCCACTTTCTTAGCCGACTTCTTGAACCGTAAAGTGGCTAACGATTACCTTAAATTAATTGCAGAAAAAATGCACCTAGATTCACGGGGACACCAATTGAAGATTAATACCGTGGACCCTCAAATGGGCGATTTAACGGTTTCGCCAGACTTGTTTGACTACCAAGCAGGACAAGCTGGTACGGTAATTATCAATATTCGTTACCCACAATCCATCTCTACGGATGAAATCATTAAGAACGCGACGGCAGCGTTGGCTGATTTCGAGGCTAAAGTTGCTTTGCATGGTCACGCACAAGAACCACATTACGTTCCTGCTGACGATCCGTTGGTAAAGACTTTGCTTCAAATTTACACGGAACACACCGGAGAAGCAGGACAAGAAATGGTAATCGGCGGGGGAACCTACGGCCGGATTTTAGAGCGCGGGGTTGCCTTTGGAGCGCAGTTCCCTGGTCGGGAAAACGTTATGCACCAAGCTAACGAATACATGGCAATTGAAGACATTGTCAACGCAGCTGCAATCTACGCTCACGCAATTTATGAATTAGCTAAATAAGGTTGACACTAGTTTGAATTATCCGTAAAATTAACAGCGATATTGAAGCAATGAAGTAGCCTAGTAGCGGGATGGGTTCAGCAATTAGAAATCTGGTGGGAGCTGCAAACCAGACTGACCCATTCGGTGAATTACACTATGGAGCTTTCTGCTTAAAAGAACGGATCATCTCGTTATCGATGTTGAGCGGAGTGTAATAACTCAATTCAAGGTGGTAACGCGGAATTTTTCGTCCCTGATCAGTTGATTGGGGGCGTTTTTTATTCCATTGATGATTAATAACAGAATGGAGGGTACTAACTGATGAACATTATTGACGAATTAGATTGGCGGGGCGCAATCAACCAGCAAACCGACGAAGAAGGTCTTAAGAAATTAACCGAAGAAAAATCAATCGGTTTATATGCGGGAATTGACCCAACTGGGGACAGTATGCACATTGGGCACTTGATCCCGTTCATGGTTTTGAAACGATTCCAACAAGCCGGACACAAACCGGTAATCTTAATCGGTGGCGGAACGGGTTCAATTGGGGATCCGTCAGGTAAGAAATCCGAACGGGTTCTCCAATCCATGGAACAAGTTCACCACAATGAAGAAGCCTTGAAGAAACAATTGGTTAAATTCTTTGGGACAGATAATTTCCGGATTGTGAACAATTACGACTGGCTTTCAAAAATGTCCTTGCTAGATTTCTTGCGCGACTACGGAAAATTATTCAACGTTAATACAATGTTAGCTAAGGATATCGTAGCTAGTCGTCTAGAAGTCGGAATTTCCTTTACCGAATTCACGTACCAAATTTTGCAATCGGTCGATTTCTTGCATTTATATAAGCACGAAGACGTGCAATTGCAAATTGGTGGTGGTGACCAATGGGGAAACATCACAGCTGGTACCGATTTAATCCACCGGATGGAAGGCCAGGACGCCAAGGTTTATGGTTTGACAATTCCGCTATTGCTAAAGGCGGACGGAACGAAATTTGGTAAATCAGAAGGCGGCAACGTTTGGCTTGATCCTGAAAAGACAACCCCTTACGAATTCTACCAATTCTGGTTAAACCAAGACGACCGTGACGTGGTTAAGTTCTTGAAGTACTTTACTTTCCTTAGCCACGAAGAAATTGAACGGCTAGCAGAAACGGTTAAAACAGCTCCTGAAAAACGCGAAGCACAACGGCGTTTGGCAGAAGAAGTTACGGAATTCGTCCACGGCAAGGCTGCGGTAGAGGAAGCACAACATATTTCGGCAGCCCTCTTCTCTGGGGATGTGAAGGACCTCACGGCAAGCGAAATCGAACAAGGTTTCAAGAACATGCCAAGTGTGGAAGTCGAAAACAAGAAGGAAAACATTGTTTTGTGGTTGGTCGACACCACGAAAATTGAACCATCTCGGCGTCAAGCCCGGGAAGACATTAAGAACGGTGCCATCCGGATTAATGGAGAAAAGATTACGGATGTGGACGCTGAAATTGATCCAGCTAGTCATTTTGATGGCAAATTCGTGATCGTTCGGCGCGGTAAGAAGAAGTATTTCTTAGCACGGGTAAAATAATTAACGATAAAAAGGGTTCGCAACAAACCAAGTTAGGTTGTTGCGAACCTTTTTTTGTTAAGTATGACATTACTTGTGAACGTCTTTGATTTTAAAGGCCAAGAAGAGGGCGCAGATTTCTAATAGTAGAAAACAACTAAAAACGCCCAAGAAATTGTCGGTACCTAAAATGACGGTGGCAATTACCACGGCTGTTGAACCCAGGACCTGGCGAACGGTGGCAATGATGGACGAACCGTGCGGAATTAAATGGTCAGGCAATGAATTGGCACCGAGCGTGGTGGCAGGCATCATTACAAAGGCGTTTCCGGCCTCCACTACCATCGTAGCCAGAATGGCAATTGCCAGACTTTCTAAAAAGACGTTGAGGATCATTAACGACCAGCCCACGATGAAGATGGCGATTCCGATGATCATAACGGGTTTAAAACCGATCCGGTCAGCTAATTTACCACTTTGCCGGTTGAGCCAGGATAAAAGGGCCGCGGCGGGAACTAGTGCGAGTCCCGACCAAAACGGCGAAAGGTGTAAAACTTGTTGGAAATAAAGTGGCATGACGATGGTGACGGTAATCAACGACATGTACGCAAGCGCCGTTAGTAAAACCCCAAGGTCAAAATTTTTAATGCGCATAATTTCTAGGTGAAGCAGTGGGTTAGTTAAGTGGAACTGACGAATAACGAACCAGGCTAACATTCCTAACGAGACTACTAAAATGATGGCGAGTGAAAGGTTCCAACCCTGGTGGTTAATCTCATTGATAAAATATAGCAAGCCGATAATTCCTAAAGAAAGCAGCACCGAAACAAAATCTAACTCGGAATGGCTTTGCTGTACGGGACTAACGATGGTTTTGAACGCTAGCAGGGTGACTAGGATTAATAGACAGTTAAAGAAGATGAAGATTGACTGCCAATTAAAGATTTGTAGAATTACTCCGGAAAGAATCGGTCCCACTGCAAGGGCCGAACCCATAACTAGGCCAACGGTTCCCATGGTGGCTCCCCGTTGTTCTTCGGGAGTGATCTGCAAAATTACCGACTGGTATGTGGGAAATAGTACCCCAACGGAGAAACCTTCCATTAACCGCCCGACCATCATCATTGCGAAATTTGGCGCAAAAATAATGATGAAGGTTCCGATAATGAAAATTAGCAATAAGCTAATGTACATTCGTTTGAAATTAAGGTTATTTAGCATCCACGGCGAAAGGGGCATCACTACCGACATGATTAACATAAAGCCGGTAGTGAGCCAGGCGACCGTGCTAGCCGGTAGGTTAAAGTAATGCATGAAGGTGGGATAAGCGGTTGACAGGGATGATTGACTTATCGACATGGTAAACGTACCAAGCAGTAGCGTGGCGACGAACCAACGGTAAGCTTTTTTAGATAATGGAGTCATAAAATAAGTCGCTTCCTTTGCTTTTGTTTATAACAGTTCTAAAGTACAACATGAATGACGGACTGTAAAGGTGGATTATCAACGGTTAAGGAAGCATATTCGGGGGTTGGTGCAGCTTTATCCAACTTTTTGCACAAAAATTAAAATAAATGTCACAAAAGTGTTGACGGGTGCCGGAGATGAGTGTATAGTATATTTCTGTTGTCGCGAGGGACAACGTCATTGATTCTTCAAATTAATTGAAATTAATCCTTGACATAAATTGCTCCTCACGATATACTTAAAAAGTTGTGTTAAACGACATAAACGTTGTTAACACAACGTTGGTAGACCTTTGAAAACTGAACAAAATTTTGACAAACGATCGTGTGAGGA
>ERZ507185.25-NODE-25-length-83329-cov-10.0378_pt1 | contig 83329 bp, 58 predicted proteins | sample MGYA00513763_ERZ507185 | MGnify/ENA metagenome assembly ERZ507185
GAGCAATGGATTGAAGCTCCATGTGTCGGCGGTTCGATTCCGTCCCGCGCCATTTATGGAGGGGTAGCGAAGTCTGGCTAAACGCGGCGGACTGTAAATCCGCTCCTTCGGGTTCGGTGGTTCGAATCCACTCCCCTCCATTCTTTATAGGGATATAGTTTAATGGTAGAACAACGGTCTCCAAAACCGTCGGTGTGGGTTCAACTCCTACTATCCCTGCCATGATGGCGGTAGTGGCGAAGTGGTTAACGCACCGGATTGTGGCTCCGGCACGCGTGGGTTCGATTCCCACCTACCGCCCTTTGATTGGGTTATAGCCAAGTGGTAAGGCAATGGACTTTGACTCCATCATGCGCTGGTTCGAATCCAGCTAACCCAGTTGGGTTTGGGCAATAAATGATGGCGGTATAGCCAAGTGGTAAGGCAGAGGTCTGCAAAACCTTCATCACCGGTTCAAATCCGGTTACCGCCTTTCCTGAAAAGGTTATAATCCTGATCAGTAAGTTTCACCCATTTTATTTTGCCGGCGTGGCGGAATTGGCAGACGCGCTGGACTCAAAATCCAGTTCCCGTTGAGGGAGTATCGGTTCGACCCCGATCGCCGGTATCAATAAGCTATCTTGAATAGCTTTCGATACTTAAAAAAGTCGTCATATCTTCGGATATGGCGGCTTTTTTTGCTCTGGATTCTAACTTAATTTACCTTGCGCCGAGCTTGCGAATAACTGTGAGTGGTGGGGACGACAAGAGCCGTACTTTCTGAATATTCTTGATGATTTAAAGGGGTTGATTGTAGAAGAGATTGATTGTAGCATGGACACTGATTCTAACTGGAACCATCTGATTTGTAGTAAGACACATGTTAAGATTTAAGCCAGACTAAGATAATATGCTTTACAGGGCAAATAGAACTCGACTATAATTGGGTGATGAGGTATTAATATGGGAGGAATAACTATGGCTGTTATGAATGACAAGAAAAGTTTAAAGCAAGTTATTACAGTTTCAGAGCACAAAGATTTATACAATGTAATGAACAACTTACTCCCTACTACTATGGGGCAACATGATACTATTTCACGGCGTAAAAGCATAAATAGGGCAGTTACTTCTTTGAGAAAAGCAACGCTACGATTTGATACGCAAAAGTAACATTTCCGGTTTGACTGACACTCATCTACTAAATGAATTTGATTGTGGAAATAGGGTAGTCAATAATTACTTGAAAACGAAGGCTCTGGAAGATGAGAGTAATAACACACGATCAACCACGGTTTATTACGATGAAAAACAACTTGTTAGTTATTATACAACCTCTACTAGCATTATTGAGGTAAAGACAGCGTATGATAGAAAGATTTTTAATGGGTTGCGCAGTCTTCCGGAAGATAATAATCAGAGTATTGTACTGCCTGCAGTTGAGATTTCATGGTTCGGGGTAGCTAAAAATTATCAAGCCAAGCATATTGGAGCGAGCATGATTCTTGATATTTTCAGAACTGTCATTAAGATGAGGCACGTTTTTAACATCGGTCTTATAGGAATAGTCGTTAGCTCACTGCCAGACGCCTTGGAATTTTATACGCATTATAATTTTAGATATTTACACTATAACTATGATGATGAGCAAGCAATGATGATACCTGAGACGTATCCATTGTTTGTTGATATTGATAGCATAGTTGAAATTGTTGGATATTTGGATTGAAGATGTACTACTTTTACGCCTCAACAGAGCATCGTATTAATGATAAGCGGATTCAACAGCGAAAAAACTATCGAACAATCAGAAAGATCACATCTGCATTTTCCATTGCGATGTGATTTTTTTGATGCGCTAAAACTTTTGTTGATGGTCTTATGTTTCTATGGATGATAACCGCTTACTAAATATTTCAATGCGTAAGAAATTTAGAGTGATTTGCATGTTACTTTTTCTTACTTTAGGCTTTATTAGGATCATCCCTGCATACGCGGGGAACAGTGCCCTGTATATGTGGTCACTAATCTATGACCGGGATCACCCCCGCATACGCGGGGAACAGTAGACACTTGAAACGCCTGCATGTGTGGTATAAGGATCACCCCCGCATACGCGGAGAACAGATTCCTGTAGTCGCTGCAGTAGTCGGCGTCACTGGATCATCCCCGCATACGCGGGGAACAGGCAACCTACGACTGGTGGTGATTGGATGAGTGAGGATCAACCCCGCATACGCGGGGAACAGCAGTGACGCCGACATGCCGTTTTAGGAAGGTGAGGATCACCCCCGCATACGCGGGGAACAGGTCAATGGAGGGTGAAGAATGAGTGTTAACACAGGATCACCCCCGCATACACGGGGAACAGCAACGTATTAAAGCAGTTCCTAACGGTTACTTGGGATCACCCCCGCATACACGGGGAACAGTGCATCCAATAAGTATACTCATCAGTTTCACCGGGATCACCCCCGCATACGCGGGGAACAGACTAAACAAATCCCGTCAAATCAACAATCCAAAATTGCAAAATTGAGGTTTTACATTAACTTGGATTTAGCATACCAGACTGACAGGTCATTGCAAGTAGATTCATTAGTAGATGACGGTCAATTGTCTAAAATATCTTCCATGAAAGTATGGCGTGATTATCATTTTAGTTGAATTAGCATTGCCATTGAAAAATGATTGCTTCTCAAGATTTCGCGAATCGCTCGAATTCGGCTCAAAATTGCCGTATAAACGAATTTATAATTAACCGGTCTAAATGGTCATACAATACTGATAAAGCCAAAAATGGCTACAAAATTACCGTTAAATCTGTTTCTGCGGCGCGGTTCACTACGACTAGTTATATTATTCTGAGTTATTTCCATCAAACAGTGGCAATTTCGCCAAAAATTCAATGTCTGTTCGTGTGCCAGCTGCACCTTCTGCCAGAATCGCCGTCTGGGCCACAACTTGTGCGCCGACTTGTTGTAGCAGGCGATTGGCAGCTTCCAGTGAGCCACCCGTGCTGATGACGTCATCAACGATTACGACGCGTTTGCCGCGAAGGAGAGTGGCGTCCGCGTCATCTAAGACGAGCTGCTGCGGCGTGTGGGTTGTGATGGCCGTCACCGCTATCGTATGGGGGTGCGCCATGTACGGCTTGACCGATTTGCGCAGCACGATGAAGCGGGGATGGTGGGTCAATTGGCTCAAAGCCTGCGCCAAGGGAATACCCTTGCTCTCCATCGTGACCAGATAATCAAATGGGGTGTGTGTCAGTCGCTGTGCCAATTGTTGAGCAGCGTACTGAGTTAGTTCCGCATCACCAAGCAAAACGAACGAGGCAATGCGCGTGTTTGGTGCGATTTGAATTAATGGCAAATTGCGGGTGAGTGGGCCTAAGCGTAATTGATATTGCTGCACGTTAATGACTCCAATCTAGGTGATTTTGAGTGAACCGAGCATTTGAAACGTCATGTAATCGTGACGAATGGCAGAATCTTTGCTGTATACGCCGACTGATGACAAACCATCGATGATGGTCAGTTAATTGAACCACCAACACGATACATTCGGATATATGAATAATATACCGCTACGCATCAATAAAATCCATTATATGGCATGAAATAAAGAACTTAATATCCCGAAAACAATAATATTGTTCGTATTATTAGCGAACCTTGTCAGTGGCTGTGGTGCTCAAATTACGGTATACTAAGCCTAATAATCTAGAGAGGAAGGATCAGATGTCCACGGTTGCAGATTTCTATTTACATGATCGGCCGACATTGCTATTTTCATTGCACCCGGAGCCAACCCAAGCAATCATAGACGGGGTGAAATTACTGGAGTATCGCCGGCGCTTTTTCAGCGAACCATTTCAAGCCTTCGTTTATACTTCCGGCCCCAATGGCGGGATTCGGTTGTACTTGCGCTGTGACAAGGGACTACAGTTGCCACCAGATCAATTGGCTTTGGTCGGGGCGCTGATTCAACATGATTCGCCAGATGTGACAGCGGCTTATTTTAAGGACGCTGCACAGGGCGTGGCGTTGCCGATTACGGCCTTCACGACGCTGCCGAATATTCCGTTGGCTCAATTGCAGCAGCAATTCACTAATTTTGTCGCGCCGCGGAGCTATGTCTTTTTGGATCGGCCCGCACGACAAGCTCAGCTGGATTGGTTGCTCCAACAACCTTGTCAGCCACTACAACTCATTGATTGGACCCGACGTTATGCGGCGTTGGCGACTTTATTGGCACGGTGAAGCAACGTGGATACGGCAATTCCTATCCACGACATCATCTATAGTGGTCGTGATGCAACCCGCGTGTCTGGGGATAGTGTGCGAACACGGGTTTTAATGGCGCCGCGCACGACGCTACCGATTCTAACCAGAACGCAAAAAAACTTCCAAACACTGGCTGGACAGTCAAGTTTGGAAGTTTAGTTAAATCAATATCGCCTAAAGCAATTTTTCGTAAACGTAGCAGACATCATCAACGTGGTAGACGCCGACCATGTCACCAACGCGCTCGAAGTTCATCTTGGCAATCAGATGTTGCATGGCAAGATTGTCCGCGTGGGTGTCGATGCGAATACTTTTGATTTCGGGATGTTCCGCCGCAATGTGGGCGATGATTTTTTCGAATAATTGAGTGGCGTAACCATGACCAGCATGACTGGAGTGAATGGCGACGCGGTGAATAACAACGTACGGATCCGTCGTGTTTAGCCAGTTGGCGTTGGCCGTATCGTAAGTTTCATCCGGTGAGGGGACAACTGCGACGGCGCCAACCGTGGCATTGTCGTCCGCGTTAAATAAGTAGGCTGAACCTTGCATAATGTCCGCTGTAATCTGTTTGCGCGACGGGTAGTCACCTTGCCACTGGTTCACACCAGCTTCGGCGAGTTGGTTCCGGCCGTCACTTAGAATATCGATGATTTGGTCTAAATCATCAAGGGTCGCTCGTTTGAAATACATAATTCTGGCTCCTCTCTTGAACAGCGATTACCACGTTGAGTAGTAATCAACTTTTAAAAGTATACAGAATTTTCAGAAAAATGAAACTATTTGTTCCCGATTCTTAGCAGATTTTCAGCGACGGTTTTCGAGCAGAATTTTGCGAGCTTCTTGAGCCATATCGTGCTGCGTGTTGTAGGCCGCGACTGCACTTGGGGCGTACTGGTAAGCATTGGTTCGTAAGGTTTGTTCGTAAAACTCCACGTAGGGCAGGTGGGCCTGATGAGCGATGGTGATGGCTTGTTTCCAATCAAAATCAACAGAGCGGTAGTCGATCTGTTGCAAGCCACTTGCATCGATGGTCAAGACTAAGTAGCTCGCTCGCGGCTGTCGTAAGTTGGGATTAAGGGCAGTTGGTAAGCCGACCGTGCCCGCGTTCAAAATCAACTTGCCGCCGGTGCCATAACGCATGATGGGCGTATGGGTGTGGGCATAGATCACAATGTCAACATCACCGGTCGTTGCTTCGTCAAAATTGGCTTGACTTGCAGTTGGTGCCAATGCGTGGCCACTCGCCACAGTTGGCAGCACGTGTTGGAGCCGAATTGTTAAGGGGCCGACCTGTTTAGTAACTGTCATTGGTAAGTTAAGACACCTTTCAAAGTGTTCCGGACTTAATTGGCGACGGTCAAATGCCGTCAGCACCGTTGCCATGACTTGTTTGGGTTTCGTGAAGGTGTTTGGATTTGCCGTCAGGACTTTTTGGTAGTTTTCTTCGTGATTGCCGAGGACGTACGCGGTGGGAGCGACGGTATCCAGTAAGCTGAGAACACGCTCGGATTCCGGGCCTCTAACGGTCATGTCGCCAACCGTCCAATATTCATCGACTTGTTGCGCGCGGGCATCTGCCAGGACGGCCTCCAGCGCGGTTGCGTTCCCGTGGACGTCGGATAGAACTGCAATTTTTACCATTGAAATGCTTCCTTTCTACGCTATGTATATCAAAATACGAAATGTTTTATTCTGGTAATCATTGGTTGCAAAAATTTTGGTTTGTAACCACTATGAAAAGCCATCGTAACTTTTATCTGTTATAATGGGTATGAAACGAAGTAATATATAGCACGTATATTCAAGCCAATTCGTTTCATGCCGTGATTATCCTTGCGATAGTCACGGTTTTTATTTTACCATAGCAGGGGGGCTTGCTGGTCAAGATTCAGCATCCCAACCGTTCATATTTGCAAGTGCACCCAATCAATGGCCGCTGAGTATTAGGCTACATAACAATGAAATCGGTAGCAACAATCAGAAATAATGAAATCGTTAACAACGGCCGTGACACTTTAAGGATGGTGAATGATTTGGCAACTAGTTTTCAACATGAAATCGTTACGCGGACGCAACCCTTGTCAGCATGGATTCATTATCATGATCAGCATGCGCCAAGTGAGATTGCGGCGCATTGGCATCAAGGGATTGAACTGTCCTATACCATCAGCGGCCATATCGATGATTTTACGATCAACGGGCAACATTTTCGCACCTCCGCCGGGCAATTATTGGTCGTGAACTCGCAACTGATTCACAGCATCCACACGCATAGTACGCCCGAAAGCCGGGCACTATCGGTCATTTATCCCTACGATTACGTGCGGCGGCTTTATCCTAAGATTGAGACCGAAATTATCGCAGTCAACGACCCACACCAGTTTACCAGTGCGCAACAAGCGATGTATCTGAACCTGCAAGGACATTTTGATCAGCTTTATTTGGCCTTGCAACGGCCGAGTGCGGTGACTAATTTACGACTGGAAGCTGAAACAGTGCAAATCTTAGCAGAACTTTTAACTTATTTCACCAGCGCCAAAGCCAGCACTGGGGTGATGTACGGCAAGGACGCCCTGGCAGTCGAGCGCATCCAGAAGATCAGTACCTACGTGGCCCAGCATTACACCGAGCCCATTAGCTTAACGGACGTGGCCCAACAAATCAACGTGACCAAGGAATATCTGACGCGCTTCTTCAAAAAGCAGATGGCCATGACGGTCGGCCAATACGTCAACCTGGTCCGAGCGCAACATGCTTATGAAGACTTGCTGGGGGAGCGGGGTAATCTGACGACGATTGCCTCGATGAACGGCTTTGCCAGCACGCGGGCACTCAATCGCGCCTTCCAAACGGTGTATCATCAGTCTGCCGCCGAAATTTATAAAACGAAACATACTTGGGATTAGATTCCGGCATCAGTGAACTAGCAGGTTAACAATTGCACCTTGCACGAAAGGTGGTGGTCCATCATTAGCCCGCTGCTGTAATTTTTAAGGGGAGGCAAACTTGGCATCCGCGTCGACGGCTAAGGCGGACCAGCCAGCAGTGAAGCGTAAAGATTGGTGACTATCACGAGAAGGCAATCAAGCAACGAACCACAAACAAGCTAAGATTGAACGACTAATTGGTTGATTTCGCACTATCAACTGGTGAGTCGTTCTTTTATGATAAAGGCAATTAATGGAGGCGCTTACAATGACTGAAAAAGACTTAAAGCAAGCAATTATTGAATTACGGACCGCGTTTAAAACCAATGATGATGCACGTGATGCCGGTTTGCCACGAGAAGTCGCCGGTGTTGAACGGTTAGACGACCTGAGTTACGGTCCCGACCCAAAGTGGCACTTACTCGACTTGTATCGCCCGACGGATGCACCGCGGCCCTTACCCGTGATTATTAATATTCACGGTGGCGGCTGGTGCTATGGGACGAAGGAAACCTATCAATTTTACGGGTTAAACTGGGCACAACGGGGCTTTGCATTCGTCAATCCCAATTATCGCTTAGCGCCGGATGCTGTTTTCCCTGACGAATTGGATGATGTCGATCGTTATATCCATTGGGTGGCCGACCATGCCGATGAATATGGATTGGACCGGAATAATGTCTTCCTATTGGGTGATAGTGCCGGTGGTCAGATGGCTGAACAGTATGCCGCCATTTTGACCAATCCGGACTATCGCGATTTATTTGGCTATCAGCTGACGGATTTGCATTTTCGGGCCGTCGTGTTGAACAGTGCCGCCGCCTTTCCACTCGACGAAGGAATGGTCACGGGAGCCGTGGCTGCTTACTTCACGCCGGAAGCGATTCAGAAGCAACGCGATCAAATCGAAGCCGAACGGTATATTCAAGCGAACTACTTGCCGACCTTCATTTGTACGGCGACGGAAGATTTTATTCGCAATAATTCGGCCAAACTCGACGGCTTTTTGACCGCGAAAGGGATCGAGCACGTCTTCAAAATGTATGGCGACGAAAAACATCCGCGCGGGCACGTCTTCTTAGTCAGTCAAAAGGATGACATTGCCAAGCAGGCGACGGATGATGAAATGGCCTTTTTGAACGCTCATCTGAGTAAATAGGAGGCGACGACCATGAAAGCAAAACAAGATCGATTTATTTTCAAGGCCTCACTGCTGTCAATCTCGTTATTTTTGATGATGGCGCCACAGATCGCCTCGGCCTTACCGTTGATGTATCACGCGTTCAAAGGGGTACAGGCAGCCGGGGTGCAGACGTTATCGACGATTCCTAATTTTGGCATCGTCGCCGGTTTGCTGATCAGTCCGTTCATGGTGCGGTGGTTCCATGAAAAAGCGACGATTATCATCGGCCTGTTAGTGACCTTGATTGCCGGGACTTTTCCGATGTATGCGAGTGCTTACGTGCCAATTCTGATTTCACGTTTTCTGATTGGCCTGGGCATTGGCTTGTTCAATTCGTTAGCGGTCAGCTTGATTCCGCAATTCTACAAACGGGATGAGGATGAGCTAGCGCGGATGATTGGCTACCAAAATGTGATGGGCAGTGTTGGCGCGGCGATTGCGTCGTTCTTAGTGAGTTACTTAGTGACCATCAGCTGGCACGCGGCCTTTGCGATTTATTTGTTGGTGATCCCAGTTCTGATTCTATTTGCCCTGTTTGTGCCGCTACCACATACCGCGACTCCACGTCAGACTAGTCAGACTACAACGAAAGCGGCTGGCAACCATCAAATCAATCGGCCGGTGGTTGTTATTTCTATTTTGATGTTCTTAGTGTTTACGTTCTATATGCCATTTTCTTATGAATTACCGAGTCTGATCGTCAATGAAGGACTCGGAAATGCCAGTACCGCTGCTTTGATTGCCGGTTTATCAACCTTGGTCAGTATCCCAATCGGTGCCAGTTTTGGCTTCTTTTTCAAACGCTTACACGACCGCATCTTCCCGTTAGGCTTTGTCCTCGTGGCCGCTGGATTCTTGCTGATTGCGGTGGTGACTAACATCATCTTTCTGTTTATTGCCGTCGTTATTTTAGGCTTTGGTTTTGGCCTCGGCGTCCCGTACTTGTATAACTGGCTGGATTGGGCCGCACCCGAACAGTCGTTGAATCTGGCGACGACGATCGTCTTAGTGCTCGTCAATATCGGGTGTTTTGTCTCGCCAACGATTATGGATGCCTTGGCTGGCGCGGTTGGTCATGGCACACCGCGTGGCATGATGGTGCTCAGTGGTGTCGCCTTCATCTGCATCGCCATTTACGCAGTCGGGCACTATCTGCATGTGCATCGCACCCAGGCAAACGTGGCGGGTGATTCACGTGACTAATCAATACCTGTGTTTTGACATTGGTGGCACGAACTTAAAGGCCGGACTACTCGATGTAAATGGGGGTCAGATTCAGCCGGCCACCAGTATCCCGATGGCCCAGGACTTGGCTGCATTTTGGCAACAGCTGTTTGCCATCGCTGACCAGTACGTCGGTCAGATCGCTGGCATTGCGGTCAGCGTTCCGGGCCAAGTTGATCCGCAGACTGGTATCGTTTATCATGGCGGGGCGTTGCCGTTTTTGGACCAATGCCCCTTACAACAAACTCTAGCGATGCGGTATCAGTTGCCAGTCGCCGTGGAAAATGACGGTAAGGCGGCGGCCCTCGCTGAAAATTGGCGTGGGAGTTTGCAGGGCTGCCAAAATGGCCTAGTCTTGGTACTCGGTACCGGTGTGGGTGGTGGCTTGATCATTCATAACCAGCTGTATCGCGGCAGTCATTTTCAGGCTGGCGAATTAAGTATGATGTTAGCGGCCAGCACGGTTGCGCCCGTCAAAATAACCGGGCAGACGGGTTCAGCAGTCGGGATGATCAGTGCGATTGCGCATGAATTGCAGCTGCCAGATGAACATGACGGTCGGCAAGTGTTTGCGGCGTTGGCAGCTGGTAACCCAAAGGCGCTGGAAATGTTCAACGCTTATGGTCGCCAAGTGGCTCAGATTATTTTAAACGTTCAAGCCGTAATGGACCTGAACGTAGTCGCGATCGGTGGTGGCATCAGTGCCCAACCGCGTGTGGTTCCCATGATTCAGCAGCAGTACGACGCACTACTCGAACAATTGCCAATGATTCGGGATACGTTATCACAACCCCGAATCGTGGCCGCTAAATTTCATAATCAGGCTAACCTGATTGGGGCGTTGGCGGCGCTGCTGGGGATGGCAACTGTTTAAGTAGGGTTGCAGGACACTAGCGATGCGATGCTGATTTGACGATTGACGCTGGCTGTGGCTCTAATCTGCATGCAGCTTGGACTTGTTGAGGCATCTCCAATCTGTGACTGAAGTTCAGCGGAGGAATGCTGCGACTGGTGAGTAATCCATGCGCCAATGATTGGGCCAAGCATCGCTGATGTTTTTGTTCAGAAAGTAAACCGCCGCAACCGCTAAAATGGTTAAATTGAAAGCCAATTAAAAATCCGCGTTGGAAGTGTCCAAAGCAGGTACTCCAACGCGGATTTTTAACGTGGCAATTTTTAGCCGTACGATGACCATCATCACACAGCGCAGTCAGTTTCAAAACAAACTATAAACCAAATAAATATTGAGAATCGTAATAATTCCCGCCAAACCATAGCCGAGCCAAGTCACAGCGGGGCGATTGACGTGCGCCCCCATCAGCTGTCGATTATTGGTTAACGCGACTAACGGCAATAAGGTGAAGGGCAGGGCGACGCTAAGCGCAACTTGCGCATAAATGATCAGATTTTCAAACGCGGCATCACTGAAGCCAACCATAAAGCCAATGATCAAGATTGGAATCAAGGTGACCGCCCGGGTCAATAGCCGCCGTTGCCAGAGCGGTAGGCGGATGTGCAAGTAACCTTCCATGACGATTTGGCCGGCGAGCGTACTCGTGATCGACGAAATCAGGCCGGTGATGAGTAGCGCGAGTGCGAAGAGCCAGCTCATGAACGGACTCGCCAGTGCACCCACGATGGCCGGATTTTTCAACCCATTGAAGACCGCTTGCAGACTTGCCAGTGCAGTGGTGTGGCCGAAAAATAAGGTCCCACCGAGCACGAGTAGTAGCGCATTGATGAGAAAGGCGGCAATCAAATGAACCGTCGAGTCCCAGTTAGCAAAGCGCAACGCCTCGTTGACTTGTAGCGGGTCGTGATAATCGTAACGGCGACTCTGTGCGAGCGACGAGTGTAAGTATAAGTTATGCGGCATGATGGTTGCGCCTAAAATACCGAGGCTGAGCACGAGAGCGGTATGATTTTTAATGATCAAGCTATTTGGAACGAGCCCGAGCATCACTTGACCGACTTGGACGTGCGCGCGACCGACTTCCAGCCCGAAGATGATGCCGACACTGATGATTGCGGCTAAGACTAAGAATTCGACGCGTCGAATCCCAAAACGTAAAAATAGCAAAACCACGAGCACGTCCGCAATCGTTAGTAAAATTCCGGCCAATAATGGCAACCCAAATAATAGTTTCAATGCGATCGCCGTCCCGATGACGCCGGTCATATCAGTCGCCATCATCGCGACCTCGTTCAGTATCCAGAGCGCATAGCGAATGGGACGCGGCAACTTGGCCGCAATCGCCTGCGCTAAATCTTGTCGAGCGACGACGCCTAACTTGATGGCCAGCGCCTGCATGAACATCGCGACGATAATTGCCAGCGCCAACACCGTCAGTAGGCGATACTGGAACTGACCGCCACCTGCCAGCGAAGTCAGCCAGTTGCCCGGGTCCATGTAGCCGACTGCGACCAGCGCGCCGGGTCCACTATAAGCGAGAAATTTACGCCAAAATGCGGTCTGGTGCACGTCGGGGACGGCGACACTCTGATTGATTTCTTCCAAACTCTGGTGGCTACGTGGTTGCATGGGCACGCGCCTCCCACTTTTGAACCGCTAAATCAGCGAGTAACTGACTGAATTGGGGGTCCGTATTCATTGGTGGCACGAGTTCGAACCGGTCACCGCCGCTGGACTTGAAGGTCTGGTAATTTTGAACATAGTCCTCTTCTAAAGTTTCCAGACAGTCGACGACAAATGACGGGGTCGCAATCAGTACGTTGCGTTTGCCAAGTTCGACCAGTTGCATCAGTTCATTGCGCAAGTAGGGTTTTAACCACGGCATTGGACCAAACTTGGATTGATAGGCGGTGATGACCTTGTCCGCCGGTAATTCGGGCAGCTGCGCTAAGACGGCCGCCGTTGTCGCTTCACACTCTTTTTGATAAGGGTCGCCGTGCCGCACCATCGCTGTCGGAATACTGTGATAACTAAAAATGACGGCATCAAAATCGTGCTGCTGATAGCTTTCCCAGACCTTGGCAGCGAGTAGTTGAATATACGTGGCGTTATCGTAGAAGTGGTCGATGAACGTATGTGGTAAACCGGTCGCTTCGACTTGCCGGTGAATGCCGCCATGGGTACTCTGCGTGTATTGTGGAAACAGTGGCAGGACGATCGGTTGTTCACAGCCGTCCGCCACCATTGCCTGCAACGTCTCGCCAATGTCTGGTTGGCCGTACGTCATCGCCAGCCGCACGTCCCAATCAGGGAGGTCAGCTTGGACCTGTTCACAGATTTTTTCACTATAAACGATCAGCGGTGACCCTGCCGGCAGCCAACTATCTTGATAAAAGGTCGCGGAGCGCCATGAACGCGTCGGTAAGATGATGCCGCGAAGCAATGGTTGCCACAGTGCAGCTGGCATTTCGATGACGCTCGGGTCACTTAAGAATTCTTGTAAGTACGTTTTCACATCCTGCGTTGTCGGGGATGCTGGGGAGCCTAAGTTAACGAGTAATAATCCTGGATGCATTGAAACCCCTCCCATAATCTTGTTAAATTAATCATAGCATAATTAATCACTAGTATACGGGGTCAATTATTTATTAATTCGATTATCGTGTGATAACCAATTAGTCGTCCTGATTGGGGATACGGGCGGATGTGAGTGTGCGCGCGGATTGCTTGTCTGAGCCGCGCTGTGGTTAGGTCGTTCACCTTACAGATCTGATTTGGCAAGCTGCTTAGAGCTAATAGGAAAAGACCACGTCTCTCAAGATTGGATTACGGATGCAACTGAGCGTTAATGATGTGAGCACGTGGCCCTGACTGACTGTTTGTCTGAGCGTGTCCGCCATCGTCCGATTACGGCGCCGACAATCCGGATCAGGCGTGACAATCACGGCAAGTTTAAGGCCAGCGCGCACTGTTTTCGGCAATCCTTAGCAGGCTACTTTTAAACGCAAAACGGCAGCCGTTCCTCAATGAGAATGACTGCCGTTTGGTTGGTATGATAATATTAATTTCAAATCTTGAGCTTGAATTCGGCTGACAGCACGCATGCCGTCACGGTCATTGACACGTTACTTCTCGGTATCCGTGGCCGGATGCCGTTTGAACTTGCGACTCAGGTAATAGCCGAGGTAACAAATCGCCACGAATGGCACCGTATAGTAGAGGGCAATTCGCTGGTTGGGGTCGAACCAAATCAGTAAACAGGACAAGCCACTCAAAATAAATGCGAGCCACGGGACAACCGGATAACCCGGTGTCTTATAGGCTAACTTGTCTAACGACTGCCCGCTTTTGAGGTAAGCCTTACGGAAGTTGATTTCAGATAGGGCGATCGCCATCCAGACGATGACCACCGCCAGACCTGAGATTGACACGAGGACCAGGTAGACTGAACCGGCAGCATAAACGCTGGAGAGTAGGGCTAAGATGCCGCCCAACATGCTGGTAATCAGGGCGACCAGTGGCACGTCGCGTTTGGTCGTCTTTTTGAAGACCTGCGGAATCGTGCCTTCGTTAGCCAGTGACCACAACATCCGCGTTGAGGCGTACAAGCCCGAGTTGGCCGCGGACATGATCGCCGTCAGCACAACGAAGTTCATTAAGTCGGCTGCATACGGAATCCCAATTTCTTTAAAAACGAGCACGAAGGGACTTTGGGTAACGCCGGCCTGTTTGTATGGAATCAGCGCAGCCATCACGAACATACTGCCGACGAAGAAAATAATCAGGCGCCAAAGGGTGGTCTTGATGGCAGTCGGAATCGTGTGGGCGGGGTCCTTGGTTTCACCGGCCGTGATCCCAATCAGCTCGGTCCCTGAAAAGGCGAAGTTGACGGTCAGCATGGTGGTGAAGACGCCGCCAAAGCCGTTTGGAAACCAGCCGTTGCGCGTATAATTCGTTAGTAGCGGTGCGCTGGCATGCCCGTGCAGCGGTAATAGGCCAATCATTGCTAGGGCACCTAGCACGATAAAGACGACGATGGCGACTACTTTGATACTAGCAAACCAAAATTCGGCTTCGGCGAACCACCGAACGGAGAGCGCGTTGACCGTAAAAATCACGACCATGAAGACGAGGCTCCAGATCCAGGTGGCGATGTGCGGAAACCACGTTTGCATGATGAGCCCAGCGGCAGTGAATTCGGAACCGAGGGCAATCGTCCACGTCAGCCAATACAAGATGGCCACCGTGAAACCAGTGCCGGGGCCGATGTATTTTTTGGCATACACGTGAAAGGCCCCGGTATAGGGCATGGCGACTGAGAGTTCTCCCAGGCACAACATGACCAGGTACACCAGTACAGCGCCAATTGTATAGGCAATCAGCGTCCCAATCGGCCCGGCTTGATGAATCGTATAACCGGAGCTCAAAAATAGTCCGGTCCCAATCACACCGCCCAGCGAAATCATGAGCACGTGGCGCGATTCCATCTGGCGGCTAAGGTGGGTTTGTTTTGACATAATGTTACGGCCTTCCTTACTTGCAGAATATATATGATTAGACTATGATTAGAAAATCAGCAATGCTCTAAGAATAACATAATTACAGCCAAGAAAGGAAGGCAATCATTCGGATGATTTCATTAACTGATTTACTAACTAAGGGTCCAGTCGTCTCAGATGGCGCGATGGCTACCGAATTGGAAAAACGGGGCGTGGCGACCAACAGTGCGCTGTGGTCGGCAACGGCGATGCTTGATCACCCCGCAGCGATCCAAGCCGTCCACCAAAGTTACTTGGATGCTGGCGCGCAAATCATGACGACCAATACCTATCAGGCCAACGTGCCAGCCTTTGAACAGGCGGGGATTCCCGCTGAACAGGCGCGGCAACTGATTCAAAAGGCGGTCACTGTGGCCCACGATGCTCGGGATGCCAGTGCGGCCACTGGCGCTGTGATTGCCGGCAGTATTGGACCTTACGGGGCTTATCTCGCGGATGGTAGTGAGTACACTGGCGATTATCAGCTATCTCCAGCGGCCTATCAGGCATTTCATCAGGAACGACTCGAATTAATGATTGATGCGGGTGTTGATGTCTTAGCACTAGAAACAATGCCGCGACTAGATGAAGTTCAGGCACTAGTCGATCTGGTGACGACCCGGTGGCCTGATCAACCGTACTGGGTCAGCTTCAGTATCCGCGACCCACAAAGGTTATGTGATGGCACATCCTTAGCGACCGCCGCACAGTGGGTCGCAGCCCAACCTAACGTGGTGGCCGTGGGGGTCAACTGTACCGCATTAGAAAATATCGAACCCGCCTTGAAAACGTTGCGGGCAGCAGTGACGATGCCACTGATTGTTTACCCCAATTCGGGTGACCAGTACGATCCAGTCACGAAGACCTGGCAGCCAACCGATTTAAGTCACCAGTTCGCGAGCTTTGTGCCTAAGTGGCTGGCAGCGGGTGCGCAGATCATTGGGGGCTGTTGTCGAACGACGCCAGCTGATATTGCGACCGTGGCGCAGGTGGTGGCGCACAAGTGAGTTCACGTGGTTAGGTGCGGATGCACGCTGCGGGATTTCCGTACCTAACGGGTGATGTGGACTTACTGATGGACCTGTCCAAGGTCACTGGCCTTCACATCTTGATTGGATGAGTTGCAATATCGCAGTTAATGTAAAAAAAGTCGCCTCAGCGTACCGGCTGAGGCGACTTTTTAGGCCAGAATTAAGTCAATGCATCAATCAATACAGTAAGAACATCAAAATCAGCTGAACCCCCACATTGATCATCAAATGGCGGCGTGTGCGGCCATACGACTGCTGACTGAACCAGACGGCAATCGTAATCAAAATCGCGAGGATCGTCTGCCAGGTCAACGGTTGTAAAAAGATGGTGATGACCAGCAGCGCACCAGTGATTGCGGAAATCAACTGATTGATTTGACGCTGATGGCTGAAGCTCGGGACGTAGAGGAACACGTAACTTGCTAACATGGGCACTAGTTTCCAGAGGAAGGTCGTGGACAAATAATTATTTTGCAGGTCAAAGACCGCCACTGGAATCGTGTAAGTCATAATGACGCCGAAAACGACCAGACCGAAGTAGTTTTGCATACCGAACCTGGGGACGGCCATGATGAGTAGCCACGCGCTACAAGTCAGTAAGAGATAGAGCAGTTCTGACTCCTTAGCGATGATATTGGTGAAGGCTAAGGCGACGGTAATCCCAATGGCAATCAAACTCCACTGTGGGGCGATGCGCCGGTCCAGGATGATGAAGACCGCCGCTGCGACAGCTAAGGTGTACCCAATCAGGGGGAGCTGCGCGGCTGAAAAGGTCGCCGTTTGAAATGACCGGCCGTAATCAAGCGCCGCCCACCAACTGATGATACTCTGGGCAATGGCATAGACGGCCAAAGCGACGTAATCGCGTTTGAGATGTAATTTTCCGATTCGAATCATTTTGTCAACACTCTCTAATTAAGATAATGCTTTAATCGTACCGGTCGGGGGTGCCGGCGTCAATAATTTCACGGAATTCTTTAAAAAAAACGGTGATTGTGATAACCTTATATAGTTATGAGCCGTTCCCGAAAGGATAAGTAACGTAAGTTTTATCGACTTACGATGCTTAGATGCCTTGTAACCGAAATTATCAAGGGGGAATTTATTGTGAGTGAAAGACACTTATTTACATCTGAATCAGTCTCTGAGGGTCATCCAGATAAGATTGCTGACCAAATCAGTGACGCCATCCTCGACGCCATGTTGGCGCAGGATCCGCAAGCACGGGTCGCCGTTGAAACCTCGGTGACGACTGGATTAGTGCTGGTCTTCGGTGAAGTTTCGACCAAGGCCTATGTTGATATTCAAAAGGTCGTGCGTGACACGATCAAGTCGATTGGCTACGTTGATGGTCAATACGGCTTTGACGGTGACAACTGTGCCGTCCTTGTCTCATTGGATGAACAATCACCAGATATCGCGCAAGGGGTCGATGACTCACTAGAGACGCGGACTGGCGATGCTGACCCATTAGATCAAATCGGTGCTGGTGATCAAGGGATGATGTTTGGCTATGCCATCAACGAAACCCCAGAATTGATGCCACTACCCATTGCATTAAGCCATCGCTTGATGCGCAAAATCGCCGCGTTGCGCAAGGCCGGTACAATCAAATGGTTGCGGCCAGATGCCAAGGCTCAAGTGACGGTTGAATACGATGAAGCCAATCAACCCCAACGGATCGACACGGTCGTCTTATCGACCCAGCATGATCCGGACGTTGACCTGGACACGATTCGTCAAACGGTCATCGAACAAGTCATCAAGGCAGAATTACCTGCTGAATTGTTGGACGACAAGACCAAGTACTTGGTCAACCCAACTGGTCGGTTCGTCATCGGGGGTCCTCAAGGGGATGCCGGTTTGACTGGTCGGAAAGTGATCGTTGATACGTACGGTGGTTTTGCCCATCATGGTGGTGGGGCCTTCTCTGGTAAGGATGCCACCAAGGTTGACCGTTCAGCGAGCTACGCGGCGCGCTACATTGCCAAAAATGTGGTTGCAGCGGGCTTAGCTGACCAAGTTGAAGTTCAGTTGGCCTATGCTATCGGGGTTGCAGAACCCGTTTCAATCGCCGTTGACACTGCCGGAACCGGTAAAGTCAGCGATGAAGCGTTGATTGCGGCTATCCGTAAGAACTTCGACCTGCGTCCAGCAGGTATTATCAAGATGCTTGACTTACAACGGCCAATTTATCGCCAAACGGCTGCATATGGCCACTTTGGTCGGACTGACATTGACTTACCATGGGAACACACGGATAAGGTCGATGCCTTAAAAGCAGAATTTAAATAACGCGGTAACGGTTCGCCGTTACGGTCTGTAGGTACTCGACGCTAAAAGCGACCTTTTATTCAGGGTCGCTTTTTTTTGCGGGCTACTTTTGTGAATGGTATTGACGGCAACAGAGAATAAAGGAGAATTAATGAACATGCAACAACGAAAAACGAATGTCGTGGCGGTGACGATTGCCATTTACGTCGCGACTTTTATGAGTGCGATTGAAGGGACCATCGTCTCGACGGCCTTACCGACGATCGTTGGGGACCTACATGGCGTGTCACTGATGAACTGGGTCTTTTCGATTTATTTACTGACCAACGCCATGATGACCCCAATTTATGGCAAACTAACGGACTTGGTTGGCCGTAAGCCGGTCATGCAAGCCGGCCTGATTATTTTTGTCATCGGGTCAATGATGAGTGGGCTATCCAACTCGATGCCTGTGCTGATTTTTTGGCGCGCGATTCAAGGGATTGGTGCTGGGGCACTGATGCCAGTGTCAATGACGATCATTGCGGATATTTATTCGTTCGAACGCCGCGCCAAGGTACTGGGCTTCAATAGTTCTGCGTGGGGGATTGCCTCCGTATTGGCGCCACTGATTGGTGGGCTGATCGTCGATAAGTTGAGCTGGCACTGGATTTTCTTCATTAATGTGCCGGTCGGTCTGATCACACTGTTCCTATTCCAATTCTATCTACGCGAACCTAAGCGCCACAATGACGTCAAAATCGACTATCTTGGTAGCTGGTGGCTAATGCTCTTCCTATTATGCTTGATGTTGAGCTTCCAGTTGTTAGGTAACGCCACGATCAGTTGGACCGCGGTCATTGCAGCGTGGGTCATCAGTGCGTTAAGCTTGTGGCTATTTATTCGGCGCGAAAGTCGGACTGATGAACCCGTGATTTCGATGGACTTATTCAAGAATCGGACTTTTGTGATTCAAAATGCGGTAGCGGCGCTCGTGAGTGGCTTTTTAATGGCGGTGGAAGTCTATATTCCAACTTGGACGCAGGGAATTTTAGGCGTACCAGCATCGTTAGCCGGATTTGCGGTGACACCGAGTTCATTGATGTGGATCGTCGGTTCGTTTGTCACCGGCCGCTTGTTAGCTAAGTGGGCCCCGCGGCGGATTCTCTATCTCAGTCTGGCTTTCATCTTAGTCACCAGTATTTGCTTAGCTTGGCTGCCAGTCACGACCGCCTTTCCATGGTTCTTCCTTATCACGGCAATCGGTGGGATCGGCTTCGGAATCACGATTACCGCAACGACGGTGACGTCTCAGCATTTAGTCCCTGCGAAAAACGTTGGGGTGGCGACGTCGTTCAATACGCTGAGCCGGACGATTGGTCAAACGCTGATGATTTCCATCTTTGGGATCGCGTTAAACGTCGGCATGAACCAAGGCATTCAACAGCACCCAGCGACGAACATGGCAATGCTGAACAAGTTAATTAATCCGCAAACGGCAACGGAATTACCACAGCACTTGTTGCCGACCTTGCATCGGATCCTCTACACTGGGCTACATTGGGTTTACCTGATTGGTCTGGGGTTAGTCATCTTGGCGTTATTAGTCAACAGTTTGGACCGCGGTGTTCAAAAAACGGCGGCCGAACATGCGGCGGATTTAAATCACAATCAGGGTGAATTGTAAACGAGTGACTAGTAGACCAATTGATTTTAGATTGAAATAATTGTGTGAAAGCATTACCAAATTTATCAGTATAAATAAATTTCAAGAAAAAATCACAAAAAATTCACAATTTATTTTGTAAAACCAGTATTAATAATATTTAAGTAAACTAACGAGTGTTATGGGCTTTTCAGCGCCTATGACACTCGTTTTCATTAATATTATTTATTTAATAAAAACATCATGCAGATAAATGGCGTGAGGGTAACAAGATTGACTCAGTTAACTATTGGCAATTGAACCTAATCATAGTATTATTAACTTAACATCAAACGGTTAATGGTGTATACCAATAACGATATATATGAATACACGCTATCATATATGAATGGGTTTGATTAGGTTTAAAGAAGGAAGGCTAAACCATGAAATTTCTGAGACATAAATCTTTTAGAGGAGATCCGAAAGTCCACTACAAGATGTTCAAAGTTGGTCGTACTTGGGTATTTACGGCCATGGCATCTTTCGTATTGACTGGTGCACCACAATTGGTATCCCACGCGGACACGGTTGCGGCGGACACATCTAGTGATGCCACTAGCAGTACGACTAGTGCGGCGAGTTCGGAGTCGAGTTCATCGACCTCATCAGCAGCAAGTGCGGCGGCACTGGCTGCTGCCACGGCAAGTAGCTCGACTAGCGAGAGTACGTCAACGTCAAGTAGCTCGGCATCTTCTTCCAGTGAAACTGAGAGTAGCAGTAATTCCGATAGTAGTTCGTCAAGCAGTTCAACCAGTTCGAGTAGCTCTGCAGCGAGTTCGGCAAGTAGCACGAGTACGACTAGTGCCACGTCGACTTCCAGCACCGCAAGTAGCAGTGTAAGCAGCACGACGTCAACTTCAAGTGCGGCTAGTGATAGCACCAGTAGCACTAGCGCTTCTAGTGCAAGTTCGAGCAAAACCACAAGTTCAACATCGAGCAGCTCTAGTTCAGACAGCAGTTCCAGTGCTGACACTAGTTCTAGCTCAACGGCCAGCTCCAGTTCAGCCAGCACGTCCAGCGCAAGTACTTCAAGTTCAAGTGCTGCCAGTTCCAGCACCACCACAAGTTCAGCATCGAGCAGCTCGGCGAGTTCGAGTACAGCGACTCAATATGCGACTATTGCTGCATATTCAGCCACAACGACCTCATCCAGCGCCAATACGGATAGTACGGCCGCAAATGCTGCATCATCCTCAGCTTCATTAGCTGATTCATACGCGACACTTGCAAGTAGCTATGCTAGTTTGGTCAACGACTTAACGACGCAAGCTGCAGTGAGCGCCGCCCAAAGTGCCTATCAAGAAGCAATCTACGCTGCTGACTTGGCACGCCACTATAATAGTTTGGCAAATATGTACTTAAATGCACTAGATGCTGATGTTGGTTCTCCAACAACTAACACTTTATCTTATGCGAATGCTAATTCTCAAGCAGTGAGCGCCGCTTCTGCAGCTAGTTCATACGCTGTAGCTGCTTCAACTGCCGCATCGACTGCTAGCAGTGCAGCAACGCAAGGGCTGGTTAGTTTAGCAAGCAGTACTTACGCTGCTGCCTCTAGTGCAGCAAATACCGCAACGGAAGCTGCTAGTTCAGCTGCCGAAGCCGCTAATAGTGCTTACTTAGCAATGCAGTATGACAAGACCAGTACGACCGTTTCATCCGCGTATGCCGTTGCTTCTAGCACGGCCGCAGCCGCATCGACTGCTGCTTCAACCGCAGCCGTTGCCGCAGCTGCAGCTTCATCAGCTTATGCAGCCGTAAGTAGCGCCGCTGCCAACGATGATTATGAAGCCACCAGTACGGCCTATGTTGCAACGACCTCAGCCGCAACGACTGCAGTGAGCGCCGCAACAGCTGGGAGCACTGCCGCAAGTACGGCAACTTCAGCTGCTAGCCTTGCAAACAGTACGGCAATCAGCGATTTAGCAACTGCCGCTTCATCTAGTGCCACGGTTGCAAGTAGCGCGACGAGTACTGCTTCGAGCGCAGCCAGTGTTGCTGCTACTCAAACTGGGACACAAGCATCCGCTTATGCTTCCAGCGCAGCAACCGCAACCAGTTCAGCTTCATCAGCTTATGCGGTTGCTAGTTCCGCTGCAGTCGCTGCCGTTAGCGCCAGTGATCCTGGTACGGCTGATTCTTATGCGCGGGTTGCACAATCTGCGTCATCATTGGCAAACAGTTACGCTGCAGTTGCAACTTCAAATGCGGCTTTAGCTGCTAAGTTCTCAACTAATGTTAGCGGACAACAAACAACTAATAGTAATGCCACTTTGACCAGTGCGACGACGACCAACAGTATCTCAGTTGGTGGGACGATTTCGATCACGAATACGCTTAAAAACAGTACGACATTCTATAGTGGTGCAACGTATACTTGGTATGTTTCGACAGATGGTGCGACTTGGACGGTAATCACTGGTGCAACTTCTGATACCTATTCCGCAACGATTTCAATTGCTGGGACTTATTACTATCAAGCCGTTGCGACTGGGACTACGGGTATTTTAGGAACCGGGAGTTATACCGCTTCTGGTAACGTCATCACCATCGTCGTCACGAATCCAGAAGGAACCTACACAGAAATTGCCAGCAGTTATGCAAGCACCGCAAGTAGCGCTGCTTCAACTGCGACTTCACAAGCTAATGCAGCCAGTGATGCCATCAGTTTGGCCAATTCTTCCGCTAACTTGACGGGTTCATTGGCAACTTACTATACGTCGCAAGCAACTTCTTCATATAATGTTGCTAATTCGTATGCTTCATCAGCAGCTATGATGGCTAGTTCTGCAGCTTCAACCAGTGCCTTGGCTTCTTCCTATGAAGCTGAAGGTGCATACTCCACCGCTAACATGGAAGCATCAGTTGCTGCAAGTTATGCCAGCTATGCAACAGGTTTTTCAAGCCTTGCAAGTAGCGCTGCTTCTGCCGCCATGGCTAGCCTCAACACGGCGCTTGAAAATGCCGTTACTGAAGATAATGATTCCTCAGCGGCAGACTATCTGGGTTCGAGTTACGCTAACTTGGCTTCATCATCTGCAACCGAAGCAGGGAGTCAAGCCTCATTAGCTGCATCATATGCCGCTAATGCCGCTAACGCTTACAACGTTGCGGGATCATCGTTTAACACGAGTGCCACGAGCAGTTATAGTACGGCAGCTAGTTCGGCTGCAGCCGCAGCTAGCTCATACGCAGCCGCAGCCAGTGATGCCGCTAGTTTGGCCGCATCGTATGCTGCAGATGGTGAGTATAAATCAGCTGCTTTGCAACAAAGCTATGCAGCACTACGCTTGACTTATGCGACTGATCAAGTTGCTGCAGCTTCAAGTGCCGCCAGTGCAATGACTGAGACAGTTGTTGAAGCGCAGTCTAGTTATTACAACTCAATTGCAACTGCAGCTTCAAGTGCTGCCAGTGCAGCTTCTTCAGCTGCGACGACTGCCTCAAGCGTTGCAAGTTCATTGGGTGCCAAATACACGTCAAACACGGTGTTGGGTAGCTCATATGTTGCCGACACGAATAGTTACGCAACCAGTACTTTAGGGGCTGCCGCAGCTGCAACATCTGCAGCCGCAATGGCAACTCAGTATACCAGTCAAGCTTCCTCAGCAGTTGCTGCGGGTGACTATGCTGCTGCAAGTTCGTATGTCACCAATGCTTCAGCTGCAGCGAGTGAAGCAACTTCCTATGCTGCTCTTGCAACAAGTTATGCGGCACTTGGCTCCACGGCCGCTTCTTCAGCAGTCGCTTATTCGAATGACACCAGTTCACTGCAATCATCAAACATAGGCGATGCAATCAGTATCTGGGGTATCACCATTTCGGGTGGGGTGACCTCGCAGCCGTCAACAGTTACGTCAACGGTTACTGGGGGAACTGTAACATTATCAGCTGCAACTGCAACTGGTTTGTTCTCCGTGGCCACTACTTCGTCAGGAACTTGGTATGTACAGATTAATGGGACTTGGCGGACATTGTCCTATGCCACTAGCAACGGCTATGTAACGCTTGTTTCAAGCAGCTCGTCAAATAATGCGACGACCAATACGAGTTCGATCACGTTTACGGTTCCAAATACCGGAACATTGCTATTCCAGTATGTTTCAAACTATTCATTCCTTGGAATCGTCGGCACAACCACGTTTGCAAGTAACATTGCAGAAGTTGACGTTTACGAGAGTGATATTCCAGCAACGGATATCAGCATCTCAGGTGATGATTACGTTGTTAACCCAACGACGAGTTCGACTTCAAGTAGCTCAGTGACAAGTCAATATACCTCAACGACTAATCCATCGAACGCGACTGGCGAAATCACATGGACAACTAGTGATTCTAGTGTTGCAACGATCGATGATTCTGGACTTTTGACCGTTGTTGCTGATGGTACGGTGACGATCACCGTAACGATCACAAATGCGGATGGGACAACCTATTCGGCTTCGAAGACCGTTACGATCGGTAATGGACTTGATGACGAAACTGCCGATGCAGGTAGTGATCTTACCTGGACACCAAACGGTAGTTATACCAGCGATACTGGTGATAGCACGTTTACGTATCAATGGTACTATTCTTCAACTGCTGATGGCACTGGTACCGCATTGAGTGGCCAAACTAGTGCGGAGTTGCAGTTGGATGACTTAACGACTAGTGAATCCGGTTACTACTATCTAGTTATCACAGGTACCAGTGGTTCAACGACTTCGACAGTAACATTAGGCCGGGCATATTTGACCGTTAACGCAGTTCAAACTTCAGCAGCTGATTCCGCTGCAAGTGAAGCGGCTGATTACGCTAACCAAGCCACAGAATACGGATCGGTTGCCAGCTCATACGCGACTGTTGCTAACGAATACGCAAGCAGCAATTCAACTGCTAGTTCTTATGCTGAACAAGCAGCCGCAGCTGCATCCGAAGCACAATCAGCTGCAACTGCAGCATCAACTGCAGCTTCAAATGCGGCAACCGCTCAATCAAGCGCTGATTCCGCAGAAGCTGCTGGTGACAATTCAGCCGCTTCAAGCTATGCAGAAGAAGCTAAGTCAAAAGCTTCCGAAGCTTCAGAGGCTAAGAAGAAGGCTTCAAGTGCTGCGGATGATGCAGGGTACTATGCTGATTTAGCTGCTACAGCAACTGATACTGATACGGATACTGATGCTGATTCGGATACTGATTCAGACACCGATACTGATACTGATACCGACTCGGATACCGATACTGACTCAGATACCGATACTGATTCGGATACCGATACTGACACAGATACTGATACTGACACAGATACTGATACTGACTCAGATACTGATACTGATTCGGATACCGATACTGACTCGGATACTGACACAGATACCGATACTGACACAGATACGGATACCGACACGGATACTGATTCGGACACCGACAGCGATACTGACTCGGATACTGACACAGATACCGATACTGATACTGACTCAGACACGGATACTGACTCGGATACAGATACAGATACCGACTCCGATACCGATACTGACACGGATACGGATACTGATACCGACTCGGACACCGACACTGATTCGGATACCGATACAGATAACGACACGGATACTGATACTGATACCGACTCGGATACCGATACAGATACCGATACTGACTCGGATACTGATACCGACTCAGACACCGACACGGATACCGATACTGACTCAGACTCCGATACGGATACTGACTCGGATACCGACTCAGATGCTGATACCGATACCGACTCAGATACCGACTCAGATACCGATACAGACACGGATACCGATTCCGATACGGATACCGATACAGATACCGACACGGATACTGATACGGATACCGACTCCGATACGGATACCGACACGGATACTGACACAGATACAGATACCGACTCCGATACCGATACTGACACGGACTCCGATACTGATACCGACTCAGATACCGACACGGATACCGATTCCGATACGGATACCGATACCGACTCGGATACTGATTCGGATACCGACTCCGATACGGATACCGACACGGATACTGACACAGATACAGATACCGACTCGGATACCGATACTGACTCGGATACCGATACTGACTCAGACTCCGATACTGACTCAGACACGGATACTGATTCAGATACTGATTCCGACACGGATACGGATACTGACACGGATACTGATACCGACTCAGATACCGATACTGACTCAGACACGGATACGGATTCAGATACCGATACGGATACTGATTCAGACACCGATACTGATACCGACTCAGATGCCGATACCGATACGGATACTGACACGGATACCGACTCAGATACAGATACGGACACGGATACTGACACGGATACTGATTCCGATACAGACACGGATACCGATACTGACTCAGATTCGGATACCGATACGGATGCTGACTCAGACACGGATACTGATTCCGACACTGAAACTGATTCTGGCACGACAACCGACAACAATGCATCGACTGGCACAGGTTCTGGTAACACTGGATCAACTTCTAATGGTTCAACTGGAAGTGCTGCAGGTAGCACTGGTTCGACTACGACTGACTCAGCACAAACCAGTTCAACTGGTACCGGCTCAAGTACGTCGACGACTACAAACACTGCAACGAGTGGTATCTCGGCCACAGCGGCAACGTTGGCGGTTACGAACCCAGCCAGTGATGGTGCGGCAACTACGGCTGGCACGGTAGCAACTCCTGTTGTTTATGCAGCAGCAGGCGCTGAAAGTACGACAGCTACGGCTACTGACGGTCAAACTGTTGCGACTGCATCAGATCAATCAGATGATAGTGATTCTAATGATTCTAAGAGCGATGATTCTGATAAGAACAAGACATCAGATTCAGATGCTACGGATGATAAGATTGCTTCAACTGGAACTAAGCATAGTAAGACCGCTTCTGCAGCGGATGTTAACAATCATACAGGTGCAATCTTTGGTGGATTGCTCACTGCAGTTGCAGCGGCCGGACTCGGCTGGTGGTTCTTCTTGTTCGGGCGTCGTCGTAAAGATGATGACGATGATGAGGATCAACAAAAATAGTTTAAATTCAAAGTAACTTTGTTAGCACTGTAAACGAAACTCGGTGTAAAATTAAACTATTGACCAAAGCGGGCTGAATAAGCCCGTTTTGGCATACATAAATGAAATTTGAAAGAGGTCGAACACACATGCAAAAAGCAACTGTTACCGAATTGAAGCAAGAATTGATTGCGACAGGAAATCTTAAGGATTATGGAACGGATACCGTAACATTGGTATTATCAATCTCAGACCATCGGCATCGGGCCAAAGTAAGATTTTATCGTTATCCTTCTTTCAAGCCCGCGTGGGCGGCAGTTGCGCGCCAGTTGGCAGAAACGCCACAGAAAAGTTGGGTTCGCTTAGAGGCAGTTCAGTCTACTCAAGAATTACCGAGGGAGACTTTTGAAAAACGGTTGGCTGCAACATTTCGCATGAATTATTGGCGTTATGGGGTTAGTTTTGATAAGGATTTTAAGACAGCGTTATTGGAAATGGAAAGCAACGGTCAGGCATTTTTCCGGCCAAGTAAAGAACATCGAATTGGTAAGAATCGTTCAGGGTCATGGGTTGACTATGATCGTGTTGAACCGTATCTCAAGAAGCGTGAAGGGCAACTACCTGTTGATATTCGGCAGACAAGCTCAGTGTGGGTATTTACGACTGCTGGAGTATTTACAGACGGTGAAAAAATTTGGCGGCTATCGGAGCGTGAAGATTGTGGTAAGGGCATCCGGGTTGTCTCGGATGAACAAACGGAATTGCGTGATGCGATTTTTCATGGTGAAACCTTCTTAGTTAATCAGTTGAAGGATAACGGCAAGTTCGTATACGGTTACTTTCCTGCCCGGCAAAAAGTACTCAGCAATTATAACGTTGTTCGTCATTTTTCATCGTTATACGCTTTATTGGAGGCGATTCCGTTTACGAATCGAACCGATGATTACAAGAAGGTTAAGGCGGCTATTCAATGGGGGTTAGAAAATGCTACCATTGAAAAGGAAGGCGCAATCTTCATTAATGATAATGGTGAACTAAAATTAGGTGGTCAAGCACTATTGATGTTAACTTTAAGCAAGTATCAAGATGTGACCAAAGATGATACGTTTATGCCGGTGTTAATGAAAGCATTCAAGGGCGTGCCATTCTTCCGTCAATCTAGCGGTAAGCTAATCCATGTGTTGAACCCAGATTTGACGGTTAAAGCTGCATATCGAATTATTTATTACGAAGGTGAAGTGGCGTTTGCCTTGTCACGACTTTATGAATTGACTCATGATCAAGCCGTCATGGATTTAGTCAAGCAAATTCTGGATTACATGGTGGCCAACGATTATGGCAAGTATCATGATCATTGGATCTCATATGCAATCAATGAAGCTTTATTAGTTTTTCCTGACAATCGTGAGTACATGAAACTCGGCTTGAAAAATGTATTTATTCACTTAAAGTTTATCGAAGAACGTGATACAACTTATCCAACTTTATTGGAATTGGTGGATGCTGCGGTGAAAATGACGGATATGATTAAACGTTCAGGTAACGAGGACTTGATGGCACCTTATGATTTGGTACGGTTACGGCAAGTGCTACGTTATCGAGCGTTATATGAAATTACGACAGGAAGTTTCTTGCCAGAAATTGCAATGTATCTTTATAATCCTCAAAAATTCATTGGTGGGTTTTATGCGCGCCATGATAGCTTCCGTACGCGAATTGATGATTGCGAACACTTCTTATCAGGCTTAATTAATTATTACAACTACACATATCGACAAGCATAATGTGAACGGAAGAAAGGGTGGACTGTATGTTTTACTTTATCAATGAATATATTTTGGGTAAGAACTCGAGCGTTGAACACGCGGCAATTAATCGGGTGAAACTCTTCAATCATCATAAGGCACCAGCGAAAATCGTGACGAAGATGTATGATCGGTTATTACATCAAACGATGGGTGCTTTTGGGTTAGCCAATGAGCAAGTACTCAATATGTTTGACTATTTTCAGGGAACGACGGATGTTCCGGTCAAAGTCTTACATACCGAAGATATGCGGCTGCCTAAGGAATATGCCGTAGAAGTCGGCGCCAATTTTAGTAAAGTCTTCAACGGCGATGACTTGGTCAGTAACGTTGGCTTCATTCCAGGGACAATTGGACGTGTCTTCTATCAAGAATTTTTCGATAATCAAGGCAATTTGACGGCCACGGACCTTTGGGATTGGCGGGGTTTTAAGTCGAGCACACAGTATTTTGGCCAAAACGGCAAGTTGGTTTTGGAACGCTATTACAATCTACAGGGCCAGACCGTCATGGAACAATATTTCGTTCCAGATACGAACGGTAATCCATTAGCGTCACGTTTGATTTTGAAGAACTATCGCGGCCAAGTGGAGCGGTTCTTCCAGGATGCGAACCATTTATTCCGGTTCTTCTTAGCTGAGTTAAGTCATGAGGATCAGGACACGACGACGTTTATCAGTGACCGTCCAGGGACTAGTGTGGTGCCATTACTGGAACTTCAAGACGATTCGCACAAATACGTGACCGTGCCGATCTATCATGCCAAGGACATCAACGATCCGGTCCACGCACCACTGGACGGCTTCTTAACGCCAGCTTTTGATAACTTACAACACTTTGATGGCTTTATTACAAGTACGGAAAGTCAAGCGCAACACCTCAAAACGCGGTTTAGTAAGGCGAACGTGACCGTCTTACCGGCAGTGACGACTAGTCCGATGGCGCAGAGTAAGCTGCGGCCAATCTTAGAACGGCCCAAAGAGTTGTTATACGTTGGTCGAATCGCACCAGACCGGCAGCTTGACCAGTTGATCAGAGTGATTGCACTCGTCAAGCAACAGCTACAAGACGTACAGTGTGATTTTTATGGTTATGGTGATCCTGAGTACATCAAGACGTTGACGAAATTAATTGAAGAATTGAAATTGACCAATAACGTTCATTTATTGGATTATCATCCCGACTTAGAAAAACGGTATGACGATTACCAAGTCCTATTGAATACCGACTTAGTGGATGGCGGCCCAATGAGTATGCCTGAAGCTATGAGCCATGGGATTCCAGTCGTTAGTTATCGCTTCAATTATGGCCCTAAGGACTTTATTAACGATGGACAAGATGGGTTCGTCGTGGATGCCGGTAATCAACTGGCAATGCGCGACCGGGTCCTGGAGTTGATGACGGATACGAAGAAGTTGACGGCGTTTAGTGAAGCAGCCTTTAAGAAGATGCACACCTCCCAGACGGAATTGAAAGTTTGGCACCGTTGGCAACAATTATTAGGGCTTAAGTAGGAGGGACGCTTATGTATTATTTCTTAAACGACAACATGCAGTTTTCAAAATCAGGAATCGAACAAGCTGAGATCAATCGGCTGAATTTATTTAAAAAGAATCAGGTCGCGGCTAAAATCGTGACACGGATCTTTGCCATGAATCTGCACGACGTTCTCGATGGCGCACAGATTGCGGATGACGATTTTGTCAATCTCTTTGACTTCTTCAATGGCAGTACCAGTGTCAAACGCCAGGCGTTCAACCTCGCTGACTTTGAAGTGCCCGCTGACGCCATTAAGACCCGTAAGGACAACCAAGTTCAAGTCGTTGAACATGGTAAGTTAATCATGATTATTTACCTACGGGCTGGGACTGAGGCTATTAGCAACGTTCAGTATTTTGATGTTAATGGTCGGACGCTCAAGATGAGCTGGTGGGATACGCGTGGCTTCAAATGTTTGGAACAGCTTTTTGATTGGGACGGTAAAATCGCCCAGGAAGCTTACTTTGGTCCCGATGGGTTGATTCATATCGAAAAGATTCACTTGCTCAACCATGCCGGCCAAGAACGGGTGACTTGGCGGATACTGAACTATCACGGTCAAAGTCATACATTTAATGGAATGAACGAGTTGACCCGGTTCTTCTATGATGAGTTAAATCAATTAACGGATGATCAAAATGTCTTTATCTGTGACCGGACCGTGGAATGTGCTTGGGGACTCTTCAATATGAAGACGCCCGCCAAGAAAGTCTTGCACTTACATAACAATCATGTGAGTGACGCTAATGATATTCTACATTCAACGCTCAATAACAACTATGCGAATGCCTTAAATAACTGGCAAGAGTGGGACGCGGTCATCTCGGCAACTCCCGAACAGAGTAAGGACGTCGCTGCCCGGTTTGGGACCGCGATTCCAGCGTTTACCATTCCAGTCGGCTATGTGACCGATGCCACCTTGGCTGAACAACCAGTGGCTTTTGATCAGCGCCAAAAGCACCTAGTCGTGCATGTTGCACGTTTGGCACCTGAAAAGCAGCAGAATCATTCAATTGAAGCCTTTATTGAAGTTCATAAGCAATTCCCAGATGCCAAGCTCGAGCTGTGGGGCTACGCTAACGGTGATATTGAAAAGCAATTGCACGCACAAGTTGCGGCAGCCCACCTAGAAGATGTCGTGCTGTTCAAGGGTTACACCACGGATGTTAATGCGGTCTACAATCGTGCCCAATTAGGATTGTTGCCAAGTCGCGCAGAAGGGTTCTCGTTAATGCTATTGGAAGCACAAGCACATGGACTGCCGATGGTGGCGAATGACATCAAGTATGGCCCAAGTGACATTATCCAGAATCATCAATCCGGTGAATTAACGACTGACGGTGACGTTAAGCAATTAACGGCCACGATTGTGGACTTATTGAAGGACCAAGATAAGTTGGCGAAGTACAGTGCTCAGGCTTATCAGAATGCTAAACGTTATTCGGAGGAAGCTGTATTTAAGAAGTGGCAAGCGTTGTTGGATTATTTTGCACCTGCTGTGACCAAAGCACAGTAATCTGAGGAGGTGGCGGCACGATGTTATTGGGAATGACAATCTATTCAAGCCTAAAGTTGGGCATACGACTCGTCGTTTATATCGTTCTTGGTGGATTAGTTTTATACATTCGTCATCGTAATCGAAAAAAGTCTCAACGAGAAATGGATGAGGAAACCAAAAAGTTGATGGCACGAACTAAGCGGGATGAAAATGGAAAGTATCCGTGGGAGAAGTAGGCCTAGTTGTATAAGTGCAACTATCATAAGGATTAAGGGGCGAATAAAATGTCAAAAATAACACTGAAGCAACTTGCAGAAATTGTCGATGGTCAGTGGATAACACCACCAAGTAATCTGAATGACACCGCCAGCTACTTTGCACTGTATGGTGACGAAGTTCGTCGAAATATTGGACCAGAAAATGTGTTTTTTGCGATGTCTCAGGAGCACTGGCGTAAAGGAACTGGAAATACGGGCGTATACGCTTCAACATTCAAGGATAATCATGCTCGTATTCATACGATACAACAATTTTTAAAGGTTGCAATCGTCGAGCACCGGGTTGAAAACGTGACAGTTCCCCAACTATTGGTTTCAAACTCATATGATGCATTACAAAAACTGGTCACCACTACAGCTAATCAGTATGCTGGTAAAACCGTTGCGGTAACTGGATCAGTTGGCAAAAGTACAACAAAACGTTTAGTTGCGTACTTGCTAAGTCAAATTGGACCGACGACTAGCACGATTGGAAATCACAACTCCAGAACTAGTGTGAAGTTGCAAGCCATCAGTCACAATCAAGCTATGTTTAATGTGTTAGAAATCGCTGGAATGGCGCTCAACTATCAAGAACCAGGGTGTAATGTTGGCGGAGTATCGGGTTTACTGCATCTTGATTTAGCGATACTGACGCAAGTTGACGCTGGACAAAAGGGCTGGTCGGCAAAGAAGACGGCTGACGTAAAGACACGTTTGGCAGCAAATTTAAAACCTGATTGCGCCTTTCTAGTGAATGGTGAGATTGAAAATCTGACTGAAACCACTGATTTTATCAAGCGATATACCAATAATATAATTACGTATGGCCGAACGCCAAACTGTGATTATTTTGGTGAAGTAACACCCGATGGTCATCTTGAAATTAGACATAAGCATGAACAGCTGGTTTCACTAATGGTGCGTGGGTTTGATGATGGTCTGATTACTGATATGATTGGTGCCTTAGCCGCATATGATATCTTGGGTGGTGTCATTTCAGAAGAGGTTGCAGACTTATTTGACCGGTTCTGCGCGCATACGACGACAAGAAAAATTAGTCGTCTAGAAGTGGGTGGTCATCATGTGACAATTATCGACGACACGCACAATGCTGAGTTATTATCAATCAAAAATTTTATTGATTTTGCCCAGCATTACGTAACTGGTTCTAATGAAAAAAAGTTGTATATCGAAGGACGTGTCATTAATTTACGGAATATTTCGTACCGTACTCATCATGAAGTCGTTCAATTATTAAATAATGCTGGATTTGATAAGTATTATCTCTATGGACCGGAAATGGACTGGGTGGTTCCTTCGGTAGATAAATCCGTGTATGGTGGTTATTGTACAACGCCACGGCAAATGGCGCGGATGATTGGTAAGGAGTTAAATCAAGATCTAGTAATTTTTATAAAAGCAGATAGTCGAGCAAACTCAATCGGACAAGTACGAGCGACACTTGAAAAACAATTAGCATACGATACTGGACTTGGTAGTGATTTTGCCATGACTGGTGAGCAGCAGACTAATAAAGCGTACATACGCTTAGGCGTTGGTCGGTTATTGGTTATCCTGCAAGTCCTACGAAGAATAGGTCAGGGACGACTCAAGCTATCTGATCAGATTACCATTACAAATGGCATGTTGAAGGACCATAGTATCAATAAAGTTGGTTTAAAGCTGAACGAGCGCTACACAATTTATGAGCTAATAACCCTTGCCATCACAGTCTCAGCTCCTGACGTGATTCTTAATCTGGCAGAATATTTGTACGGGGGCAACCATCAAGCATTCGTTGGTCTTCAAGCCTATGCGAAGAAGATAAGCCTATCTGATGATACAGTTAATAATATTACTGGTCGTCAAACACGCAAAGCGCAAAGAACATATCTTTCTGACTTGGAAAAAATTGGACATGAATTCTTGAAGCTTCCTAACGAAGTATTTAGTTTATTGAGTGCTCAACGGACAATGTTTGGTGGGAAAATCTATCAAAAAAAATCACAGTTATTTAAAACAGGAAAGATTAGTGGTTCGGTATTTCTAGATTGGCGTGAAAAGGCGGGGCTCTATTTCTATACAGATCCGAATGGTCGACATGTTATGGCATTTTTAAATAATCCTCATCAAGCATATGCAGACTTCTTGGCAGAAAATGTCATTGATAGTGGTTCTACTCAGCAAGACTCGCAGTATCCTGTGGAATCGACTGAACTTGATCATCCAATCGTTAATGTATTAGCGGATACTTATTTTGGAGAAGATTATACGCGACGCCGTCAACGAAGAGGCATGGAAGATAGTTTGCAGAAATATGGTTATTCCTATTCTTTCGAGAAAATCAAGCAATTCTTCGCTGATGATCACTATAACGTTTTTAATTTTGAGGCTGTTTTTGCCAGTGGTGCTAGTCCGTTAGATGGCATTAAGCCATTTGTATTAGACGCAAACGCCCAAAAATCGTTAGATGAATTTAAAAAGCTGCATTTCAACTTGGCGATGCTTGGGAATAACCATGCCAAGGATTATGGTAGCGCTGCATTAGTTGAGACCATGGCTGAGTTTAAAAAGGCTGGCATTCAGACTATTGGGGCAGGTCGCAATCAATTAGAGAGCCGAAAAGTCGTAGAACTGGTCTATAAAGATCGGCAATATGCCATTTTTAATGGTTACTGGTATCGAAACCCAGCGTATAATTTATTCGATTTTTATGCTAAATCTAATGCGGCAGGGGTAAATTGTCTGGACACCCTAATGGCGCATGATATTGAAGTGTATAAGCAAGCCCATCCAAGTGCAAAAGTAATTGTGAGCGCTCACTGGGGAACTGATTATGGTGAAATTCGGGACGGTCAGCGTACTATTGCTGAAAGATTAGCGCTGGCTGGCGCTGATTTGATCATTGGTCATGGACCACATCGACTTCAGCCTATCAGTTATGCGGGCAACGCACCGGTACTATATAGTATCGGTAATGGGGTGTTTAATAATAATGGTTCATTTGATAAGTTGAAGATACCACCATATGCTGCCGTGGTGCGTTTAGATCTGTCAGCAGATAAACTGTATTGGTGTCCGATTTATGCTGATAACTTAAAAACTTTTTGGCAGCCAAGCTTCGTTTCTGATGATGATTTTGAGAAGATTAATGCGCTCAACCCTCAAAGGTTTGAAACCACTAAAATTGATGATCAAATCAATGCTGCAGTAATTAAGTTTTGAAATTCCAGGAGGAGTTTAGATGAAAATACATTGGGGTGTGGTAGGTTGTGTTTTAATGTCTGGCCTGATGTTTCTGGCATTTCAGCCTAAAACTGTCAAGGCAGACGAGTCTCGTACTGTACAAGTTAAAAACTTTGATGTGAAAGTCTACAATGATGACGTGGATGCTTCTGTCTCAATCCCGAATAGTGAATATACCGTGACTTATACTGATGCGGATGGCGTATCCCAGACTGTTGCAAGTGGCGTAACTAACGTAGCGGGTGCCATTGTGAATCAAACGCTTACAGATATTCCTAGTAGTGTGAACCAGATCAAGATTCATTATTCTCTTGGAAATGCTGAGCGGGGTTATGTTCGGCGTTCAGATGGTAGAATCTATCAGTTTGTCTTTACAAAATCAATTCCTAACTCTAATTTAATTAATTATACAGGCAATACTAGATTTGGTAATAGCAGTACACCTGAATCATTTGTCAGTAACTATATTGCTTCACGAATAAATAATTACTATGATCAGGCTGTTGACTTCTTGGATGATGGGTTACAAGCAGCTCGCCAATACTCCCCAGAGTTATTGACGTTTAAAAGTGCACCAATTGATATCTATTATGAACGAGGATTTTATCTCAATAAGGGTAGTGGCTTTTATAGTAATGGCCATGATGGAAGCGGTACTCCAGATATTGTCTTAGGTGATCGGACCAATGTGAGTCAATTCACTGACCATTACCTGATGCATAATGTCATGCATGAATGGACTCACTGGAACATGCGGCAAACCGCACAATTAGGTGGTGGCAGTTATACGACGCACTATACGTATAATACCAACTTCAAGACAAGTTACAAAGAAGGTGTCGCATTGTTTGCCGGCGAAATGTTCGCAAAAAATTATGACTTGAGCACCTTTGATAATGAAGTCCAAACTGATGACAGTAATGGAATTAATCGGTTATACGGCAAATCAACCAACCGGACTGTCCAATTAGTGTTGTATGATTTGTTGGACGAGACTTCTACAGGTGAAGATGAAAATTATAATATTAGTTCATCCATTCTACAGGGCCAATCCGTGACAACAGCACAACGTAATCAGATTAACTTTGGCTTATTATATGCAGAAATGATGCAGTCTAAAGCTAAAACCCTTAGCGAGTTCTTGCAGTATATCCAGGAGAAGTACGTCACTAGTGATACAGACAAAGCAAACTTTCAGCAAGTACTGACGATTAATGGCCTATCGTCTACTGGTGACTTTACTTTGGACGCGGACGGCAATCCATTAAGTGACTAGGACCGTTAGATTAGTGAACGATACTTGGTATTGCCATGTAATTTACTTGTAATATGCCATGTAATTCATTTTACAAAATCAGCTCAATCAAAAATCAGGATTCACAACCAACTAAGAGTGTGAATCCTGATTTTTCAGTTATTATCGTTTTTGAATCGCCAACAGATATGGTGGGACGTGGACCTGATTGACGAATTGGTACTGAAGGACTTGGAATTGATGCTGGTCCAGACTTGTGGCGTAATCTAAGACCGCCTTAGCTTCAGCGGCGCCACCGGGGTGACCAGCGTAGACCAATAGAATAATCAGGCCATTGGTCACGAGCCGCTCTTGAATCGCTTTAATGGCCGTTAACGTGGTCGTCGGTTTCGTAATAATCGATTTGTCGCCACCGGGTAGGTAACCGAGGTTGAACACGGCACATTTAATCGGTTCATCCGCGGCAATCTTATCCGCAATGTGTTCGTGGCCGGTCTGCCAGAGCGTGGCCTGATGATTAAAGCCAGCTGCGGTCAATGCTTTGGTTGTCGCAGCGATGGCAGCGGGCTGAATGTCGAAGCCATCCACGTGTCCCGTCGTGCCGACTAGCTTTGCGAGATAGACCGTATCATGGCCGTTACCGACCGTGGCGTCAATCACGTGATCACCAGGATTGACGACTTGATTCATTAGCGCGTGGCTGAAAGCTAATGCCGAACTGAGTTGAATGAGAGTGACCCCCTTGATTAATTCGTTTGCTTAGGATGGTTGCTTGAGTGGTCCGTGTCGATAGGGGCCGCTCAAACGCGTACTTACATATAGTAAAACACTTCCCAGTAAAAGACCACCAATTGTATCGCTCGGATAGTGAACGCCAACGACGACGCGGCTAATCATCATTAGCAGGATTGCCGCACAACCGAGCACTGCGAGCAGATTTGTCTTGGGCTGGCGATGCCAATAATCGAACGCGAGCACGAGCAGGCTGCCGATTAAGACGGTAGTTGTCGTGGAGTGTCCGCTGGGGTAGCTGTAGCCGCCAATCTCCAGCAGGCGCCAGGCGGTTGGGCGTGGCCGCTGAATGACCTGTTTGACCAAGTAGTTGCCATAACCAGCCAAGATCCAGGTGTTTCCCCAGAAAAATAGGGTGGCGCGCTGGTCATGACGAAGCCAGATGGTCGCCCCAATCAGCAGTGTGATGAGCGTAATCGCGTGTGGATTACCGAGTTGGGTGTAGCCGACCATTATTCGTTGAAACCACTGCGGACTCGCATGCCAGAAGTTGGCGACGTGGGTGTCGAATTGGACTAGCCAGGTGACCCGTTGCCAGACCGCGGCCGTCCAGCCTAACCAGATGAGAAAAATCACGGCCATTACCCAGTCGGAATGTCGCCAAGCGCGTTGTTTCAAAATGAATCCTCCAATGACTAATTTATTGAAATAATTATATCATTTTTGTGGCACACTTGATGATGAGTCGATGAGAATTTTTATGCCTGAGTCGGTCGCGACCCCTTGAAAAATGCGCGGTGGTTTGCTACTATGAAAACAATAACTTTACGACTCTGAGAAGGATTAGTAATCGGTGGTGTTTTACAGAAACTCCGTGGTGGTTGCAAACGGGGACTCACCAGCGACGAACTCACCTTTGAGTCATCCGGCTGAACGCACTTGTAGGCACGGACGTGGTTTCGCGTTAAGATTCCCAAGAAGCCACGATAACGTGGAATCATAGGTGGTACCGCGGAACCCGTTTTCGTCCTATAAGCATAATTGGCTTATAGGATTTTTTTGTTTTTTAACGGGCATTCGCAGATACTCAACCGACAGCTCATCTCACCGTCGCAATGCTAGCTTTACATACAAGGCAGCAAGAAAGGGGCACCATTATGGCATACAACCATAAAGTCATTGAACGCAAATGGCAACATTATTGGAAGGAAAACAAAACCTTCAAAACACTCGACACAACGGATAAGAAGAAGTATTACGCCTTAGACATGTTCCCATACCCATCGGGCCAAGGATTACACGTTGGACATCCAGAAGGCTATACCGCGACGGATATTATGTCACGGTTCAAGCGGATGCAAGGCTACAACGTCTTACATCCAATGGGGTGGGACGCATTCGGCCTTCCCGCAGAACAATATGCGCTCAAGACGGGCCACAACCCGAAGGACTTTACGGCTAAGAACATCAAAAACTTCAAACGCCAGATTCGCTCACTTGGTTTTTCATATGACTGGGACCGCGAAGTCAATACGACTGACCCTAGCTACTACAAGTGGACGCAGTGGATTTTTGAACAGCTCTACAAGAAGGGCTTAGCTTATGAATCTGAAACGTTAGTCAACTGGGCACCTGACATGATGGGCGGGACGGTCGTTTCTAACGAAGAAGTTGTTGATGGCAAAACGGAACGTGGTGGTTACGACGTTTACCGGGTCCCAATGAAGCAATGGAGTCTCAAAATCACCGCTTACGCTGACCGGTTGATCGATGACTTGGATGACATCGACTGGCCAGAAAACATCAAGGAACAACAACGCAACTGGATTGGCCGTTCCGTTGGGGCTTCGATTCGTTTCAAAGTAGCCGACCAACCAGAAGACACGGAAATCGAAGTCTTCTCAACGCGCCCAGACACGTTATTTGGGGCCAGCTACATGGTCTTGGCACCAGAACACGACTTAGTTGAACAATTGACGACGCCCGAACAAGCGGATGCAATCGAAGCCTACAAGCAGAAGATCGCTAGCAAGTCTGACCTCGAACGGACTGACTTGAACAAGGACAAGACCGGGGTCTTCACTGGTAGTTACGGCATCAATCCAGTCAACGGTGAAAAATTACCAATCTGGATTGCTGATTACGTCCTGGCTTCATACGGGACGGGGGCAATCATGGCCGTGCCTGCTCACGATGATCGTGACTTTGAATTCGCCAAGAAGTTCGATTTGCCAATCAAACCGGTCATTGCGGGTGATAACGACTATGACCAACAAGCTTACACGGGTGATGGCGAACATATCAACTCTGGCTTTGTTGATGGCCTCGCTAAGCAACCTGCCATTGATAAGATGATCGACTGGTTAGGCGAACATCATGCCGGTGAAAAGAAGGTCAACTACCGCCTACGTGACTGGATCTTCTCACGGCAACGTTACTGGGGCGAACCAATTCCAGTTATTCACTGGGAAGACGGCGAGACGACCTTAGTTCCTGAAGATGAATTGCCATTACGTTTACCAGCAACGAAGAACCTGGAACCATCCGGGACGGGTGAAAGCCCACTCGCTAACATCGATGACTGGGTAAACGTGGTCGACGAAAATGGTCGGAAGGGTAAACGTGAAACTAATACGATGCCACAATGGGCGGGGAGTTCATGGTACTTCCTGCGCTACGTTGATCCACATAACCGTGAAGCCTTAGCCGATTACGACAAGCTGAAGTACTGGTCACCAGTTGACTTGTATGTCGGTGGCGCTGAACACGCCGTCTTGCATTTACTCTATGCCCGTTTCTGGCACAAGTTCTTGTATGACTTAGGCGTTGTCCCAACCAAGGAGCCATTCCAGAAGTTAGTCAACCAAGGGATGATTCTTGGGGACAACCACGAAAAGATGTCCAAGTCACGCGGTAACGTGGTCAATCCAGATGACATCGTTGACCAATACGGTGCCGATACGCTGCGGTTATACGAAATGTTCATGGGACCGTTGGAAGCTTCAATTCCGTGGAGTACCGATGGGTTACACGGGGCCAACAAGTGGATCGAACGGGTCTGGCGGTTAATGATTGATGAAAACAACCGCGTCCGCGACCGGGTCACGACCATCAATGACGGTAAACTCACTAAGGTTTACAATGAAACGGTCAAGAAGGTCACCGAAGACTACGAGGCAATGCGGTTTAACGTCGCCATCTCACAGATGATGGTCTTCGTGAACGAAGCCTACAAGGTAGACGATTTGCCAATCATTTATATTGAAGGATTCGTCAAACTTCTGTCACCAATTGCGCCACACTTGTGTGAAGAATTATGGTCACTATTAGGCCATGACGACACCATCACGTACGCGGCTTGGCCAACTTATGATGAATCTAAGTTGGTTGAAGACACGGTCGAAGTGGTCCTCCAAGTCAATGGTAAGGTCCGTTCCCACGCAAAAGTTGCGAAGGATATGGGCAAAGACGAGCTTGAAAAATTAGCGCTCGCCGACGACAAGATTCAGGAATTCACTGCCGGCAAGACTGTCCGGAAAGTCATCGCCATTCCTGGCAAGTTAGTCAACGTGGTTGCTAACTAGTTCGACTGAATGACGCTACAATTAGATTGAATGAATCGTGGTCCTGACCCGTTGGGGTTGGGACCACGATTTTTTTGATTGAATCGGGTGCCATTAGTCGGTATTCGCCGCGCCTTTGTTCGGTGAACAATGGTTCGTTGGCTGAAATACGCCGGGTTTTACGTGTGCCAGAGGTGCATTCGTTGGTCAATGGGTATCGACGCTACTATGCTGGATGTGGTGGTGTTGGGAGACAAATGTGTTGTGTTTGTTTTTAGAGCATTCATGATGATTGAAAGGTGTCGATTACTAAGGTCAAGAACCGCCAGCAGAGAATCGCTGGGAACAGTGCGAGTTATTGTAAACCTGCCGTGATAAGTTTGTCCTAGACCGGCTTCCAGGCCTTCTGGTCGATGGCCAAAACGTGGTGGACACAGATTTAAGCCGACAACCCACGTCTTAAATACTGGTCTCTCACGTTAGCTGCAATATTGCCAAAGCATGTTCGGGTCAGACAGGGACTTCCGGTTAGCTACGCCAGAACGCCAAGCGGAAATGCGCCGCTAATCCTCAGTTCCAACCCGTCTGAACCTCACAGGCTGAAAATACTTGGCCTTGCCCAGAATACCTTCCAGCCGGGATGGTATTCGAAAGGCGGACGTGTGCGAACTCAATTTTTTGTTGGATTAGTTGTTGGTCCTTAGATACAGAGTCATTTTGATAGTCAACTGTCAGACTGGTTCTAACAAGTGCTAAATTTATATCCATGTTTTAGGGCTTCTAACAAGCAGTTTCACTGAACTCGTCAGAATTTTCTCTAGTCGTCTGAGATAACAAAGTTTTGAACTGTAAGCGAAGGCATTTTATCGACTAATTTCAACACCCGGTACCATTTAAATTAGTGAATAACGTTCAGGAAATCTTCTTAGTATACAAATGACACAAAGCATCATCGATACCAATTGAAAGTTTGCCTGAAGGGCCGGTCTCCTAATATTCAGTGGTCAATTGTACCCAGATAGGTAGTCGTTCATCCGCCATTCGAGCGGTTTCCCGACTGGAGGGGCTGGCTGACAATGCTCAAGGGCGAAGTTCTTCTTGTCCGGGTGGGTTCCCCGGGCTAGAAGAAGACTCGTATTTGAAATTGCGCAGTGGGTTGCTGCGTGAGTTCAAATCGATGTCCGCCCTGTTCCAGCGTTGTCAGCCAGCCCCGGAGGTCGGAATATGGCGCGCCTCGGCTGACGAGCAGGAATCTAAACTGGCACATTTGAATCATGATTCAAGGGACACCAGTTTTCAATCGTAAGTGGTAACAAGTTATTCGGTATCATTAAAGTTCAGTTAAACTCTGGCATAAGGCTGGAATTGAATTGCAACTTGCTTGTTTTTCATCTAAAATGATTAGGATTGAATTAAGAAAGTGGGTTACGAACATGTCTGAGGAATCAAAAGCTAATCAGCCCAAGACAACACACGTGAACTCCGAAGCTGAAGCGCACCAAAAGATGGTCCGGGGCTCAGCTTGGATGACGGCTGGGAGCCTCTTTTCACGGGTTCTGGGAGCCATTTACATTATCCCGTGGGTGATCTGGATGGGCGCGGATTATACGCAAGGAAACGCCCTCTATGCCAAAGGGTATAATATTTATAGTTTTTTCTTACTGATTGCTATCGGGGGGATTCCGTCCGCGATTTCCAAGCAGCTTTCCGAATATAATGCGATGAACGAGTACGCGGTTGGTCAGCGGTTATTCAAACGCGGTTTGTTATTGACGTCCGCGTTTGGGATCGTTGGTGCGATTATTTTGTGGTTCGGGGCCGGCGCGATTTCGACGGCGTTCGGGGGCTACGATGCCAACTTGATTCCAGTTCTACATGCACTGGCAATCGCCCTGGTCATCTTGCCGTCCATGTCGTTGACGCGCGGTTTTTTCCAGGGGTACCAACAGATGGCGCCGTCTGCGATTTCACAATTTGTGGAGCAAGTGTTCCGCGTCATTTACATGTTGGGTGCCACTTACTTTATCATGCGCGTGGCTCACGGTGACTGGGTCGATGCGGTCACCCAGTCCACGTTTGCGGCCTTTGTCGGTGCGGCAGCGAGTTTCTTACTGTTAGGTTGGTACTATTTCCGCAAACGACCGGAATTGAATGCATTGGCCGCCCAGAGTGAGAATCAACTAGTGATTCCTGTCTGGCAGTTGTTCCGCGACATCATTATTCAAGCGATTCCGTTTATCGTTATTGATACGGCGACGACGGTCTTCAACTTGTTGGACCAAGCGACGTTCCAGCCAATGATGCGCCTTATTTTCCATTTGGGCACCAAACAAATCGATACCTTGTACGCTTACTTTGCGTTTAACGCCAATAAACTGGTTATGATTATCGTCTCGTTGGCCTCCGCGATTGCGGTCACGGTCGTTCCGATTTTATCTGAATCGTTAGCCAGTCATAATATGCGTAATATTCGCAAACAATTGGAAGATTCCATTATCCTGTTCTTATTTATCATGATTCCAGGGGCGTTAGGGATGGCTGCAGTGGCGCAACCACTGAACACGTTGTTCTATAGTTATGACCAGATTGGCACGTTGATTTTACAGATTTCGGCGTTTACGGCGATTGCCCTCGGGTTCTTCACGGTGATTTCAGCGCTGATGCAAGGCTTGTCACGGAATCGGGACATTATCCGATACTATCTGATTGGCTTATTGGTCAAGATCATCATTCAGTTCCCATGTATTTACTTCCTGTCGACGGCTGGTCCATTAGTGGCGACTGCAATCGGGATGATGGTCGCAAGTCTGATGGCAATGTACGATTTGGAAGTCAACTTTGGTATTCGGTACGTCAAGTTATTGCCAAAAATCAACCGAATTTTGGTCTATTCAATTTTGACATACGCCACTGCACGGCTAGTCGTTTACGGTCTAAACTTCATTTTGAATGAACATAGTAAGACCCAGTCGTTCTTGATCGTTGCACTGGCTGTCATCGCTGGTGGAGCAGTCTACGTTTATTTGGCGCTACGCTCACGGATGGCGGACTTGATGATTGGGACTAAGGCGGCCGGTTTACGACGGAAACTAAGAATTAAATAGGTGAATTATGCGAGTAGATAAATTTTTACATGCAATGCGAATCGGAACACGGACCCAGGTGCGGCGCTTGATCAAGGATGGTCATATCACCGCAAATGGCGAACCTGTGATTTCGGGCAAACAACAGATTGATCCCGGCAACGATGCGGTCTTTTTAGACGACGCGCCGGTCCGGTATCAACAATATTTTTATTATGTGATGAACAAGCCGGTCGGGGTGATTACGGCGACGACGGATGCCTCGGCCAAAACGGTCATGGATCTCTTCAATACGACCGATTTCCGCGATGACTTATTTCCAGTGGGACGCTTGGACAAGGATACGGAGGGCATCTTGGTGATTACCAACGATGGCGCTTTGTCCCACGACCTCTTATCGCCCAATCACCACGTCACGAAAGTTTATCAGGCTGAAGTGACTGGTGAGATTACAGCGGCCCAACTGGCTGCATTTAATGACGGTATCACGTTGAAGGATGGGACTGAATTACAGCCGGCTCAAGCAGAAATCATTCAGTTCCATGAGATTGAGAACTTTACCACGATTGAAATCAAGATTCATGAAGGTAAGTATCATCAAGTCAAACGCATGGTCGGGACCCTTGGTGAACGGGTCGTCGGTTTACGCCGCATCAAGTTTGGATCACTGACCTTGCCGGTTGGCTTGTTAGCGGGAAACTATCGCGCGCTGACGGACGATGAAGTCGCTGCTTTGAAGGCGGACGCGCATCAACCGGTTGGCGAATAAGTCGGGTACAGAGACCTGTACGACACTGCGGGCTGTCCGTCAGATACTTTAATGAGAGACAAAAGGCCGTTTCAAGTGGGTATTCTTGAAACGGCCTTTTAGTCTGTCAGCGATTAAAGGGTGTGTCAACATGCGAGTCCCAAATGACACCAAGTACGCGACCGGTTCAGGTGATTAGTAGGCTGCGAGTGAGTCGTTGTAGTCAGTGAACCCATTTGTAAAAAATACAAGCGGTTGCCCGTTGGCACTAGGATTCGGCGGGGGTCTCCTGACTGAAGCGGTGCATATAGCGCGGAATCTGGGCGCTGATTTGGTGCGGTAAGACGACGTAGCGGGTCGCAGCGAGGTCGTCGGCGATCGCACTGTGTAAGTAGACGGCACTCAAAATGGCATTGGTGAAGTTGTCGAACTGGCCGACGAAGCCACCAATCATACCGGCGAGGGTGTCGCCCATCCCTCCCGTTGCCATGGCGGGCGTGCCACCCGGATTGAACCAGACGCGTTCGTTGGTGTAGACCGTTGTGCGGTGGGCTTTAACGACCGCGGTCACGCCGAGTCGTTGTTGGGCGTCATGGTTGGCGGTCGGGGTCTGATCCTTGATGGCAATGCCACTCAAGCGTTGCCATTCCATCTGATGAGGCGTCACCACGATGTCAGTTGCCGGTAGCGCCCGCGAATGTTGCGCCAGTAAAGTGAGCGCTGAGCCGTCGAGCACGAGTCGCTGGGGGGCGTGTGTTGCCGTCAGCACCGTGCTGAGCAATTGGTCGGCGACCGTATCCGTTCCCAGTCCCGGTCCAATCACGATCACGTCCATTCCAGCTAATAGTTGGAGCAGGGCATCCGTTTGGTGATAATCCATGACCATTGCTTCGGGGAGTTGGGCATGCAGACTCGTAAAGTTAGTTGGGTCGGTGGCGACGGTTACGAGTCCCGCGCCACTATAAGTTGCGGCCGTCGCTGCCATGATGATGGCGCCACCAAAATTCTGGTTGCCACCAATCAGCATGACGCGGCCATAAGTGCCTTTATAAGAATCAGCCGGCCGTTTAATGATCGTCCGACTGACAATTTCAGTTGTAATGGGTTGCATCAGGTTGCCAGCTTTCTAAATTTGATTGAGATACGGCCACGTTTGCCAGTGATATTGTGACGTCAAAATGCAGCTGCGATGGCATTTAGTCGCATTGGTGGCCGCACCTGCGTATACTTTGAGTATACCATTTTCTAAAAGCCGTTACTTACGATTATTAAGTTACCGCGAGCTATGATAAAATTAAGATAACAACAGTGGTTGCGTTTTAATATGCTGAAGTGCGCGACCGAATATCTGGGAGGATTTTGACATGTCAGTTGATTGGAAAAATGAAGCGACAAAGCACCAAGAAGATTATTTAGCAGATTTGACCACGATGCTCCGGGTACCAAGTTTTAGAGATGATAGTCAGGCGACCGATGACGCCCCACTTGGACCAGGCCCTAAACAAGCGTTAACGACGTTTTTGGCGATTGCCGAACGGGATGGCTTCAAGACGAAGAACATCGATAACCTCGTTGGCTATGCTGAAATCGGTGAAGGTGATGAAACCTTAGCAATTTTAGCCCACGTCGATGAAATGCCCGCCGGAAATGGTTGGGATACTGATCCATTCGAACCAACCATCAAGGACGGCAAGATGTATGCCCGCGGTGTTTCTGATGATAAGGGTCCCGGAATGGCCGCCTATTACGGCTTGAAAATCGTCAAGGAACTCGGTTTGAAGCTCAACAAGAAGATTCGGTTCATTGTTGGGACGGACGAAGAAAGTAATTGGACTGGGATGAAACGGTACTTTGAAGTTGAACCTGCGCCAACCTTGGGCTTCTCACCTGACGCGATGTTCCCATTGATCAATGGTGAAAAAGGGAATGTGAGTCTGCAACTGCAATTCGGCCATGAAGATGGTGGCGACTTCAACCTCGTTTCCTTCGATGCTGGCTTGCGGGAAAACATGGTACCACGTGACGCCGAAGCTATCGTGTCAACGAGTGACAACGAACAATTTGCGGCTGATTTTACCGCGTTTTTAGACCAACAACCAGTCACTGGTGAATTGACTGTCGTTCCAGAAGGTGTCAAGTTGGAAGTGGTCGGCAAGGCTGCGCATGGGATGGAACCACGTAACGGCATCAACGCCGGCACTTATCTCGCAACTTTCTTAACCAACTATGCGTTTGGTGACGATGCGGCTGCCTTCCTGGACTTCATCGCGCACAAATTACACGATGATTCACGGGCTAAAGAACTCGGATTGGCGTATACGGATGACGTGATGGGTGACTTAACGATGAACGTAGGGTTACTCAGTTTCGACCATCAAAAGGGTGGCCAAGTAACTTTGAACTTCCGCTATCCTAAGGGCATCGAACCAGCCGACTTGACGGCCAAAGTGCAAGCCCAATTACCAGCCGGTGCGACGGTCAGCCAAGGGGACTTTATGGTACCGCACTATGTTGATCCTGAAGACCCAATCGTTAAGGATTTAATGGACGTTTATCGCCGTCAGACCGGTGATACGGCCTCACAACCACAAATCGTCGGTGGTGGGACTTACGGCCGGATGATGGCACGTGGGGTCGCTTTTGGTGCCTTGTTCCCTGATACCGAAGACACGATGCATCAAGCCAATGAATTCCAGCCAATCGATGAATTAATGGCAGCAATGGCCATTTATGCGGAATCAATCGCCGTTTTAGCGACGGATAAATAATTGATGCTAGGCTGCCATATGTTTGCGGCAGCTGCGGTGATGATGCGTGTCGGTTACGGATAAACGATGAATTTGAAAGGAGTGTCGACGAATGAGTCTCGTACAGCGAATTTTAGTGGGAATTGATACCAGTCACCAATCTCAGGTGGCCTTGCAAAAAGCGATTACGATTGCTCTTGAGCAACAGGCCGCGCTGGATATTGTGACGGTGATCAATACTGAAAAGTTTATTGGGCTGACTCAGGGGCCGATGGGTTTTGGCGCGACCACACCGCAGTCATTGAATGAACTGACGACGATGTTGAAAGCCAACCTCGCAAAGGCCCGTCAGCAAGCAGTGGATGCGGGTGTCACGGATGTCCGGGTTCACTTGCATTCGGGTAACTCCAAGCTGTTACTGGCGACGACGCTCCCTGAACGCTATGGCACTGATTTAATCGTCATTGGCGCGACCGGTTTGAATAATGTGGCCCGGGTACTGATTGGCTCCAATGCGGCCTATGTGATTCGCAACGCCGCCTGTGATACGTTGGTCGTTCGAACTGACGAAGATCAGCAGCCGGTCAAATTCAGCAAGCGTTCGACGCGCCGACTTTAATTTGAATTAGCTTCACTTGTTCACTCAAGAGTGGCAATCATTTCAATTTGAGATGGTTGCCACTCTTTTTTTGCTGTAGTGCCGTGTGTTTACGACTGGTGATAAGTGCCCCGACGTTTTGAAACGAGCGACTTTTCAGAATTTAGTTAAGGAGTGGGCACCTGAACTTTAATGATGTTTATGAAAAAAATACATAACCCATACGTTATTTTTACATTATGCTAACAGTTCTGATACGTTGGTCTGTCATGATTTAAGAGTAAGTTAAATCAATGACAAATCAAAGGGTAATGCGAGGGGATAACACTATGGGAATTGAGTTACAAAGCGTCACGAAAGCTTATGACAAGAATGAACAACCAGTCTTGCACGATGTTAATGCTGAGATTCAAGATGGGGAGTTGTTTGTCATTGTCGGGCCATCCGGTTGTGGTAAGAGCACGCTGTTACGCATGATTGCGGGGATTATTCCAATCACAAGTGGGCGACTCCTGATCAACAACCAAGTGATGAATGCCGTACCACCAAAGGACCGCCAGTTATCGATGGTCTTTCAAAGTTATGCGCTGTATCCATTTCTAACGGTTGCCGACAACGTGGCATTCGGATTGCGCGCACGTAAAATGCCCGTTGAAGAAATCGAGCAACGGGTCAATGATGCCTTGAACATGGTTAACTTAACCGCCTTTCGTGACCGCAAGCCACGTGAATTGTCTGGTGGACAACGACAACGGGTGGCCCTGGCGCGTGCAATTGCCAGTGATTCTAAGATTTGTTTGATGGACGAGCCGCTCTCCAATTTGGATGCCCAACTGCGCGTTCGGATGCGTGCTGAGATTCGTGAATTACATCGAAAGCTAGGCCTGACTTTGATTTACGTGACCCATGACCAGACTGAAGCGATGACGATGGCTGACCACGTGATGGTCTTAAATGACCACCATGTCCAACAAATCGATACGCCATTAGATATCTACAATCATCCGGCCAACCATTTTGTGGCGCAATTCTTTGGGACGCCCCAAATCAATTTGTTAACCGCAACTACGATGTCGAGCAAAGCAACCCGTGAATTACAAGTGGCGGAAGGGTTCCAAGTCACTTTAGAACGGCCAATCACCGTCGGCACGTACACGGTCGGGATTCGGCCTAATCAACTGGTCGCGACCCCAGTTGCCGCAAATGAAGGTAATGCGACCGTCGTGAACGTGGAAGCTTTAGGTGAGACGACGATCATTGAAGCGATGGCCGACAATGGCAAAGCCCTGCGAATCGTTCAAGCTGGACAAGTTCAACTACCACTAGATCAGCGCATTGCGGTCACAGTCAGTGGTAAAGTCTTTATCTTTGATGAACACGAACAATTAATTGCAGAAGAAGGGGGTGCAACCAGTGATCAATTCGTTTCCGTCCATTAAGCGACGTCCTAAACCGGGACTGTCACCAGAGTCCAACGACCAGGCACAGGCCCAACCGGTCAGCTTTGAGCTCAAGCGCAACGATAAGTATTATGCATGGCTGTTTTTAGGCCCATCACTGTTGTTACTCAGCATCTTCGTCTTTTATCCGATGTTACGGACCTTTTATCTCAGCCTCTTTTTGACCAATTCATTTGGGGAACCGACTGTGTTCGTGGGGCTCCAAAATTACATTCATTTGTTGCGTACGAAGAGTTACTTGGCAAGCTTGCAAGCTACCGGACTATACGTCGTTGGTGTGACGGTCTTTACCTTGATTGGTGGCCTATTGTTAGCCGCCGTCGCCAACCAAAAAGTGCGGGGCATCGAGTTCTTTCGGACGATTTTTACATCGACGATGGGGGTATCAGTCTCGGTTTCAGCTATTTTCTGGCTATTCATGTTCAACCCGTCGATTGGGATTCTCAACAAAGTGGCACTTTGGCTGCATTTGCCGGCGATTAATTGGCTGACGGAACCACATTGGGCGATGGTCGCCGTCATCATGACCAGCGTTTGGATGCACCTGGGCTTTACTTTCTTGATTTTCTTTGGTGCGCTTCAATCAGTGCCCAAGACGTTATATGATGCTGCAGATGTGGCTGGCACGAATCGACGTTACCAGTTCCTGCACATTACGCTACCGATGATTTCGCCAACACTGTTCTTCGTCGCTGTGATCACCCTGATTTCAGCCTTCAAGAGCTTTGGCTTGATCGATTTGATGACTGCTGGTGGCCCAACCAACGCGACGAATTTACTCGTGTATCGTATTTATCAGGATGCCTTCGTGGACGGTAATTACGCCCTGGCAAGTACCGAGTCGATCGTCTTAGCGATCATCATTGCCGCTATCACGGTGGTTCAATTCAAACTTTTAGCAAAGCGGGTGAACTATTAATGGAAAATACATTAGGCCATCAAGCCATCATTCGGCGGCGAGTGGCGTTAGTCTTAAAGTATCTCGTCCTCAGCGTGTTAGCCCTGATTATTATTTTGCCCTTTATCTTAGGGCTCTGGACGAGTTTCTTACCAACGACCGCTATCGCCAAAGGTTCGTTGAGCGGGGTGATGTCTTGGCAGAATTACCAGGAAGCCTTCACTCAAACGCCAATTTTGCGCTATTTGTTCAATAGTCTGGTGATTTCGTTGATCCAGATGTTTGCACACTTGTTCTTCGCATCCATCGCGGCCTACGCTTTTGTGTTCTTAGAATTTAAGTATCGGGATCAGCTCTTCTACGTGGTCCTGGCGACGATGATGCTGCCATTTGAAGCCGAAGTCATTCCTAATTTCCACACCGTCCGTGCCATGCACTTGTTGGACCACTATGCGGTGATGGTAATTCCATTTTTGACCTCCGCGTTTGGGATTTTTATGTTGCGGCAAGCGTTCAAACAGATTCCATGGGACTTAAAAGAGGCCGCGGATGTCGATGGTTTATCCCACTGGCAATTTTATCGTAAGGTAGCGCTACCATATTCGCGAATCAGTCTATTGACGTTAGCCGCCTACAGTTTCTTAGGAAGTTGGAACCAATACTTGTGGCCAATGTTGACGACGTTCTCGAATCGTTTACGGCCGGTGCAAGATGGCCTGCGTCAATTGCATTCTGAAGAAACGGCGACTAATTGGGGCCTGGTCCAAGCCAGTGCTGCCATCGTCGTCATTCCGACATTAATCGTCCTATTCTGGGGGCAACATTACTTTAAATCTGGATTGAACGAGGGCTCAGTGAAATGATGAAAATGATGCACAAATGGCGGTGGTCCTGGCAATGGGGACTCGGATTAGTTGTTCTGGTACTCGCGCTGGGGGCCTTCGCCTATAATCGCAGTCAGGTGCAAGCCAATACTGGCCGCATCAAAGTCGTCTTTTGGCATGAAATGAAGGGACCCGGCCAAAAGGCAATCGACGCCTATGTCAAAGCCTTTAATCAGCAGCAGTCTAAATATGAAGTGGTCGCTGAATTCGAAGGCGGCTACAACGGCGTCATTCAAAAGATTCTCAATACGCACGGGACCGCGGCATCACCGGCGTTGTTCCAATCGATGGACATCTCGACGAGTCAGATGTATCATAGTGGTTTTACCACGCCGATGCAAAAGTTCATCGACCGTGATGGCTATGATGCCAGTCAGATTATTCCAGGGGCAAAGGCTATCGTGATGCGTAAGGACCAATTATTAGCGATGCCGTTCAACGCCTCCCAAACTGCCCTCTATTACAACAAAGCGGTGTTGCGGAAGTACGGCATTACACCACCACCTGTCGATCCAACCTATGATGATATCACGCGGGTCGCCAAAGCGATTCATGATAAATCACATGGCGAAGTGAAGGGGATGACCATGGAGGCCTACTCATGGCTCTTCGAACAACTCGTGGCCAATGCGGGCGTTCCAGTCGCTAATCATGATAACGGCCACACCGGTAATGCGACGAAGGTCGACTTTACGAGTCCTGCCGCCATCAATGCCATGAAGTGGGTCAAAGAAAATATTGATTACGGTGACTTCATGAACTTTGGTTCTGGTGGTAACGCGGCCGCCAATGAAGCAGCTTCTTTCTTGTCAGGCCACCTCGGGATCTTTATGCAGTCATCAGCGAAGACCGGCCAACTCTATCAAGTCTTGAAGAACGACCTCGGCGTCACGTATTTCCCACGGCCGAATGGTCAAAAGGCCAATGGAATCGCTGTTGGGGGTGCAGCACTGTGGATCGCGAATGACAAGCCTAGTGCCGTTCAAGACGGGGCCTGGGAATTCACCAAGTATTTGACTAGTCCGAAAGTCCAAGCGGATTGGCAGGCCAAGACTGGCTACTTAGCTGTTAATAAGGATGCTAAGGATGAACCAACACTGAAGAAGCTCTTCAAGAAGTCACCAGTGCTGGAAGTCTCTGGGAATCAAATGGCTCGCACCAAGCCTAATAATACCAACTCGGGTGTCTTCGTGGACGGATGGGTGCCTGCTCGGACCGCCATTCAAAATGCGATGCAACAAATTTTTGCGGGTCAAGATATTCGTAAATCTTTGCAAACAGCTGAAAATACCTACAATCAAGTGTTAGAATCAAATAACCGTGCAAACGGTCGTCATTAATCGAAAAGAGTTGAAACCACGTGCCAAATATGTCATTAATTTACGGTCATCGCGGCGTGCCCGTGAAGTTTCCAGAAAATTCCTTAGCGGGCTTCGCCTACGCCATTAACCATCATATCGACGGACTCGAATTTGATGTGCATCTGACCAAGGACATGGTGCCCGTCATCATGCACGATGAACGCATCGATCGAACCACGGATGGTGAGGGTGCCATTGCCGATATGACTTTCAAACAGTTACGTTACTTCAAGCTGGCTAACGGAGAACCCGTGCCATCACTGCAAGAGTTTTTGAGTCTCGTCAGTGGTGAGCCGGTGCACTTAAACTTAGAGTTCAAGACCGACCGCCACTTCTATCCTGGTATCGAACGGATCGTACTGCGGATGATCAAGCAGACAGATTTAGTCTATCCGGTCGTCTTTTCGTCCTTTAATTTGAAGAGTTTGAAGCGGGCCTATGCCATTGATGCCAGTCAAAAGTACGCCTTTTTGACCTCAGCGCATTTGGGTAATCCTGATGAATTCGCCACCCATGAACATTTGGAAGGCGTGCATCTCGAGCATTTCCAGCCGGTGAAAGAAGTTGCGGAACGCGTGTGGACCGTTGATGAGCCAGCAGTCATGCAACAATTGTTTGCAGCAGCCGTTAACGCGGTCATTACAAATAATTTTGAGTTGGCGCAGCAAGTACGAGCGGCCATGTAAGCGCAGCTCGAAGCGCGACACGTTAGTTCAAACGAACTTACTAATTATTGATAGTTGTGATTAATTGTCAGCATAAGAAAAGGAGTGGATTTCCATGGCGGAAATCCACTCCTTTTTATCGTTAGAATGTTTAAACACTGGCTGGGTTGCGAATCTTACCCAATTCAGCATCGATTTGTGCGAGTACGGCTTGTTGGTTTTCAGGTTTCTCTAAGTCGTATTGTTGTAAGTCGATCTTCATCTTAGGACTCGCATCATATTCGTCATACCACTTGCGGTAGGCGGTCCACATCTTGTAGTAATATGATTCAAGTTCAGGATTGTTATCGAATTGTTCGTAGTCCCGACCCCGCTTCTTGATCCGGTAGAGGATCGTATCGAAGTCGGTTTCGGAGTAGACCATCAAGTCCGGCGCCTTTTTAGGCAACTCAGTTAATTCGGTCATCATATTGTCTAATAGTTGCAAGTAAACTTTCAGCTCAGTGTCAGAAATATTACCCTCAGCGTTGTTTTCTTTGGTAAAGAGGGCATCTTCGTAGATGGAGCGGTCGAGAACGTTGTTATCATCGGCCAATGCCTTCTTGATCATTGCAAAGCGCTTGTTGAGGAAATAGATTTGTAATAGGAACCCGTAATTCTTTGGATCCGAATAGTAAAGTGGCAGTACTGGGTTGTCGCCAACCGGTTCGTAAAATGCCTTCGTTCCAAGGTGATCGGCAATCAGCCCCGTTAACGTGGTTTTGCCGACCCCAATCATTCCTGCTGTTATTATCACCATGATAGCCCCTCTTTATAAAAAATTGCACAATATATTGTATCTCAAAAAAAGTTGGAATACCATATAGACTTTTAATGAAAAATTTGCTTCGGTGCTATTTTGGGCTATTTTTTGGCTTGTTCCTTCAATAAATCACGGATTTCTTCCAAGTATTGCGCGGAAAGATCGACTTCTTCTTCATCGTCAGTTTCTTCCGGTTCATTTTTAACGACTTTATTAATAATTTTCACCAGAATGAACACAACGATGGCGACGATGAAGAAATTAATGATGGCATTCAAAAATGACCCGTACTTGAAAGTGGCATCACCGATACTGACTTTTAAGTTGGATAAATCGACGCGACCTAGGAAGATCCCAATCAACGGATTGATCAAGTTATCGGTTAACGATTTGACGATGGCGGTAAACGCAGACCCAATAATGACCCCAACAGCCAAGTCAATCACGTTCCCACGAGCAATAAATTCCTTAAATTCTTTAATCATGTGACGAGCGCTCCTTTTTTGTTTAGCTGATAACAGTATAGCCAAAATCAAACGTTGACTCAATTGATATACGAGATGAATTTCGGGGCAATTGGTGGTTAACCACAGCATACGCGGTCGAATTTTGCCCGTACTAACGATCTGTTTCGTTTGGATAGTGACCTAATCTGGTGGGAGATGGGCTTGACGCGGAAGGTTGGATGGGGAGCACAGCTGGCACGTTATCGGTAGCTAGTGACTAGGATTCAAGACTTCGGAAACGTGGCACAACAAGCTCGAATCAGCCCCAGTATACCGGTTAGTTGCGAAAAGCGTTCAGTTACTGACAAAATCGATACAAAAAACGTCCCAACACAAGTGTGCTGAGACGTTTTTAGACAGGTAGTCAATATTAAGCGGTGCACTGACCAATCATCATATCCGGTTAGTGTACGTCGGATTCATCGCTTGCTTTAGCTCGCAACCGACGCTGAATGTGCGTGGCTAGTTTACTCTGCGTCGCTTTGAGGGCAGCCGGGTCGTCGAAATCAATTTGTGCGAGCCGTGGGTAACGACGCAGGAAGAACAGCCCAGTAAAAGCAACGAATAGCGTGAGAAACAGTGTCAGGATGGCCAGCTCACCAAGTGCGGAATTGCCAGTCATTAAGGTTTGTCGTAATCCGTTAACGCTGTAGCTCATCGGTAACCACGGGTGAATCATCTGGAAAAAGCGGCCGGATAGTTGAATCGGGTAAGTGCCGGCTGAACCGCCGAGCTGCAGGACCAGCAAGACCATGCTGAAGAAGGCACCGGCCTTGCCGAAGACGAGGTTCAGCCAGGCAACGATCGTCATGAACATTAGTGCCGTCAAAATCAGCACTAACCAGGTAGCGAACGGATGAATCGGTGTGAGCGCATCGATGTGCATCATTAACCCGAGCATAATGGTGCTTTCCATCAGTGAAAAGGCCAGCACTAGGATTGCCTTACTGCACCACCATTCGAAGGCGGATTTTGGATGCTTGCGTGGCGTATATAAATCAAACATCATGTTAAAGGCAAGCGCGCCGACAAACAGCGACACACTTAACATGTAGGGTGCCATGCCAGTTCCGTTGTTGGCAGCCTGATCTGGATCTGAATGCGTCGTCGTCACTGGTTTGGCGATTTGCTGATACGTCAAGCTGGACGGATTGACCTGGCCTTGCTTGGCAGCCGACCCTAATTTAGTCGCCAAAGTTTGATTGCCGCTTTGAATGGTCTGGTCAGCGGCCGTGACCTGGTTCGCACCGTTGGCAAGTTGTTGGGCACCGCTTGCTAACTGTTGATTACCATTGGCGAGCTGGGTGCTGCCAGTCGTTAAGGTGTTGCCGTTAGCGGCGAGTTGGTTGAGACCATTGCCGACACGTTGCGCCCCGTTAGTAAGTTGGGTAATACCAGTCGTGAGGCCAGGCAATTTAGTCTGAATTGTGCCAAGTCCAGTCGCGATTTGATTGCTGCCGTGGGTGAGCTGGTTGCCTTGGGTGCTGAGTTGGGCCGTTCCCGTCGCTAATTGTTGGGTTCCCGCTGCGACTTGACCGGCACCAGCGGCGAGTTGCTGGCTGCGTTGATTAAGTTGGTCGGTACCTGCGTTTAACGCTTGGAAGCCCTGGGTCAGTTGTAAGCTAGTGGTCGTGAGTCCGGCCGTTCCGCTAGCTAATTGCGTTGCGCCATTGGCCAGCGTGGTGATGCCGGTAGTGAGCTGTGGCAGGTCGGTCTTGAATTGGGTCAAACCAGTGTTCAGTTGGTTGGCCGCTGTCCCGGCAGTTTGAATGCCGTTAGTCAACCCTTGTGCGCCGGTAGCAAGCTGCGCGACTGAGCCAGCCAGGCCCGTCTGCTGCTGATTGATGACGCTGAGGGCGTTAGTAAGGGCGGTCGCGTCAACAGTGGGCTGTTTAACTTGTGCGAGCGCAGTCGTCAGACTCGCAAGCGCAGCGTTGATGGCGTCCTGATTGGTTGACTGATCCACCGTCGCTAAAATGGCGGATTTTTGGGCGGCAGTTAGGTTTTGACGATCCGCCGTCGCGGCAACGTTGGCGCGGACCGTTGAACTAGCCTTGATGGCCGCTGACAGGGCGTTGAGTGCGCTGTTAACGGTGGTCAAGTCACTGCCCGTCGCTTGCTTTTGCAAGGCGGTCACAGCTGTGTTGAGCGCTGCCTGGTCGCTGGTCCGGTGTTGCAGCTGATTTTGAAGCTGTTGCAGTCCGGCAGTTAGTGTTTGACTATGTGAATCTAGCGTTTGAAGACCGGTGTTAAGCTGACTAGCGCCATCCGTAAGTGCGGTCGTTGCGCCAGTTAAACGGGTCGTTTGAGCTTGTAGCTGGCTGGTGCCACGGCTAAGATCCGCGGCACCAGTATTGACCTGGCTCACACCGTCCACATAGCGATTCAGTCCCGTTCCAAATTGCTGCGTCCCAGTAGCTAATTGCGCCGTACCATGACTGAATTGCTGAGCACCAGTCGCCACTTGACCGGCACCGTTGTTAACCGTGGTGGTGCCGACGTAAACTTGCTGAACGCCGGTGACGTAGCGATTGACGCCCTGATTCAGCGCTTGAGCACCGGTATTAAGTTGATTGAATCCAGCCACCAGCTGATTACTTTTGACGAGTAGCTGCGTCAGTCCAGCGACGACTTGTTGATTACCTGCTTGCAGTTGGTCGACGCCGTTAATATATTGGTTTAAACCGATGCGCATCGTTTGACTGCCTTGTGCCAGTTTCAGTGAACTGGTGGCCAGTGTATCAAGATGCCCGGCGAGCTGCCGATTGGCCGATGCCAGTTGGGTGCCACCGGTGGCGAGTTTTTGATTAGTCGTCGCAGCGGTTTTGAGACCGCCATCTAGTTGCTTGATAGCTGCAAACATTGTCTTGGCATAGCTAGTCGTAATCGTTTGCGCAACGGATGTCCGAATTGCGCCGACCGCGGAAGTTGCCATTTTGCTGGCGACAAAGTTATGGCCAGCGCTCGTGTCATAGTGCAGCACCATCGCTTGTGGGTGCCGATTGAGCAAGGTCGTGGCGTGCTGCGAGAAGTTTTTAGGAATCGTGAGGACCATGTAGTAGCGGCCATTTTTTAATCCGGCTTGGGCTTGGTCTGCCGTCATCGCATGAAATTCCAGCGCATCGGATTGCTTGAGTGTGTGCGTCAGGTCGTGGCCGATACTGAGTCGGTGACCCTGGTATGTGACAGCCTGGTCCTGGTTGACAACGGCGACTGGTAAGTGATTGAGCCGCCCATACGGATCCCACATTGACCGGAGAAACGTGACGGCGTATATCGATGGAATCAACATAATAATTGCCATGACGATCATCATAAATTTGTGGCGCTGCATGTAGGCCCATTCTGCTTTAATCATTGTCATTACTCCCCCTTGTGGTGAAAGGTGCCAGGTAACACCGGTGGAAATTCGCCTGTGCACCAATGAGAATAACAGGTTTTAAATGAAGTGCCACATCAGTTTCCCCGCGTGTGAGGCTTATGCCACACTTGGGGCGTAAGTGGGGTGTAAAACGGCGCTGACATTTGGAGATTGTTAGTATGACGAACAGATCACCCATTACAGATGGGAATAGATGGGGTCTATTAAAATTCAAGTATACTTCCGGATATAGTTGGATTAGAAATTGCGGATTTGCTTTCTTGAACATGAGCGTACATTTATAATAAACGCAAGGGTAGGGGAATTGCATTAACGCTGAAGTTATTATTGGCGGATAATCGAAAGGAATGGCTATTGTTATGAAAAATCCAATCATGTGTTGTGCCTTAGCCACTTTAGGGGTAAGTCAGGGGAAAATTGATAAGTTAGATACCACCACTTGTCACTTTTATGACTTAATCAATGAACAGCACGTTGCATTATTGTGGGAACAATTAGTGGGTCGTAAAAGTGCCCAAGCGGTGAGTCAGATCGAAGCTGCTCAAGTGAACTGGCGGCAAAATCATCCTGATCTGACTGATTCACTGTACTTTCTAGCAATCGTGGGTGCGAGCGATAAGTTAATCCGAAGCTTGCAACGAAATGGGGTCAGAACGGTCTCGCAACTAGATGATATGATTAGGCAACAAATGAAGCTGCCAACCGATTGGCGGAAAAATCCAATGGAAAATGCTGCACTCGTACAAGCCTATTTTGATTGGAAAATCACCAATCAATCGGAATTACAGCGGGAGCTTGAAACCAAGCCAGAGGTTGATTTGAGTGTGCGATTAGCGCAAGCTGCAAATCAGCAGCGAACCGCAGCCAAGCTTCAAAAGTGGTTTGGCGTTGACGAAATCCCGAAGACGTTAATGGCATTTTTAAGGCTAGACTTCAAGAAGAAAGACCTCCTAGTTAGTCGTTTGTCTGGGGAGACGTTACAAGAAATCGGTGATGAACATGGGCTGACGCGTGAGCGTGTTCGTCAGATCATTGCCAAAATGGTTCAGCAGCTTCCATTATTTGACGATGTTGAAAAATATCACAAATTAGTATTGACTTATGATATCCAACTCGATCAATTTTTAAACTATACTCAAGGGACTGAGGAAATATATACTTATTTGACTCTTAAGTACAAACGCCCTAAAACGCTGGCGTCATTGGACCAATACTTACTCGCACTGAATAAAGTGGCACCGGATGCTTTAGGGGCCCGATTGAATCAGCACGGAAAATTCATTAATCACGCGAATCAAGTGGTTCCTTTTTCGGCCGCCAATGTGATTGATGAAATTCTGTTTAACAATCGACGGGTCTTTGATAATGATGAAATGGTCGTTCAAATGGAAAGCTTTTTTGAAGCTCATGGTCAAATGCAGGCGACTGCCATTTCGGCTCGTGCGGTACTGGCCCAGATCGAACGTCAAGCACATATTATTCAACGAACGAATGGCTACTTTCGGTACTATGAGTTGGATCTGCACGATATACTGGACTATCTGGACGAGTTGAATGCACTATTTGATGTTGCAGATGGCATTTATGGGATTGATTACTTTTTTGACCACAATCAGTCGCTGATGGCCGAACTAGGGCTGCAAGAAAGTTCTGAGTTAGCTAATTTGTTAAAAGGCTTGGGCTATGAGCGGTTTGAGCGCTTAAATACAATTGTGCGTCAGTCGCAGGTTTACATTGGGGCAATCAAGAATGATACCCAGTGCAAGGATCAATTTTATCTTGGTGTTTTTTCACAGTTTGACGGCCAATCATTGGCAGATACCGTTGACTACCTTGAAGCTAATTTTGCGCTTCAGCGTCCAACGATGTGGTCATACTTGGGAACAACTTATAAGCCATACATTCATCGCAATATGATCAATATGAATGTTAAGTTGCCCAGTGATGTAGATTTTTATCGTAAAATGAAAGTTGTTCTCAATGAACCAATATATCCTTATGACCAGGCTGCAGCGATTATTAAGCTAGTTGATCCGTCGATACAAGTGTCACCATTACTGATGGATCACCTTGGGTACATTGAGCGAAGTGCCCTGTTAATGCAAAAATCTTATGCTTCTTTGAATGATGCAATCAGAGCACTGTGGTTGGCGGATGACGAAATTTCAGTTGAGAAGGTTCAAGCTTATCCGAACAACTGGTTTAGATTCAAGGCGTATAATTTGGAATTGCAACATGACCTGGTTGCGATAGATTCGACCCGTTACTTGACTTCGAAGGGATTGAATAGAATTGACGTGACTAAGCCGGATATTGATCGGTTTCTGCAAGAAGTCATGTCATTTATTGAGGATGACGTTTTCTTCACTTGGAAATCGTTGCTTGATTCTGGCTTTGAAAGTGATTTTATGGCTAAAGCTAATCTGAGCGACTTTGCGTATGAACGGTTGATTTTCACCATTCCGTCCATTAGAACCATCAAGACGCGAGGTTCAGTCTATGTTAAGCAGAGTCATCCGACACCAAAATGTCCGCCGTTAACTGATTTCTTTGCACAAGAACTGGGTGGGCAGTCACGTGATATTGACGATTTCTTACGTGAGCTGAATCATAAATTCGGCCTGGATGTGACTCGAACAAGAGCACTTGAGAAGTTGGCTAAAGGCCAATTAGCGTATTCAACAGAGACTAATCATATCTATCCAGATAAATTGAGTATGTATGAAGATACTTACCAAGAATTAGGAATCGATGTTTAATGAGCGCCATAAGCAGTTCAAAAGCTACTCATGGCTGATAAATCAACGTTTATTTAATCGAAAATTTTATTTTAATGAAGCAATTTAGATGAAATTAGGCTGACTAGTCCCAATGGAGACTGGTCAGCCTAATTTTTTGATAGTTATGATTTGACGCGAATTACGCCGCTTTCTACTGCGCTTATTTAGCGGATGTTACATATCAAGAAGAAGTACGAGTCACAACTTGTTTTTAAACGCCAACCACTTCAAATAATGGTCATGCGCCTTTTTCATTCGCCGATAACGTTGCGGTTGCTTGCGGTAGAAATCCTGATGGTAATTTTCAGCCGGCCAGAAATGATTTAGTGGTTCAATTGCCACGACGATCGGTTGTTTGTAGCGCTTTGAATCAATGACGGCTTGTTTAGACGCCGTGGCAATTTCCATTTGGCTTGGATTGGCGTAGAAAATAACGGGGCGATACTGGTTACCGCGGTCGTTGATCTGTCCAAACTGGTCGGTCGGGTCAATCAGTTGCCAGTAAAGTTCGACAAGTTCTTGATAAGACGTTTTACGGGTATCATACCGGATTTCGACCGCTTCCACGTGGCCGGTGTACTGACCGCTAACTTGCTCGTAGGTGGGTTGTGCCCACGAACCGCCCGTATAGCCCGAAGTGACGGCAATAATTCCGGGACGTTGGTCAAAGGGCTCGACCATGCACCAAAAACAGCCGCCGGCAAACACGGCGCGTTCTTCATGGCTAGCATCGATTTGTGGTGTGTCAGAATAATCTGATTTGGGCACCACGGACCCGTTGCCGGTCAGTGCCAAGTAGAAATCCATCACGTCCGGCGTGAGGTTATCACGAGTCGCGAGTGGCCGTAAATCGGCTTCCAACTGCTTCAATTGACCAGTTGGGGATAATTGTTGCGGATTATCTTTGACCTGAACGAGTAAATGCCGCTCCCAGTCGCGGGTCGCAGGATTTAAGATTAGGTTGTATAGGTCGCGCATTAACGCGGCATTATTTGTTTTCATGACTAATCACCCGCTGCTAGTTGATTGATTGTGTTGGGGGAGAAGTTGGGAGTTAAGTTCGTTTCTAGTTAGATTTATTTTTAATAGGTACATTTTAGCATGGTGCGAATGAATACACCTAACAGCATGATTCTTAAATGACCCCATGCGGTTCAAGGTGGCTAATCGGATTCAAAAATAGCCCCACATCTCTAAAATGACATGTGAGGCCAGAACTAAATTTTAAAACATGATGAGTGCGATAGTGCCGAGTTGAACTAGAAGGAGACATTGCTCTGATTTAAATCTAAATAAGATCAAATAATTTATACGGTTATGAAGTTGGCTTAGAAACTGGTTGTACTCAACCTGTAAAGAATAATGAAATATGATTGGTTGTTTCTTTGGTAATGGGTCGCAGAATTACTGTTTGTATAACATTTAATCGTTATCAAGGCCTTGACGACGGTAGGCATAGAAGAAAATACCACAGCAAATTACGAGCCATCCGAGCTGCAGTAGTACCTCGTGCAAGGTCCATGAAAAACCGTCAGCTGTATAGGAGGCCGTAATCAAGTGATTTATTGTACTGGTATACAGGTAGCTACTAATTGTTTTAAGAGAGCTATTGAACTGTTCCAAATTGGGTAACAGGCTTAAAATCAACATTGGTAGGATGCTAATGACGCCTGCTTGGCTTTGACTATTAGTGATGAGACCAATAATGTAGCCTAGTACGAGACTTATTAAGCTCGTGATGATGGTAATCAGCAAAAAGTTTCCCAAGTGGATTTGTGACCAACTCGCGCCACTCAGGGGCAGCAGAATCAAGTTGGTGATCGTCATAATCACTAATGGTGGCAACAAACTACCAATAAAGAATTCGGGTCCGGTAATGGAAGACGTCATCAAGACGCGTAACGTGTGGTGCTCTTTTTCTTCGGCCAAGGGGTAACTGGCCATCATGATTCCGCCCATCACGATACTGAAGCTGAGTCCCATGCCCAATGAGATGGAAACCAAGGCGACGTGTGAGGGTGCTTCGTCTTGCATGATACTCTTCATGAAAACGACATACAAAATAGCCATGATTGGGGCTGTCATTAGACTTATATTTGAAACGATCAGTCTTAATTTCAGGCCGAATAGTGCTTTAATTTTAGTCATTGATAAACTCATTTTAGACTCCTTCCAGTGACGGTTAAAAAGACATCTTCGAGTGTTGGCTCACAGGAGTGAATCGTCTCGAGTTGTCCAGAAAGCATCCATTGGTTAATCTGATCAGTCGTTTCAGGAGATGCTGGGAGTAACAAGTCCTGCGCTGCCAACTTAATATGGACGCGGTATTGTTGGTCGCGATTATATTTTAATTGTAATGCTTGTGGGGTTGCACATTCTGCAATGTGGCCGGCGTTAAGTAGGGCGACCCGATTACAGAGACGAGTGGCTTCCACCATATCGTGAGTCGTTAGTAGAATTGCAGTGCCCTGGTCGCGTAATTCCCTAATTAATGCGTGAATCGTTTGGGTCGTGCTGGGATCTAAGCCACTCGTTGGTTCGTCGAGAAATAGGACTTGTGGTCGATGAAGAATTGCGCGGGCCAAGACTAAACGTTGGCGCATGCCTTCAGATAATTTACCAGCTGCTTTTTTCTTGTGTTGACTGAGGCCAACTCGTTCAAGTAAATCATCAACGCGTGCAACTGGTACACCGAACATTTTGGCGAAAAATAGCAGGTTTTGGTATACCGATAGTTTGTCATAAAGACCGCTTTGATGTGTAACGATGCCGATTTTTTCATACCGATGTTCGTCGTACGCTTGAACGGAATGACCGAGGACGTATGCGTTGCCCGAAGTCGGTAATAATTGGCCAGTTAAAATTTTGATGGTGGTCGTTTTCCCTGATCCAGAAGGGCCCAAGAAGCCAAGAATTTCGCCCGGCTGGACAGTAAAACTAATTCCATCCAGCGCAGTTAGATGCTGAAATGATTTGGCGATATCGATCACTTCGATTGCATTCTTGATTGTCATTTCGATAGCAAACTCCTTTAAATTTGATTTCGAAGCGTAGTAGGCTTCAACAAAATCTAGTTTACAGGAAACGTCGCAGAATGTGATTAAATCAAGGCAGAACGCAACATATTGGGGCCGAGTCGTGCGTTATTTGGGGTGAATGGTGTCCTAAAAATTGATCAAAGCTTTCAAATCAGCGAGCTTACTGCGGGATAGGGGCAACTTACTTTGGTTTTTCAAAATCAACGTGTAACTATTTCGTGAGTAACTGATCAGTTCTGAGATTTGTTGCAAATTAACCAAGTAAGAACGATGACAGCGAAAGAAGCCGAGCGTCGTCAATTGTCGTTCTAATTCGCTCATCGTTTGTGATGATGTGAAATGCTCGCCATTGACGTTAAGCTGGCTGACCCCGTTGACGCTTTCGATAAAGTCGATTTCGTTTGGACTGAAAAAGACCGTTTTGTCTTCAACTTTACTGGCAATTTTGAAAATTGGTCTAGGTGTATTTTCGTTGTCACTCGAGGCTTCTGCACTGCTTTCGGTGGCTAAATCCGTTAACTCAAGTCCGCTATTTGGTCGGTAACGATAGATGGTCGTACTGGTTAAGACAAGTTCTTCTAAGGAGTAGGAAGTCAGTAGTACGGTAATACCAGATTTACGCGTATAGCTTAATGCCGCTAAATACAACTCGATACCGGCATTAGTCAAGTTGGTGAGTGGGTTTTCGATGAGCAACAAGTCAGGTTGCAGGATGAACGCCCGTAGAAGCGCCAGACGTTGTTGTTGATCAAAGGATAAGTGCTTAATCCTGGTATGGGCAACATCCCTGAGTGCGAAATACTGCAAAATGTCGTCAAGATCCTGATCAAAGGAACTGATTTGCTGAAAGGCCTTCAAATAAGTCATGACCGACAATTGCGGATAAAAGCCGTCATCATGAAAGATAGCCTGGATGTCTGCAGCCGCAACGCCGGTCATTACGCCACTAGTTTGAGGTGTGGTTTGGCGTAATAGATTAAAAAACGTGGTGGCTTCAACGTGACTCATCTGAATACCAATATTACTTTGCGCTGGAATGGTCAGTGTGAGGTCTTCTAAGATTGTCTGGTGATCCTGTTGCTTGAAGATATTGTCTAACTGAATTGTTTGCATGGTTGGAACCTCATTATTTTATATTGCCTGATTGAGCGGGCTAGGAAAAGATGCGAAGTGACCACATCAATGATACCAAAAGGCATATCTGATATAGACAGCAAAATTATACCATATCAATGTTACCGCAAGATGCGTCTCATTTTTGGGCCAATACCGTTAATGTCGTATCCGACAAGCTCAAATGAGTATGGAAATTTGTCGTAAATTACATGAAATCACTGATTCGAAAAGTTAAAACATAGGTGATAAAGTTTAGCTATCAATAGAAAATAGTCTGACAGCTGAATGGCAAAGTAACTGGTTTCTAAGAATCAATGATCTGTTCATTAATATAGTTGGGTTCACACATGTCCGCCTTTCGAATATAGTCCCGGCTGGAAGGCGTTTCTGACAATGCTCAGCGATGAAATTCCACTTAGCAAGCGTTGTGTGCTTGGTTAGTGGAAGACCAGTATTTAAGACGTGGGCTTTCGGCTTAAATCTGTGTCCATCGCGTTCCAGCGTTGTCAGAAATGCCTGCAAGCCGGTATAGGACGACCCTACTATTGCATGTTTACGATAACTTGCACTGCTTCCAGCGGGTCTGAGCTGGCTGTGCTTGAACTTAGAAAGTAGCAAGATTTAATCGTGATTCATGAGATTTACCTAGCACATACCACATATGACTGAAATGTGTTCAGGTCGGACTGGGGCTTCCGGTGAATGACGCGGGGACGAGACAATTAACACGCTAGCAAATCCTCCTCAGTTCCGGTCTATTTGATTGATACGCTATGAAATAAAGCGGTTGCATTTCCCCCAATCTTTCGCTAGAGTGGAATGGTAAACCTAAACTGACCGAGGATGGTCGTAGTGGACTGGATGAGAGGGACGATTGATATGTATAAAATGATTGTTTGTGATTTAGACGAAACATTGATGAATGATGACGGGACGCTGTCAGCTAAGAATACAGCGGCCATCAAAGCGGCGGCTGAAAAGGGCGTGTTCTTCGTGCCAAATTCAGGGCGAAGTTATACTTCCTTTCAAAATGACTTGGAAACGATGGGGCTTCGCAATCAACCACACCAATATTCGATTTCATATAATGGTGGCTTGATTTTGGAAAATGCCGGTAACAAACCGCTGGCCGTTAACGCCATGCCTTACGAACTTGCCAAGGGCGTCTTTGAAGCTGGGGTGGCCGATGAACGCGCAGCGACCCATGTATATACGCAAGATAAACTGTACATTTATAATCCGGTTGCGAGTGATTCCGCCTACCTTGAAAACCGTGGGGTGACGTTTGAAGTCATGGACGAACCTGATTTTTCACGCTTCAAGGATATGAACATCATGAAGATTATCATGGCCTTACCAACGATGGCTGATCGTAAAGCAATGCGGGCTGCGGCTGAACAACGGGTTGACGCCAGCAAGTTAGCAGTCACCTATTCATCGGACCGGTACGTGGAATTCAATCCCGCCGGCGTGAATAAGGGGAGTGCGACCCTACAATTAGGCAAATTACTCGGTATCACCGCGGATGAAATTATTGCAGCCGGTGATAACGGAAATGATCTGCCAATGTTGAACGCCGTGGGCCTGCCAGTCAGTGTTGCGAACGGGATTGATACCGTCAAAGCAGCGGCGAAGTATGTGACGGCAGCGGATAATAATCATGATGCGTTAGCTGAAGTAATTAATAAATTTGTATTATAAACCGATTTTTATCGTCAAAATGAAAGATACCATTTGGATTTCAATATTTACAAGTGGTATCATGGTAATTGAAAATGTGCTAATATGAGATAAATTATTTGTTACAAATTACCGAATGGGGGAACACGCATGAGTGCGATTCGCGACGATTTAGCTAAGGCGATTAAGGATAAAAACCTCGTTGAGATTTATTCCAAGGGAACCAATGAGCAATTTAGTGTCGGCTATGTCATTCAGCAGGACGAAAAGTTTGTGCTGGTTAAGGCCGTTAATGTCGATGGTGAACTAGATGGGCTAGTGGTTTTTCGTAAAGCATCGTTAGCCCGCGTGATTAGTGACACTGATTATTTGAAGAGTATGACGACTATCATTACACTCGCCAAGCAACGCGGGTACTTTGATGTCTGGAATACGGAACGGTTGGTCGCTAAGTTGTTGAAGAAACAAAGTAAGACCAAGCATTCACTGCTCAAGACACTATTGAAGCAGGCCTTTCGCCATGACCAAGTCATTCAATTGTCTGGTCGCATCAAGAAACACGGTGATAGTTATGCCGGCTTTATTCACAGTGAACACAAGAAGTACATCGAATTCAATTACGTTGATATGTTTGACCTCAAAAAGCGGCCGCAAATTGCGATTCGCTATGCCGAAATTGATGAGGCCAGTTTCCATAGCTTTGAGACCTTTAACACCACCGCGGTGATTGAAAGTTTCATGCCCGGTGATTTTCATTAATTAAACTAATCAAGCGACGCCAATAGTGTATGGGGGTCGCTTTTTTGATGCGGTCATAACTGTTGGCCGCAGGGGTGGCGATCGGCTATCAAAAGGCCTGGATGCCATGGGACGACCGGTTTGAGGACGATTTTGTTAGAAGTCAGTGATTCGATAAAGATTGTTAAGTTTTTATGCTGTAAATATACAAACCGGATTAATTTCGCTACAATGGTAGTATTGAGCTGAATGTGGGGAGGGGAGCAGTTATCGTTTACGTTTATTGGTATATCGCGGCGTTTGACCATTGGTACTCGGTCATGCTGGTATTTTTACTACAAATACTGATCAATCGCGAGTTACGCCAGAAAAGGGTGTATGCCAGTATCGCGGTGATGTCCGTGCTCCTGACCGCGATTTATATGCTATACGACGACTATTCAGATATTATCACCTTTATGGTCAATATGGGGTTGCTGGCGTTTGTGCGTCGTAAAAAGTACTTCATTGTCACCAGTCTGACGGCGACGTTAGCTTACATTCTATTTAGTTTCTTTGGCAATTACGCCACTGAGTCGATTCTGCACCTGCTCAATCTCGGATTGAATGATTGGAGCGGCTGGTTATTTGAATTGATTGGTGAGACGATCGTAACTGCCTGCATGCTGGCGGTAGTGGTCAGTTTTAAAATTTTACAAAAACGTTACCCACGGCAATTTAGTGATGAAGTGACCTTGAACGTGATCGTCAGTGCTTTGGTCGTCGTGGCAGTGGCCTTTTTCACCATTACGACTGCCGCTGATAATTACAATATTGGCTCCGGCTTTTTAGGCATCCTGATGTTGATACTAGTGGCAATCTTGATGATCAATGCCGGCACGTTTATTTACTTGTTTTATAGCTATACGATGCGCCTTCAGAGCAATCGGCAGGCCCTCGAGCGCAAGCAGTATGATATTTATGTTAAAAATCTTGAAAGTAGCTACCAGAATTTACGTAAGTTCCGCCACGACTACCAGAATATTCTGTTGTCGTTGGGCGAATACATCCATACGGCGGATGACCCTGAATTGCAGACTTATTTTGATCGGGTCGTCACCAAGTCCCAGCAGAGTTTGAGCCGCGATTTTGGTCATTTTGATAATTTAGAGCAGATTAAGGACAAAGCCCTCAAAGCAATTGTCCAGAGTAAGTTTTCGGCCGCGCGCCAAGCGGGGATTCAAGTCCGACTGGAAGCCAATGACCCTGTCGCTGCGTTGGCCATCGACCCCGTGACCTTAGCACGGGTCAGTGGGATTTTATTAGACAACGCCATTGAAGCGGTCAAAGGACAGAGCGGCGGCCAAATCACCGTGGCAGTGGTCAAGTATCCAAAGATGGTCGAATTGATTTTTGCCAATTCACTGGCGGCGCCCATCGAGCGATTGGACCAACTAATGGTAGCCGGCCATACGTCCAAAGGCGCGGGTCACGGACAGGGCTTAGCGACTGTCCGTGAACTATTAGACCCATTGGCCAACGTGACCTATGAAGTCAGTTCGCGCCACCGATTTGAGTTTATTATTAGCATTGAAAGTGAGTGAGCAGCGTGTTAAAAACCTTTGTTGTGGAAGATGATTCAGAACAATTAGCGACCTTAAAGCAAATTATTACGAATCACATTATGATTAATGATTTTGACATGGAATTGACCCTAGCAACTGGTCAAGCCCAAACGCTGTTGGATTACGTTCAGAGCCATGAAAGTGTAGAAGGCTTGTATTTTTTGGATATTGAATACCCGGGCCAGGACTTGAACGGCTTGTCGCTCGCAACCAAGATTCGCGAGGCTGACGTGAATGCTAAGATCGTCTTTGTCTCGACCCACTCTGAAATGGCGTTTTTGACGTTCGAACGGCGCATCGAACCACTGGACTTTATCGTCAAGGATTTAGGCCAAGACACCGTCAAAGCCAAGGTCGAGACCGATATTCGCGTGGCGTATGAGCGCTATACCAAGCAGGGGGCGACGAGCAAGGCGATGTTCTCTTATTCTAAGGGTGGACAGCTCTTCAACGTGCCGCTGGAACAAGTCTTGTTCATCGAGACTGGAACCAGCCGTAACAAGTTGGTCCTGCACTTATTAGACCGCATCGTCCAGTATAATGGCAAAATCAGTGACGAAACGGTCGCGCATCCCGAGCTATTTCGGGTGCACAAGAGTTTCTTGGTCAATCCGCAGATGTTGGTGCGGATCGATAAGCAACACCAGCTGGGCTACTTCGAAAACGGCGAAACGGTCGACATTGCCATTCGGAAGATGCATGATTTAGTCGCCTTGATCAAACAGTCCGATTTATCGGTCACGATGGACTAAGCTGACTCTTATGTAACAAAATCGTTAATGACAACTGAATAATCCTAACGTTGGTGCAGGCTATTTTGAGCTTTGCACCTTTTTTGTGTTGCAGTCGTGATTTGCAGGTATCCTTAAAGTATCAAATACCAGTTATGGGGACTGGATCGGAGGTGGTGTCATGAAGCAGTTTTGGTCACTGAGTCTAATGATTCTGGCGGGCTGTCTGTTGATTTTTGGTTCTGAATATAGTTTGCAAGGCGATTATCATCGGCCGGTCAAGCAGTTGACAGTGTCGAAAGTGGTTTATCATCAAAACGCTACCTCCGCCACGATCAGCGGTCACACGAAACATGGCGTGATCGTGACAGTCAAGAGTGGCAAGCATGTTCGCCAGGTGATTTCAAATAAGCAAAATGGCAAGTTTTATCTCAAGATGCCCGTTAAAAAGCAAGTGACAATTCGGGTCGTGGGGTTGAAACCAAAAGTCTTAAAGGTACCAAGTGGGACAAAGAGTTAGTTTGGTGGGAGCGTATTGCACGCTCTTTTTTTGTTGGGTGTAAAATGAGCCCCGTTTGCAAGAACACGGCTAAGCATTGAGGGACATTAATTGAACCAGGCCGTATGCTTGACTCGAATCTAGCAGCGCTATTGAGTGAGTCACATTTCTTTGCTAAAAATCCATTAAGCTTCATCCCAACGGCTAGGCGCTACCCGTATTTTAGCGTAAGGTGAACATGACCAGATAAGGGGAGCGTGCGGGAATGTTAGTGATTGGCATTATTTTGATCATCGGGATTATCGGAACTTTTATCCTACGATTCCAATTTCATTTTCGATTATCGATGGGCGCAGTGACTGAGACCGCGTTTGCGTGTTCGTTGTTGAATATCGGCGTCTTTTTATTATTCGTGTTGCTGGGACAACTCACCGGACCAGTCTTGTTGTCGCAGTGGGCCTACTTGCCAATTTATCGGCTGTTACAAGGCGGCCTGATTCCCGTTATCGGGATTGGGCTCGCCGTTTTCGGCATGGTTCGCGAAAAAGGCCTGATGAATTGGTGGCTACTGCACTTTAACGTCTTATTTCTGATTTTTGACGTGCTATTCGTGTGGGTGGGCACGGATATGTGATGAGTTTGGACCGGTATTTGTATATCAAGTGAAGACTGGAATTGGGGCGGCTGGGGTCGTCTTCTTTTGAGATGGATAATTGTGATTCATTTAAAATAGGGTGGATGATGATTGTGTTGTCGAAGCGAGCTTGTTAAGAACTAGAAGCGAATACATCGATATAAGAGAGAAATTACTTGTGTAGCAGGAAATAGTTGACAATTAAAGAAGTAATCGTGACAATGATATTAAACAGCTGGTATTGCGCCATTATTATATTTCTAGCCAGTTGCAGGAGGCCTCTTTGATGGAATATGGAACCTCATTTGCTTCCCCCTCATTTCTAAGTGGTGTTGCAAGGCCACTCGACCTAGGAAGTACGTTAAAAGGATATAATTTTTCTGTGAGTGAACAGGAACAAGATTTTGATGCATTAAGGTCTGATTGGAATGTGGTAGCGCTTGACTTGTGTGAGCTAATGGATGAGTATGGTGATGAGAACGAAAAGTAGGGATGAACAAAAATCCGTACTGGCCTTACGACTGGTGCGGATTTTTATCGTATCGTGTAGCACGTATTTAGCCCAAAATATGGCAGACGGCTCTCAAAAATGTGAATGAACATCAGTCAACTTAATGCATCAAGAGCAGGCTCATTGCCAGCGCATTAATGATGAAATGAAGACTCATACTGGCGTGAATTTTGCCGGTCATCTGATAAACACTTGCCAGGACGAGCCCCATCGTGAGGTAAATCATAAAACTGGGCAGTGTCGAGCTGCTGTGCAGGCTGCCAAAGACAATGCCACTGAGAATGATTTTGAGCCAGGACTGCTTAAAAAAAGCATTCATGAGGACGCCACGAAAGACCAGCTCTTCGGTAATCGGCGTTAAAAACACCGCGCTGAGGGCCATCAGCCATAGCGAGAGGGTGCTACCAGCCATTAAATTTTGAATTGCGGCATTATTTTGGGTTTGACTCTGATGATAAATAAGTTGATTAAGTAATTGAAATATACTTTCCAGCACTAAGATGACGGCATAACCGCCAAGAACGATATGCCAGTCGTGGCGAGTCATTCGTTGTGGTTGATAGGCTCCTGTATAATGGCGCATCAAGGCATTGGCAGCTAAGATGACGATACCGAAGACAAGCACGTAAACAACGGCTAAGACGATCTCTAAGTTTGTGGTTCGTGATTGCCGATTAAGTTGGTTAATTAACCTAAGTAACATTGGGGGAATGACGACGCCAATTACCAGGCCAATCGTCAGTAATACCCGGGCGAGCCAGCCTAATCCCCGGTCAACTAATTCCATTAGACTTCACCTCTTGAGCTCATTTTACCGCAGTCATGGGCCTGGAACACGTAATTGCAAATCTAAAATATGAATCGTGTGAATGAGGTTGTTTGGATTTCAGCATTGTTAATATGCTGAAATTTTAAAAATGATGTAAAAACAATCATATATTTAAAAAATAATATTTAAATTCGTGGTTTCCAGATAAATCTTCACAATTTCTTCACAATTATGTAATAGTATATACTTGTACCTAATAGTTATACACTTGTTCATTTTACTCCCCCAAAGTGGATGGACGAGCAAGTACAATCCCCCATATTGTACTTAAACCTAACTCTTTGGCCCTACTGCTAATAAGCGGTAGAGTCATTTTTTTTGCTCAAATCGCAGTCTGAACTGGACAAAATTATTAATAAACCCGTATTGCTCAAGTCTGATTTGCAGCTGATTTCTGGGATTGATCGTTTCTTGGAAAGGGCATTTACGCTGATAACCACACTAAAAAAGCCGAAGCAGCGTGCTTCGGCTTTAATCGTCTGATTCTGTTAGAACGTGTCACCCGTGTAGTCAATTGTGCTTGGCTTAGCATTCTTAATGCGTTCAGAAGCAAAGTTGACTGTTTCGCGGATTTGGTCATAGGTGTCTTGGTCTAAGCCTAATAGGTCCATGCATGAGTTAACGTGCGTGAAAATCTCAGGTTTAGCATCGATCGCCTTTTGTGACAAGGAAATGTTGACCTGCCGTTCGTCATCAGTATCACGCTTCCGTTCGACCCAGCCTTGAGTCTGCATCCGCTTGAGCAGTGGGGTCAACGTCCCACTATCCAAGTTGACGTGCGATCCGAGTTCCCGGACCGTCATTGGACTCTTTTCCCACAATGCAAGTAACGTAATGTACTGCGGATAAGTCAGCTTAAAGGGTGCTAAAGCTTCGGCGTAAAAGTGATTGTAGCGTTTGCTGGCAGTGTAAAGCGCAAAACAGAGTTGTTCGTCTAACAAAATATTCTTCGTTGGTGTCGCCATCAAACCGCCTCCTTTACTATTATTCTAGTACATTGTACGCAATTAATTTGCTAAATGCAATTAATATTGCGCAAATACATTGTTTTCTATCAAATTATTTATAAAAAGGTTGATTAGCTGACCTTGCTATGGGTCGTTTGCCGGATGCAAGTTAGGAATAAGTGGGCCATGGCTTGCTGGTTAATGACTAACTGGTGATTATCCGTGAAGGCGTATAACGGGACTTGGTCGGGCAGATCAGTCGCGTGGTGCTCACTGACCGGAATCAGGCAGGCCAGTTTGGTTTTATCATGGACAAATTGGTGGGCATCTTCGGGTGCCGATTTGATCGTTAATGACGCGAGCACGTGATAATCGTTGGGAACCAAGTGGCGCGCGTGTTTGACGTGCACACCGTGTAGCCGGGAACGTAACTGGAGTCCGGTCGTGGTCGTCAATTGTAACGCTTGTTTCAGTTCAAGCAAGTAGGACTGCTGGTTATCGATATTTTTCAGTCGAATCTTGAAGTGACCGAATGGAATGGCGCGGTCCTGTGCTTGGACAGCTAAGGTGTGTTGTTCGGCCCGCAGTTTCGACTTAACGGGCTCGAAAGTATACTGTTGTAAAAGTTGTGTTGCTGTTTCCAAAAATATCACTCCCTAACCTTTAACTTAGTCCTTTAAAAACGGATGGTCAAATAATTGGTTACGTTTGCTAGTCACGGGGTTTTCAAGTAGAATTGAGGTGATAGGGGGTTGGGATAAAATGTTTATGACAACCGGTGATCTACAACGGTCACACATGATTAAAGGTGTTGTTTCTGTCACCAAGCACCTGATGTTCGAATCTGATGGTGTCGACCAATTTGAACGTTTCGATGATTTGATTGAACAAGTCAAACCATTGTTGCTGAAAAAAGCCGAAGAACAGGGTGGCGACGGCCTCATTTACGTGAACTTCAATACAGAAGTTGCTCAGATGAGTGTGGCGCCCCGGTTCCTAGTCGTTACGGGCTACGGGACGGTCGTCAAATTAGTGGACGAATCGGTTTGAGGCGGAGGATCTGAAAATTCAGGTCCTTTTTTGATTTGAGAGGGGAAGATTAGATGAGCAAGCAACCATTTGAACATGGGGCAATCGAAGTCTTTGACGCGACCCAAAATAATTTGCAACACGTCAGTCTCCGGGTCCCCAAGTATGCCACGACGGTCTTTGTGGGCCTGTCCGGTTCCGGAAAATCGTCGCTAGTCTTTGATACGATTGCGGCCGCGTCACGACGCGAATTGAACGAGACGTTTCCGAGCTTCACGCAGCAGTATTTACCAAAGTATGGGCAACCGCATGTCGGCCACATCGAACATTTGCCGGTCGCCATCGTGATTGCCCAGCAGCGTTTGGGTAAAAATGCCCGTTCGACACTAGCGACTTACACTGGGATTTATTCCTTATTGCGCCTGTTATTCTCGAGAGTCGGCCAACCGTTTATCGGCTATTCCGACACGTTCTCGTTCAATCTACCACAAGGCATGTGCCCGACTTGTCAGGGCCTGGGATATGTCGATGATATTGATGAGCACCAGTTGATCGACCCCGAAAAGTCCCTTAATCAGGGTGCCATCACCTTTGTGAGCTTCGCACCGGACACGTGGCGCTGGCGGCGTTATGCAACTAGTGGCTTATTCGATAATGACAAGCCCATCAAGGATTATACGGCGGAAGAATATGACTTGTTAATGCACGCGCCCCAACAAAAGCTCGACCATCCCGGTGCCGGCTTTCCAAGAACGGCGTTGTACGAGGGCGTTGTTCCACGCATCAAGCGGTCGATTATTGGCAAAAAGGAAGCGGAACACCATCGCGATGCCATTGCGGCGGTGGTGACTCGCAAGCCGTGCCCCGACTGTGGTGGGTCCCGTTTGAAACCGGTCGTACTGACCAATCACATCAACGGCGTTAACATTGCGGAAGTGAGTGCGATGGATTTGAAGCACGTCCTGGCTTTTTTGCAAACGATTGACGCGCCGCTCGCACAGGATATCGTCCGTGAATTAACGACTAAGATACAGTCGTTGGTCGATATTGGCCTAGGCTATTTGACCTTGGATCGTGGCACCAGCTCGTTGTCGGGTGGTGAGGCGCAGCGTATCAAGATTGCCAAGTATCTGACCAGTGCACTCGTCGACATGGTCTACATTTTAGATGAGCCGAGTGTTGGGCTGCATCCACACGACATTCAACTAATCAAGCAGGCACTCAATAAGCTCAAACAAAAAGGCAACACGATTCTAATCGTGGAGCACAACCCCGCGATGTTTGCCTTAGCGGATTACGTGGTCGAAATGGGGCCACAAGCTGGGAGTGCCGGTGGACAAGTGACCTTTACTGGGACGTACCCAGAATTATTGGCTTCGGATACATTGACTGGTCACTGGTTGCGTCAGCCACATCAGTGGGGCATTGAACGGCCGGTCAAGTCAACACTGGCCTTAACGCACGTGAGCGAAAACAACTTGCAAGATGTCAGCGTTGACGTGCCGTTGGGCGTGATGACGGTCATTTCAGGTGTGGCGGGTTCAGGTAAGAGCTCGCTAGTGACTGCTTTGAAACGGCAACTGAAGACCGACTATATCGACCTAGCGCAAACCCCCGTGGGCCTCAATATTCGTTCGACGCCGGCCACGTATTTAGGCGTTTTGGACGCGATTCGCCAATTGTTCGGCAAGACTAATGGCGTCGCGACTAGCTGGTTCAGCTACAATGGTAAGGGCGCTTGTCCGCGGTGTAAAGGCAAGGGTGTGACGATCACCAATATGGCATTCATGGATCCCGTCGTGCAGACCTGTGAGTTGTGTCATGGGCAACGTTATAATGAGACTGCGCTCAGTTACACCTATCTGGGCAAAACAATTGCGGAAGTACTGCAATTATCCGTGACTAAGGCGCTCGAATTCTTTGCGGATACGGCCAAAGTTGCCGCGCCGTTGAACAATTTGGTGCGCGTCGGTTTAGGCTATTTGACGCTCGCACAGCCACTAACGACCTTGTCCGGTGGCGAGCTACAGCGCTTGAAGTTGGCAGTTGAGCTTGGTAAACAGGGGACGGTCTACCTATTAGACGAACCGACCGCGGGACTGCATTTGCAGGACACCCAACGGCTATTGAAGTTATTTGCTGAGCTGGTCGATGCGGGCAATAGCCTGATTATTATCGAACACAACTTGGCGGTCATCAGTCAGGCAGATTGGTTGATTGACGTCGGCCCAGATGCTGGACGGTATGGTGGTCAGATTCAGTATAGCGGCACGCCGCAAGACGCCGTAGCAGTCAGCGACTCACGGACCGGCGCGGCCTTGAAGGCTTGGATGCAAGCTTGAAGTGAATCATGAAAATAAATGTAAACAAAAAGCACGCGCAAAATAAATTGCGCGTGCTCTTTTAGAAGGGCGGTAGGTGGGAATCGAACCCACGCGTGCCGGAGCCACAATCCGGTGCGTTAACCACTTCGCCACTACCGCCATCACGTTAACTTTTCGCCAACATATCTAGTATACACTAAAATGCTGGGGTGCATAGTGTTTTTTATTGGATTTTTGAAAATTTATGTAAATAACGTGACGTCAAGTGATGAGCATACGATGGTGAGTCTGGGGCTGATTGAATGAGCCAATGATTCCATGATTGTGATGTCGCGATTCTAAGGCCTTAAAATCTAAGTGAGCGAGCCCAAAATGGAGCGTGATCATTGATGAAAAATGAGTAAGTAGTTGTCACCGGTCAATAATGTTTGTGTTAAATAATAAGAATATAAATAATAATCGATGGAATCGTTTTCATTCATCGATTAACGCGGTATACTATCAGTGGGTAAAATTATGTGAACATCATGTTTTGATAATGGTAAACCTTTGGAGGGGCAATTCATGAAGAATAATCAGGAATACGTAATGATGGCAGCGCGCAAAAATCGGCGCTTTTGGCTTGCGGCGGGGACGGCTTTGTTAGTATGGCAAGTCAACAATCAAACGGCTCAGGCGGATGTCCAACAGACCCCAACGAGTAGTGCTGATACGACCGTTGTCACAGCTAATGCGACAGCAGCGTCGAATGTCGTTCAATTGCAGAGTGGCGCTAAGACTAGCACGAAGTCGACACCGACCACCGAATCAACTAAGACCGAGTCAACGAGTCCACAACAATCTGGCAGTGATTCTCAAGCCACGTCAGCGAGTGGGACTGCTAGTTCAGCCGCGAAGACTGGTGAGTATGGCCAGGCTGCGTCGGACTTGACCGCGGAAGCAGATAATCGAGCAAAAAGCGTAAGTACAACACCGTATACCGATGGTGATAACGCTGTTGAAAATAAACAAAATACCACCACTGTGACAACAAGTGCAGACAAATCAGCAACCAGGTCACAGTCGACTACTGAAACCGGTACGACACCAGCACAGTCTGTTGAAACCGATAAAGCTGGTTCTGCCGGCGATTCAGTGCCGGTTGATTCAGCCACGAAAGCTGATCAAGTTAACGATACAAGCCTGTCTAACGATGGTTATGACGCGGTTGGTACAGATGTCAATAGCAGTCAACCTAGTGAAACCGACAAGACTGGAACTGATCAGACACAATCGTCCACTGATGGAATCGACTCGCAGACTGTAACCGATGAGAAAACCAGTGCGGGACTCACTGCGGATTCACTCAGCAGCTTACAGCCAAGGTTAGCCCAAGTTCAAGCCAGTTCGTTGCAGTTGGATACCGTGGATGCAGCGCCAACCGTAGCGCAGGATTATGCCGCCTGGGATGCAATCACTGATACGACCCGCAAAGGCATCATGGGGACTTCTGAATGGTGGATCGATGACAGCGATAATACGTTGCACTTAGGGGCTGGGCAATTGGCGGATGCTAATGTTCAGTTTGATGATAATACTGAAGTGACAGATTGGGGCAATGTGGGCTGGGGCCAATACATGGATAAACATACGAGTCTAACGTTGGTGCTGGAAGGCAATCTTAAACTTGGAACTAATGCCCGCGGGTTGTTTAGTGGATTAACTGTAAAAACAGAAAGTCTTAAGAGTGATATTTCTAACAGTGTTTGGAACCGGGTTGATGTTTCAAAAACTAGAGATATGTCATACATGTTTGCGCGAGCAACAACTGTGGCTGTCGATTATAATGCTAATTATGCATCGGGATATTTTTACTTTGAAAATTGGTCACTGTATGAAGTAAACGTGGCGCATATGTTTGAACGAGTAAGTAGCAGAAGCGATTCAGCTCATCCGACTGTAACTGATACGTCTTTCAGAGTGTCACTGCCTGGCTATTCAACTTACACCGATATGTCATATATGTTTAACAGTAGCGATCTAGCCGTAATGATTTTCGGAACTGCATCAGTTATGGATCCAAATAAGTCAACAAGCATGTCTCATATTTTTAATGATTGTAAAAACTTAACTGGTCTAGGATTGGAGCGCCTTGATACTGAGAGCGTGATTGATATGTCTTATATGTTTAACAATGACATTAATTTAACTGGGGTAAACATGCGTGATTGGGTTACTGACCGTACCCGTTTTAGTACAATCAATGTGACAAATATGTCTCATATGTTTACAAATTGTAATTCTATGAAAGACTTAGATGTAAGCTTATTCAAAACAAGCAGTGTAACAAATATGTCTCATATGTTTACAAATTGTAATTCTATGAAAGACTTAGATGTAAGCTTATTCAAAACAAGCAGTGTAACAAATATGTCTCATATGTTTGACGGTTGTCACTCACAAACATTAGATGTGGCTGGCTTTGACACGGCGCAAGTCGCTGATATGACAGCAATGTTTAACAATGCGACCAAAGTTGAAAGACTAGATTTAAGCAATTTTGATACTCATTTGATTTCTAATATGACGAATATGTTTTCACAATGCGAGAGCCTAACGAGTTTAATATTACCGATTAACTTTGTAACCAAAAAAGTAACGACGATGCATCAAATGTTCAAGAATTGTTGGGCTTTGACAAGCCTTGTGCTACCAAATGGTTTTGATACTAGTAATGTTACGGATATGGATGAACTGTTCTCTGGTTGTAAAAGTTTGATAAGTTTGGATTTGAGTAAATTAGATACTAGTCGAATCGTGAACATGTCAGCTTTTTTTAATGATTGTCAATCTTTAAAAACGCTCAAACTATCAAATTTTACTACAGATCTTGTGACAACGATGGCAGAAATGTTTAACGGTTGTCAATCACTGGTAACACTTGATTTATCGATGTTCGATACTGGCAATGTAACTACGATGGCAGAAATGTTCAATGGTTGTCAATCATTAGTGACACTTGATCTATCGGTGTTTGATACTGGCAGAGTGACAACGATGGCACGTATGTTCAATGATTGTTCATCTATGGAAACATTAGCTTTTTCATTCAATGCGCAAAACGTAATAACCACATTTGAAATGTTTGCAGGATGTTCATCGTTGGCAAACTTTAATTCAGCCTCATTAATGAACACAGGCAATGTGACTAATATGTCAGGGATGTTTAAAGGAGACCGAGCACTTGTTTCGCTAGATATTAGTAAATTGGCGACTAGTCAGGTCACAACGATGAGTCACATGTTCGAAGATGTGTTTGCGGCTCAGAAAGTGCAATCATTTACGGGGCTTGAAAAGTTGGATACGAGCAACGTGACAGACATGTCCTATATGTTTGCAGGTTTCTTCTTGCCAGTTGCAATGTCGTTGAACCTTGTTAATTTTGATACACGTAAAGTGTTGAATATGCAAGGAATGTTCAAGGGTTATGTTAATTTCAAAGATAACTACTTAGGCTATTTGCAAACAGGCAATGTGACGGATATGTCCTATATGTTAAGCGGCCTCGTCAATCATACTCAGTTTACTTGGTCTAATAATTTAGACACGCACAGCGTGACAACCATGGCTTATATGTTTAGTGACTCACCAGATATGGAAACGTTTGTCTGGAAGCAACAATTAGGTATGAATCGGGTTACGGACATGCAAGGGATGTTTGCAAATAATATCGCTTTAGTTAATGTCGATTTTGAACAGTTTGACTCCAGCCAAGTTACGAACATGCAGGGGATGTTTGCAAATAATATAGCTTTAGTTAATGTCGATTTTGAACAGTTTGACTCTAGCCAAGTTACGAACATGCAGGGGATGTTTGCGAATAATATCGCTTTAGTTAATGTCAATTTTGAACAGTTTGACACCAGCCAAGTGACGGATATGACGTCGATGTTCAGTGGTGATACTCGCTTGGAAAGACTGGACTTGACCAGTTTTGATACCAGTAATGTCGAGCACATGTACAAAATGTTTTATTTGGATAGTGCGCTCAAAAATTTGAATCTTTCATCGTTCAGTGGTGAAAAACTGCAGTTTAACTATGTGATGGGATGGGGATTGTTTGGATTGTTTAATCCGCCAATAGTTTGGGATAGTGATGGTAATCAACAGGTTGGCCAATATCAGACGTGTCCAAGCACATTGACACTTGGCGGTAAAACAAGACTATCATTGCCTAAGCTAACAAGTGTCGTGGATTTATTTGATCCATCTCAATTGACTGAAGAGGTAATACAAGCGTTGCTGGAAACTTATCCTACAGTTGAAGCCTTTAATGAGGCCCTGGTGGCAGAGACGGGCCTAACGACGGATTTACTTGTAAGTGCATATTTAGCACCGTCTCAAGGATTCGATGGTGTTTGGATCAACAATGCCACTGCCGAGACGCTCACCTCAGAACAGCTCATGGCTCGTTACGATGGGACCAACCCGCTTGCAACTGATGCCACCTGGACCTGGCAGAATATTCTGGGCAAGGATTTGCAGGTGATTAGTGGGACGAACAGTACTTGGGCACCCAAAGATAGTCTCGCTGGTTTGATCGATACGAGTAAGACGGTTGATGATTTGACAACCACGGTTACGGACACAACGACTAATCAAACTTTAACGTCGAGTCAGTTAAATGCGCTATTGCAACAGCCAGCTCATTCGGGTCAATATCAAGTTGCTTATCAGTACACTGATGGAGATGGGACCAAACAGATTTCCGTGCCCGTTACACTATCATTGGTTGCTAATCAGAGTCTCATTACTGCTAAGGATTCGGTCTTACAACTAGGGACGACGTGGACTGCGGCCGATAACATTGCTTCGCTACTGGACGCTGACGGGTCGGTCACTGATTTAACCAATGTCAATGGTGTTGTTAGTGTTAATGGAATTGAAAACGGTACCGTTGACACAACGATTCCGGGCGTCTATCAAATTGACTATCAAATAACTGACAGTACTGGCACGGTGCGGACAGCCACGGCTACTGTGATTGTCAACGGGCTGACACTTAAAGAAACGCAGGTCAACGTTTCAACCGACGACCGGTGGGATCCAATGACTAATATTACCAAGGCGATTGATGATCAGGGTAATGAAGCTACGGTTGAGCTGACGATTATGGATGCGAGTGATACAGAAGTCGCCAACATCAAGAAACCGGGAACCTATCAACTCAACTATCACTTTACGGATGCGCATGGTGAACATACTGCGACCGCTGCGGTTAACGTTAAGGCTGATGAGAATCATGCTGATTTGCAGGTTAAAGATAGTCGCGTTTATCAATTCGGCACTTGGACCCCAACGGACAACTTTGTGTCAGCAATGGATTCCGATGGCGAAACGCTGGATATCTCGGCTCTGAGTGTTACTGGTACGGTTGACTTGAACCTGGTTGGAAAATACACTATCACCTATCAGTTTACTGATCAATTCGGCGTCGCGCATTCGGGACAAGCTACGGTTGAGGTGCTGGAAAATCAAGCGGCAATTAGCGTCGATAACAACAGTGGCAAGCTCTATGCACACGGTGTTTGGAATCCAGATAGCGTTGTCGTCACAGCGACTGATGTGGATGGTACCACGGTTGAAGCTAAGAAAATTAAATGTAGCGGAACAGTAGATATGACTACACCTGGCGAAAATAAATTAACCTACAGTTTCGTGGACAGCCTTGGAAAAGAACATAGCAAGGACACTACGGTGACGGTGCTGGAAAATCAAGCGGCGATTAACGTCGATAATAACAGTGGCACGCTGTATGCCAACGGTATTTGGAATCCAGCTAGTGTTGTCGTGAACGCAACTGATGTGGATGGCACTGTGGTTGAAGGTTCGGAAATCAAACGTAGTGGAACAGTAGATATGACCACACCTGGCGAATATGAGTTAACTTACAGTTTCGTGGATAGCCTTGGAAAAGAACACAGCAAGAACACTACGGTGACGGTGCTAGAAAATCAAGCGGCAATTAGCGTAGATAATAACAGTGGCACGCTGTATGCCAACGGTATTTGGAATCCAGATAGCATTGTTATCACAGCAATTGATGTGGATGGTACCACGGTCGAAAATACGAAAATTAAATGTAGCGGAACAGTAGATGTGACTACACCTGGCGAATATAAATTAACCTACAGTTTCGTGGACAGCCTTGGAAAAGAGCATAGCAAGGACACTACGGTGACAGTTCTAGAAAATCATGCGGCAATTAACGTCGATAATAACAGTGGCACGCTGTATGCTAACGGTATTTGGAATCCAGAAAGTGTTGTCGTGAACGCAACTGATGTGGATGGTACTGTGGTTGAAGGTTCGGAAATCAAGCGTAGCGGAACGGTAGATATGACCACACCTGGTGATTATAAATTAACCTACAGCTTTATGGACAGCCTTGGAAAAGAACACAGCAAGGACACTACGGTGACGGTGCTAGAAAATCATGCGGCAATTAGCGTAGACAATAACAGTGGCACGCTGTATGCTAACGGTATTTGGAATCCAGAAAGTGTTGTCGTGAACGCAACTGATGTGGATGGTACTGTGGTTGAAGGTTCGGAAATCAAGCGTAGCGGAACGGTAGATATGACCACACCTGGTGATTATAAATTAACCTACAGCTTTATGGACAGCCTTGGAAAAGAACACAGCAAGGACACTACGGTGACGGTGCTAGAAAATCATGCGGCAATTAGCGTAGACAATAACAGTGGCACGCTGTATGC
>ERZ507185.32-NODE-32-length-67391-cov-10.2304_pt1 | contig 67391 bp, 67 predicted proteins | sample MGYA00513763_ERZ507185 | MGnify/ENA metagenome assembly ERZ507185
AATCGATGTCCGCCCTGTTCCAGCGTTGTCAGCCAGCCCCGGAGGTCGGACTAAGGCGCGCATCGGCTGACGAACAGGACGCCAACTTGTCATGATTTAACCATCTTTAAGGCTAAAGAATAACTAGCACAACGCGTCCATTGGTTGTCCTGCTGTTTGTTGGCCAGGTTTCATAAAACTTGTATCCGTTCATTTACTGAACCTCTGGTGCCACACGTCCCAGTAAATACGATGGCATTATTCTGACCACAAAAATTGTACTAACATGTCTACAGATGTTTTCATGGGAGCATATTAGGTGTTACCGCTAAAGGGACAATCAATATTAAAAGGCTCATATAATTGAAGTGGTACTCCAAAGGTAGTGTAATAGTGGTAATAACCGAGAGGGTGATATGATTATGGCAGCTCAGGAAAAACAATGGGTACAAGTTAAGATTGATAAGGATTTGGTCGATGATGTTGAAACAATTTTAAGTGAACTGGGTCTAAACCAAACAACGGCGATTAACATGCTTTACAAGCGGATCGTTGCCAATGGTGCTTTGCCTTTCGATGTGTCTTTAAACGAAGAAGAAAAAGCTAATTTACGCTTTTTAAAGGCTACAGAAGATATACCAGTAATCGCGTTCAAAGATGCCCAAGAAGTCGCTGATTGGCTGAATGATCCAAATGCGTAAATGGCGATAAAATAAAACGGACGAGCAATCATCACTGGGTTGCTCGTCCGTTTTATTGAGTACTGGTTCAATTAATCAGTAGTTTCAGAATCAGATGGTTTATCCGCGTTGTCTTCACTATCTTCATCCGTCTGTTTGTTGGCAGCCGAGATACTCATTTGAATCGTCTTCGGCCGGTCCTTGATAATCACGATGGTCCCGTGACCGAGAAAGTTTTTGGGCCCGTCATAAGCCATTTCGTATTCATTGTTGAATGAGCCGGATTTTTGAAGTGTCATGAAGAAGATTTTGTCGTCTTCATAGTCGTCGCTAAACATGACGGCCATCGTACTATCGATTAGTAACTTTTCTTTGCGCATCGCTTTGAGCCGGTCCCAGAGACCTGCAATCACAGCTTGTGGAATCAATGCTTTGACGTCATCACCGACGCGCAGTTTTTTGGTCATTTCATACATACCAGATAACCTACTTTTCATTTGTATTTTGATTAACTCATACAATGGTAACATATTCCGAAATTAATGTGATTTACAATGTCATCTAGTTTACAAGACTAGTTAATCTAGGTATAATAGAAATAACTTAAACGGACATCAATCAGCAATTGAGGAGGGATTTTGATGGCAGCTAATGAGACGTACGCCGACTGGCAACAACGGATGAGTAAGGTCATCCTACCAAAATGGACCGAACTTCCGAATTTTGACCTCTACATGGACCAGGTCCTACTGTTGATCAACGAAACGTTGCAACCACTGGGGGCTGACCCGGTGACGGCCGCGATGATCAACAATTATGTCAAACACAAGGTGATTCTGTCGCCCGTTAAGAAAAAGTATCAAATTATGCAGTTGGCGGATATCATCGTGATTAGTTTACTCAAACCAAGTTATCCGCTTGATAAAATTCGGCAGGGGATTGATCAAGTAACAGCAACCGGTTATCCAAAGCGCGCTTACGATAACTTCATTACGGCGTTGACGAATCAACTGCATCATCCTGATGATCCCATTACGATCTCAGACCAAGATCTGAGTCACAGTTTGACGACCGCCGCAGCACAACTGATTGTCAACAAATTGCGGACAGACGAGTTACTACGCTTGAATCAAGCCCAAATTAAACCGCAACAAATTGAAAAGTAGCATCTAACGTGGGTGAGCTGATTTCACAGTTTTATTTAGCTGACCGACGTTTTTTTAGTTGCTGGAATGACGGGGCTTTAGTATGATAAAGGCTGATTGTAAACAATTTAAATGGGCGTAGAGCAGATTTTAGTATTGGGTGGTTAGTTTGTTAATCTGCTTTACATTGGGAAGAGTGATTGATATGAAGGTTTTTATCAGTGACGATCAGGAACAGCAACGTCTCTGGTTAAACGACATCATTACGAAACAGCTAGATGCATTGCATTTTAATTATGAGCTCGTTTCGGCTTGGCAGCCAGCTGATGTGTTGGCAGCGGTCAAAAATGGTGGCGGACCAAATCTTTATTTTTTAGATATTGTGTTACAGCGTGAAATTAATGGGATTCAGCTTGCTTCAAAAATTCGCGATTATGATCCAGATGGCTTTGTCGTGTATGTCACGATTCGAGATGACATGATGCCAGAGACGTTGAGCGCGATGACGACGCCGACCGGGTTCATTTCAAAGGCGAACATGTTCGATGAAACCAAATTTGTGCCCCAAGTCCAACAAGTCTTGGAAGTGGTCAAGAAGCGGTTGGTCACGCTTGAGCGGTCGGCAGAACCGACTTTAACTTTAAGAAGTGGCGCGTTATTATTAACTTTGAAACTCAAAGATATCGTTTATTGTGAGAAGGTCCATGGTCTACGGACGACCCGCATCGTGACGACCTCACAATCTTATGTCGTACATAAGAACTTGAATACGATTAAGCAGCAGTTGACGGCGATGCGATTCTTCAACGAGTTTCAAAGCTATGCCTTAAATCTTGAACACGTGATTACGGTGGACTTTAACAAGGGTGTCATTAGTATGGACAATCGAGACCACTTAACCTTTAGTCGTGGGACGATCAAGAAATTAAAGGCGTACTATCAAACACAAGAATAGGGTGAGTGGATGATAACCGAAACACAATTAACGGCCATTCGAACCTACGCACGACAAAAGTTGGCGCAGGATCACAGTGGCCACGGCAGCGACCATCTCGAACGGGTCAACCGCTTAGCACGGCGCTTGGCTCAAGCTGAACAGGCCAACTTGAATTTGACCCTCGCTGCAGCCTGGCTGCATGACGTGATCGATGATAAGTTGATGGTTGATCCTGAACAGGCCCATCACGATTTAGCTGACCAGTTGAGTGAACTTGGGGTTTCGACTGCTGATCAAACGGCGATTTTTGATATTATCGACCACATGTCATTTAGCAAGTCATTAAATGGCGCGCAAAAATTGTCGTTGGAAGGTCAAATCGTGCAAGATGCAGACCGATTAGACGCGATTGGTGCGATTGGTATCGCGCGGGCTTTGTATTACTCGGGCCACGTCGGTGAGAAAATCTATGACCCGGCGATTGCACCGCGCGAGCACCTGACTAAGGAACAGTATCGACAACAACCAGGAACGGCCATCAATCATTTTTATGAGAAGTTGTTCAAGTTGGCCGACATGATGAACACTCCGGCGGCCAAGGCGTTAGCTAAGCGGCGGACCGACGTCATGCGGGCGTTTGTGGACCAATTCAAGGCGGAATGGACCGCGGATGACGAATAAGTGGCGCGAGCCAGTTAGCATGCGCTGATTCCGTTGAACTGAATATTGAAGTCAAAACGGCCAGGGAACAGCAACCTTGGTCGTTTTTGTGTGGCCTGAGGTTGGTGGTGCAATGGTTAATCAGGACATCGTTAATTTCATCAAATGAGTTTGCTTTGTGAACGTTAATCAGGCATTTGCGGACGTTAATAAAAATAATTCCAATTGATCTGCATTATTCGGTAGAATGGAATTAACGCAAGTGATTGCCGCTGTTGACCGCTAAAGTGTTTAAGACGCGGCGTAATGATAGCGCAATCAATTAAAAATTGACGGGGGACTCATCTGGTGGCAGCACTAACGCTGGGTCAGTGAGTCCAACCGGTCAAAGTTTTGGAGGGTGTTAAATGGGGAAAATATTCAAAATACAAGGCTTGCCAGTCGCGATTTTTAAGTTAGTCATGATCTACCTATTGATTCAATTGACTGATATTCCAATGAGCATCGTGGAATTTAGTCGGAATCGAAGCGGGGATTTCGGCTTTCAGACTGGTTTATTCGTGGCGGCGCTGATTATCAGCTTGATCACGGTCAGTGCGGCCTGGTACATTTATCGCGGTGGTCGGCCGATTCAGCGGCAGCAATGGTCATTGAAGCGTCATTGGTTGGCAATCTTGGTTGGCCTGTTAGTTTTTCTGATTGTTAATGTGGGGATCGGATTGCTGATACCTATCACTGAGAACCAGGCAACGATTGAAGGCCTCTTGAAACGCGCACCGTTGCCACTATGGCTGCTCACGATGGGAATTGTCGGTCCCATCATGGAAGAATTGACATTTCGGGGCGTCCTAATGGATTATTTCTTTCAACCCCGGGCTGGATGGCTGGCCATTCTAGTTAGTGGCACGTTATTTGGATTAATTCATCAGACGAAGACTGTCTATGAATGGTTGGTCTATGCCGGCATGGGTTGGGTCCTGGCGACAGCGTACTGGTTGACCAAGACGATCTTCGTGCCAATTATGATTCACATTCTGAATAATTGTGGGTCGCTATTTCAACTGACAACGAACGTGTCTAATATTCAAGTTTTCTGGGGAGCGGTCATCGGATTGGTGATTGTTGTGAGTGTCTGGAGCTTTTGGCGTTGGCGAGTGAGTCAACAGGCGCGTGACATTGGTGAATCGATTAAATAAATGCCGTGGTTACTCGGCGGGCCTGACTGCAAAAACTAGGGACTGACCACCTGAGTATGGTGCCTGCGCCACGGCGATTTGGCAGTTGGCAAAAATCAATAAATGGCGAAAATTAAAACGGGGTTCCTTGCAAGCATTTCAAAAGCTGCAAGGAACCCCGTTTTAGATATGAAATGAGACTTAAGCCCGGTTACTGAGCAAACGGGTCACTGCCATGACAATCAGTGAAAGTAGGAGCGAGTAGCTCAGAATCATGGCGACCAATAACCCCCAGGTGACCAACTGGTGTAACCACCCCGTGATGCCAATGAGCGTCAAAATACTGGTGATCACAATAATCAGTCCGACCGTACTGTACAGCCCAATCGCGCTATTTTGATAATCCGCCGGGCTCAGGTCGAAGCCCCCGATGACGATCGTCAGGGTCAAAAACAATAGTAGCAGGGCTTGCCACCAACTGACCGGCGTCGTGGTGAGCGCGTGCAGACTGGCTGTCCACTGAGGTTGTTCAGGCGTATCGGCGATTAAAAAGACAGCGCGGAATAGCCCGGGTGCAAGTAGGCGGTCCAATCCGAGCAACGCCGCGGTACAACCAAAGATGGGTGCGACGCCAATGAACAGGTTACCGATGACCTGATAGAGGCTGTGCCGATTCCAAGTGTGATTGACGTAGCCTAACGCCATTGCTTCATCGGAATCGTCGACTTGGTGCAGACGTGGCAACTTCAGTAGGCGCACCGAGTGGATGCCGTGCCGAAAGATCAGGGCGACAATCAGATGGCTGAGCTCGTGAATAATGATGCCGAGAAAGCCACAGTAGACCTGACTATTGATGCCGTAGTGGTTGACTAAGTTGGCTTTGGTCTGGCGATTGACTAGTGTGAGCAGCCAAGCAAACACCCCGGGGACGCCAATCAAAATCAGTAGCGCCAGGCCGTTATTTTTAAATAAGTTTTCCACAAGGTCACTCCGTTATTGCGCCAAAGGTCCCATGGACGAGTTTGCGTAAATCGTCAGCGTCAATTTCAATCGAACGACCGATCTTACCTGATGAAACCAAAATCTTGCCTTGTTGCTTGGCGACTTCATCGATGTAAATCGGGAACTTTTTAGTCTCCCAGATGCCGACAGGGGTATTCGCGCCGTGTTGGTAACCAGTCGTGCGTTCCAAATCCTTGAGCGGAATCATGCCAACCTTCTTGTTACCGGATAACTTGGCGAGTTTCTTGTAGCTGAGATGCTCATCCAAGGGGAGCACGCCAACGACCGGGCCAGTCTTGTTACCAGTCAACGCCAGCGTTTTGTAAATATGATGTTCATCGACACCGAGATGGTCGACTTGTAATTGTTGAACGTCGCCTTCAGTTTCGGTTGGAAACTCGTATTGTTGATAACTAATGTTGGCTTTATCCAGAATTTTTTCAACCAGCGTCTTACCTAATTGGTCTTTTTTCTTCTTTTTAGACATACTATTTACCTCACATTTATTAAAAATACGGTCCAATTTATAAAATGGACCGGAACAATTCACCCAAAGCCAATTAATTCTGCTATACTTGAGTTACGAAATAAGCTCAAAGGAGGGATTAACGTGGCTGACTTAGTCTATCAACAAGTCATTACTGATTTGAATAAACGCATCATGGCGAATGAATTTGTTGATAAGAAGCTTCCGGATGAACGCAGTCTTAGCGAACAGTACCAAGTAAGTCGGAGCTCAATCAAACGGGCCTTAAATGTGCTAGCGAATAAGGGCCTGATTTTCAAGAAGCGCGGCTCGGGAACGTTCATTAATCCATTATATCTTAAAAATCAATCTTCATTTAAATACGAAGGGACAAATTTAGGAATTACGGATAGTTTGAACACTGAAGGTGCTAAGCCTAGTATTCAATTATTAGACTTTCGGGTCATTCCTGCAAGTCAAGAGTTGCAACAGGACCTATTTTTAACCGCAGATGAGTTTGTTTATGAAATTAAGCGCTTACGTTTGCTGGATGACCAACCATTCATGATCGAGAGTGGCTATATTCCAATCAAACTCGTGCCGCAGTTGAACCGGCAAGTCGTCAGTGGCTCGATTTTTAACTATGTTCAGGAGACGTTGCACGCTGCGGTCACCAAGTCGTTCTTGTCGATCGCGGCGGATGCGTCGAATGCCAACGACCAAGAATTACTGCACCTCAAAACAAATGAACCAGTCGGATTGATGAGTGGGATTTTCTTCTTGGACGATGGGACGCCATTTGAAGTGTCCAACATGCGTCTGCATTATCAATATATGAAGTACACGACGTTCGTTTCGACGAATAATTAATTGGTGGCTGGAACAATTTGGGGCACATTTGGGTCGTATAAGTGATCAAGTTCAAAAAAATTTACGAATTAAAAAGTGAGGCGTCCCAAGGGATACGTCTCATTTTTTGCGGATTTTTTAAAAATTGGACCGTTCCAATTAACAAAAAGGTTGATTTTTCAAAATAACTTGGTAGAATAGAACTTGTAAACGATAACAGCTAAACAGCTAACGTTCAAGCAAAAAGCAAATTAAGGAGTGTTTTGAAAATGTCTACAGATTACTCATCACCAGCATATTTGCAAAAAGTTGATAAGTACTGGCGTGCTGCCAACTATTTATCAGTTGGTCAACTTTATTTAAAAGATAATCCTTTATTACAACGGCCATTAAAGGCTAGTGACGTTAAGGTTCACCCAATCGGTCACTGGGGCACGATTGCCGGCCAAAACTTCATCTATGCGCATCTTAACCGGGTCATCAACAAGTACGGTTTGAAGATGTTCTACGTTGAAGGTCCAGGTCATGGTGGCCAAGTGATGGTCTCCAACTCATACCTTGATGGGACTTACACGGATATTTATCCTGAAATTACGCAGGATGTTGAAGGGATGCAAAAACTCTTCAAGCAATTCTCATTCCCAGGTGGCGTGGCTTCCCATGCTGCTCCTGAAACACCAGGCTCAATCCACGAAGGTGGCGAACTTGGTTACTCAATTTCACACGGTGTTGGGGCAATCCTTGACAACCCTGATGAAATCGCCGCAGTCGTTGTTGGTGACGGGGAATCCGAAACCGGTCCATTAGCAACCTCATGGCAATCAACGAAGTTCATCAACCCAATCAACGATGGGGCAGTATTACCAATCTTGAACCTTAACGGCTTTAAGATTTCTAACCCAACTATTTTTGGTCGGACTTCTGATGAAAAGATCAAGCAATACTTCGAAAGCATGAACTGGGAACCAATCTTTGTTGAAGGTGACGATCCTGAAAAGGTTCACCCAGCTTTAGCTAAGGCTATGGATGAAGCCGTCGAAAAGATCAAAGCCATTCAAAAGAACGCTCGTGAAAACGATGACGCTACTTTACCAGTATGGCCAATGATCGTCTTCCGCGCACCTAAGGGCTGGACTGGTCCTAAGTCATGGGATGGCGACAAGATCGAAGGTTCATTCCGAGCTCACCAAATTCCAATTCCTGTTGACCAAACCGACATGGAACATGCCGATGCGTTAGTTGACTGGTTGGAATCGTATCAACCAAAGGAACTCTTCAATGAAGATGGTTCTTTGAAGGATGATATCAAAGAAATTATCCCAACTGGCGATGCACGGATGGCCGCTAACCCAATCACTAATGGTGGGGTTGATCCAAAGGCCTTGAACTTACCTAACTTCCGTGATTACGCCGTTGATACGTCTAAGCATGGTGCCAACGTTAAGCAAGATATGATCGTTTGGTCAGACTACTTGCGTGATGTTATCAAGAAGAACCCAGATAACTTCCGGTTATTTGGCCCTGATGAAACCATGTCAAACCGGTTATATGGTGTCTTTGAAACCACTAACCGTCAATGGATGGAAGATATTCACCCAGATAGTGACCAATACGAAGCACCTGCTGGCCGGGTCTTGGATGCTCAGTTATCTGAACACCAAGCTGAAGGTTGGTTAGAAGGTTATGTCTTAACTGGTCGTCATGGCTTGTTTGCAAGTTACGAAGCCTTCTTACGGGTTGTCGACTCAATGTTGACGCAACACTTCAAGTGGTTACGTAAGGCCAACGAACTTGACTGGCGGAAGAAGTACCCGTCACTCAACATTATCGCGGCTTCAACTGTGTTCCAACAAGACCATAATGGGTACACCCACCAAGATCCAGGTGCCTTGACTCATTTGGCTGAAAAGAAGCCTGAATATATCCGCGAATATTTACCAGCTGACGCCAACTCCTTGTTAGCTGTTGGGGACGTCATCTTCTGTAGCCAAGAAAAGATCAACTACGTGGTTACGTCGAAGCACCCACGTCAACAATGGTTCAGCATTGAAGAAGCTAAGCAATTAGTTGACAACGGTCTTGGTATCATTGACTGGGCAAGTACGGACCAAGGTAGCGAACCAGATATCGTGTTTGCTGCTGCCGGAACGGAACCAACGCTTGAAACGTTGGCTGCAATCCAATTACTCCATGATAGCTTCCCAGAAATGAAGATTCGTTTCGTGAACGTGGTCGACATCTTGAAGTTACGTAGCCCTGAAAAGGACCCTCGTGGCTTGTCAGACGCTGAATTTGACCATTACTTCACTAAGGACAAACCAGTTGTCTTCGCCTTCCATGGTTACGAAGACATGGTCCGTGACATCTTCTTTGATCGTCACAACCACAACTTACACGTTCATGGCTACCGTGAAAATGGTGACATTACGACACCATTCGATGTCCGGGTCATGAACCAAATGGACCGTTTCGACTTAGCAAAATCTGCAATTGCGGCGCAACCAGCAATGGAAAACACCGGTGCAGCCTTTGTTCAAGACATGGATAACATGCTTGCAAAACACAACGCATACATCCGTGACGCCGGAACCGACTTGCCAGAAGTTAACGACTGGCAATGGAAAGGTTTGAAATAACCTAGTCATTTAAGATAACTGAACCGCCGTGATACCGGCTTGTGCCTCCGGTATCACGGCGGTTTTTTGCGTTGAAACAGATCCATCCTGAAGCTTCTAGTGGCAGTAAGACTGACGCTGGCTCATTGCTTGGCTGCCGATGTTCGTTTTATTCTGATATCCGGAGATGACTGACGACACTGAAAACTAACAATTTGCTGTGTAAATCATCAGCTGTCGAAAGTGTTCAGAGCATATTCTAATTATTTTTTAATTACACCTGTTATAATAAGCTAACCAAACTGATATTAGCTGGCATGTCAAAGGGAATTTAATGAAGAATTGAGTGTGACCAATTAATTCCTCAACGTCGCCAATTCCGGTTCCATGAACCAAGCATAAGTGGAAAGGAGCGGTTAGTCATTTGGGACTAGCCAACGATGCGGATGAAAATCTTACTTACAGTCGAAAATTTAGTGATGGATGGTGTCAAACGTGCGACGACCGTCCTCGGAAATGCATTGACGTCACAAGCAGATGTGACCTTTTATTCTTTAGCGCAACCACGGTCTTTTTATGAACTAGCCGCGCCACTGATTACCGCTCGGCGGCCGGCTAGCGCCACGGTGTTAAATTATTTTGGCGCGGCCCCGCTACAAGTCTACGAGGCCCAAATCACGGACTTGGTTGCGACCTTAGAAGATGGCCACTATGATGCGGTCATTTTACCAGGCGGGCTCTTAACGAGCTTTGCACCGGCAATCAAGCGGGCGCTGCCGCGGGTCAACGTGATTGCGTGGATGCATAACAACGTTGATATTTATTTGAATCAATATTACGCGCAGATGCGCGATGAATTAGTTGCTGGCTTACTGGCAGCTGATACGGTGGTCACCCTGACCGATTCTGATTGGGAAGGTTACTCACGGTTTAATTCACATACGGTCAAAATCTACAATCCACCGACTATGCAACCTAAGGGCCACCAAGCCGACCTTAATCAGCATGTGATTGCGTATACCGGACGGATCGATTTACAACATAAAGGATTAGACTACCTGCTAGCGGTGGCGCGCGCACTCCCGGATGACTGGCAAATCGCCGTTGCGGGTTCCGGGCCAGATGACCAACTAGCGACCTTCCAACGATTGATGGACGAGTTGAACGTTCGTGAACGCATCATTTATCGTGGGGCCTTAAAGGATACCGAGTTACGGCAACACTACGAGAAGGCCAGTGTGTTCATGATGACCTCGCGTTGGGAAGGAATGCCCCTAGTGATGGGTGAGGCCATGGCAATGGGGCTACCAATCGTCTCAATGTGGAATACCGGTTCGGCAGAGTACTTACAAGCAGGCCAGCATGGCGTCTTGACGCCAGCCCGCGATGTGAACGGTTTTGTGAAGGGGTTGTTGCCGTTATTGCATGATTTAGAAACCCGGCAAGACTATGCTGAACGTGCCCGTCGCCGCAGTCATGACTTTACGCTAAGTAAAATCGTGCGCCAGTGGCTAGCATTGCTCAACCGGCAATACGTCCCGCAATCGACACTGGATATGGATTGGGACCTGCAACGGGGTGTTGGTGAAAACTAGTGATAGTTTTGACTGATTAATCAATTAGATGGAATTAATTGAAATCATAACGGATTTGCAAAGCGCCACGGGCTCTGATACACTCGAACTAATCGTCAGGACAACCTGGCAAGATGTGGAGGAGCAGCTGATGAAGACGACGTGGCTGGCTAGTTTACTAGTCACAATCTTTTGGGGCGCAGTATTAGGCCTGGTCGTAACCTATCTAGGTGGTGCGATGGTCGAAGCACTCACGGCGACCCCGTTGACGCGGGAACCACTCAAAGGGATGGCAGTCGGTGTGTTGTTGGCCGTCATGAGTGGGTTGTTGGTGAGAACGACGCATCGATGAGCGTTTTTAACCACTGTATCGACCGTGGAATGAGCAAGATGAAGCTAGCAGCAAAAAAAGATTCACCTTCTGATTGTGGGAAGGTGAATCTTTTTTATGGTGATTATTATTAGCAAATTAATTAGTCGGGTAAAATGTTGAACAAATAACGATCATTTCGCAAGGTGTAGCAGTTTAAGCAGTACTCCTGCCAGTTCTTCACGCTGGTTGGCAGGCAAGTCGCTCAAGTAATCAAGTAATGCGACAACATTAGTCGATTGAAGGAGTGGATCGCGAAAGAAGTCCGCTAGTTTTAGGTTCAAGGTTTCAGCGATGGCGCTCAAACTTTGTATTTTTATATTATTGACTTTACCACGTTCGAGTCGAGAAATTAGCGAGATCGAAACATTTGATTGTTCGGCCAATTGCTCGATGGTGATGCCTTGTTGTTGTCGGCGTTGCCGAATGATTTTGCCTATCTCGGGTAACATGGAAATCCTCCTTAATCCATAAAGCGTCTTAGAATTAATTTTAGAGGTTTCACCATGCTTGAAACAGAGCTGTAAATACCTTAAATCTCTAATTATAAAGTCATTAAAGCTTCTTTAACTCGTGTTGAATACGTGCAATTTGCCTTTCTTCCATTGTAATAAATGAGTGGTGGGTTAATTTCAGTGTTAACCGCACTAACCCAATGCTGACGATATAATCTCAACATACTATAAAAGTCTTTAAATACCTCTTTATGTCATATATAATGTTATTAAAACTGTGTTATGGCGCTATTAAACCGTTAATACACGTCAAAGCAGAATAAAGGGGATAGGAGGACATTATTTTATAGAAGTTATCGTAAAAATGGAGGGGTGTAACAGTCATGAAAATATGTCCAAATTGTCAGCACGCGAATGAAGCGAGTAATGATTTTTGTGAAAACTGTGGGGCTGATTTGAGCCAGGTTGTTAGTCAGCAACACGCTCAAGCTCGTAAAACAGGCAAGGTACATGGAGAATCTAGGCAAAATCAAGGTTATTCGCGAGCTGATAATCACCGGTTCAGCTGGCTAAAAATTGGTGGTAGTGTGCTTGTGATTATTCTGATTGCAGTGATTGGCTTTGGCTATCATCAATATCATGCAGGTAAAGACCAGCAGATTGCAGCTGTGGTTAAATCGATGACAGGTCAGAAGCAAACTAAATTAGTGGAGAACTTAGTAAGTGATAATGCTGACTTTAAGATTAGCAAACAATCAGTTCAGCCACTATTGACCTATATTCAAAAACATCCACAATATGCACGAGATTTGAAAATGGACCTGCAACATAATGGCCATTCCAGTGATTATACGTTTGTGGTTAAGCAAGTTGGGACGAAGTGGACGCTATTTCCAACGTTTAAATTACGAGTCACAACGATGGAACCGCTGATTTCAACAAATCTCAAGAATGCCACACTTGAAGCAAATGGGACTGACTTAGTGGAAACTAAAAATGCCCATGCGACTTATAAAGTTGGACCACTGTGCCCGGGAACCTATCGCTTTAAATTAAGTAATTCCGACCGGACAATCACACACAAGGTTAATCTGATGGGACGTAAAAATACGCATGAATTAATCTCACTAGTTGCAAATGAAAAGTCTTCGACGGCGACAACGGCGAACGCTGATACCACGACCGATACTGATTCGGACTCAAGTGCGCTGGATACTGAAAATAGTACTGAAAGTGATACGCAAAGTGGTACCGGAAGCACCTATGATGATTTGTCTAGCTCTGCTCAGACAGCCGTGTCGAAAATTGCAGCGACTACTGATAGTGACGTCAACGATTATGACTACACAGAGAGTGAGCCATATACGGATGTGTATGAAATTAAGTGCTATACGAGTGGCACCAGTGATTTAGTAGATACTTATCGATATGATGACGTTCATGGCATTTTAGCACTTTACAATTCAGACACTGGAAAGTTTGAAACGGTTGATACGAATGAGTGATACTAAGTTAATGATGATATCGGAGGAGTTTTAAATGAATAAACAAGCGCTTTTTTGCTCGCAGTGTGGCAACCAATTAAAAAGCGGAGCGAAGTTTTGCCCGAAATGTGGCGCGGCAATTGCCCCAACACAGCAAGTTACCAATCAGAATCAGTCAATTTCTCAGAATGATGATGTTGCTGAGAATATTGGTGACACAACTGTCAGCAAGATTTTGACCACAGATACCGTCCAGCACGTCAAAAAGTATTCTGGAAATTATTTCTCGTGGTTTAAGATGACGATGCGTCATCCTGGCCGCACGATTGACCCGACTAATCGGTATTTTGGACTGACTTCAGTTGGGCTCGAAGCACTCTTATTGGCTTTGTCAATTGCGTCAATTTTACGTAAAGCCGAAAATGTTGCCAATGATTTTACCAATTCTCTCACCGGTAGTACTAATAATGCCATTCACGCAGGTAGCTTTATCCTGAAAACAAGTGTGCTAGTGTTCTTGATTGTTCTTGGTGTGTATGCAGTTTATATTGGAATTGCTTATGCTTTTCGTAGGGTTGTTAATACCGACTCAATGCAATTGCATGACTTTATTAATCAATTTGCAGCAATTACGAATCTGATTCTTGTCTTTAATGTGATTACGTTGCTTTTGACGATTCTCACTGGAACGAGCAATTTTTCAGGCATGACCGGCCTATTCTTCTTTATGATTCCAACGATTGGAATTATGAATCTCGCATTTATTTATATCATCATTAATAACGTCGTGAAGCCTCATATCGACAAATTTTATGCGCTAATCATTGCCGAAATCGCATTAGGGTTTTCGTTGACGATTTATGTCATGATATTAGCTGTTTTAGGTGGAAATATGATTTTTTCACAATTATCATCACTATTTTCGTAAGTGGAAGATTATATTAACATGGCGTTAGCTCGTCTAAGCGTTGCAGGAGATGGTTAGACGATATTATTGGAGAGGCGTAAAAGGGGGCAACCGGTCGTGAAAAAAAGGGCAACAATCAGTATTGGTGTCATGCTACTGTTATTCATGAGTGGCTGTGGTAATTCACAGCAGACCACGAAAGCATCAAAGTCGGCGAAGAAAAGCAGCATTAGTGTCGTAAGAGTCAAGTCTAAGGTATTCACTGATAAGACATCGAAAACCAGTGAGACAAAACATGCGACGAGTACGTCAGCAAGTGCTAGTACGCGTTCATCAGTGAAATCTGGTTCAGCGAGATCTCAGCCGCGTGTGAATACCACGATGAATCTCAGTGAAATTCGTCAGGGGTTTTATGGCAGTTTACTGGGTGAATGGAAAGAAGTTGCGACTAGTGTCAATAAACATAACGGCAAGGGTAATGTCTGGGAAGGGCCAAGGTCAGATGCAAAATTGACGGTGACAGATACGAAAATCAGTGATGGTGAAATGGCTTTGGTACGTGGTCAGTTTGAAGATCCACGTGGGGACCAAGAGGCGTATAATACTAACGCTGGGAGGCAGGAACATGGCGCGCTGAGTATTGATGGTGATATCGGTGCAGCGGCAGTAACTTATTGCTTTTATCCTAAGGGGGTCGCACTAAGTGGATGGGGTGATAAAGTGCCGACAACCATTAAGACGGATACTGAGCGAATCATAACGCGCACAAGTAATAATTCTTATGTAAAAGTTTTTGAACGACAAACGACTGCTACGGATGCAGGCCATCTTAAATCAACGATGGCGCTTAACCGGATTAAAACTGGTGATTATTCCAGCCTTAACGGGACCTGGCAGAACGGACAAGGCAATCAAATCAAGGTTCACAATCAGCAGATGAAATTCAGCGACTTTGGATTGATACATCGTGCAACTCCGGGGACGATTACGAAGCTCAAAATGGATGTGCCGTCACTAGATGATTCCAAAGGAAGTCCCAAGTTGGTTGATGGATTGAAATATCACCAACAACTAACGCAAAAAACGGAACAGGGTGTCAGCATGCTTGGAAGCTACTTTTCAGTTTCAGGTTCATCAGGTGGCCTTTATGATGTGGTATTCATGCCAGCCGGGGAAAATGCTGATTTAAACAATGGTGATGGTAGTCGGGACCGCATTGCGGCGTTTGCAACGCAGAATGAGCCGAAAAATGTTTCGAACAATAAGATTTATTATCGCGTGAATTAATTGGTTATATGCTAGCGTGGTTAACGTGAATAATACTGAACCATCAAAAAAGGAAGCTCGGGCTTCCTTTTTTGATTTGAAATGAATATTTTTATGAAGATTGTCAGCCAAACTAGCCACAGTAATTTGACTGAGCCCGAATCCAAGTAGTTAATAACGGTCAATCAAACGTGGCTGCTCAAATAATTCAGGCAATGGTGCCGGTACTAGCACCCGCGTGGTACTAAATGGCAGTTGCAAATCCAGTAATTGTGCGTGCAGCATCAAACGGGGCGCTGACTCAGCCTGTGAATCATAAAGCGGATCTCCGATAATGGGGTGGCCGCTAGCAGCGAGGTGGACCCGTAGCTGATGGGTGCGGCCAGTATGCAGGGTCAGTTTGACTAAGCTTTGGTGGGCCGTTGTCTCACGTACTTCATAATCGGTGAGCGCGGGTTGAGCGTCTGCGGTGTTGACCCACCGCTTACGTTTGTCAGTACCATCATGTCCGATGGGGGCCGTGAATTGACCAGTTGTTGTGGCAAAATGACCACGAACCCAAGCATAATACGTCCGTCGAATTTGTTTTTCACTGATGAGCCGGTCCAGGATCGGAACCACGACGGGATTCAAGGCGACTAGCATTGCGCCAGAGGTCATTTGATCTAATCGGTGAACCATGTATGGTGCTTGCTGAGTGGGCTGGAGTGCGGCGGCTAGGTCGTTTAGAACCGAGCCGGTCTCACCAGGCTGATTCGGATGCGACTTGATGCCCGCGGCTTTATTGACGACCAATAAATCAGTTGACTGATATAAGATATCGACAGGGTTAGTCGCAACCGCCAGATAGTTAGACGTTGGCGTCCGGAAGTCGCTGGGAATAAACGTCAACGTGAGCTGGTCCCCAGTTTGCACGGTTTTGGCAATTGTGGTGGGCTGACCATTGAGTTGAATGCGGCGGGTTTGCCGTAGTTGGCCCTGAATACGCTTAGGAATGAGCCACGACCGCAGACAGGTACGGATCGTTTGTTGGTTTAAAGTTGGCGGAATGCTGAGATCATAAGTCCACGTCAAAGGTCGTCTACTCCTGTTCTTTAAAAGTGATTGGCGTCGGGAAAATTAGTGGCAAATAAAAAGTCTGGAGCGCATCCAGACTTTTTATATTGCTTTATTCTTCGGTGTCCGTTGGCTTAACGATTAAAACGTCGCAGATCGCGTTGCGACTAACGTAAGTCGTTACCGACCCAACCATTAACCGTTCAACTGCAGAAAGCCCTGTCGAACCAATCATGATCAATTCATTGTGATGGTCAGCTGGAAATTCGCGTGCGATAACCGTCTTCGGATTACCAAAACGAACGTGGATGTCAACGTCCGTCACGCCAGCGTCAATCGTCTGTTGCTTGAGTTCTTCCAAGCGCTTTTGAACGTCTTCAGATAGCTTGTAGATGACGTCACCACTGACCGCACCGCCGTACGTATCACTGAATTGGTTAACTTCCAACACATTTAAAATGTCGAGATGCGTCTTGTTACGCTTAGCGACTTCGATGCCCCGACGAAGAACTTCATCGGTAGCCTTGGAGCCATCAACTGGTACCAAGATATTTTGATATTGTTGTAACATAATGGTTACCCCCGTTTGATATGGCTAGTTAATAACTACATTTTATCATTAAATTTGATACATGTAAGCAATTTAAATCGATTGATACTTAATGATCATTAATAGATATAAATGTTAGATATGAACGATATTAATATGAGCCAGACAACGATGTACTATTTGGTTTTAAAAATTGCAGTGACGTCATTCGGAGTGTGAAAACAATAGTTATAATTCTGATAATTATGATTGGAAAAAGTATCCCAAAGCGCGACACCAAAAGCGACATGCGCGGCTTTTGCTGTTGATTCGTCGGTCAATGAATCTCCGATATACAATGTACTTTCTGGTGAGCTCTTCAATTGATTAATCGCGGTAAGCAATGGTAGGGGGTGAGGTTTTGTATGAAGCGTACTGTCAGCAGTAATAATAACCTGAAATATATCTAAAATCTTGAGTGCTTCTAGATTATTAGAGAGCTCGGTTTGTCGCTGAGAAGTTACGATTCCAAGTTTGACATTGTCTGAAAGAGTATTGAGCATTTTGAAAATGCCGGGAAATAATTGCATGTCTGCGTTGTGGATCATAGCCAGATGTTCCCACTTTGCTTGATAGTTATTGACTGTATCCGGGATACCAATATAGTCCATTTGCTCTTCGACAGTCATGGCAAATGAGGCTTGCAAATCATTTTTGCGATGTGGAAGATTGTAGCTTGACAGAAGCTCGGACAGAACCTTCTCATAGACAACTTTACTGTCTACAAGTGTTCCCTCAACATCAAAAATGAAAGTATCGTATTGCATGATTTTAACACCACCTGAAATATAGAATTGAATCTGATGTTATAATAACATAACAAGTTGCTGCATGTGTGGTGGAACACTACCGCTAGGATAATTATGGTCAAGATGGGATTGGAATTGGGGAAAACAGATAAATCGTGCAGAATTCAATTGGCAATCAATCTTTCACATGCTATGGTTTAACATATAGCTATGATTGTAATAGAATCTAAACTTTATAAAAACGAAAGAAACTTGTGTGTTGGATGACCGTTCAGAAGCAGTCTCTCGAAAAAAGAAGTCAATGTAAGCGTTGACATATTTTGGAGACGGTGGTTTAATATGGATGTAGGTTGTTATAACAACATAACAAGTCATGGAGATAAAACAAAATGACTAATTCAAAAATTGTTCCACTTTATCAGAGTATGCTCAATGATTTGATTCGCCAAATTGAATCTGGAGAATTGGCAGAGAATGTCAAGCTCCCTTCAGAACAAAAACTTGGTGAAAAGTATGATGTTTCAAGAATTACCGTCAGACGCGCACTGGCGGAATTAGAACACAAAGGCTACATTTTTAAGAAACAAGGTCAAGGCTCGTTTGTTCAGACTAAAGAGGACGTTGACTTAGGTATTCATTATTTAGACGTTCATAAGGCAATTCAAAATATGAATGCAGTTCCGGAAATAAAGCTAGAATCTTTTAAGCTGATAGTTGATGGTTCAGAATCGGACGCACGTGAAGTGATGGGACTCAAATCAGATGACTATCTTTATTATTTCCGCTACATGCTTTACGCCGACCATCAACCAGTCTTTCATGAGCAAATTTATTTGCCGTTTGATCGCTTTCCACGTATTTATAACAGTGAAATTGCAAATAATGAGTTGATGCCATTTTTGGTGAAAAAATATGGCTTACATGCAAGCTTTTTCTCACATACAAAACCTTCACTAATTACCAAGGATAATCGAAAAGAGTTTGGCTTAAATGTAGGTGATCCGATGATTTATATGCATACGCGGGGAATTGAGCAAAAAGAGACCATTTATTACAGAAAAGCAGCAGTAGTTGGAAACTTGATTATGTATATTGTCGGGTAACCATTACTGTTCAGGATAGAGGGATAAAGATGAGTGAACCAAATATTGTGTTGACCAGGATCGATAATCGGCTGGTCCATGGACAGGTTGGCGTTGTGTGGACATCATCTGTTGGCGCAAACTTATTATTAGTTGCTAATGATGAAACTGCAAATGATCAATTGCAACAAGAATTAATGGCTGCAACAGCAGAAACATCTGGTGTTGGAATTCGTTTCTGGACGATTGACAAGACAATTACAACGATTAGTAAGGCAAGCCCACGACAACATATTTTCCTTGTGATTCGTAATGCACAGGATGCCCGTCGACTAGTTGAGGGCGGTGTTCCAATTAAAGAATTAAATCTCGGTAATATGCATTTTTCAAAAGGAAAGGTACAAGTGACTAAATATACTTACATGGATGATCAGGACAAAGCCGATTTACAGTATTGCGCTGATCATGGTGTAGATGTATATGTGCAGGAAGTTCCAGAAGACAAAAAACAACCTTTGGAAGAAGTGATTTAAATGCAAGTCACCCTCATGCAGGGCCTCTTAATTGGATTGTTTGCAATCATTGCCGGCATTGATTTTTGGTTGGAAGGATTATATATTTTTCGACCGATGATTGTTTGTACAGTGACTGGTGCAATTTTAGGTAACTTGACCCTAGGTATCATTGCTGGTGGATTAACTGAGCTTGCTTTTGCCGGGCTAACTCCGGTTGGCGGAACTCAGCCGCCTAACCCGATTATGGCCGGAATTATGACAGTTGTTTTAGCTTATACGACTGGTAAGACACCTTCTACAGCGATTGGGTTAGCTTTACCTTTTAGCATTTTGATGCAATACATTATCTTATTTTACTACTCTGCATTTTCAGTTTTGACTAAGAAATTAGATTCATACGCATCCCAAGTTGAAACACGAAAGTTTGCTAGATTAGCATTACTTCCCACGGTACTAGTCGCGTTGACGTATGGCATTATCGCATTTTTATGTGTGTATGGTGCTCAGAAACCAATGAAGGCTCTTGTCAATTCGATGCCAGTTTGGCTGAGTCATGGCTTTGAAATTGCAGGTAATATTTTGCCGGCTGTCGGGTTTGGACTATTGCTGAAGAGCATGCTCAAAGCAGAGTATGTGCCGTATCTTCTTCTCGGATTTACGGCTGCATGTTTTATTAAATTTGGTAATTTAATGCCGGTTGCGGTAATTGGCGTCGCTTTAGCTTTTATCGAGTTTTATCATAATAAGAAACAAACTGATAACGAAAAGAAGTTAAAGGCGATGGTCGAAAACATCAGTGGGAATGGAGATGATAATGATGGTATCTAATTCATCGACATCAGGACGTGGGAAACTAACTAAACATGATGTGCGGATGCTAGGATGGCGATCACTATTTAATCAATCCGCGATGAACTATGAGCGCATGCAAGCAGATGGCTGGACATTGGCGATGTTGCCGTCTCTGAAAAAGATTTATGGAGATGATAAAGATGGGTTGGCAGCTGCTTTAGAGTCCAACTTGCAATTTATTAATACCAATAACTATGCAGCGCCGTTGTTGATGGGATTGGAAGCGTCTCTTGAAGAACATGGTGAGAAACGCTCAACGATAGATGGACTGAGAATCGCGCTATTTGGACCATTAGCAGGTATTGGTGATGCCATCACATGGTTTACAATTTTACCAATTGTTGCTGGTATTACGGCATCTTTTGCAAAACAAGGGAGTATTCTCGGACCACTTGTATTCTTCATTGTTTACCTAGCCATGTTCTTAGCACGAGCGCCAATCGCAATGTTGGGTTATAACGCTGGTACGAAGGCTATTTCTAAGATTCGAGAAAACTCCGGAATTGTGTCACACTGTGCTAGTATTTTAGGATGTACAGTTATCGGTGGCCTTATTGCAACCTATGTTCAGATAACGGTTAAAACAAAAATTCCAGTTGCGGCTGGTCATACAATCGCAATCCAATCGCAATTCTTTGATCGTATTTTTCCAAACTTATTGCCATTGGCATACACGTTCTTACTATACTGGTTACTTAAGAAGAAAAATGTTAGTCCGGTCATTCTAATTTTAGCAACCTTTGTTTTAGCAATTTTATTCTCATGGATGGGAGTGCTTTAAATATGAAGGTCATTGTTAGCGGACATGGAAAATATGCAAGTGGATTACATTCAACGATTCAATTGTTGGCCGGCGAAATCGCCAATGTTGATTATATCGATTTTGATGAGAACATGAACAATGAGATGCTGAGCGATGAGTTTAAGCAGGCAATCGCAAATGAACCTAAAGTGGTTTTTATGTGCGATCTCATGGGAGGAACCCCGTTCAAGGAGGCTGTAATTCTAAGCCAGACGGAAAAGCAGGATATTGCAGTGACAAGTGGGTGTAATGTTGGAGCACTGTTGGAAGTCGGATTTGAATTGTCAACATACAGTGGCTCAGCAGAAGTGTTAGCTCAAAAGTTAGTCGATGTTAGTACAAAGCAAACGACAGTTTTTCGTCGAAAGCCTGTTTTGAAATCTGAAACATTTGAAGACGGAATTTAAATTGAAGCCTGATTGGCATTTGTCAGTCGGGCTTTTGGTATGTGCTGATCTAATGATTCAATCGATTGATTAATGCCTCGATTTCAGTTAGTAAGGATAATTATATTAATAGATCTGGAAAACGGCAAATTTTTTCACGACGCAACAATTTTAAATTCAAACTCATTTGCAGTCTGTTTAATGGCATAATCAGGGACTGCTGATAAATTTCGATGCTGGGGTACGGCTAAAATGCAGTATTAGCAATAGTTTCAGCAGATTGTTGATTGACTCAATGGTAAGCGAAAGTTAACTAGTTCCGGTTTCAAAATGATAACGGTATCAATGGTTTGCTATTAATAAAATAATTGAAAGCAAACTTGTTTGAAAGTGACTGGTCGACATGCTAATATTACTTTGTAACAGCAGGTATCAACGGGGATACATTCAGTTGTATTGACGACTAACTCACGGAAAGTTCGGGGAAATCAAATTGAAAATAGGAATGACGAAAAAAGTAGTAACCTCATTATTATTGAGTACCGCTTTATTACCAATGTTAAGTGGTAAGGCGGATACGACAGCGACGGCCACCAAGCCATCTTCTGCAACCAAGGAGAGTGGTGCGACCTCCACTGCCAGCAAGCAAGTGACGCTGAGCGCGGGGAGCCAGACGGATACGGCAGCGACGAGTAGTGAGACGCAATCAGCATCCACTGCCAGCCAGGCTACTGAAAGCACGACAACGACTTCAGCAGCATCGAAGTCGGATGCAGCGGCTACCAGTGCGACCAGCCGGGTAACGGTGCGGGCGGCAAGTGCAGCAACCAGTCAGTCCGCTAAAGCTGACAGTACAGACCAGCAAAGCTCGTCATCGGAAGCAGCCAAGCAGGATGAGACTGCGGCCAGTGCAACGGCGGCTTCAACGACAAGTGCGGTCGACAAGTTAGATGAAACGGCTAAAGCAAGTGCGGCAACCAGCCAAGATAGCCAAGCGACAAGCGACCACGCCAATTCGGCAGTGACCAGTTCAGCTGCTAAATCGGCTGCTTCGGCGGATTCTGCAGCCAAGTCAGCAGAAGCGAAGTCGGCAGAGTCTAAGTCCGCAGAAACCAAACCAGCGGCTGAACAGGCGACGCCAAAAGCCACGCCACAAGTTGAGACGGCCAAAGTTGCGGCTGCGATTCAATCACCAGCTGTGGCAGCACGGGCAACGCGGGCACTTACCAGCCAAGAAATCTTCTTAAGTCAGATTAAAGCGGGTGCGGTCTCTGGTTGGAATAAGTATCAAGTCTTACCATCCGTAACCGCCGCCCAAGCCATTCTCGAAAGTGGTTGGGGCCGGTCACAATTGGCCACTGCCGGTAATAATTTATTTGGTATCAAGGGGAGTTATCAAGGACAATCGATTTACTTCCCGACTCAGGAATGGAACGGTTCACAATACATCACGATTCAAGATGCGTTCCGGAAATATCCGAACTGGTCAGCTAGTGTTGAAGACCACGGCGCCTTCTTAGTGGAGAACCCACGTTACAGTAATTTGCTGGGTGTCACGGACTATCGCCGCGTTGCGAGCCTCTTACAACAAGATGGTTACGCAACCGCGCCAACCTATGCTAGCTCACTGATCAGCATCATTGAATATAACCAGTTACACCAGTGGGATCAAGAAGTTTTAAATGGTCAGACGAATACTGGTAATAACAATAATACTCAGACGCTACCTGACGAAAATGTGACGGTAACGAGTGGTACACATAAGTTCACCAAGACCACGACGATTCACAATTCACCTGACCAAAATAGTGCTTCAGTTGGCACGTATTATGCCGGTGAAACTGTCAACTATAATGGTAAATTGACGGTCAATAATGCCACTTGGCTACGTTACCAATCCTACTCGGGGGTCTCACGGTATGTCATGATCAGCCAAGCAACTAATAATAACAATAACCATGAAAATCAAGCTACGGTCACACCAGCTAGTGGGAGTTATAAGTTCACGGTCAAAACCAATATTCGCTCCGCAGCTAGCAAGTCGGCCACGGTCGTTGGCACTTACAATGCCGGTGAGACGGTTTACTACAACGGTAAGGTAACTACAGGCGGTACGACTTGGCTGCGGTACCTGTCTTACTCTGGGGCCCAACATTACGTGGCCACGAGTGGCGATGAAGTTGCGCCAGTCAACAAGCCTAACGTCGTTGCAACTAGTGGGGCTTATCGTTTCACAAATACGACGGCCATCAAGAATGCGCCGGCCAATAACGCGGCCACGGTGGGAACGTATAACGCTGGCGACACCGTTTACTATAATGGTAAGGTGACGACTAACGGTGAGACTTGGTTACGTTACTTATCTTATTCTGGTGCCCAACACTACGTTCAAATCAGTGGTAATACCGGTGGCAACAGTGTTTCAAAGCCACAAGTGACACCACAAAGCGGTAGTTACCGGTTCAACCAGACGACAGCGATTAAGAACGCCCCAGCGGGTAATGCTGCCAATGTTGGCACTTACAATGCTGGTGAGACGGTGTACTATAACGCCAAGGTGACCGCTGATGGGCAAACTTGGTTACGGTACTTGTCCTATTCTGGTGCCCAACACTACGTTGCGATTAGTGGGGCGTCATCATCGTCATCGAACACGACGAGCACGCCAACTAATACCACCGGTGCATTCCGATTTGTCACGACGACGAACATTCGGACGGCGCCAACAACTCGTGCAGGGATCGTTGGACAATATAATCCAGGTGAAACGGTCTACTATAACGGGACGGTACAAGCAGAAGGCTATACTTGGTTACGGTACCTTAGTCGCTCTGGAGCGACCCACTATGTCGCAATGATCAAGAATTAAGCATTTAAGTTGTAACTGCTTTCATGAGGTTCTATAATAGCGTTAGTGAAATGGATAGCGACCACGGCCGCTATTAAGTTTCGACGACCTAGTTGCCTTCGGCTGACTAGGTCGTTTTTGATTTTTAAGATCTGTCGACGGGAACAACATTTATTTGCCAGGTTTGCAATCGCTTACATTGTATGCTATATTGGATTCATCGGAAGAATCACAGGTCAGTATCAAACCGTTACCCAATTGTTGTAACAAACCCGTCAAGTGATAGCTAGTGCAGTATAGCAGCGTTTCCGCTAATTTCGGATAACTGACTGACCCAACCTCCATCTATTGATGGCACGGTTAGCTCCACGGAGAACGGATTGCCGCCAATCAAACGTTCATGGATGTGGATAGTGAATCAGTCATCTTGTGGTGTGAAGAACGCCACGCTAAACTTTTTTGTATGATTCTTCCAAAAAATGGGCTCACATTGTGGGTCCTTTTTTCATCTTGCTGTATGATTAAAGTAACCTAAAGCTGAAGGAGATTTTAAACCATGTACTATGTCGCAATGAAAGATCATGAAATTGGCCGCAACTTGGCTACGGAACAGTATTTAATGAACAATGTAGATTTTGATGAACCATTGGTCTTGTTCTATTATGAGGAACCTTGCATTATCGTTGGGCGTAATCAAAATACGCTTGAAGAAATCAATGCAGATTATGTTCGTGAACATCATATTACCGTCACTCGTCGGTTATCTGGTGGTGGTGCTGTTTATCAGGACTTAGGCAATCTCTGTTTCAGCTTTGTGGTCGACAGTGATAGCCAAGAATTTGGTGACTTTAAGACGTTTACCAAGCCAATTATCGATGCACTGCACGATATGGGTGCAACGACGGCAACGGTCAGTGGTCGTAACGACTTACTCGTTGATGGCAAGAAGTTTTCTGGTAACGCTATGTATTCGCGGAATGGCAAGACCTTCTCACATGGGACATTGATGTTGAATGTCGACTTAAACGTCGTGCCACAGGCGTTAACTGTTCCAACCGATAAGATTGCATCGAAGGGCATCAAGTCGGTCCGGAGTCGGGTCACGAACTTGCGGCCATACCTGGCACCAGAGTATCAAAATATCACGGTGCCAGAATTCCAAGACGCGTTATTGAAGGAATTATTTCACGTTGATTCACTCGACCAAATCGCCGATAAGGAATATCACGTGACACCTGAACAACAAAAAGCTATTGATAAAATTTACGAAGACTATTATGCTAATTGGGATTGGGTTTACGGCAAATCGCCTGAATTCTCAGTTAAACGGCGGCAACATTTTGATATGGGAACCATTGATGCCCGGATCAAAGTGGATGACGGCTTGATCAATAATATTAAATTTTACGGTGATTTCTTTGGTAGCGGTAACGTCCAAGATATCGAAGCAGCGCTGAACGGGGTGCGTTATGACCATGAAGCCATCGCGGACGCCCTAGCTGATATCGACTTAAACCAGTACTTCACTGGCATTGAACGGACTGCTATCATCGACTTAATTGCCCAGTAATAGGAGTGATTTGTTGAAACTGACTCGCTTAGTTGCATTTGCGTTTGTGTCCTTTTTTTGTTACGGTATCGTCAATTGGATGATGTCGACCAGCCATTTTCACTTGCAAGCCAAGCATATCTCGGTCGCAGAAATGTGGCAGGGCTTACTGATTGCGCTCGTGTTGTACTTTTTAGGCGTCCTGGCGGTTTATATTAACCGAATGTTGGGCTTCTACGTGCTCGGACTAGTGGTGCTGATATACAGTCTTGGACTCATCAGTGCGCTGATGTCTGGCTATCAAAGTACGGCTGGAATGGAAATCAAGCTTTTGCTAGAGATTATGGGTGTGATTGGACTCGGAATCAACTTTTACACGTTGGTGCTACTCACACGTTGGCGACGAACAAATTAACGAAATTGACAAAATAAATGAGGGATCGAGTTTTATGCAACGAAACGTACAAACTTTTATCGATGATGTCACGGCCGAAAAGGTGACCCAGGCCAGTTTAACGGGGACCTATGACCAATTAACGGCGCAAATTCAACCGTGGTTAGCAAAGTTGGTCGCAGCCGTGAAGCAAGACCAGCTGGCCCAAATCACCTTGACGACGACTCACGAGCCCGCGATTAGCTTTCGGCTTGAGACGAGTGTCATTAACCTGCCACTCGCAAACTTAACTGAAATTGGCAAGGTGACGGTCGCAGACGACACGATGCCAATCAATGTTTATATGATTGCCGAATCCGAAGCACTTCAATCTGGCTTACGGATCGATGAATTAGGCTCAGTTGATGATGTGCTGTCTGACCAGGCCAACGCCGAAAAGTTGTTAACGGACTGGTTGTCAGCGCAAGTCGACCGTTTGGATCAGATCACGGCGGTTGAAGATTAAACACAATCTTTACCTGTCAGTTACTGAATGTTTACAAACATGTGGTATTGTTAAAATTGATATTGGAGCCAAGCCAAAATCAAAATACCAATGGGAACGGTGGAGTCGATTGCTAGTCAATTGCACCACCGTTTTTTTGCGGCTACCTTGCATTTTAGAGATTAAGATGTTATGGTTGTTCTTGCGATGAGTCGATAGAGTCAGATCGTTAGTAATAACGGTTCCGCGCGAGCGGCTAGTGACTAATATTGATAGCGGGGCACGTTTCTCTGACGTATTTCAGAGTGCTTGGGTCACTGACATTGTGGAGTGTCACCCCCGCTGGCTTTGCCAGTGCCGTGAATAGACGCGTGTTGACCATTTTCGGATGGCTGATACGCGTCTTTTTTTGTATTTGTGATTCACAGTTAAATCGATGAGTAATTGCAACGAATTTGCCAGGAATGACGAGCCGTTTTTTTCATTGCCTGGTCAGTATCGGGCATTGTTTTGATACAAAAACGGGTCTATCCCACTTTGAGATAGGCCCGTCAATGATATTTATAAGAAATGAATTCCAATCACGCCTACTAACATCAGCAATAGGCCGACTAAGCGGGGAAGTTTGACCCGTTGTGCCTGGGCTTCGAACCAACCGAATTGTTCAATGATGGCACTAAACAGCAATTGGCCAAATAATGCAATCACGACCACTTGACCCGTCCCAATCTGAGGGACTAACCAGGCACTACCGAAAACATAGGCTGCACCTAAGAAGCCACCGATCCACATCCACCAGTAACTTCGACCAGCTTGAAGGGCGATTTGAAGTGGCTTAGTGGGTACCCGTAAGACGGCAATCAGTAACAGTAAGAGCACTGCGCCGACGGTAAACGAAACCATTGCAGCGTGGACGGATGACTGGAGAATCGTGCCTAGATGACCATTGATGGCTGCCTGAGTTGCAATTAGCATCCCAGCACCGATGCCAAGTAACCGCCACAGCCAGAGCCCTTTGACCGGATGTTCAGCGGTCGCATGATTAAAGCGGACGGTGGCGACCAGCATGCCCAAGGTGACCAATACTAATCCGATGACTTTAACAATCGTCAGCGGTTCACGCGGCGATGCAAACCAGCCGAATTGGTCGATGAGAATCCCCATCACAATTTGTCCAAAAATCGGTAATACCGCCGTTTGAATGCTACCAAGTCGTGGGAAGAGTAGCAAGTTGACCGTTAGACCAATGACGCCTAAAAGGCCACCAAGCCAAATCCACCACGGGTTGGTCGCAATTGTCGTCAGTGAGACGAACGGTGAGACGCCACTCAGTAACGTGAGTACGATCAAGAATAGCGCACCGACGCTAAAGGAGACCGCAGAAGCTAAGTAGGGAGACCCCACAAATTGACGTAGTTTGGCATTGACCGCGGTCTGCATGGCCAGACCACCGCCCATTAAAATTGGAATTAAAGCGAGTAAGAACATCATTCATCACACTCCTATAACAGTTGATGAATCATAGCTTACTAGCTCAAGTAAACTTGAGGTCAAGTCTAAAGCCTAAATTAATTTTTGGAACCGTTCCCAAGCTCCTGAGCGGTGTGACCTGCTTGAAGTAATTCTTGATACTCACGATAAGTTTGCGGGTCGACTTGTTTGGAACCAGGCCGTAGATGAATCTTCTCTGTACCAGCTTCTTCGGCAGTTCGATAGTACCATTTCTTAAAACGCAAGTAGGCCAGCGAACTTTCGAGTTGGCTGATCTCGTCTTCGAGCGTCTGTTCATGTTTCGCCAAGAATTGATAGCGCTCGTGCAATGAATCGTCGCCGTCTAAGCGCCAGGAGACGAAGTGGGCAATATCCTTGATGGCCACGCCGGCTCGTTTTAAGTCCAAAATCATTTGTAATAGCTGAATATTATCGTCGGTAAACCGGCGCCGGCCAGCCTGGTCGCGTTTGACGAATGGCAGTAATCCCATCTCGTCATAATATCTAATCGTCGCAACTGAAAGTCCCATGCGCTCAGCCACCGCACCAATTCCGTATGTTTTCACCCTCGTGATACCTCCTTAATCGTTATCATTACCATACCATGATGTACGGGAAATTGGGGTCGATTTAGTTTCAAATTATCCCTGAATTACATGATGACAACTTGAAACGCAAGACGCCCCAATCAGCAGGAAATTTGACTGCTGGTCGGGGCGATTTGTGGTTAATCATTAAAAATTAGTTGCGGCACTGCAGGCAACTTGCATAAGGAGTGTCGCGCTTCTGTTCACAGCGTATGGCTTAAAATCAACGCATAGTACTTGAGCCTTAGCGCACGTTGTCGTCTGTATCTGGCTGAACCGCCGTAATTTGGTGACACCGCAGTTGATGCTGGGCATCCCATTTGACCGTCCAAATTTCTTGAAAGCGTTCAATGTAAGCTGAATCCTTGGCCTGTTGGTTGAACGTGGCACTTTTATTGGCATATCGGAAGTAGTCGCGGGCCTGCGCGGTGACTAAGATGTTGATAGCGCGACCCGGACCATTGTCGAGCTGGCGGAGTGAAATCAGGTGCAGTGAGTCAAGCTCGTTGAACTTGCGCTGGATCATAAAACCGATAATGATGCAGCGTTGATATTGATAATATCCTGGTCCCATCAAGCGGTGTAGCGACGTCAAATCATTACCCGTCCAGGCGGCTTCCACCTCATAGAACAGCGTTTCAAAGGCCGCTGCTAGGGTCGGTGGTAGGTCCGTTTGATTGGCGAGTAAGTTCTGGCGTCGCCGTCGTAATAAGCGTTTAATAGCGATAACAGCGACTAGTAAGCCGAAACCGCCACCAGTTGCATTGTGCCGCCAACCAGTTATTATCCTGGGACGGTCAAATTCGCGGCGGTCATCATAATATTCGTCGCTGCTCGACCGATTCCAAGTCGACGTCGAATCACTGCCGCCACCGCCGTAATTGCCACCTGCACGTGCTTGGACATTGATTGGTGCCATTAATAAGCATAGGAATAAGCCCCCAAAGCTTAACCATTTTTTCAATATGTTTCACCCCAATTAAGTTCATTCAATTAGCATAGCATGGATTGCGGTTAAGAAAGTTAAGCTGTTGGGGGTGGACGGTGTGGTGGCTGGTATGACTGCTGAATAAATTATCGTGAAGTCATGGTATCCTGAACTTGTCAGTGGAATTGGTGGCAGGGATTGGACATTGGCAGCAGGTTGCTTCGGAAGTATTTAAAAGATGATCGTATCCAGGCATTGGCTGTGAAAGTTTATCATTGTAGCTGTGAGATGTCTAAAACACGGTCGTACCTGTGAGCCGCGTTGTTGAACCGTCATGCTGGACGGGCGAGGAAGCGACACCAGTGGACGTTCAATTCAAAAAACGCGTGCTCAACTAGGATTTACCCAGTCAGGCACGCGTTCAAGTATTAAATGTGACGATTAATCTTCTTCTTCTACCGTAGCTGTGGACTCAGTGTTCGCCGTTGCTTGTTGCATCTTTCCAAGCACAGCGCGGGCGATTGGGCCAACGATGAGCAGTTGGAGCGGAAGGGCAACAATCAAGTTAAAGATCCAAGTATGACCATAAGTTGCTAAGACGTGACCGCCAGCCAATTCACCTTCGACTGCGATGCCGAAGAAGGACATGCAAGTCACCATGCCCAGCACCATCAAGACGGAAATCGTAATTCCGATTAAGACGACCTTTTTACGCATGTAATCATTAATGATATATTTGAAAGCTAATCGTTTGGCAATTGGTCCCACGACCAATAAGTCTAACAGGATCGCAACGAATAAACCGAGTGGGTAGCCACTAAGGATTGCCATTACCAAGCCGCTACTAAAGCCTTGAGCGAGGGTAACGTTGTAGGCGGTCATGACAAAGACCATTAAGCCAGCCATGATGGCAGTGAAAACAACTTCTTCTTTTAAATTACGTGGCATTCTATTGACACACTCCTAATTTTAGTATCGGTTGATTACTATAGCATGCAAACTGGGCTTCACATAAGTAACAATTTGATGACAAATTATGAACCGGTTACATTTTGTAAGCAGAAAAACGGATTTAGTGACAGATACTTGGTTTCATTAAGTGCTAATTAGGACTGTACGGTATAATAGAACTATTAAATGAATGCATCGTGACCACGCAGCCATCAGTCAAGCCTGGTGAGTGTTAGTGATGGCGTGGACTCAGTTTTTGGAATCAGAGCAAAAGATAATGAAACGAGGGGTAACATGGCAACATTTAAATCAATTTGGGCTGGGTTTAAAGCATCCCCGGAATACCAGCAACTCAAGACACAATATGATCAGATGGATGGTGTCTCTGATATCATCGGAATGAACTGGGATAATTTAAGTGAAATGGTGGGTAACCAGCTAGATACCGAGCTTTCTGATTATATCGGCAAGTCCCATGCTGATTGGACAGCAGCATCCATTGGCGCTTATTTGACTCAAGTTAAGCATGATGACGACATCGATGGCACGCAGTTCTTGGTGGAAGGACCGGTCGTCATCGGTGAACCGTACTGTACTTACTTAGCACGAACGAAACAAATTAATGCGAAGCCCGCTGACATTTCGAAGGTGATGGCGGAAATTAAAAAAGAGAATCCTGAAGCTGGCAGTCTTCCGAAGTTTTTATTGGCATTATTTTCGACACCAGTTGAGACTGAAGGATTTATGGATGATGACGACGACTCCGATGATGATGATTTCGACGATGTTGACTTTTGGGATAACCCCGACCTTGATTCCGATGATGACTTTGTGCCGAGTGTTGATTTGGGCCAGGATGGGTCATCCATGACTGAAGATGACTTTGATGATGATCCTAGTACCCGAGTTAATCGGGATCCAAAGTTGCCAATGTGGCAACCTAGCCGATTATTGAGAGTGAATCTTCAGTATTCGAGATTAATGAAAATCTACCAAGAGCGTCCAGAATGGCAGAACCGTCCCGAGGTGGTCACAGCCGACTTTATGCAAAATGTTGTTGAAACATTATTGGTGATTGGGTATAACCGTTATCGTAAATTGCCGCGAAGTTGGACCAAGCATATGTTGGTTGAGATTCTGACGGGTGATTTTGTTGCGGATCGTCTTTATAGTCAAGAAGAATATGCGGCGATTGGTCCAATGTTAACTGATTTGATTAGTATCGTAGGTTCCGAGCAGATGATGAAACCAAATAAGGTCGCTCAACTCCAACGGTATATTCATGAGGCTGCTGCAAAAATGGTTGAAGCAGCTAAGGATCCCAACAATTATTCGGTAGACAAGAAGATGATCCTGAAAATTCAAGCGGCTGGTGTTGACTTGAATAATGACGACAGTATCAACAATTATGTGACTGACCACAAGAATGACATCAGTAGTGAATATGAGAATGGCTTTCCAATCACGGCGGCAGTATTTGATGATCCAGAGCAACTGGCCAAGTTGATTGACTTTTACAGCCCTGATCAGGAAAGGGATTACCTGAATCCGGATGCGCATGTTGAGACTTTCGAGGGTCGGTCTTGGCATCGTAAGGATGCGATTAAGGCACACCGCTTTGCAGTTGAACTCGCGTTTAGAGCCTATTTAGATCAACAGCAAAAGCATCCTGAAAATATAGGCCCTGTTTCTGATTATGCGGCGCCTTTTGAGTTTTACCTTGGCAGTGCATACGACTTCAACCTTTTACAGCCTGAGGAATTGACCACGGAAGCTCTTGAAGAGACCATGTCGCTTGAATACGGGCCTAATTCAGTTGTTGATGATCCTGAACAACAAAAGGCTGTGCAACGAATACAGCTCGATGACATCGATAAATTGATGGTCATGGTGGATATGCTAGAAATGTATACAACGCTTCCAGAGCAGCGTGCACAAGCTCTGCGACAAGTTGTCAGAGATGAGAAACTGCGCTTGCATAAGAGGCTGGGGATGGATGCGACACCGGCATTCCGAAAAAAGAAGAAGCGTAAGCGGCCCAAAAAGAATCGGCGCAATAAACGTTAGGGGATAATTAGGGTACTCATTGATACCGTGCGTTTGTGAGATCTGTTGTGGGATGCAAGTCAATTGTGCGTTTGCTGGTTTCGTTAATTGCACATTTTTGCTATAAGCGGCGGCATTTTCTAAACCTGAATTCTCAAGGTAACCCCCAATTCTTATCGAAACATTAAATTTGCATCTAAAACAGGTAAACGTTGGTAAAGTAAGTCAACATAGCGTATGCTTTAGGTAGTATCAGACAATTAATCTTTGGGGAGTTGATTATCTTGAAAAAAGTGTTAGTTAGTACCGCAGTAATCGCCGCAATTGCAGCGCTTGGGGGTGGCTATTATTTGGAGGCCGACCACCAAACTAGTCAACAACGTGTTAGTGAAACGAAGACGGTCGTGTCAAAGAAGGCTGAAAAGTCGAGCAAGTCTGCGTCCTCGTCAGATGCTAAGACCGAGAAGTCAACCGCAACAAAATCGTCTTCGACAGCTGATGACTCGTCAACAAATGCGACTTCTGATAGTTCCAGTGCATCAACGACTGGGACGGATGCACAATCATCTACGGATTCCACGACGACCAGCAGTCAAGCAGCTAGTTCTGCAACCACGGGGACTAGCAAGCAATCGTCCTCATCAGCGACTAGTAGTACCGTTGCCACGCAACATTTAACGACTAGTCAGATCAACGATTGGGCTTGGCATCAAGTGTCAGCCCAGTATCAAGGGACAACTGCTAACAAGCAGAACTTTGTCTTCAACCAGTATCAACAGGGCGGACTCGTCTACGTTGAAGTTTATGAAAATCAAAACGCCGATGTCGCGCACTTAGCAGGCCGGTTCCGGGTTAATGACAAGGGTCAACTTGAGCAGCAACAACTTGCCCAAGGGGACGTCTGGCAAGTCGTTTCGACACAACCTTAAGCCGTTCGACTAAAGTAGGCTAACAACGGTCAAGGAGATTCCTTCAGAAAATGATTCTGGAGGAGTCTTTTTGTATGGACTTTTTTCATGGCCAGATGGCAGACGCGGGTATGGCTCGACCAGCGTTCTACTCACACTATGGCTACTACCAACTCAGCACCACGTGTAACCGCCTTCTTGCCCTCACATTCAAAATACGGCATACTAGAGGGAGGTTATAAAGGTTGGTGGATAAGTTGGCAAAAGAGAAACATGAGATTTATGATGAAAAGGATAAGCGGCTTGGACGCCTGATTCTTAAAATTATGGGGATTGTTGCCGTGGTGAGTGGTCTGATTGGGCCATTTGTTTATGTGTGGAATGCTGACTGGGGCCGCGAGCTTGGAACATTAGCCGTGATTTGTGGTGGCTTAGTGCTCTGCTTGGGACAAAAGGGGCGGACAGCCGGAGGACAGTGGCTCGCGTTGTTGAAGACGTTGGGGCTAGCCGTTTTGATTTTGATTTATTTTGTGATTGTTTCAAAATTATTCGGATAAGTCGCTTTGGCGAACGTTTTTTTGCTCAGAAGTTAGTTTAGAAAATGTAAATCATGTCAGGAACTGCCGATGCTGGTGGTTCCTTTTTTGATAGCGTGGCACTCAAAGTTAACGATTTTCGGAACGATTTAGCTCGGTTGCTAACTTAATGATGATAATTCTCAGCAGCAGCTGCAGCTCGAATTGGGTTAAACCCGCTGGAAGTTACCCAAATACGATCGGTGCGCCAAAATTTTGAGCACGCCGACCAGTCGCTCCAGCCACATGACGTCAAGTTTTTGGGCGATTCCGCACGCGTTTCATAGGCCGGCTGGCGCAAAATTAGCCTTGCACTCACCTCATCATGAGAGTAAGATGAAAATATCATTAAATGACATGTTGATGAGAAGAGTAGTTAGTCTGCGCCTTTAACAGGGAGCCGTAGTGAGTGCAAAGCGGCAAGGTGGCGGCCTAATGAAGATGAACTCGGAATGCCCAGTAGCGGTCACAAGGCTGTGCTGGCGGGACTAGCCGTTATCCTAGTGAGTTGAAATCAACTTGATGAGTGTTGTGGGGCGACCCGCAATTGAACTTGGGTGGTAACACGCGACCGGCGTCCCTGATAGATGGCGTTTTTTTTGTGTTTTCATTTTTAGGATGAGATTACGATTAATGGCATAAAATTTAATAAGGTGGATTGAGAACATGACAAAGCAGACAGACGAGTTACATATTGAAACCCGGTTAGCGCAAGCGGGTAATCGGAGTGATGATGAGAAGACCGGGGCGATTTCAGCACCGATTTATTTATCAACGGCGTATCGGCATGCCGGCCTCGGCCAATCGACGGGCTTTGATTATCCGCGTGAAGCACAACCCACGCGATGTATTTTGGAACAAGTGTTAGCTGAAATGGAACACGGGGTGGCCGCTTATGCGCTCACTTCAGGTATGGCCGCGATTCAGTTGGTCTTCACGTTATTCCATAGTGGGGACAAAATTATCGTTTCAGACGATTTGTACGGTGGCTCGTATCGATTCTTCGACTTACTGCATGACCACTATCACTTGGATTTTGCGGTCTGGGACGGACAAGACCAGGCGGCACTGGCAACTTTAGCGGATGAACACACCGTTGCGTTATGGCTCGAAACGCCATCTAATCCAACGATGAAAGTCATTGATATTCAGGCAACCGCTGCGACTGCGCATGACCACGGGTTAAAATTGATTGTGGATAACACGTTCTATACGCCGCTGATTCAAAAGCCGTTAGACCTGGGTGCTGACATCGTCGTGCATTCAGCGACCAAGTATCTGGCTGGCCACAATGACGTGCTGGCTGGCGCGGTCGTGGTCAAAGACCAGGCGGATGCCAAGGCCTTAGAATTCAATCTGGTAACGACCGGTGCCGTGTTAGATCCGTTTGACGCGTGGCTACTATTGCGAAGCCTGAAGACGTTGCCGCTTCGTTTACACCAACAAGAAGCTAATGCCCAATCGCTCGTCAAAACGCTGACGGCGGATGCACACGTGTCACGGGTCTTATACCCCGGTCGCGGCGGTATGATCAGTTTTTACCTGGCTGACGGGACCGACGTTGACACCTTCCTACGCGCGTTAAACGTGATTTCCTTTGCCGAAAGCCTGGGTGGGGTCGAGAGCTTGCTGACCGTTCCCGCCGTCCAGACACACGCCGATTTGACGCCTGAACAGCGCGCTGAAAAGGGCATCACGCCGAACTTATTACGTTTGTCAGTCGGTATCGAAAACGTGGCCGATTTAGCAGCTGATTTACAACAAGCGTTGCAACGTGCGAGCGAATAGCGCAAAGTCCTTTACTTACTTTTAGTATGTGTTAAACTATAGGTATCATCAAGAATATTGGAGGCATTTTTTATGGCAACTGCAACTTTAAGCGACGAAGAAATTCGCGACCGAATCAAGACGGGTAAGCATATGTTATTCTTTACGGCGGACTGGTGCCCGGATTGCGCGTTTATTAAACCAGTAATGCCCCAAATCGAAGCCAAGTACGACCAATACGATTGGATTACGGTTGACCGTGACGCGAACATTGAAATCGCTCAAGACATGGGTGTAATGGGTATTCCTAGTTTCGTTGGTATTGAAGATGGTCAAGAAATTGGCCGCTATGTCGACAAGTTCCGTAAGACGCAAAAACAAGTTGAAGATTTCTTAGATACACTTGAAAAGTAATTTATTTATTACACTGGTCAGTAGTGGCTAGTCGACTTAATTGCCAACTCAGATGTGTCCGTGATGGTTAAGCTTTAACCACGATGGGCGCGTTTGGGTTGGTTTTCGTTTGGGCTTCTGCTACACTATTAACTATTAATTTTGGAAACGGTGATAAAAATGACAACGAATTTATTTGAAGACGTGGTAGTCCGTACGACCAAATTGGGCGATTTGCCCGTCTTACACGTGTTTGCAGCGAGTCAAGCACAGACGAAGTTACCAACGATTATCGATTATCATGGTTGGACGAACCAAACGGCAACAGAACTATCCGCGGCCTATCAACTAGTTCGCGCTGGTTTTCGGGTCATTTTACCAACTGCTTATTTGCATGGTAGCCGCAATGATGGCACTGACTTAGACCGCCATCCGGAACACTTCTGGTCGATCGTCGGCCATTCGGTGGCTGAATTTCCACAATTAGTGGATAGTTTAGTTGCGGCTGGAATCACTGATGCGGACAAGATCGGCGTGATGGGGACTTCCATGGGTGGTATTACCGCTGCAGGTGTGATGGCCACGCAGCCGCAAGTTGTTGCCGGCGTGTCACTGATTGGGTCACCTGAACCGGTCGCATTCGCCAAGGACCAAGTTGCGCAGCTACCAGCAGCCTTACAAGCCAAACTACCAGATGCATTGATTACTAAAACGTATCAGCAGTTGGCCAAGTTTGACTTATCAGAACATCCAGAAGCGCTGGCTGGACGTCCAATGTTCTTCTTTAACGGAACGGCCGACCAGATGGTGCCATATCAATATGTGCGTGATTTCAAGCACCGTTTCAAAGATACCCCAGCCCTGAGTGCAACGGTCTTCAAACGTGCTGAGGGTGGCGTTCATCACGTGCCACATAAGATTCAGGAAGCTGCGGTCGACTTTTTAGCGACTAGTATTTTGAAGTAAGGCAACGACGATTGATAGTGATTGTTGACTCACTAATGCTTTGAAACTAATCCATAAAACGAAACGAAACGTCCTAGCTGTTCAGATTTACAAACAGCTAGGGCGTTTTTCGTTTGGCATCGTGCTGAAGTCGCCGGATCCCAAAATACAAGAGTAACAGCAGTCCCACCGGTTCCGACAGCAGCATCAAGACCCCGCGCTCCAATATAAAAATGGCGAGATTCATTTCATCATCCCAACGGGCAGCCCGTTCGTTCAAATGAGAGTGATACTTTAAACTGGCCTGCACCGAGATTGACTGCATTTTGAAGGGGTTGCGACGTAGCATCGGGATGGCTGACAGGAGCAGTGGATAACTGATCAGATACGAGCTAATTAGCCAGCACACCGGTAGATTAAGGACCAATTGCCACTCACCAGTGGGCTTGGCCGTGATGGCGTAATACGCGACAATGAGTACCGGTAGCGCTGACAATTCGGCGGTCAATATATTAATTAATTGATGAGTTCTCATTATTTCGCCTCGAAACCGAACCATAATTACGCGCTGAACGAACTGGTTGAAATCAAAATAATCCGCATTATAGCACTGCTTTGACGGGGGAGCTGACGTGACGATTTGGTTAGTTAAGCCAATATTTTTAAAATAATGATTGTTTACAATTGAATTTTGAACAATTTAGATGTATGCTAATAATCGTAGATGAAAACGTATACAACAAATTTAAAAAAGAAGGCATTTACTATGGCAAAGATGATTGAAGCATCCGTCGCAATGTTGAAGGTGTTAGAAGCTTGGGATATTAAGCAGATTTACGGCTATGCCGGTGGGTCGTTTAATTCAACCATGCACGCGTTGGACGTCGAGAAAAATCGGCTCCAATACGTACAAGTGCGTCACGAACAAGTTGGTGCACTAGCTGCCGCGGCTGATGCGAAGTTAACCGGGAAGATTGGTGTCGCATTTGGTTCTGCAGGCCCTGGTGCCGTTAACTTGCTGAACGGACTGTACGATGCGAAGGAAGACCACGTTCCCGTACTTGCCTTAGTGGGTCAAGTTGCCCATACCAATATGAACTATGATTATTTCCAAGAATTTGCAGAAGAACCAATTTTCAGTGACGTCGCCGTCTTCAATCGGACTGTAATGACGCCTGAAAGTCTACCATACGTTGTCGATAAGGCAATCCGGACCGCTTACCGGGAAAATGGCGTTGCCGTCGTCACGATTCCAAATGACTTTGGGTATGTTGAAATTCCGGATGAAAACTATGATTCAGCGAGTGTTCCTGCCAAGTTACGGGGCGTTCCTGAAATCGAGGATGACCAAGTCAAGACCGTCTTAGACATGATCAAAGCTGCCAAGTACCCCGTCTTCCACGTTGGTCAAGGGACTCGTGGCGCGACCGAAGATATGATGGCTTTAGCTGAACGGTTACAAGTGCCAATCATCATCACTGGTTTAGCCAAAGGGGTCATTCCAGATAGTTTCGATGGCAACATGGGCAGTGCTTACCGGGCTGCTTCCAAGGCTGCGGATGAACTCATGGGGATTACGGACTTAGTTGTCTCAGTCGGTGCGGACTATTCATTCGCCCAAATTATGTACACGACCCATGATTTCAAGTATGTTCAAATTGAATTAGATCCTGGTAAATTTGGTCGTCATCACCATTTAGACTTCGGTGTCAATGGCGATGCCAAGGTGTTCATCAAACGGGCCTTAGCCTTGAGTGAACAGGCTGCACCATCACCATACTATCAAGCTGCCAAGGCCGACATGGCTGATTGGAAGCAGTACTTGAAGAAGTTAAGTGAACGGACGACTGATCCACTGGAATATGAACAAGTTTATCAAGAAATCAACCGGGTCGCAGAAGACGATGCCGTCTTCTCAATGGATGTCGGTGACAACACCATCAACAGTTTCCGGTTCTTAAAGATGAACCCTAAGCAAAAACTATTGACCTCCGCACTATTTGCGACGATGGGTGCCGGCGTTCCCGGGGCAATTGCTGCCAAGATGAGCTATCCTGACCGTCAAGCCTTCAATATTGCCGGTGATGGGGCCTTCTCAATGGTCATGCAAGACTTGTTGACCGAAGTAAAGTACCACTTGCCAATCTTCAATATTGTCACGTCTAACCAAACGTTGAACTTTATTAAGTCTGAACAAGAGGACGTGCCGCAACCATACTATGGGATCGATTTGCTCGATGCCGACTTTGCAAAAATCGCTGAAGGGATGGGCGTCAAAGGGATTCGTGTCGACCACTTTGCCCAATTACATGATGCCTTTGAAACGGCCATGGCCGAATTAAAAGCGGGTCGTCCAGTCTTGATTGATGCTAAGATTACTGACAAACGGGGCTTACCAGTTGAAATTCTGGATGTCGATCCAGCCAAGACATCCGATGCTTCGGTCAGCGCATTTAAAGAAAAGTACGATGCTAATGAATTGAAACCATTATCCAGTTACTTCAAAGAATTCAAGGTACAATAAACCTCACGATTAATCGTTGAGATTGGAATCACGAATTGGCAGTTCTTCCATTGTGGAAGAGCTGCCAATTTTTTTACGCGTCGTTCTAGTGGTATATACCTGTAAAAAGGTGGATAATGAGCATACGATTTAATGATAGATGTGATAGCCGGTCAAATGGGGAGACCGGTATTCGTGAATGCTGCCGCTTGAATCTTAGTAGCAGTCAACACGATGCTTGAGGACGATTGGTACCAACAAAGGGGGAGTACACGATGATTCATCGACGATTAATTGCCGGACCGACGTTTATTTTAGGCCTGGTTTGGTTGATTGGTTACGGCCTACAACGGGCCCACAGCGGAATTGGTGGTGCTTGGAGTGCCTACGCGTTTACAGGGCTGATTCTGTACACGATTCTGGCAACGTTCATCACCAGCTTGGCGGATGCGTACCAGGGAAACCACGCGCGGACGAAGGCTGAAAAACACTTTTACGGCTATATGTGTACGTTATCCGTGATTTTAACGATCACAGCGATATACTGGATGGCGCATAATTAGGGGGAGACCACCATGCAAGATGAAAGTGATTGGTTGATGCGGCAGTTGCGCGCATTTGCGACGGGGCTGGGATACACTTTGAGTCGTCGTAAGGGTGGTGAGACCCAAGTCGTCTTTCCAGAGTTACAAGATAAACCGTTACCGCACCAAGTCGAACTGACACAATTAATCGACAAGCACGCCTATGCGCAAGCCGCAGACCGGTTGCTAGCGTTACAATACGCCATGACGGCCTCAGAATTCTTGAAGTTAGGCATCTGGTTCTACGCGACACTCAACCGATTTGATGACCAGAACCTCGCCAGCGGGGGAATATCGCGGGCGTCACTGGTAGCGGGATTAGCACAGTTGAAGCAGTTAGATTTATAATCCAGAATACTGACAACTGATGGGAGCGGAAGCGACGCTGCTTTTGTCAACACACAATATGAAATAAGCTGCAAAAAACGAGCTTTCAGAAAAAATTCCGAAAGCTCGTTTTGATTAATTTAGCGCATTAGTAATGAGGGCGTTAGCGGACGACGTAGACCTGATCGTGAATCAGATCAAATGGCCGAAAATGGGCGTTTAACTTAGTCACCGCATCGTCAGTTTGATAGGTCGCTTCGTCCCAGAATTGCTTGGAACCAGTTGCACCGTACTTTTCACCAATGACAATCAGTGGAATATCGTGCTCATCTTGGCGCATTGCCTGTAAAAGGTCCCAATCGATGGTCAATTTGTCGGGTGACCAGGCCATGATAACGTACTTGATGGACCCGGCGTATTGTTTAAAGGCACTGACAGCATCCAGTGCTTCAATCGATGTGACCGGGTGGCGTCCAGTTTGATTATCAGTCTCGTGCGTCCAATCCTTAGAATCGGTCGTGTAGATTGGCTGACTGGGATGCAGCCGCTTGAGCCCCTTTGAAATGTAGCCGTTGCCGGCCATGACTTCTAACACTGGGTTATTGCCAGTGAAATCAGCTAAGTCTTTGAGAAATGGGGCGCTGATGTAGGCCCACATCCCGTATTGCGTTTCCAAATAATCCCGGAAATCGCGCAACAATTTGTCGACCTTTGGCAGGGCCGCTGACAATTGGTTCCACGCGGCATCACCAGCCGGGTCGCCCATTGGGTACTGTTGATTGATGCGTGCAAACAACTTATCCTGAAAGTCATCTGGCACTTCTAAGACCGGTAGTTGTTGCGGTGCCAATCCAGCGGCCAATAGCCGGTCTGCTTCTAGCACGTTATTGATCAGCACGAGGATTTGCGGGTCGTCTTTAAACAACGTGCGGTAACGCGTCATTTGCTGAATATAGGGGGTCACGGATTGTTGTTTCGCCCGTTTTTTGAGTTGTTTTAATTTCTTGGGATTCATAATAACTCCTAGTCATCGAAATGTAGATCTAATTCTTCCTGACCGACCACATCCGTCGTGGCCCGGTGTTGACGGCCATGTAAGTAGCCGTCCATCAGTTGAAATAGTTCATAACGGTCTTCACTGGACAGTTGTTCCTGGTTGAACGTCAGTGGTTTGCCAGATAAAAAAATCCGTCCGAGGTCGTATTCTTCTTGGTCCGATTTTCCTGATAAATAGTCAGTGGTGACGTTAAAAAACTCGGCTAATTTACGAACTTCTAGGTAGGAAGGGGTCCGTAAATTACGTTCCCAGTTGCCGATTTGAGCTGCGGTATTTTTGCGGGTCGTCTGTTCAGCGGCGGGCATCTGATTGAGCGCGGTCGCGAGTTGGGCCAGGGTCATTTTTTGCCCTCGTCGAAGGGCGCGTAAACGTTCTGGAAACATATGCTCACTTCCATTCTGTTAGATTAGCGGTGCGGATAGGGCCATAAATTCATCAATATCCCGTTTGATTAGGGCGACGCCAGCTTGCCAGAACGCGGGCTTAGTCAAGTCCACATTGAGGTGCTTGGCAGCTAAGTCCTCGGTCGACATGTTGGCCGTATCCCGTAGTAGAGCGATGTAGCGGTCTTCAAAGTCCGGTTGGGTCTTCGCCTGTGCGTAAATTCCAAGGCTGAAGAGGTAGCCAAAGGTATAAGGAAAATTATAAAACGGTACGTCGTCGATGTAGAAATGTAACTTGCTGGCCCAAAACATTGGATGATAAGTACTCAAAGCGTTGCCGTACGCTTCTTGTTGCGCGTTCAGCATCAACTGTGAGAGTTCGTCTGGCGTGACGATGCCGTGTTGCCGGGCTTCATAGAAGCGGGTCTCAAACAAGTACCGAGCGCGAATATCCAAGAACATCGCAAGCGGGTTTTGCATTTTGGCATCGAGTAAGGTCAACTTAGCTTTGGTGTCATCCGCGGCTTTAACGCTCGCGTCGGCAACGATTAGTTCTGCAAAAGTTGAGGCCGTCTCTGCGACGTTCATCGCATAATCCTGACGCCAGAGTGGTAAATCCTGAATCACGCTACCATGAAAGGCGTGTCCAAGTTCATGCGCGAGCGTTGCCGTGTCGTTGGGCGAGCCAGTGAACGTCATGAAGATGCGGGATTCGTGCGTTTCAGGCAAGTTTTCCATGTAGCCGCCGGGACGCTTGTTCGGCCGATTCTCGGCTTCGACCCACCGATTTTCTAGGGCGTGTTTAGCGAGCGCTCCCATCTTAGGGCTGAACTGCTGGAAATTCTTAATCACGAAGTCGGCAGCTTGGTCATAAGTCTGACTTGGTACTTCCCCTAAGGCGAGCGGGGCTTCGATATCTTGCCAGTCCAATTGTGACTTGCCTAAGAGTTGCGCTTTACGTTGCAAGTAGCTGAGTAACAGGTGCTTGCTGTCGGCGACGACTTGGTACATCGTATCCAGCGTCGCACGGCTCATGCGGTTTAATTCGAGTGGCTTTTTCAAAAAGTCATCGGTACCGTGTGCGCGATAATTTGCCAGACGAAAGCCTGCTAAGTGGTTCAGGGTGTCGGCAAACGGGGCCGCGTGCGCTTGCCAAGCCGCTTCCCAATTACGCATCAATTGCGCGCGCTGTTCGTTTGGCATGGCAGCGGCTAACATATTTTGGGCCTGCCCGGCTGAAAGTTGCGTCGTCTGACCAGTTTCATCCGTATAAGGTACCTTGATCGCACTGACCAGCGTGTCGTAGTGGTCGCTCCAACCTTGAAAACCATCTAGGGCCAAGCTGTTGATCAAGGCTTCTGTATCGTCATCTAAAAGTGCTAACCCTTGCTGGCGCATTTCAGTGAGATTGAAAGCCAGTGGTGCTAGGGCCGGCTGTTTGATGAGTGCTTTAAAGGTGTTGGCATCCAACTTCACGAGTTGTTTTTTGAAGCGTGTCAAGAGATTATCCAGCTGATTGTCGAGTTGGTAGAGTTGATTCAGTCGGGGCGCTGCCTTGGTATCGTCAGCGTGTGCAGACTGGTAGGCGACAACGAAGACCGTGGCTTGGTCAATGCCGGCTTGAATCGCTTGCAAGTTGTTGACGAGTTGGGTGAACCAATCCGCATCCGGCGTATCGGCTGCGGCCCGCCAATGAACGAAAACGTCGGCAGTCGTGGTTAATTGTTGTTTGATCGTGGTCATCTTTTCAGCTAATGCGGGTGAATCGATGCCACCGGCAAAAATGCTGTCTAGATCCCACGTTTCTGAATAGTGCATAGAATGTTGGCCTCCTCAATCTGGTCTAGTTATCTTTAATTATAACGGTTATTATGGAAGTAGTGGCAAAATTTTGCCGCTTTGGGCGGATTTTTGACGATGGTCAGGCATCTCGTTTTTAAAGCCTGTGTTGAATTATCGATTGTTTTGGCCGTTATTTATGGAATTTGGTGCTGTACGACGCAGATTTGGGCCGTCTTGAAGTGCCAAGATACGAGGAGTGGTTAGGTGTGAAAAAGTGGTGGATAACGTTGGCTGTGCTGGTGGTGTTAGTTGCTGGTGGCTTAATTGGTGCGGGGAGTTATTTTTATCACGTTGCGATTGCCAGGGGCGACAAATCGTTCGTGACTCAGAGTACGAAATTATCGAAGAAGAGTCAGGTTTATCATGAAAAATATTGGTATTTACATACGGCGAAACAAACGTGGACAATTGAATCGCATGATCATTTGCGATTGGTCGCGTGGTATATTCCCGCCAACAAATCGACCAAAACGGTGGTGCTGGCACATGGGTTTGCCGGCAATAAATCATTGATGGGTGCCTGGGCAGGCATGTATCATGAGCTCGGCTATAATGTCCTAGTTCCCGATTCACGTGCGAGCGGTGCCAGTCAGGGGCAAGCGGTCGGTTATGGCTGGCTCGAGCGGCGAGATGATTTGCAATGGGCCCGAACCGTCGTCAAACGGACGGCAACCAAGCAAATCGTGATGAGTGGGATTAGTATGGGTGCAGCTGGAATGACCATGGCGAGTGGTGAGCGACAGATTCCACAAATCAAAGCGTACGTGGTCGATAGTCCGTTTACCAGTGCGAATGCCATTATCAGCTATCAAGCGGGCCAGTTGTATCACTTGCCGGCATTTCCATTGGTCAACGTGACGAGCCTGATTACCAAATTACGCGCGGGGTATAGTTTCAAAGAAGCGGACGCGGTCGCACAAATTCGTAAGAACCGGTTGCCGATTATGATTATCAGTGGCACGAAGGATGATTTTGTGCCGACCCGCATGGGTAAACAACTGTATCGCAACGCGCATCAGCCCAAGCGACTCTGGCTTGTCAAAGGCGCAGGGCACACGACTGCGATTACTCAGAATTATCAACGGTATAAGCGTCACATCGCTAGTTTCTTAGCACAATATGTCGATTGAAATAAAATAACCTTTCGATTCAGTTGCATCGCAGGCCTGAATCGAAAGGTTATTATTGTCATTATGATGGATACGCAGACACGAGGATTGCACAATGAGCGCGTGACTACTAAATCACCAATCATGTTGAAGACAGTCTATCGCATGTCCTGCCAATCAGTATTGCGATAACCACTGCCAGCACTGACTTCGAGCGGCATCCGTCATGTTGGCTGAGTCACTGTGGTGGCCGATTCGTTGGTCGTTGCGGCATGTGCGGCTGTTTGAACTAGACTAATACTGACAATTGCTCTTAAACTGGATGTTAATAAAATGACTAAACTTTTTTATTTGGTCGATGGTGAATCAGGTGAGACAAGCCAACTAGGATGAGTGCCGGTAACGCAATGATAATTAGTATCCCACAATAAAAAATATCAGCAATCAAACTGATGTCAGCATCCCGCTGTTGATTAGCAGCGTCGATTGCCAGTCGGCTTTTAACTGGATTAGTCGCGTCATGGTAGGTATCGGCTAAGTTTGAGGGCTGTTGACGTTCTATTGCAGCAGACTTGGAACGAAGCGACTTGGTTTTGAAATGCGGGTGGCCGATTTGGGGTCGGATGATAATCAGTAATGGATAAGCAATCAGAAATGAAGTCGTCCAATACAGATTAAGCCATGTCCAATGGAGCTGCAGTGTGCCATCTGGGTCAGCGGTGATCAAATAGTACACGGCAATGAAAAAGAGTCCGCCACGTAAATAGGCCGCTAAGATATTTTTAACAATAACCATATTAGTCCACCTTTCAAATCAACAGTGGTGGTGTACATGTAATACCATTTCAATCCGGATTGAAGTATTAGCAAGTTATGGTTCAATTCTAAATTAAAATATGATTAAAGTCAAGCTGTGAAATTTAATTGAAATATAATAAAAAAGCAATCAGCCCGCAAAATCTTGCCGGCTGATTGCTTTTATGGATGTCATTAAAACGGACTGATTAGCCCCGCTGGTATGGCACTTGACATGGGACATCGACGCCATCTTGTAAGGTGACAAGATAGAGCTGGTCTAAGACAGCGGGTCCCCGAGAATGATTGCTGCCCCAGGTGGTTAATAAGTGGTTCAACCGGCTGGCAACTTGATGATGATCCATCACGCAATCCAAATCCTGTGCGGCTTTAGCTAAGGCTTCAGATAATTCAGGAATTGCACGTACTTCAGGATCACTGTACGCCACGTCGATTGCCCGAGTCAAAGCGATGGCATTTTCATTTTTTAACATGTTTCCCCATCCCTTTCGCGTTATGATGACCAATTGTGGTCTACTGCTAACTTAAGTATAGCGCTACTGGGGTGAGTTTCAAGTCGAAAATGTAACCGCTATCACACGTAATGGCAGTGTCGGATTGCATTTAATGAGCCAACGTGTTATATTGTAATAGATAAACAGAACACTAGGGAGGCTGATCAGTTGAAATTCGATGACAAGGTGCCGATTTACTATCAAATCAAGCAACACATGTATCATGAAATGATTGACGGGTCATTGCCACCGGGGGCTAAGTTGCCTGCGGTTCGGCAATTGGCGGTAGATTTGACCGTTAATGTCAATACGGTTCAACGGGCCCTCAGTGAGATGATTGCAGAGGGAACGCTGACGTCACAGCGTGGTAAAGGTAATTTTGTGACGGATGACCCAGAGAAGATTGCCCGATTACAATCGGAATTAGTGACCGAGCAGTTAGCACTAGCTTATCAGCAGTTGCATGCTTTGAATTTGAATGATGCCGACATCATTCAGCGCATGCAACGATATATTGAACAGCGGGAGGATGACGCAAATGGCAACATTGACGCTTAAAAATGTCGCGTACAAGCACAATCAACGGCAGATTTTACAAGATGTACAATTAGTACTTTCAGCAGGAAAAATCGTCGGCTTGTTAGGTGAAAACGGGGCTGGGAAGACGACTCTGATGCGGCTCATCATGGGAACGGCTAAGGGCCGCGGTGAGATTCGGGTCAACGGTGAAGCTGGCGTGGTTGCCCGTAAACAACACATCAGTTTTACGGACCACCTCAGCGGATTTAGTACCGGCATGAAATTAGAACAGATTGCGAAATTTTATGCCAGTGTTTATCCAGACTTCGATACAACTCGGTATCAGGAAATGGTGGCGTTCTTGGAACTCGACGCTCAACAGAAATTAGGCGAGTTGTCCAAGGGGACCCGAGAAAAGCTGATTATTGCGCTGACGCTGAGTCGTCAGGCGGCCGTTTATTTACTGGACGAGCCATTCAGTGGTATCGACAGCATGAGTCGTAAGAAAATCATCAACAGTATTATTAAGTGGACCCCTGATGAGGCCATTCTGCTTATCAGTGACCACTATGTCAGTGAAATTGCGCCGATCTTAGACGAAATCGTGGTCGTCAAAGACCAAACGATCACGTTGCATCAGGCGACTGATGAGATTCGTGATCGGTATGGTATCGAATTAGAAGACTATTATGAACAGTTATATACGGGAGGTGCGACGGATGACAAATAGTTGGTCACTTTTTAAGGCACTCAGCTGGCCACGGTTCAAACAAATGAATCTCCTGGTGGGTGTTGAAATCATTGCAGTCTTGGTCACGAGTCTCTGGACCGCAATCAAAGGAAATTTTTCGGGTGCAACGTTATTTTATAATTTAAGTGCCTGGATGATTTTGCCACTGGCCGTCGGGTTTATTTTGTTGGCAGTCGCTAATGAGAAGACGTTTCGGTCGGGGACCTTCCAGTTGTTGCCCGTCAGCGATTGGAAGATGTATACGATTAACTTGGTGGCGTCACTTGCCAATATTATTTATGTTTGGCTCTTGCAAGTGGTTCTGATGGCAATCACCATTGGTATCGGTTGGCAGGACTTGATGGGTGGGCTAACGACAACTTCAATTCTGTTCAGTCAATTTAGTGCCAGCGGTGTAACGAAGTTCGTCCTCGGCACGTTATTAGTCCTCGTGCTCGTCACCTTGTTGATTTGGAGTACGATTGCGACTTGCCACTTCATTACCAACGCGGCGAAGGGCTTCTTACCGAAATTCCGTCAGCAGTTTGTCAATGTGATTATTACGGTCGTCGTTATTTACGTGGCCTTCCGCTTAGCCAGTCTCCTCATGAATATGATTAGTTATTTATCGAGTCAATTGGTCAATCAGGGGCAGGTCGATTCCCTATGGGTTGGCAGCTTGATTATGCTGATCGTCATTCTGGTTGAAGGCGCGATTAATGTCTTTATGCAACACAAATGGGTTGAACCAACGCTGAACTAATCGCGAATTAACCACAAAAGCCACTGCGAACTGACCGCATCACGCGGTTGGATTCGCAGTGGCTTTTTGGACTGGTCGATCAGTCTGAAATTAACGTGACCGACTGACTTGCGATTAAAAGCGTCTAAACAACTTTGGCGCCCAGACTGTTTTTAAAATGACGTAAGGCCCATTCGTGTCCATCCGCATCAAAACTAGCGACAGCGTCTTGATGAATCACGAGTTGATAGCCTAAATTGTAAGCATCGACGGCAGTGTGTAGCACGCAAATGTCGGTGCAGACACCAACTAAGTGGAGCGTATCGACGTGGCGTTCCCGTAGTCGTAAGTCCAAATCGGTACCAGCAAACGAGCTGTAACGGGTCTTGTCGAATTGCCAGACTTGATCATCGGCTTGATGCTTGTCGAACCAAGTCTTCAAGGGGCCATACAGTTCACGACCCCAGGTGTTGCGAACGTTATGCGGTGGAAAGAGGCGACTTTCCGGATGGTACGGGTCGTTAGGCGTGTGGACGTCGGTTGGGAGCAACACCCAGTCGCCATTGTTAGCCATTGTTTCAGCAAGTTGAACAATGGTCGGCGCGAGCACCTGTCCCGGTTTGCCACAAGTCAAGGCCCCGTCGTCGGCCACAAAGTCGTTGGTATAATCAATAATGAGTAACGCTTGATTGGTTGCCATTGTGCGATTACCTCCCTTAAGATGGCTTTACTCTAAACAACTTCACGGGGCCTGTCAATCATTAAGGGTGGGGGAGTAAGCGCGTCATAAGTGAATTAATGTGGGCTAGGCATTTACAGTAAGCAAGGCAGCGAGTTGGTCGGTCGTCAATATAATTTTATCGATAATTATATTGTCAATGGTTGGGGGAATTCGTTGGCGTGGTCGTAAACTGCTTAGGCTAAAGGGTGAGTGATACCGGTACGGGCAACAGCTAGGTCGCGAGCAAATCAACGGATTCCCGATTGCCCGGCTGTTAGCTACCCGATATAGATACCCCCAACGCAGTGTAGATGATCGACTACCGGTGAGAAATCAGTGTCGTAAATCAAAGTCACAATGTGTGTTTATCTGACGAGTTGCGTTAAAATTAAAGAACAACTAAATCAAGGAGGATTTTTGGTGTGCAAACTGTTTTCTTAGTGCTACTCCTCGTCGCGGCTGTCGTCGTGGCAAATGCCGTCTATGCACGCTTTAATCAAGTCCCGGTCGCCTTTTTGCAAATTGGGGCCGGATTAATTTTGTCATTAATTCCGTTATATCAAGACTTCGAGCTGGAACCGGAAATATTCTTATTTGTGATTATTTCGATTCTAATGTTCAATGACGGGCAAAATACGAACGTCCGTAAGTTGAGTCACCAATTTGGGACGACCTTGTCGTTAGCGGTCGTGTTGGCAATCGTCACGATTTTCATTGTCGGGATACTGACGCACCAACTGATTCCAGAGTTTTCATTAGCACTGGCGTTAGCCTTGGGTGCAATTATTACGCCGACCGATGCCGTGGCCGTTTCATCGATTACGACTAAGGTGGCGATTCCTGATGAAGTCATGACGACGCTGGAAAATGAGTCGCTCTTTAACGATGCTTCCGGTATCGTGGCCTTTAATCTGGCGATTGCCGCCATTGTGACGGGCCAATTTTCCGTCTGGCACGGAATTACGAACTTTTTATACGTCTTTGTTGGCGGAATTATCGTTGGCTTGGTATTGGGATACGTCATCGTCGCCATCCGAATCATGTTGATCAATATGCGTGTGGACACGCCGTCGGTCATTGTGCCTTACACGTTACTGACGCCGTTTGTGGTCTACTTCTTAGCTGAATCTCTCGGCGTTTCTGGCATCTTGGCCGTGGTGGCGACTGGTTTGATTCATGGCGTGCAATCGGATCGGTTACGGCTGACGACTTCGCGCCTCCAAATCGTGATGTCGACGACCTGGTCGATTGTTGCTAGTATTTTAAACGGAATCGTGTTCGTATTGTTAGGCGTGTCGCTGCCGAGCGTTATCAAACATTTACAACAGCGTGATACCGGGTCAGTGGCCGTATTAATCGGCTTAGGAGTTCTACTATATCTAGTGATGACCCTGGTGCGGTTCTTCTGGACACGGTTTGATCTGGCCCGTATTCGTGCTTGGAATACGCACGAAAAGACCCGTAATGCGTTTGTGATGGGGCTCAGTGGGGTGCACGGGACGATTACACTGGCGATGGCCTTCTCATTGCCACTAACACTCAACGGCAGTGCGTTTCCATACCGCAATGACATTATTTTCGTTGCCGCCGTCGTTATTTTGACCAGCCTGCTGGTACCGACGATCTTGTTACCGCTGACGCTACCGAAGCAAACCGTTAAAGTGACGGAAGAAGAGTTAGCATCAGCCAAAGCGGAGATGGTCACTCATGCGATTCAACTGATGCAGGCGCGCCACGGCAATAACGTCGGTACGGGTAAGGTGATTGAAATCCTATCTGGGCAGCGGACGCTGGATGGCCGGCCAAAACGGTCAGAATTGTCGCAGCTCTTCGATGCCACGTTTGATGTTGAACAGCAGACCATCAATCAAATGGTCGACCGCGATGAAATTACGCCTCAAGCGGCAGATAAATACATGCGTTTGGCGAGCCAGACGCGACTCCAGAATCAGCAAACCTTTTTCAAGCGGTTTAAATTATTTTTCCGGTTTGCAATGGTCAAATGGTCGCTAACCAAGAAGGCCCGGGCTCGCCGTAAAGCCTTCCGTCAGTACCATGCGCGCCATGGTCAAGAACACTCAGAATTGATGTCGCGTCATCGCGAAATATGGCAACAGATGCGTGCGATTGAACAACAACCATATGATGCAGTGCTGGCCTATCTCTCAAAGACGATCACTGCCGAGAACCAGCAAGCTATCGGTATCGTCCGTCGAACTTATGATGAACGGCATCGACGCTTGTCAGGAGAACGGGACTTACAAGATGTTCAAAATGAATTATTAATTGAAGCCTTTCAGCTGGAATACAACTTTATTCAGAACCAGTTGGCCAATAAGACGTATAGCGCTGAACTGGGCAATCAGTTATATGAACAAATCTCAACTGACCAGTTAGTTTACTTACAATCGGTGAATACCGATTAGTTACACTTAGTAACGTCAACGATAGGACCAACTGTGACGAGTATCATTGCGGGCGCGGCTCAGGTACAATCAAAGTATCCCAAGAGTCGCATTGACGCATTGCTATGTCAATCCGTCCGCCCCCAAACTGTAAGTTATGCATGACGTCTGGGAATAACGATGACCGCTTTAAGCCTGATGGTTTGAAGCGGTCATTTTTATGATGCGCATAATTTGATATCTTAGTCACGCATTGTACTCATTGATGTGGCATGAATCATGGTTGAAAGGTGCTGGTTGGATTCCTGTTCGTCAGCCAAAGATGCGTCCTAATCCGACTTCCGGGGCCGGCTGACAACGCTGGAACAGGGCGGACATCGATTTGAACTCACGCAGAAACCCACTGCGCAATTTCAAATACGAGTCTTCTTCTAGCCCGGGAACCCCACCCGGACAAGAAGAATTTCGCCCTTGAGCATTGTCAGCCGGCCCCTACAGTCGGGAACCCGCTCGAATGGCAGATGAACGGCCACCTAACTTAGTGCAATTGACCACTGAATATTAGGTGGCTGGCCCTTCAAGAAATCTTTTAATCAGTATCGATGATGACTTATGGCATTTAATTGCTGAGAAGATTAGCTGAATATTATTCGCTCATCTTAAGGCCATCAATTTCAATAGCAACTGGTCTTGGATTTAGTCGATAAGATTATCTTCATTGAGAATTCAAGATTTTGCTATCTCAGATAACTAGGAAAAGTTCTGACAAGTTGTGTGGAGTCGCTGATTCGAAAAGCTAAAACCTGGTTAAGAACGTTTAGCGATTGTTAGAAACCAATCTGAAAGTTCAATATCAAAATTCCCGTGTACCAAGGAATCAAAGACTAATCCAATAAAAAGTTGGGTCCACACATGTCTGCCTTTCGAATACAACCCAGGCTGGAAGGTGTTTCTGACAATGCTCAGCGATGAAATTCCACTTAGCAAGCGTCCTTTGCTTGATTAGTGGAAGACCAGTATTTAAGACGTGGGCTTTCGGCTTAAATCTGTGTCCATCGCGTTCCAGCGTTGTCATAAATACCTGGAAGCCGGTGTAGGACGAACAACACGACAGGTTTACGCTAACTTGTTTTGTTTCCAGCGGGTCTCAGCTGGCTGCTTTTGAACTTGAGAACCAGCACCTTTCAACCATTTTTACTACCAAATCATAACTAGCGCAACGTGAGTAGTCGTACAGTATATTGTCGCTAGGTTGATGCTGGTATAATTTTAATCATAAAATTTGAACAAAATGCTTGTCTTAGAGTGGCTCTAAGGTGCTAATCTATGAACAGACTTATGAATTAGAAAGTGAGCGATAAACATGGAAACGCCTATTTTGGCAACAATTGATCAACCGGCAGACCTTAAAAAACGATCATTGCCGGAACTGACACAGCTAGCTGACGAGCTGCGACACGTGTTATTGAATAAAGTCAGTCAGACTGGAGGCCACGTGGGGCCAAACTTGGGCGTTGTTGAATTGACGATTGCCTTTCACACGATTTTTGATTCGCCCGTCGATAAAGTCGTCTGGGACGTTTCACATCAAGCCTATACGCACAAAATTTTGACTGGGCGTAAGCAAGCATGGTTAGATCCCGCCCACTATGACGATGTTAGTGGCTATACGGCACCTGAAGAAAGTCCGCACGACTATTTCAATATCGGTCACACTTCGACGTCAATCGCACTCGCGACTGGGATGGCGGTTGCACGTGATATTGAAGGTAAAACGGGTAACGTGATGGCCGTCATTGGTGATGGGTCCTTGTCCGGTGGTTTAGCACTGGAAGGCTTGAATATTGCGGCGACCTTGAAGTCGAACTTGATTATTTTAGTCAATGATAACGGGATGGCGATTGCGGAGGACCATGGCGGTATTTATCAAAATCTACGGGAACTCCGTGAATCGAACGGGACGAGCAGCCATAACTTGTTTAAAGACTTCGGCCTGGACTATCGATACGTGGAAAACGGGAATGACTTGGAAACGATGCTAACAGCCTTTAAGGCGGTTAAAGATATCGACCACCCAATTGTTTTGCACGTTCACACCGAGAAGGGTCACGGCTATCAACCCGCGATTGACAATAAAGAGGCCTTTCACTGGCATGTGCCGTTTGACCTGGCTAGTGGTGCAACCTTGCATCCAAATACCGGGGAGACTTATACGGATGTCATTCACGCAACCTTGGAGGATGAATTAGCCGCAGAGACGCCAATTACTGCGATTACGGCGGCCGTTCCAGGGACTTATGATTTGAAACGGTTTGGTCGTAAACATCCGCACCGTTACTTCGACGTTGGTATTGCCGAACAAGAATCGATTACGTTCGCTGCCGGTCAGGCGCAACAAGGATTACGGCCAATCGTCTTCCATTCTGGGACATTCCTGCAACGTGCATACGACCAGTTGTCGCACGACTTGGGCATCAACAAATTACCGGTCACGATTATGGTTGCCGGTGGGCGCATCAATGCAGGCGACCCGACCCATCAAGGTATTTTTGACGTTGCAATGTTGAGCAACATTCCGAACTTAACGTATTTAGCGCCAACGACCAAGGAAGAATTGCGTGCGATGATGCACTGGGCGTTGCACCAAAACAACGGTCCGGTCGCAATTCGGGTCCCAAGTAATGACGTTCAGTCCGCACCACTGCAAGACTTTGATGCCTTGAAGATGCACACGGTACACGAGGGACGCCAAGTGGCCTTAATAGGTGTCGGCAGCATTTTCCCATTGGCCGCGACGGTTCAACAGCAATTAGCTGCGCACGGTATTGATGCCACGTTGATTGACCCACGTGATATTTCAGACCCTGACACGGCCACTTTGGCCCAACTCAAGAATGGGCACCAACTCGTGGTGACGATTGAAGAAGCCAGTCTTAGTGGCGGTTTTGGTGAGAAAGTCAGCCGGTACTATGGTGACAGTGAGATGCGGGTCTTGAACTTCGGGGCCGCAAAACGGTTCAATGATCGGGAAACGACGACGGAATTGAAGCACGAATTTCAGTTGACGCCTGAACAAATCGTGACTGCCATCACAGCCCAATTGGCACAAAAGTAATTGAGCGGCGGTCGTCATATTTTTTAGCACCACTGCGTTAAAGCAATCGCTTAGCCGCAGCCAGACACCTCATGAAGGGCTTGGCTGCGGCTTTTTAGTTTGGCAAAGTGGTCAGATAAAATATTGGACAAAATGTCCAAAATCCTGGCGACCGCGCTTAATTATTGAACGTTTTGACCGAAAGTCAGTCTTTAGCTTGGTTCCGGCGATTAAGTCGGTATAATGAAGCTATCAACCAATTTGGAGGAAGTCAACATGCTAACGATTGCTTATATTGGAAATGGGAAGAGTGCGAATCGCTACCACCTACCGTTTGCCTTGAAACTAAAGGATAAAATTAACGTTAAGACGATTTATTCACGCTCAGGACGACAAACGTGGCAACCGATTGCGGGGGTCCATTACACGACTGACCTGGATGATATTTATCAGGACCCGGCGATTGATTTAGTGGTCGTCTCAACGCCTAGCCATACCCATTACGCTGTAGCCAAGGATGTCTTGTTGCATGGGAAGAACGTGCTAGTCGAAAAGCCGTTTACCGAAACGTCGGCGGAAGCTCAAGAATTGTTCGCATTAGCCAAAGAAAAGCAGCTATTCATTCAGTGCTATCAGAATCGCCGTTTTGACTCGGATTATCTCACGGCCCAAAAAGTAATTGAAAGTGGCGTACTCGGGGATTTACTGGAAGTCGAGATGCATTTTGACTACTTTCGACCGGAAGTTCCGACCAGTGTTAAAGAATTCTCGTTAGATACGAGTTATTTATATGGTCACGCTTGTCATACTTTGGATCAAGTCATCGCCTATTTCGGGGAACCGGACGACGTGCACTTTGATGTTCGGCAACTGTTGGGCGCAAACCGGATGAACGATTACTTTGATATCGATATGTATTATGGCGCGCTGAAAGTTTCCGTGAAGTCCAGCTATTTTCGTATCAAACCACGGCCAAGTTTCGTATTGTATGGCAAGCAGGGGATGTTCGTGAAGGCGGATAAGGATCGGCAGGAATATGATTTGAAGCACTTCTACATGCCAGACCATGCAGACTTCGGTATTGACCAACCGGAAAACTACGGGACGCTGACGTACGTTGATGACGCCGGTCGCTATCATGAGGAGAAGGTCGTCTCAGAGGTCGGTGATTACAGCCGCGTTTATGATGGTGTGTATGAGACGCTCGTTAACGGGGCACCGAAGCTCGTGAAGGATGAGGAGACCCTGTTGCAAATCAAACTATTGGAACAAGGCATTCAACAGTGCCACCGGTAATTATCATTAGACGAGTGGAACAATTTATATAATACGAGGAGGAAGACACATGCGATTAGGAATTATAGGAACTGGAAAAATTGTTCAAGAATTTTTGCCAATGGTCAAGACGATTCCATCAATTGAACTCGTGGGCTTATTGTCGACGCCGCGGAGCGTTGAACGGGCGCACGACTTGCAGCAACAGTACCAGATTGCGACTGTTTATACGGATTATGCGACGTTATTGGCGGATGCGGCGATTGACACGGTGTACGTGGCGCTGCCGAATTCGCTACATTATCAGTATGCCAAACAAGCCTTATTGGCGGGTAAAAACGTGATTTGCGAGAAGCCGTTTACCCTGGTGGCTGAGCAGTTGGCGGAGTTAAAAGACCTTGCTTTGAGCCGCGACTTAGTCCTGATTGAAGCCATCACCAACCAGTATCTGGAGAACTATCAAGCCATTCGGCGGGACCTACCGGATTTAGGAAAATTGAAGATTATTGAATGCAACTATTCGCAATATTCTTCACGCTATGACCAATTTAAGGCGGGGACCGTCTTACCAGCCTTTGATCCCAAACTGGGTGGCGGGGCGCTGATGGATTTGAACATCTACAACATTCACTTTGTCGTCGGTCTGTTAGGCGCGCCGACCCACGTGCAATATCTGGCAAACGTTGAGCGAAATATCGATACATCGGGTATCTTGGTGTTGTCCTATCCGGATATCAAAGTCGTCTGCATCGGTGCCAAGGATTGTACATCACCAGTGCGGTCAACGATTCAAGGGACTGACGGGTCCATCGTTTTGAACGGCCCAACCAATACCGTCGAAAGCTTTACAGAAATTGCTCATGATGGGACGGCGACTGATTATGCGGGCAATCAGGCCGCACACCGGATGCATGCCGAATTTGTCGCGTTTGAACGGATCGTTGCCGAGCACGATATGGCAACGGTCAAGCAGCAATTGGCTCATTCAGAAACCGTCATGGCTGTGGTCGACCAGGCGGTGGCGAGTGCGGGATTGAAACTGGGTTAAGCACAGTTATCCATAGGCAGTCAACGATTAGGTACTCACGTGCGTCAGTAATTTGGCGTGGTGGGCGCCTTTTTGTGTTGGCACTTGGCAAGTATGAAGCCCAAATTGACTGACAAATGGTAGGACGGCCAGGCCTCGCACGCTTCCAGACTAGGAGCGACTTAACTGCGGATTGCGGACCAACTAGACCCGATGGCGACCGGCAACTCGATAATCCAGCAGGGGATGTCGCATCAGTTGGCATGACCTCTGTTGCTGCGGGGTGCCGCCGTTGCGTTGGTTTTAATTATCGATACCGCCTCCCAATAGCAACCTCACCGCATTAGCGCTCCTTGGTCGTCAGCGGGCCAGCTTGCAGCAGTTGTTGCTTGGCCTGTAAGTTTTGCAAGTTGGCGTGGAAATCTTGCGCGTACATCGTGGCAAAGAGGCTATCGAGGACGTATTCGAAGGCCGCTTGTGAGGCAAAGGTGCCGATCTTAGCAAAATTATATTCGCTTTGCACGGTCAGCAATTGCGTCGTTGCTTGCGCCAACAGCGGCGATTGCGGATTGCCTGTCAGCACGAGTAATGGAATTTGATAGTCGGCGAAGTACGCGGCAAATTGCTGGTGCACACTGGTTGTGCCGGCATATGAGATGATGAAGGCACAGTCTTCTGTCGTCAAATTAGCGGCGTTCCAAGCCTCATCTGCATACTCGTCGGCAATAATCGCAAAGCGGTTGATTTTAACGAGTTTGTTTTGAAAGCTCCGTGCGCGTAATTGGGAATCACCCTGGGCGAAAATGAAAATTCGGTTCGCTTGCATCAGCAAGTTCGCGGCTTGGGCGAGCTGTGCCGCATCTAGTTGCTGCTGCGCGGTTTGGATGGCGTTGATGGTCAACGTCGCCATCTTGGCGCTGATGGTTTGTACAGAATCGTTATCCGAAAAAGGAAAGTTGGCATCCACGGTAGTCGATTGGTGTTGCTGTGTGGCAATTTCAGCTGTCAACGCCTGCTGAAAATCGCGAAAGCCATGGTAGCCCAGCTTCTGGGTCAGACGGACGATCGTTGAATGCGAGGTGTACGTTTTGGCGGCCAGGTCTTTGATTCGCAACGTGGGCATCTGATTCAAATGAGCTAAGATGTAGGCGCTGATGCGTTTTTCAGTACTTGTGAAGTCGGTCGGGTGTTGTAAGCTGATTAAAATTGACATGTCATGATTTCCTCCAATCATTAATATCATACGAGTAATTCCCCAAAATTGCGATTATTATCAGAAAATTGAAAATAAACGGCTTGACCTGGTACCGGTTTCATAAATTATGGTAATTATATGAAACATCGTGGTATCATCAAGTTAGAGAGGAAGTTCTGTGATGACGAATATTCATGATATTGCCCGATTGTCAGGCTATTCCGTTTCAACTGTCTCACGGGTGATCAACCACCAAAAGTACGTGGCAGACGATAAGCGGGCGAAAGTCGAAGCGATTATGCAGGAACTCGATTACGTGCCCAACCGGGTCGCACGGGATTTGAGCCGGGGCCAGACCAAAACCATTGGCGTGGTCCTACCGTACGCCAATCATCCGTACTTTGCCCGGATCGTGGACGGCATCGTGGGGGCGGGGTTTGCTGCCGGTTACAAGATTACGCTACTGCCCACTAACTATGACCGGACGATTGAACGACACTACTTGGAAGAACTTCGAAGCAAAGCCTATGATGCGTTAATTTTTACCTCACGTAGTAGTTCGTTAGAAACGCTCGAAAATTATCGCAAATACGGTCAAATCGTGTGTTGTGAAGATCCTGGCGACGACCGTGAACTGGCGGCGGCGTATACTGACCGGATGGCGTCGTACGTGACGGCCTTAAAGTGGGCCAAACAGCGCGGTTATGAGACGATGGGCGTCATTTTGAGTCGCAACAACGTCATCAGTGCTAGCACGCGGGTGACCAAACGGGCGTATCAGCAGGTCTATGGGCCGTTGGATGACGCTCACCTGTTTATCGGTGCGGCAACTTACGAAGATGGTTACCGGGCTGGCGAGTATTTTGCGGCGCAGTCACCACAAGTGGCGGCGGTCTTTGCGAATGGCGACGACATTGGAGCGGGCGTTTATCAATACTTTATTGATCACCAGTTGCCCCCAATGCCGATCATTGGTCAGGAGAACCTATTGACGAGTCGATTGCTGAAGTTTTCGACGATCGATCACCATTTGGAATCGTTAGGCCAGTCTGCATTTCGATTAGCGATGGGCAAGACCCGGACGCATGAATTAATAAAATCAGAGTTTATTGAGCGATAATTTGGAGGCACTTAATATGGTAGCGAGATTAGCCGTTTTTGATATCGATGATACACTTTTAGCAAGTAATAAGACCCTTTTGCCGAGTACCGTGGCCAGTATTCAGGCACTCAAGGACCAACAGATCCATGTCGCGATTGCGACTGGTCGTAATTTGGCGATGGCTCGTCCCGTGATTGAAGCGTTGGCGTTACGAGACTATGTGCTCTGTAACGGGTCGGCCGCCTTCGCGGATGGTAAACAAGTTCATCAGCACACCTTGTCCAAAGCTAACTTGGGCAAGCTAATTACGGCCGCCGACCAACAACAAATCGATATTGTGGTCGAGTCATTGGATGGGTTGCATATTCATACCCATCCGTCACAACAAACACGGGATGTCTTGGAGACATTTCGGGCACCGCAACTCGACTATGCCCCGGATTACTATCAAGCGCATGACGTGTATCAGGCGATGATGTTTTATCCGGATGCCCAGAACCGGTTGTTACCACATCCAGATGAATTTTCGTTTGTCCGCTTCCATGAACGGGGCGTCGATATTATCCCTAAAGCCGGTTCGAAGGCCCAGGGGATTGCCAAACTGGCAGCGGCGTTGAATGTTGACAATGCCAACGTGGCGGCGTTTGGCGATAATGAAAATGACCGTGAAATGCTTCAAAGCGTGGGCATCGGTGTCGCGATGGGCAATGCTAAACCTGAAATCAAGGCCTTAGCGGACATCACGACCACGGATTGTGACCATGACGGCATCGCCAATGGTTTGAAAAAAATCGGTTGGATTGCCTGAACGTCGCAAGCAATAACGGATTGCCTTGAAGCATGCATGGCGTTGTATTCGTCATGTTTGATGAGCACAACGCTCAGGTACATCTCACCAAAATAATGACAAAACCGGCGACCTAATTCAGGTCGCCGGTTTTTAGACTGCAATGGAAAGTAGAGGTTTGCCGTACAGTCAAACTAGAATTGTTGCGCCCAAGATTACCGGTCCTGCAGCATTTTTTTGATTGCTGCTACGGAGCGGGCGACTTGTTCCGGGTCTGCGGGGCGCTCGTCAGAATTGAATGGCCCAGTCGAGTCAGTCCGAGTCGAAGGTGCTGAAACGGACTTGGCAGTTGCACTCGGCTTAGTTTGAGTGTTTGTTGTTGCCGACTTGGCTTGATGGGCACTCGTTTTCGCGCCAGTCGAAGCTTGTGCGGGTTGACCGGCGTGCATCTGGTCCATCGTTTGGTTTAATAAATGGTCGACGAAGACGTTGCCTTGGTTGGTCGCATGGCCCTTGGTCCACCGGTAGTGCAGATCAGTGAACTTGGGGAGTAGGCGGTCAACGGCTTGCCATAATTCGGCGTTGACTAGCGGGCCATTACTTCGTTTCCAGCCACGGCGTTTCCAACCAGATAGCCAACCCTTAGTGACCGCATTTAAGACGTACTGTGAATCGAGCACGAATAAAATCGTCGTGTTGGTTTGTTCTAATTTTTCGAGCTGTTCGAGTGCCCGCAAAAAGGCCATGATTTCCATACGATTATTGGTCGCGCCCCATTCACCGGCTGAATCGGTGACGAGTTGATCCGGCAATTCGATCCGATACGCCCACGCGGCCTTGTCATCATGATGCACGTGTTGACCGGCGACGTTACCAGTGTTCCGAGAGCCACCATCGGTATAAACGGTGATGGCGGCGTCCACGGGTGCGGATGCTGGATGTGCTGATGATTTAGAACGGCTAGGTTGACGCGTTGATTTGGCGCTAGTTTGACCACTCATAAACGCTTCCGCTTCGGCGGCCGTTGGAAAACTCTTGAACTGTGCTTGTGAGTAACCGTTGACTTGTGCTTGCGTTTCAGCCCAGGTCCGGTAAATGCCAGGCTGACGGCCTTTGCGAACGGCATAATATTTTTGTGCCACGAGGATTCCTACTTTCTGAAAGGTGGCTGCGATTGCGAACGATGCAATCAAGCATTGACACCCAGGATAATGCCCTAAATTATACCATATTTGGCTGGTGAAATTGATGAGTAGACTGCCATGGTAGCGATTCTGATGGAATATGAAGCACAGTGGGTGGCAGGTCAAAACAGCTGTCCCGTGGATGATGGTTGGATAACGAACTATCTCGCATTTCCTCTGGACATTGGTTTAGGGAGTGCTCAAACTGATGCTGTGCAATTTTGCAGCATCATCCCGTTGCTGGTGATTCGCTAGTTTGACTATCTTCAAGACGCTAACGCGCAAGGTCAATTCTGATGCGTATTGACATGTTATCAAGACGCTGTCAAAATATGGCATGCAAGTGAATCATTTACTTGACTGTCATTGCCAACAATGTTGGTGCGGGGGACAGACTTAAAAAGGAAGTTAGGTGAAGCACAATGTTTGGACGACATCATGTGACTTTGGATGAGGAAGAACTGTTAAGTAATATATACGATTTTGTACTGGACGAATCGATTACTGAACGTGAGCGTAGAATTGGATTGCTGGCTAAGGCTGATTTGGAGGCCAAGCGTTATCCAGTCGCCGTTTTGAATAAAATAGTCGTCAGTTTTCAGATGGAAGCGTTGAACAAGAAGGGGTTGTCACCAGTGGCGTCTAAGTTCTATGATCAGATCGAGCCGCTATTAGTGGCGGTGAAACCCTTTGGTACCAATATCGGATTTGTCGGGATGCACTGTAGTTATTTAGACGACTAACAATTGAATAATGGCTAGGAAAACTAACTGGTGAAAGCTGTGACGGCTTAGTGGGTATATTCGGACTGAATCGTCGCAGCTTTTTTGTGCCTTTGATGGCATGATGATGCAATATCATGACATGGGAATGCAGTGGTTGATTGGGTGGTGCCCGCCGTATGTAAAGCTTTCGGACGTGTGAACATATGAAATATTAATTCCCCGGCGTAAAATAAGTGCAATAAATATTGAATCTTTTCTGATCATTTGTTTGTAAAAATAGTTATGTAACTATATAATTAAGTGAATAAAAACATTGGATTTATGATAAGTGTGACAAATGTAGGCTTGATACAGAAAGGACGACACTAATGCGATTTTATCTGTTTACTCAAGATGAGCAACAAGCCCTGATTGCGGCTAACAATGAATGGCTGGCACGCAAGCGGGCGGTACAAGAATGCGGCCTGAACGCCACAACACCAGCCGTTGAAGTTGAAGAGGCGGAAGTGTTTGATCGCTTCCAACCCATCTTTTTTGATGTGCTGAGTGATAAGAGTGCTTCTGCCGCCCAGATGGCTCGGGCAGTCTTTTCAACGCCGGGTGTGATTTTGACCAATATTCCAAACGTGTGAACGAATGAAAAACGGTGTCAGCTGATGCCGTTTTTATTTCAAAAGGTGAGTGACACGCACAACGCGACCAACCCAGTCGAATCCTGACGACTAACGATCACGACGATTACTGAAAGCCTTTATTTTTAAGCAAAAATCATGACGAACGATGGCTTATTTTTCAAAATTACGACATAATTATCTTGTAGGTGAATTAGTGCTTAGAAAAATAATTATCATTGGACGGTTGAGTATTCTCAGCCGCCAATAAAATCGTAAACGAGGGAGTCAAAGCATGGCAGATCGTCACGAAATCAAAACTGCAGATGTGGATGGGCAGTTGCGAAGCCTATCCTATCTGGCGGATAAATACGAAATCGATCAAATCAGACTAACGACACGTTACAAAAATGGCGAGCGTGGGAAACGACTGGTGCGGCCGGTGCATTATACGAAAGGCCTGCAAATGATTGATATTGATGGGCAAAAGATGAATTTTATCCAAGTTGCTAAGAAGTTCGGTTTAAACCAGCAGACGGTCCTCAGTCGCTATAAGCGGGGCGTTCGCTATCCAGACATTGTGCTACCAGTCGATGAATTTAAACGTAAGATGAAACGTGATGGTCCTCAAGATATTCAAACCGCGATTGATGGCCACGAGATGACGTTAGCCGAGGCTTCCGCTGAATACCAGGTCAAGCCAAGTACGGTGATCAACCGCTATAAACGGGGGATTCGTGGTCCTGAATTGGTGCAAACGGTCAAGCGAGTCACTTCCGGGCCAATCGTTTTGGAAGACGGTCAGACCCTGTCAGAACTGGCCGCAAAGACGGGAATTGATTATATGACGCTCTGGCAACGTTACCAGGCCGGCAAACGGGGCGCTGAATTAAGCGTGCAGCCGAAGCGTAAGCGATTCATGGTTGATTATCAGGGGCAAACCTGGACGCTGTTAGAATTATCGCGCGCGTTTCACGTGCCGGTGGGGACGTTACGAAATCGCGTCAAACAAGGCGAGTCCGGTGATAACTTAGTTCGGCCACCCTATGCACCGAAGAAATAGACGAACGACTCAAAAGTGCCACAGATTTTATGGTCTTGAAGGCTGTTTCCAGAGTGAGTTAATCATTTGGCGTTTTTTCGCAGCCGCTGATTTTAAACCGTTGGTGATTATTAAGACGTCAATATCCAGATAAGAACAGTGCCGGCAAACTGAATTTCAGTCTGCCGACACTGTTTGTGTTTATTAATAAATTTGTATTGAATTATTCCAGTTTTACAGCAAGCCTAGTGTTGTTTGAACAGCGTCGTTAAGTAGTCCATGAAGGTCTTCAAATAACGATCTTTATCGACAGTTAAGGCGACGGTCACATTCGTTGGGTCGTTCAAACGGGCAGGGTCGCCAATCGTCCGACCGTAGTCTTCACCGCTGGCTTGGACGTACATATTCAAGTCAAGTGTCGTGACGAAACTTGGGTCGAGTGAAACGCCGACTGCTAGTGGGTCGTGCAATGCGCAACCGTGCAAATCTGGACTGGTGATGTCGTAGGCGGCGATGTAGTAGTCAACGATGTCCGCGAATTTTTCGCCGGCCGTCGTCTTCAAGTCGCGCCATTGTTGGGTTTCAGTCTTGGTCAATAACGTCCGTAACGTGACGTCTAGGCCGACCATCGTTAACGGCATGTTGCTAGTGAAGACGGCATTAGCGGCTTCGGCATCTTGGTTGATGTTGGCTTCAGCGTAGTGGCTGACGTTACCAGGAACCGTGAGTGCGCCACCCATCAAGGTCACGTTGCCAATTGTGCTGGCGATGTCTGGGGCTTTTTCGAGTGCTTCGGCCAGGTTGGTCAGTGGACCAGTTGGCACAAGGGTCAAATCAGCGCCATATTGGTGAACGGCGTCAATCAAGAAATCAACGCCAGATTGTTTTTCAACGGCACGTTTTGGTGCGGGTAGTTCGACGTCACCGATCCCGTTCATCCCGTGGATTTGTTGTGAAATCGGCATGACATCAAAGTGCTCGGTCGTACTGGAGTGGGGTTCGCCTAAGAAGACGGGCACATCGGTTGCACCTAGTAATTCCAAGATTTGTAAACTATTAATGGCGGCTTGGTCGACCAGGCAGTTCCCGTAAGAACTAATAATCCCAATCAAATCAACGTCGGGCGCATCGACCGCATAAGCAATTGCCATTGCGTCGTCGATCCCAGTGTCCAAGTCTAAAATCATTTTGCGTTTTGCCATGAAAAACATCCTCCCTAGTTAGGTCTGAAGCGCTGTAATGCTATGGTTTAATTGTAAACGTTTCAGTGGACGCTGACAACGGCTAGCGGCGAATTAAATGTGGATTAGGTCATAAAATGTTCGGGATTCGTTTGGTGAAACGCTTACTGGCACAAATTCCCTGACTGACTTATACTGAAAGTCAAGGAAGGTGAAGCTAATGACCACTCAAAGTCCATTAGAAACAGTAATTAACGCCCGTCATTCTGTTCGTAAATATGACGGCCAAACTAAAATTGAATCCGAAGAAATGAATCAGATGTTACAGACTGCTTTTCTGGCACCGACGGCCTTGAATCAACAGCCGATTCGCGCACTGGTCATCACGGATGCGCAACTCCGCGAACAGTTATGTGCAGCCACTGGGAATACCAGTCAATTGACCACATCTAGTGCGGTCGTGTTATTCGTCTTGGATCGCGAAAATCAACATCAAACGCCCGCATTTCAACCGGGACAAGGGGACGCACCAGCTCAACATTCAGATACGATTGGGGCCTTAGATACCGGGTTGATTGCGATGCAATTCATGCTGGTCGCCAAGGACCATGGCTACGATACCAATCCGATGACTGGTTTTGATGCCGCCGGGTTCACTAAGATTTTAAACTTAGATGCCCAGCGCTATCAGCCGCTATTGCTGGTGTCAATTGGCAAGGCGGCCGTTGCGGGTAAAATGGCAGACCATCAACCATTGTCGACATTAGTAGATTACCGCTAAACGGGGAGGCGGATGCGACGTGAATTTTGAAAAGCATTATCGCTATACCGGTAAGCAGAAGCTCGGATTGACCAAATTAGCGACGACGGTCGACCCGGAGTTTGAAGACGAAAAGGTGATTAAGAATCAGATTGCCAAAAATATCAAGCAACTGACCGAGCTGCAGGGTAAATTGTATGCGCAAGACCGGTTCGGTGTCCTGATTATTTTTCAAGCGATGGATGCTGCGGGCAAGGATAGTATGATTCGCCACATCATGAGCGGGGTTAATCCGCAGGGCTGTGAAGTCACGTCATTCAAGCAGCCAACGAGTAAAGAAATCGCGCATGACTACTTGTGGCGGATTCACGAGCGGGTTCCCAAGCGCGGGATGATTGGAATCTTTAACCGGTCGTATTATGAAGACGTGTTGGTGAGTCGCGTCCATCCTGAGATTATCGTCAACGAACATATCGGCGAAATCGCCCATAAAAAGCAAGTCGACGACGCGTTTTTTGAACGGCGTTTCGGCGATTTACGGTATTTTGAAGATTATCTCCAACATAACGGTTACTTAGTTTTGAAGTTCTTCTTACACATGTCGAAAGCGGAACAAAAGCAGCGGTTTATTCGCCGCATCGAGATTCCAAGTCATAATTGGAAGTTCTCCGCCGCCGATATTCAAGAACGGCAGTATTGGGATGACTATCAGCAAGCTTATGATGACGCGATTACGCAGACGGCGACCAAGGAGACCCCGTGGTACGTCATTCCGTCAGACAGCAAGTGGTATTCACGGCTATGCGTCTCCGAAATCATTAATCAGCGACTGGCTGAATTACCATTAGCCTATCCGTCATTGGATAAGTCCGCTCAGGCGCAGTTAAAGACTGCCTTGGAGCAACTAGACCGCGAAACGGATTAATGCTTGCCATCAACGCCGTACTGAGTTGTACCTTGCCGCTCACGTTAAATCGACTGAGCGCCTATCGCGATGAATAAACAACACAAAAACGGGCCGTTCAAGCCATCTCAGCATTAACTGAGATTGGGCTTGGACGGCTCGTTTTAGAACTCAAACAAATGAGTTAGGAGCGATGATGTGGTTGACGACGAAGCAAAACGTAACTAAGAACGACTAACAGGATGACCATCCCAAGTAAGATCAACCACGAGCTGGAACGTTCATTAGTCTGTGGCAAGTGCCGCGCCGTGGTGGAACCAGCGAATGCCGCTGCGGCAGTGGCTGGTAAAGCGCCAGCCGATTGTGTCGTTGTCAGTGGCACGTTCGTGGACGATGCTAGTGGTGAACGGTAAAACGGTGCGCTAGCAAGGGCACTTGGTCCAGCAGCTGAATTACTCCCAGCGCCGCCATTATTGACGGTTGGCTGACCAGAGACGGATGGTGTATTGGCTGCACCAGCGCCTGGCTGACTTGGCCTAGAAGTATTTGGTGCCGTCACACTCGGCTTCGACGGGGTTTCCCCGTTAGGCCGTTCTGGCGTGGTGACGCTAGGCTTTTCGGGCTGAGTGACACCTGGCTTTTCCGGTTCAGTCACGCCAGGTTTTTCCGGCGTAGAAGTGCCAGGCTTTTCAGGTTCCGTGACACCAGGTTCTTCTGGAGTTGAAGTGCCCGGTTTCTCAGGTTCCGTGACACCAGGTTCTTCCGGCGTAGAAGTGCCAGGCTTTTCAGGTTCCGTGACACCAGGTTCTTC
>ERZ507185.37-NODE-37-length-60798-cov-10.0508_pt1 | contig 60798 bp, 49 predicted proteins | sample MGYA00513763_ERZ507185 | MGnify/ENA metagenome assembly ERZ507185
ACCAAGCACAAAACGCTTGCTAAGTGAAATTTCACCACTTAGCATTGTCAGAAACGCCTTCCAGCCGGGATGGTATTCGAAAGGCAGACATGTGTGGACCCAACTTTTGATGACATGGTCGTTGGTTCTCAATAGACAGTCATTTTGACATTCAACAATCAGAATGTTTTCTACCGATTGCTCAGCTTCCTAAACCATGATTTAATACTTCGGACACGCAGTTTCACTGGAATTATCAGAATTTTCTCTAGTCGCCTGAGGTAGCAAAGTCTCAAATTCTAAACGAAGATAATTTTACCTACAAATTTCAACACTAGTTAGCATTGAAATTTGCAGTCTTGCGATGGGCGAATAATATTCAGGTAATCTTCTCAGTAATTAATTGCCATCAATCACTATCCCTACCGAATAAGCCTCAGCCTGAAGGACTAGTCGCTTAATATTCAGTAGTCAATTGCGCCAAATTAAGTGGCCGTTTATCCGCCATTCGAGCGGCTTCCCGACTGTAGGGCCGGCTGACAATGCTCAGTAGCCAAATTATTCTTAGCTGGAAGTGGTCTTCTTCCGGCTTAGAATAAGACTCGTATTTGAAATTGCGCAGTGGTTTTCTGCGTGAGTTCAAATCGACGTCGGCTTACGTTCCAGCAATTGTCAGCCGGCCCCGGAAGTCGGAATAAGGCGCGCATCGGCTGACGAACAGGACGCCAACCAACTGTCATGTTTTAATCATAATTCATGACAGCTCAACTCACACAATCTATTTTCGCACCCCTACACCATGCATAAATGCTTGCCGGTATTCGGCCATCGTGCTATGCTCAGAACCTTAGGAGGAATTATCGATATGCAAATCAAGCCATTTACGGCGCTATTGCCGACCGCATCCGGTCTAACTAAAATTCAAACCGCTACCACTGATTGGAACGCTGATGATCAGCACGTTCAACCTGGTGAAAGCTATTACTGGTATGAATTGACGCACAATGGTATTCACCAGTGGCGGTTAATCGCAAGCTGGCCAGTTGACCAAACGGTGACAACAATGGTGCCCGGTACCATCAATACCGTGCTGTACCAGCAACAACCAGTTATCGAGATGCTCATTGATGACTGGGTCGGTCATTTCGCACCAGTTGCTGAAGTCACCGACCCCAAAAACGTGACCCACCGGTTGTGGCAGATTACCGAGTCCGAAGTGAACGCTGACATTACCGCTACAATGGCCCCGGTCACACCACAAAAGACCTGGTTGACCACAGTGAGCACGCCACTCGTCATGTTGGTGGCGACCACGGAATGGCAGAAATTCCCAGAAGCACCCACAATCCCTGAGCAGCTAATTGCGATGGCAACCGTATAAGTTATCTTAGCTTCGATGAGCTTCATTTATTCAAATACAACTGGCCTAAGTATCTTTGACTGGGCCACCTGAACGGCCTGCGCTGGAATCTTGCTGGATTCCAGCGCAGGCCGTTTTTATGAATTCTCGTCGCAATCCATCATTCAATCAATAAATCCCCCAAAAATAAAAAAGTGGGTGCCTACCCAACACACTGTTCAAAACATGTGTCAGTCATGCCACCCACTTGCTTAAATTACAAAATTAATTATTCACGCATTCGTGGTCGTCGCCGTACCCACAGCCAGCCGCTGCCAATCAGCCACAACAGGCCTGCAACTAGACTTAACCCGGCTCCTAGCTTCAGCCCGGGTGTGCGATAAGTGAGTTCGATGCGATGACTGCCAGCCGACAACCGCGCGCCGACAAACCCTTCATTGACAACTTGGGTCTGCGCTAAGCGACCGTCAACACGTAACTGCCAACCAGTCGAATATGGAATGGACGTGGTCAATACGGTCGCGTGCTTAGTCGTTGTCGTCCCCGTGATGCGATTGTTCGTCACATGCTGATGCTTCAACCCACTTTTCTGTAAGCGGCGCGTCTCTCGTTGCGTCGTCTTGCCAAGTGGTACCGCCACTAATTTGGCAGATTTAAAACGCAAACTCCGAATGCTCGTAAAGTTTAACGTGATCAGTTGACGGGCATGCTTGCTGTAGCCCAGGTTGATGACTGCCGAAGTCCGTGGTTCATAATCAGACATATTGGTCGTTCCCAGCTGACTAAAAGTCGTTTGGTTGTCGGTCGTTTGGGCGGTCAGGGAATAGCCACTGGCACTTAAATTCCCCTTGAGGCCATCACGCAAATCGTTGAGTCGATCCACTTTGGTATAGGGCCGCGACGTAAAGACGGTCGTATTTTGACTCGTCTTCAACGCGTGTTTGATTGATGAACGCCGGTAGCTAATCCCATCGAGGACCAAATACAATTCCATCTTGCGATAACGCTTGGGATGTTTGATCGTCAATTGGTACGGGAGCTGATGGCCCTGAACGTCACTAACCATGTGCGTCAGACCCTTGGCGTTATCTTCTTGATTTTTCTGAACCAGCTTTTGATTGGCCGCAATCAGATTCAGTAACCGATTAGATGGCTTCGTTAACCCAGTCGCAGGTGTCAAACTTTCCCGCTGTTCCGGTGTCAGCGTAATCGTATCAGCGGGCAACTTGGTCAACGCGTTATTGGAAGACCCCGTTGCATGCTGATTCCGATAAATGACGACTTTATCCAACGTATCCAAGACATTGGTCGTATCCGCCTGAACGGTGTAATCGACCGTTTTGCCGCTCACAGTTGGGTTGACCGATTTCACGCCGGTTGCATGGGTCGTCGTAACGGCACCCTGAAGCATCGCCTGTTCACGGTCAACAGCACTGAGCTGGTCAAAGGCGTGCTGACTGATTTGACGCCGTTGCGTATAAACTAATGGCAAGGCATTCTTGGACTTCAATAAAATCGTCCCTGTATGATTACTCATGCCATAAATAAATTTATCTGCAAAAATCTTCGGCTCACCAGTCTTCATTTTAACGACTTCGTAACCAGCTGGTAGCGCCTGCTTCTTCAGCTGATCTTCACGGGCAAACAGATATTTGACGCCCAACAAATTGTACATCGTCGTGCGGCCATCCAGTGACCCTAATGGTGAATTCATGGCATATTCCGAATTGCCTAGCGCTTGGCTGAAGGCACCAACGTAGCCATTCTGTACTGAAAAATAGGAGCCAACCGTGTGCGTGTCCAAGACCATCGGCACGTCACTTTCAGCCGAACGCATCGTGTAATAATTAGGCGCAAGTGCCGTGCGATAAAACTGACCACTCGTTGACAGTCCCTTTTGTGCACCATCGAAGTAATTTTTGACCCACTTCATCGCGGCTCCCTGCCGCAATTGCTCGGTACTGTTAGAATTCGTGTTGATACTCAACCATCCGAGCCCATTGTTCGCGAGGTTTAACGTCACGACGCCGAGCAAGAGCACGTAAAATTGCCGTTTGGACAAATTCAACGCGCGATACGCCAGCAGCACCCCGATTAGCGCCAGTAGAATCAAGTAGGTCGCAATGTCATGTTTACGAATATTGAGATAAAAGCCATTGATCAGCCAGATCAGAATCAGTAAACCACCACTGACACCCGCCAACCATTTTAAATCCGTCGCAGTTAGGTTAGTCACCTGATCCATAAAGGCCATCGTCGCGTATGCAAACACCAGCGTCGCCATTAACAACCAGCGATTCGATGGCGTGGAAAAGACGTTGAAGACCGCGGCAAACTGTGGCAACAGAATGCCGACCATCATTGCCAAAATAACCCAGTTCAGTACCCAATAACGTTTGAAATGCCGCAATGTATAAATGACCGCAATAAAGCTGATGCTGCTCAGCCCTAATGTGACCCAGTACTGCACGCTACCACCGTTGGTCAGGAGCCGATTAGGCAAATTAACATAATAATTAATCGGATAACTCGTGAGGCCGTTGGCAAAGTTAAAACTGGCGCGAGTCGCATTCAGCATCGCTAATAAGGTCGGCACCAGTAGCACCCCGGCCATCGCAACGCCGAGCGTCACTGCGACCAGCAATCGCCAAAATAATTGCCAAAACGAGCGCATCACTAATTTAGCCCGTCGCCGTGACCAAAAACGAACTAACGCGTAAATCATACCGCCGAGTGCTAGTAAGTATGCAAAATAAAAATTGCTCAAAATGACCACGGCGGTAATCAAACTGAGTGGCAACCAGTGTCGTCCCCGCAGGACGCGTTCAATGGCCCAGCAGAGCAACGGAAACCAAATCATTGGTAATAAAAAGAACGGATGGTGCATGCCCACGTAGAACGTATACGCCGTAAACGTATACGTCAGTGCGCCGACAAGTTGGCTGACTTTTTTGAAATTAAACTGGCGACTAAAACCTAGAAAAGCCAGACCAACAAAATACAGTCGCAATAAAATCAAGGCTTGGTATGCCCATTCTAGGTGGGACGGCGATACCAAAGCCACTAAATAATTGAACGGATCACCGACGACATAGTAAGCAAATGTCGTTAATTGGTCGGCCCCCAAGCCGAGATTCCACGACCAGCTAAATAATTGCTGGGGGTGGTGTTGTAAGATCCGTTGAAATTCCAACAAAATTGGGAAGTGTTGGGCAATCCCATCTACTTCCCAAATCAGCGTTCGGCCTGCTAAAAAAAGCCCGCTGTAGGTTATCGTGGCAATCACCACAAACATCGCAGTATACCAGACGGCTAGTGGTATTTTTCGTGCTATCTTCAAATCAGGTTCCCCTATCTTGTCATTACGTTATAATCGTAATCCCCATATTTTGCCGTTAAAAACAATGCTCTTATTTTACCATGAACCCATCTTGACTGTGGCAATGCCTTAAAATCTTAATAAAATTCATGGCTAGTTGACGCCTGCGACACGCAATCATTGAATCGCTCAATTAAAGTATTCAAGTGAAGGTTTCAAGCGAAGCGCCCGCTCACAATCACGCCCGGGCATCCGTTTTACCGCCAGTCCCAGTTGTCCAGCGTTTCAATCGTGGTGGTCGGTGGATAGCTTTCAAATAGGCGGACCAACAGCTGTAGCGCTTCAGTTGCATTATCAATCTGGTGACTGATAACGGCGATTTCGGTCGCATCATGCTGTTCCGTCGCCATTTCAAAGGCAGCGACTTGTTCATATAAATCTAAAACGATGCCTTTGGCTTTTGCGGCACTTGGATGCGAGTTTAATTGCCAAAGTGTCGGCCGCGCCGCGATAAAAGGCGCCGATGCTTCTGGCAAATCCGCTAAAAAACAATAGGCAGAATAGGTCTGCCGATAATATAATTTCGTCATATCCATCATATCAACTCCCATTTCATCATCGTTGCTCACTGACGGGTGGCTGAGCCAACGACTTTTTTACCATCATAGCGAATCATTTAGGCCCTTTCAACGACGCGTGACAACCCATCTCTCAATTGTGGCTATCTTCACTGCCTATACGTCAAAATCGGCTTAGATTCATCCATGCCAATCAGACCAATTGCGTGCGGGTCACTTCATACCCCATACCTAATCGTTATCACGCGTTAAGCACCGCGGTGGACCATTTAATCGTGCTCACTAGACCAAACTGGACTTGCCAAGAAAGCTCTAGTCTCAGAGTTCTGGCAAGTCCAGTTTAGTTGATCAAATACTTGACGTTGTTATCTTGAAATCCGCTCAAGTCAGGACGCGATCAGTCGCGCGCTTCATGGCTATCTTGAATCCGTTTGAACATCCGCTCCATGTCAGAATTCGTGAAGTGAACGGTGACCGGACGACCATGGGGGCAATTAAATGGATTCTCACAGGTCGGCAACTTTTCAAGTAAGGCCCGTGCCTGTTGGTCATCCAGATGATGATTGGCTTTGATCGCGCGTTTACACGACATCATAATGGCCGTTTTTTCTCGGAATTGGGCCACCGTCAACTTATCATCTTGTAGGATCCAATCAATCATTTCTCGAATCGTATCCTCTTCTTGACCGGCTTTAAACCAGGTCGGATGGGCATGGACGATAAAGCTGTTACCGCCAAACGATTCCAAATGCAGCCCTAATTCTGCCAACAACGGCAACTTTTCCTTGATTTTCAGGACATCACTGGTGGGATAATCGAGAATAATTGGCACCAACAGATTTTGCTGGTCAGCACTCACCTCACCAATGGCTTGACGATAATATTCGTAATTGATACGTTCTTGAGCGGCATGTTGATCCAAGATATACATGCCATCGTCCGCTTCAGCCAGCAAATAAGTGCCGTGCATTTGCCCCAAGTAACGTAATTGTGGAAAACGCTCTGTTCCGGGCGCCTCACTCGTTGGTGCGGGTGCGGTCGAATCGGTCACTTCAGGCTCAGCGGTCCTACCAAAGGGCTGTGCGGCCGCTTCAGATTGATACCGCTGGTCAAAAGCTTGGACAGACGGTGTTGCTAGCTCATCAGCCCGACTAATCATGATTGGTTCAGCGGAGGTGGAAGCTGATTGAGTCTCGACCGCTGAAGGCGCGGCTTCAGACGGAACATCCGATGCGACTGGCACACTAATCGTTGCTGCTGAAGTCGAGGTAGCCGTCGTTGCGGCCGCAATTGAAGCCGCAAATTGTTCAGCTGAAGCCGAAGTGGCCGCATTAGCTTTCGTTTTAGGTGTCGCAACGTGATATTGTGAAGACGCGGCGTTTAAGTCCATCGCCAATTGATCTGTCTTGAGATGCTCACGGCGGTGGCTACCCAGGTTGGTCAAGGCGGAAGGAATCAAATTGACATCCACCAGTCGCGCCGTAATCGTCTCACTGATCAACTTCGACAACTCTGGTTCCTTGCTTAACCGCACTTCCTGCTTTGTCGGATGAACGTTGACATCGACTAGTAACGGATCCATCGTTAATGCGATCACTGCGATCGGATAGCGACCTACCATCAACTTTGAGCCGTAACCCTTGATAACTGCTTTGGTCAACTGTTGATTTTTGATAGCCCGCCCATTAATGAGCACCGTGATATATTGGCGATTGGCACGCGTCAATTCCGGTAACGCGACAAAACCAGCTAGCTTGAAATCTGGCGTTTCACCAGCAATTGCCACCATCTTACGGGCATTCTGTACACCGTAGATGCCGGCAATCACTTGTTGTAGGTCACCGCGCCCCGCCGTTTTTAGGAGCTCCTTGGCATTGTGCACGAGTCGAAACGCAACGCTCGGATAACTCAGTGCAATCCGGTTGACCACGTCTAAAATATTGGCCAGTTCCGTCTGGGGCGACTTTAAATATTTCAGGCGGGCCGGTGTGTTGAAAAACAAATCGGTCACGGTAATATCCGTTCCCTGTCGCAGCGGTGCTGGGGCCTGTTGCAACAATTTGCCACCGCGGTAGTGAATACTTGTCCCAGTCGTGCCGGTACTGGTATTCATCACCACATCCGCGACTGACGCGATACTTGGCAAGGCTTCACCTCGAAATCCTAGCGAATGCACGCGAAACAAATCTTCACGCGAGGTGATTTTGCTGGTGGCGTGCCGTTTAAAGGCCGTCAACACTTCTGAATCATCAATGCCATCACCATCATCAATCACCCGAATCGACTGGACCCCCGACTCTTGGACTAAAATATCCACTTGGGTGGCGTGGGCATCGACGGCATTTTCAACTAGTTCTTTTACGACCGAGGCAGGCCGCTCCACAACTTCACCCGCAGCGATTTGATCCGCTAACACGGAAGATAATTCATGAATTTTTCCCATTACCATCGGTCCTTTCCGCTTGATTTAATACTGGTGCTGTTCACGACAAAAGCGTTCGCCGCCGATTAGCCAGTAGCTGCAACCTGCCGACGAGCTCAGCCGCAAACGTGTTGCACGTTTACTTCCCTAATTTTTGTTGCCACTTGTACAATTGGTTCATGACATCCATTGGCGTCATTGCCATTAAGTTCAGATTTTTCAATTGTTGTAAAACTTTCTCACTCTTCGGATCAGTGACCGTTGGTTCGGCAAATAGTGACAGCTGTTCATCAGTAGGTTCGCCAGTTGCTACCGCCTTGGCAGTACCGTCATCGCCCCGACTGTCTGCTACGACCACATCATCAGCGGGGGCTGCCGATTGTTTCTCTGGCTCGCTGTCGGTCGTTGCGGGGGCACTAGCTGATTGCACTGTTGCCGCCGAATGATCCCCATCACTAGCCGCGAGTGATGCAGCCGTGGTTGAGACCGTGCTGGTTTGATTTTCCAAACTCGTTAAGATTTTATTTGCACGCTTCAACAAACTATCTGGCATTCCGGCCAGCTTGGCCACGTGGACCCCATATGACTTGTCAGCCGCGCCGGGTTCGACTTTATGCAGGAAGACTAATTCGCCGTTCTGTTCGGTCGCGCCAACGTGAACGTTACGCAGGCCACTTAACTCTTGGTCCAGCGCTGTCAGCTCATGATAATGCGTGGAAAAGAGCGTTTTGGCATGAATATGGTTATGCACGAATTCGATGATTGCCTGGGCCAATGCCATCCCATCGTATGTCGCGGTTCCACGACCAATTTCGTCAAACAAGACCAGACTATTGGCCGTTGCGTGTTGTAACGCGTTGTTAGCTTCCTGCATTTCGACCATGAAGGTACTCTGACCTGAAATCAAATCATCAGTTGCGCCAATCCGCGTAAAAATCTGATCAAAAATCGGGAGCTGCGCCGATTTTGCGGGTACAAAGCAACCGATTTGGGCCATGATGACCGTCAACGCTAACTGACGCATGTAAGTACTCTTCCCGGACATGTTCGGCCCGGTAATCAATAAAACCGTCTCATCGGGCGCCATGGTAACGTCGTTTGGCACATAGCTTTGATTGCCCATGACCTTTTCAACGACCGGATGGCGGCCATCGACGATTTTTAAATCATGGTCTTTAGTCAAAGTTGGCCGGACGAAGTGGTAATCTTCACTGACCACCGCAAAGCTTTGCAAGACATCAATCGCAGCCACCGCTTTAGCTAACGTTTGAAGCCGCTGAATTGCCTTTTTAACCGTTTCTCGTACCGTCGTGAATAATTGGTACTCCAAATCAGTAGAATGGCTCTCAGCCTCTAAAATCAGGCTCTCATGTTCTTTGAGCTCTGGAGTGCTAAACCGTTCTGCATTGGTTAAGGTTTGCTTACGTTCGTACCGATCAGCCGGTAACTGCGCTAGATTGGCCTTTGTCACTTCAATATAATAACCGAAAACGCGGTTAAAGCCGATTTTGAGGTTCTTGATACCGGTCGCCTCGCGCTCCTGAGCTTCGAGTGCCGCGATCCACTTCTTCCCATTGTTCATCGCATCGCGATACTGATCCAACTGTTGATTGTAACCGTCCTTAATAACGCCACCATCCGTAACGGACAACGGTGCATCCTCGACAATGGCTTCTTCAATCAAGTCAGCGACATCTTCGACGGGGTCCAGCTGATTGACTTCATCATTGAAAACTTGCGTGTCTAATTCAGATAAGATATAGCGAATCTTTGGAATCTGACGTAACGACGTTTTTAACTGAATCAAATCCCGGCCGTTGACACTACCGAATGCGACTCGTCCGGCCAGACGTTCTAAGTCATAGACTTTGACCAGTTCTTCTTGTAAATTACTGCGTTCAAAATAATGGTCTAAAAGTGCCGCAACTTTATTTTGACGCGTTTTAATATCGTCCTGCACAATCAATGGTCGATCGATCCACTGTTTGAGTAACCGACCACCCATCGCCGTCTTAGTCTCATCAAGCAACCACAGCAGGGTCCCCTGCTTCTTACCAGTCCGAATCGACTTCATTAGTTCCAAATTATATTTAGAATTATGATCTAACTTCAAGAAGTACGACGGTTCGTACGCAACTGCTTTTTGCAAATGCGCCAGACTCCGCTTTTGCGTCACGGTAATATACATCAACAACCGTTCTACAACCTGCTTTTCTAAATCAACCGTCAAATCTTGCGTCAAATAACTGAGTGTCGCTTGCGGGGTCACTTGATTTTGTTCTGAGATTAGAATACCGAGTTTCTGAATCTGGTCGCGTAATTCGGCTGGCACCGACTCATCGACCACGATTTCTTTGGTCTGCAAACTCGTTAATTCATTGACGAGTGCTTCGTTGGTCGTCAGGACACTAGTCTTCAATTCACCAGTCGATAAATCTGCATACGCGAAACCATATTGCTTGTCGACTTGAATCAAAGCGGTCAGGTAATTATTCGACTTCGCCTGTTCCGCCCCACGTTCTAACGTGGTCCCCGGTGTGACCAGCTGAATCACTTCTCGTTTGACCATTCCTTTTGCCAGCTTTGGGTCTTCCATCTGCTCACAAATGGCCACTTTATAGCCCTTATCGACTAAAATATCAATATAATTTTGCACTGCACGATGCGGGACCCCACACATTGGAATCGGATTTTCCGCTGAGTGGTTCCGCGTCGTCAGCGTCAATTCTAATAACTGGGCACCTTTAATGGCGTCATCAAAAAACATTTCATAAAAATCACCGAGTCGATAAAATAAGAACGCATCGGGATATTGATTTTTAACTGCTAAGTACTGACGCATCATCGGCGTATCTTTCGTTTTTTGTGGCACGCTTAATCCTACTTTCTATCTTTAAGGCTTAATCATCAAAATATGGGTGGTCCGGATTGATTAAAATCCGGGCAATCTTTTTTGCTCGCCCGCTCTGGCCATCCAGGTCAATGACACACCCTGATAACACTGCTGGACTATCTTCTTGGACGTTGAAACGGGTCGGCATCTGTTCAAGGAAGCGCTGAATCACATTTTCACGCGTCATTCCCAAGATTCCATTATACGGGCCCGTAAAACCGACGTCACTTAAAAAGGCCGTTCCATTAGGCAGCACCCGTTCATCACTCGTTTGCACATGGGTATGGGTGCCCACAACTGCACTCACTTGGCCATCTAGGTACCAAGCCATCGCTTCCTTTTCACTCGTCGTTTCGGCGTGAAAATCAACAAAAATATTGGGCGTCTCCTCACGTAACTTGGCGACTAATGGTTGCACGGTCGTGAAGGGATCCGCTAAGTTTTGGCCCATAAAGACGTTGCCTTGTAAATTGATCACCGCTAACTTGACCGCATTGACCTTGACGATGGTATATCCCACGCCCGGCGTCGTTGCCGGTGGAAAGTTCAGTGGTCGGACTAACTTCTTGGCACCATTGATAAAATCAAAGATTTCATTGTTATCCCAAGTATGATTGCCCATCGTGATCACGTCAGCCCCAGCCGTCAGGATATCTTTATACACTGCTTCATTGATTCCCCGTCCACGAGTGGCATTTTCACCATTGACGATTGTGACTTGTGGCTTGTAGCGCCGTTTTAATTTGGGTAAGTACGTTGTAATTGCCGTTTGACCGACATTGCCCATGACATCCCCAACAAATAGAATTCGCATAGATTGCTCCCTTGTTTTAACGTTATACCAATCATTTTAGCATTATTTTGCCTTGAAAACGCGCTTGAATGTGACGGAAAATAAAAAAATGAGCTCAGGTTAAGACCTAAGCTCACTTCCCGGTTATTTAGCGTAATCAACTGCTCGAACTTCCCGAATAACCGTAACTTTGATATGACCGGGATATTCAAGTTCATTTTCAATCTGCTTTTTAACATCGTGTGCCAAAACTGTCGCCTGTAAATCAGAGATTTCATTTGGCTTAACGATGACCCGAATTTCACGACCGGCCTGAATAGCGTAACTCTTCTTGACGCCCGCTTGTTCATTAGCAATCGCTTCTAGCTTTTCGAGCCGATGGATGTAATTCTCCAATGACTCGCTCCGAGCACCTGGCCGCGCGGCTGAAATCGAATCAGACGTTGCAACCAATACGGCAATAATCGACTTCGCTTCCACATCACCATGATGAGAAGCAATCGTATTGATGACTACCGGGCTCTCTTTGTACTTCGTTGTTAATTCCACGCCAATTTCAACGTGGGAACCTTCGACCTCATGATCGACGGCCTTACCAATATCGTGTAATAATCCTGCGCGTTTCGCGAGTGTAACATCTTCACCAAGTTCAGCGGCCAAAACGCCCGCCAACTTCGCAACTTCAATTGAGTGATTCAAAACATTTTGACCATAACTGGTCCGATAATTCAACCGACCAACAAGCTTGATTAAGTCAGGATGCATCCCGTGCAATCCCAAGTCAAAGACAGCTTGTTCACCAGTCTCACGGATTTTTTCGTCCATTTCTTTACGTGCTTTTTCAACCATTTCTTCAATCCGAGCAGGATGAATCCGCCCATCTTGAATCAGTTTTTCAAGCGCGATCTTCGCGATTTCACGACGAATCGGATCGTAACCACTGAGAACGACCGCTTCAGGCGTATCATCGATAATTAAATCAATCCCCGTCAGCGTTTCTAGCGTTCGAATGTTACGACCTTCCCGGCCAATAATTCGGCCTTTCATGTCATCATTTGGTAGCGAGACAACCGATACCGTGGTCTCAGAGACCATATCGGCAGCACTCTGTTGAATCGCTTGGACAATTAAGTTCTTAGCCTCTTTTTCAGACTGCGCTTTCACCTCATCCGTATTTTCTTTAATCAACACGGCGCGTTCATGCGTTAATTGCTCACGAGTCTGGGTCAAGATTTGGTCACGTGCCTGTTCTTGTGATAAGGCGGCGACCCGTTCTAACTCAGCTTGACGTTGCGTGATTAGTGAAGCTGCACTTTGTTGCTGTTGTTCGACACGTTTTTGCTCATTGGCAACTTTTTCTTCTTTTTTGCCTAAAGCATCCTCGCGCTTTTCAAAAGTATTCTCTTTGTGATCTAAAGTTTCTTCACGTTGAAGCAACCGGTCTTCTTGCTTTTGCACTTCATTCCGTCGTTGCTTTAACTCTGTTTCAACTTCAGCCCGGTAACGATGACTCTCTTCCTTAGCTTCAAGGACTTTTTCTTTCTTATGAGTCTCCGCTGCCCGTTTGGCCTCAGAAATAATACCTTCGGCTGTGTTCTTGGCAACATCCAATTCTTTTTCATGGACGTTCTTGCGTACATAGTAACCAATCCCATAACCGACAACAATTGCGATGACTGCGAGGATTATACCGAAAACATTCATGTTTCCACCTCCGCATCACCAAAATCCAGTTAACATAAAATCAACTACAAATTTTCAGATGTTATATTTTGATTATTTACACACTTGTTATTCTAATGTTAGAAACGAACAGTGTCAACTTAAAGTCTTATGGCAACGGACAATCGGCGCCCCTAACTGAGTAGAAAACCAGCGGATTATGTACACAAAACGTCCAAAATAAGTATTTTGGACGTTTGACTAAAGAACGATTATTTATCGGTTTTTGAATCATCAAGATCTAAAGATGTTTCAGTTGCAACTGGCTTTTTAGGCTTGGCTTGTGCCTGTGACTTGTCACTGGGTTTAGTGACCTTATCCTTGGACTTGTCATCAGCTTGCTCGTCTTCTTCACCCGTCTGGTCCATGCCGTATGCATCCCGGACTTTTTGACGAATCTCAGCCATGACATCTGGATGTTCATCCAAGTACTTCTTCGCATTCTCACGACCTTGACCAATCCGGTCATCACCGTATGAATACCATGAACCACTCTTCTTAACAATATCCTTTTCAGCGGCCATATCAACAATTTCACCGGTTTGTGAGATCCCTTGACCGTACATGATATCAACTTCGGCCCGCTTAAATGGCGGCGCAACCTTGTTCTTCACAACTTTGATCCGAACACGGTTCCCAATGATGTTGGTTCCTTCCTTGATTTGTTCAGCACGACGAACTTCAAGTCGAATCGTCGCATAGAACTTCAGAGCCCGACCACCAGGGGTCGTTTCAGGGTTCCCAAACATCACGCCAACTTTTTCACGAATTTGGTTAATAAATAGTGCGATGGTCTTTGTCTTGTTCAAGGTCCCGGATAACTTCCGCAACGCTTGTGACATTAACCGGGCTTGTAACCCAACGTGGGCGTCACCCATTTCACCTTCAATTTCGGCCCGTGGTACTAACGCCGCAACTGAATCGACAACTAAGATATCAACCGCGCCACTGGAAACTAAGGCATCCGCGATTTCAAGACCTTGTTCACCAGTATCTGGTTGTGAAAGTAACAAATCATCAATGTTGACACCTAAATGTTCCGCGTAAACCGGATCCAAGGCGTTTTCAGCATCGATATAGGCGGCCGTCCCGCCTTGCTTTTGAACTTCAGCGACCGCGTGTAGTGCAACGGTCGTTTTACCGGAACTTTCAGGGCCATAAATTTCAACGATTCGGCCACGTGGGTAACCACCAACGCCTAATGCGTCATCTAAGGCTAGTGACCCGCTGGAAATTGTTGAAATGGTCGTCTGGGCAGCGTCACCCATCCGCATAATCGCCCCTTTACCAAAGTTCTTTTCGATCTTTTTTAGGGCAGTATCTAGTGCTGCTTTCCGTGCATCAGCCAAATTATTTCCTCCTTTGGTGCTCGTTTCTGACTCTTAATATCATAGCTGTTCACAGCTAGAATTGCAAGCAAAAAGCGAACAAAAGTTCGTATTATTTTTTCAGTGTCGAATCCGACGACAATGCATGCCGTAATAGGTCTAATCCGGCCATCACGCTGCGCTGACGAATACGTTGTCGTCCCCCAGCAAAGTGGAATTGCTGGGCAATTGGTGCTTGCTGCCGATAAGCTAAGCCAATCCAAACCGTGCCAGCCGGTTGCCCTTCTAGCTTATCGGGACCTGCAACACCGGTGAAACTGACGGCAACGTCCGTCTGTAGCTGCTGTTGTGCGCCTAAAGCCATGGCTTTAGCGGTGGCCTCGGACACTACCCCATCGGTATCAATGATGTCTTGAGGCACATTAACCAGCTGATGCTTAACTTCATTTGCATACGTCACAAAGCCACCTGGAAAAACTGCCGAAACACCTGACACGCTCCCAAGGGTACTCTGAAACAGGCCAGCGGTTAAGCTTTCGGCGGCCGTAATGCTCAAGTTAGCATCAATCAGCTGTTTAACCACCACGTTGACCAATGAATTATCATCACCGTAGCCATAGAAATAGCGTCCAATCAACGTTTTGATCTGTTGGTCAACTTGGTCGATCGCCGCTTTGGCAGCCGACTCAGTCTCAGCCTGGGCACTCAAACGTAAGGTCACTTCATTCGTCTTGGCATACGGTGCAATCGTCACCGCCGTCTGATTGTCAATTAGCGGTTGTAACTTGGTCGCAAGTGCCGATTCGGTTATCCCGTAGAATCGCATCACCCGCGAATAAATCTGAGCCTGGTCGCCATAAGCTGCTGCCAGCTTCGGCTTAGCTTCCCGGTCAAACATCACCGCTAACTCACGTGGTGGTCCTGGCAACAATAAGAAATCCGCACTGTCAGACGATTGATAAAACGCACCGACCGCCATGCCGTTATGATTGACTAACGGCTGAGCGCCTTGCGGATACAGTGCCTGTTGCCGGTTGTTAGCGGTCATGACCTGTTCATTTTTTGCAAACCAGTCGGTGATTTTTTGCATTGCTGCTGCATCTTCGACTAACGGTACATTTAAATAATGTGCCAATGTCTGCTTCGTTAAATCATCCGCAGTCGGTCCGAGACCACCCGTTAAAATCACTAAATCATTACGTTGCGCCGCAATTTCAATTACCGCTGACAGCCGTTGCGGATTATCACCCACCACCGTCTGATAGTAACTGTCAATGCCTAACTCAGCCAGTCCACGTGCAATGTGCGTACTGTTCGTATTCGTGATTTGTCCTAATAAAATCTCGGTGCCGACCGCGATTATCTCTGCCTGCATGCCAAAGAACCTCCTCGTAATCACAACGATTACATCCAATGTGGGCGCCGTTCAGCGCGTCCTACATTTAGTATATACGAAAATTAAGTCCGACCCCATTAAAAAGATTACCTTTTTTCTCGCAATTCGGCTAACTTGATAAAACGCGCTGCGCGTTGTGCTGATTATGCTTTAGCGTTAAAAATCATTAAATCATGCTATTCCTTAAGTTCAAAAGCAGCCAGCTTAGAAACGCTGGAAAATAAGGCGAGTTGGCGCAAATTTGCAGTGGTGGTAACCTCCTACACCGGCTTACGTTCCAGCAATTGTCAGCCGGCCCCGGAGGTCGGAATAAGACGCGCATCGGCTGACGAACAGGAATCTGATGCTACAGACTTTGACATTGAACTTACCGTTTAAACAGACCATTCCAAATAAAAAACGCCCACCAAGCAACCCGCTCGGTGAGACGTTTCAATCAAACTTATTTAAACCCATCTGCGAAAACATCCCGGTTTTGGACGAAGTAGTCCACGCCAGAATAGATGACGAAGAATAGGCAGATGTACAGCATAATCAGTGCAAATGGCACGTTGATCGCTGCAAATAACACATTATTCAACAACAAGAAAATAATGGCAATCATCTGTGTCGTCGTTTTAATTTTACCAGGCATGGCAGCTGCCATGACCTTACCGTTGTTTTCAACAATCAACAAGCGTAAGCCCGTCACTGCTAATTCCCGGCACATAATAATTGCAACGACCCAATCAGGAGCGGCATTCATCCGCACCAAAATAATGAAAGCCGTCATCACTAACATCTTGTCCGCAAGTGGATCCGCGAACTTTCCAAAGTTAGTGACTAAATGTTGTCCCCGGGCGATTTTCCCATCCGCTAAGTCGGTTAACGAAGCGACCGCAAAAATCACCGTTGCCACAACCTGGGTGACTGGAATCATTGTACCAGCCCACACCACTTGCCCCCAATTCAGGGGTAAGACCATAATCAAAATAAACACCGGAATCAAGATAATGCGAAACACGGTCAATTTATTAGGTAAATTCAAAGTACCCGCCTCCTCCGCAACACTATTTGATGGTTAACGTGATTGTCCGAACTTTAGAACTGCTGTTGTTCGGATTAAAGTTGAACGCCTTCCCATTAATGGTGACGGTGGTTTCAGTAGCGTTACCAAATTGGAACTTGACCGTCTTCGCATTGCTTGGCAGCGTTAACGTATGTGAGCCGTTCGCTGACAACGTGCCTTGCCAAGTCTGACTACCATTAGTCGTGACTGACGTCCAAGCAGCCTTGCTTGACTTGATAACGACTTTGTTCTTGTCGGCACCATTCGTTAACGTAAAGGCCGTATCACTGCTACCGTTGGCTTTAATCGTCTGTTCCTTGGTCGAAGAAACCTTAGAACTAGATTTGGCCGAAGAACTGGCCTTCGATGAACTGACTTTCTTCTTCGAGCTTGAAACTTGGACTGACGAACTGTCCGCACTCGTACTAGAGCTCGAGCCGGCATGCGTCCGAACTGCCATAAACCAAATAAACAAGAGAATCAAAACGACGATGGCCGTAATAATGATCGTCGGTAGATAATTTCGAACACGGTTGGCTGGTGAAGCGGGTTGCTCACGACTGGCCACCCGGGTCGGTTGAACTTCATCAACGTTATCAACGATTTTTTCAGTGTGCACACTTGGCAACTCGTCACGATATTCTTCTAACAGCGCGTTGCCATCGAGATCGACTGTATCCGCATACTGCTTAACAAACGCCCGGACATAAAAATCACCCGGTAACTTGTCAAACTGTTCGTCTTCAATAGCAATCAAATAGCGCTTTTGAATTTTGGTGATTTGCTGCAAATCATCAATCGTAAGCCCTTTCGCTGTCCGGGCGGCTTTTAGACGCGCCCCAATCGTTGTTTTTTCTTCGTTATTTTCACTCATTGACTTTTTCTCCACCCTAAGTCTATTTTCAAAATCTTACGGTTAATAGTATATCACAGCAACTAAATTTAGCAGCCCCATGACAACTAAATTTCAGATTTCTTTAATTCTTTGCTTGTGGCCGAATTTGATATTCACTAATCGCCTGTGATTGCAATAACTGCTCAGCAACAGCGGTTAAATCATCCAAGGTCAAGCTATCAATAACCGCTGGCTCATCAAAGATCGTCGCCGTTCCAAATAAGCGCTGATCATAACGATTAGCAACGGCCTCCAGGGAGTTAGCCATAAAGACGACCCGGCCAATCATTTCCTTTTTAACTAAGGCCAACGCATCGTCCTGGTCAACCACCGACCGACGCCAATTTTCCAAGACGTCAATAATGGCCGTATCAAACTGCGCAGGGTCGTCGGTCTCACCACTAAACGTGACGAAGTTGAACCCATTTTGCAATTCAAAATCATAACCAAACGTATCGTCGATGATGCCTTGATCATATAACCGTAAATAATCGGCTGAAGTATCACCGAATAATAATTCTAATAAAACATTGACTGCAGCACGATACTTGAGCGCTGCCGCACCACTTTCAATCGGCACGAGGCCTTTGACCCCCACGATTGACTTGGCACGGTTGACTGGCATGTCAATCGTCCGATAAGGAATAATGTCATGACCGTCAGCAGCCGTTTCAGGAATCTTACGTTCAATTGGCTGAAAAGCAGTGAAGTCTTTGGCGTCTTGATTGGCTTTGACAAGTGCCAGCACCTCATCCGGATCAAAGTTACCAACCACAAATAACGTCATATTTTCTGGGTGATAGAACGTGCGATAAGCTGCGTATAGATCATCCGCGGTAATCTTAGCAATTGAATCAGTCGTACCCGCGATATCATACTGTAATGGGTGATTAGGATATAAATTACCAATCATACCAAAGTACAAGCGCCAGCTTGGATCATCATCGTACATTTCGATTTCTTGACCGATGATGCCCTTCTCCTTTTCGACGGTTGCCGTTGAAAAGTATGGGTCCTGAACAAAGTCCAGTAAGGTCGTCAAATTTTCCTTGAGATGACGCGTCGCCGAAAACAAATAGCTGGTTTTAGTGAAACTGGTAAAGGCGTTGGCACTGGCCCCATACTGACCAAAGATTTGAAAGGCGTCGTGGTCAGCCTTCTCAAACATTTTGTGTTCTAGAAAATGCGCGATTCCATCTGGAAAACGTTGCAATTCAGTACTGCCCGCAGGCACAAAGGTGTTATCAATGGAACCATAGTTGGTGGTCAACGTGGCATATGTTTTGTGATAACCGGTCTTCGGTAGCATGGTCACGGTCAACCCGTTAGCTAGCTTGGCTTGATAAACACTTTCATTAAATTGATCATATTTTTTTACTTTCATTTGGACTCCCCACTTAAGAAAAAGCCGTTATTCAGGGTCGCCATTTTTGCAACCGCAATAATCTGTTCGCGTGTGACACTTTGAATCTGATGTAACCAGTCCGCGTCTGACACGTGCTGTTGTGTCAAATCGTCAATCAACGTTTGAACGGCAACGGTGCGTTGACTATCTAGACTGGATTCAAAGTCGTTGATCAGCCCCAGTTTGAGTTGGTCAACGAGGTCATCCGTGAAATCACCGTTTTGAATCGCGGTTAACTGATCCGCAATAATCGCCAACACTTGGTCATGATTCTTACCATCGATTCCGGCTTGCACTTTCAGCACACCACGGAAGGTATCGAGTGAGCTGCTGGCATAGTAGGCCAGACTGGCTTTCTCGCGCACATTAGTGAAAAGTTTGGATAACGGTGAACCCCCAAACAATTCATTGAAGACGAGTGCCGCGTAGTAGTGATCGCCACGATAGAACACAGGGAAATCGTACCCGAGGTTCAGCTTAGCTTGACTGAGCGCTTGTTCTTCATGAACTTCAACGTAGTCTTTTAGATTATGATGTTGATAAAATGGCCGTGGCCGACCCGTTGACCGGTCTTCAAACCCGACTTGCTGCCACTGTTCCAGTACAGCCGCTTCATCGATATCACCAGTCACAATGATATCGATTTGGTCATCTTGTAACAGTTGCTGATAGTAACGATAAAGTGATCGTGCATCGATGGCTGCTAAATCGTCAATCACCCCAAAGCTCGGAACTTGTTGGGCCGGTTCATTGGCGAACAATGACGCATTTAGTTGTTGGGCCGCATAGTATTGCTTATCGTCAGCAACCGATTTGATTGCCGCCTCTAAATTGGTTTTTTGCCGGTCAAATGTCGCTTGGTCAAACTGGTGATCACTGGCGAGCGGCTGCCAAATGACCCGTTGTAAGAATTGAATAGCCTGATTAGTCAATGGCTGATCCGTGGCTAAATAGCGTTCATTGGCCACCGTAATCGCTAATTGTAAATTATGTGTCGGCCCCTTACGACTGACACCGGCACCAAACGCTGCGCCATACATGGCTGCAAGTGCATTGGCTAACGTCCGCTGGTCAGGATAGTCTGCGGAACTCGTTTCTAATAAGTTTGAGAGTAGTGCCCGCTGAGTGATCGTCGACCGATCCAGTGGTGCACGAAAATTAATCATAATTTGATTGGTTTTAAATTGATGACTAACAACGGTCGTCAATTGAACCCCTTTTGCTAACTGAGTTTGCAACATTTTTCCTCCTTGCATATGTAATAAATAATAAGCGAAAGGCCGAGTTGACGCAACTTTCCGTCTTGAATGCACGCCAATTTTTTCATAATCAGTTTCAAAATGGCGATTATACCCATTAAATTAAATTATCGTGAGTAACAAATAACATTGCCAAGTCGCGTTTTGTCTGCTATTCTTTTCATTATTGATAAAATTAAGGAGCGGTTAATGTGAAAGTAATTAAATTTGGTGGCAGTTCACTAGCTAGTAGTCGTCAACTGCAAAAAGTCCTCTCAATCGTCGAAGCTGATCAACAACGTAAATATGTGATCGTATCAGCACCAGGTAAACGGTTTGACGGCGACACCAAGGTCACCGATTTACTTATTCAATATGCACGTCAAACGATTCATCATCAAGATACGCAAGCCGTCATGAATACGATCATTGACCGCTATGCAGAGATCGGTCACGGGTTCGATGTGCCTGAAGCCCAACTGACACCGATCTTCGAGACGATTCGCAACTTACCAAAACAAGCTTACGCTGACAACACGTATTTAATGGCAGCTTTTAAAGCCCATGGCGAACGGCTGAACGCGCAACTTGTCGCGGCGGTCTTCCAAAAAAGTGGCCTCAACGCTCGTTATTTGGATCCTAAAGACGCTGGTATGGTCGTCACGGACGTGCCAGATGATGCGCAAATCATCAAGAGTAGCTATGATCAGCTCGCCAAATGGGCCAATAGCGAACAAATCTTAGTGATTCCCGGCTTTTTTGCCTATAACCGAAACGGTCAGATTTGTACCTTTTCACGCGGTGGCTCCGATATTACCGGTGCCATCATCGCCCGCGGGGTCAATGCCGACCGCTACGAAAACTTTACGGATGTCGATGCCATCTACGCGGTCAATCCCAGCCTAGTGGAAAAGCCAGCAGCCATCAGTGAAATGACGTTTACCGAAATGCGTGAACTTTCTTACGCCGGTTTCTCGGTTTTCCACGACGAAGCCTTGATTCCTGCAATTGAAGGCAACATCACTGTCAACGTCAAAAATACCAATCATCCGGAAGCACCAGGTACGCTGATTCAATCAACGCGTGAACCGAACCCAGACTTCCCAGTGACCGGTATCGCGAGCTCTTCCAGTTTTTGTTCACTATACTTACGTAAATATCTGTTGAACAAGGAGGTTGGGCTCGGCCGCAAGATTCTAACGATTTTAGAAAATCACCACATTAGTTATGAGCACATGCCATCCGGGATCGACGATTTGACCATCATTTTCGATGAGCACCAATTAACACCAGAACTCGAGAAAACGCTGGTTGCCGAAATTTCAGCGGCGATTAACCCGGATGAAATTTATTTCACCCATGACTATTCGATTCTGATGTTGGTCGGTGAAAACATGCGCAACCGGGTCGGCATCATGTCCCGGGCAGCGACTGCCTTAGCCGAAAACAACATCAAGCTAATTATGGTCAACCAGGGTGCGTCCGAAATCTCCATCATGTTCGGTGTGCACGATAACGATGCGGATCAAGCCGTGGTTGCGTTGTACCACGAATTCTTCAAAGCATAGGCACTAGCGACGTCGGCTTAGCGTACATGACAAGTTGACAAGTTCATCTGACCGGGCTAGTTCGTCAAGCTGCTGGTCATACACGCTACCTCAAACTAGATTCAGCCCAAACAGATGTTGTCTCGAATCCAATTTGAGTCCACTATCTGACAGGCATATTATTGTAAACTATTAAAAAATCTGTTGATAGCCATCATCAAATTGATGGCTATCAACAGATTTTTTCATCCAGTAATAACGATTGATTTAAATCACGCTAACTTAGTTCTCAACCTTCTGATTACCAAACCACTTCTTATTGATCTTGTCTAACGTGCCGTTAGCTTTCAAGGTCTTCAGTCCAGCATTGATCTTCTTGCGCATCGTCTTATCGCCCTTCCGCATCCCAACGGCGAAGTCTTCGGACTTGAAAGTGCCCTGTGTTTCGTTGTAATCCGCTGAATTGGCTTCGTGCTTGATATAATAGTTCGCATAGACGCTATCAATCAATAATCCCTTAATACGACCGGCATTCAGATCCAAGAAGGCATTCGTAAAGGTATCGTATTGAACAGGCGTCTTCTTAGCAATCTTGTCTTTCAGGAGCTTGGGATTATTTTCAAGTGATTCATAACCCGAGGAACCTGACTGCACACCCAGCGTTTTACCCGTCATATCATCAAATGAGTTGATATGATTCTTCTTCAACGAAACTAAGACTTGCTTGTTCTTCAAATAAGTATCGCTAAATGCCACGACTTTTTCCCGTTGTGGATTCTTCGTATACCCATTCCAGATCAAATCAATCGTGCCGTTACGCAATTCAGTCGCGTTCATGGACCAGTCAATCGTTTGAAAACTAATTTTGATACCGTACAGCTTGAAGACGGCGCGTGCCAAGTCAATATCGTAGCCGACTAACTTCCCCGACTTTTCACGAAAGCCCATCGGCACAAAGCTATCATCCAAACCGACGACCACGTAGCCCCGCTTTTTGATCGTCGACCAGGTGTCCTGCGTATCCGCACGCTGCGTCACATTCTGACCACAGCCACTCAATGTCGTCGCGACACCCATCAACATCACCAGCAGCAGGCCTAGCGAAAATAATCTTTTCTTCATCTATTATGCCGCCTCCTACTGTTGTTTATTCGGTTCAACGTGGAACATTTCATCCGCAATATTTTCAGCGAAGGTCAAATCATGGGTCACGACGATTTGGGTCATGCCATCCGCCTTTAATCCCAAAATCAACTTTTCAACTTCTTGACGCAAATTCGGATCTAGCGCTGAGGTCGGTTCATCGTAGCAGAGCACATTAGGCCGCATTGCCAGTGCCCGTGCGATTGCGACCCGTTGCTTTTGACCACCAGATAATTGGAACGGATACTGGTCGGCGTGGTCACCTAAGTTCAAGCGGTCTAATAGCGTCTGGGCTTGTTTCGTGGCTTCATCGGTAGATTGTTTCAAGACCATCGTTGGCGCTAACGTGATATTTTGCATCACGGTCAAATTGGGGAACAGTTCAAAGTTTTGGAACACGACCCCAATCACACTGTCATTACTGCGATTTGTGTATGGGTCAAACGGTTGTCCGTCAACCAGAAACTCGCCAGCGTTGACTTTTTCAAGTCCGGTAATGCAGCGTAGCAACGTGGTCTTCCCAGCGCCAGATGGGCCAACGATACTCAGAATCTCGCCGTCCTTAACGGTTAAGTTCAAATCCTTGATGATGGTACGGCTGCCAAAACTTTTGGTAATATTTTTGAGTTCTAACATATGATGACCTCCCTATTTCCAGTAACTGTAGTGTTTTTCGACGCGTCCTAGGATAAAGGTCGTGACCGCCGTTAGGGCTAAGTAGATGACCCCCACGAGTACCAATGGAATCAACGTCACATCGCGTGAAGTGGCAACGTTGCCGGCACGCAATAAGTCGCCCAATCCGATGACGTAAACTAAGGATGAATCCTTGATCAAGTTAATGACTTCATTTCCGACTGATGGTAAGACGATTTTGATCACTTGTGGCACTACGATCTTCCGAATCGTTTGCCAGTAGCTCAACCGTAGCACTCGTGCACTCTCATATTGACCGTTATCGATCGATTGTAAGCCACCACGAAAGATTTCCGCAAAGTAGGCACCATAGTTCAAGATGAAGGCAAAGAGCGCCGCGTAGTACCGTGGAAAGACGATGCCAATCAGTGGCAGTCCGTAGAAGACGAAGATTAATTGAAGTAATAATGGCGTGCCCCGCATCAGCCAAACGTACAAGTGTAATAACCATTGCAGTGGTTTGAAGTTGGTCATCATGCCGAGCCCGACGACTAACCCTAATGGTAACGACCCAATCAAGGTCCAAATAAAGATTTTAAGTGTCATAACGGCACCAGATAATAATGATGGCAATATTTCTAAAATATAGTGCATGTGCTTTCCCTCCCAAAATTACAGGTCACAAGTCATTTTGTCTATCGATCGTCATGATTTGAGGGACTAAAAAACCGTCCACTCAAGCCTAACGCTCAAGAGGACGGTCATCCGTGGTTCCACCTCAGTTCGTAATAACCTCACAGTTATTACCTCAGGGAGTTTCGTGATAATAAAAAAATCGTCCTTAGGTCATCATACCTAAGAGGACGATTTAATCGCGGTTCCACCTCATATTCATTAGTTGCTCACACAACTAACCTCAACGAGTTTATCACTAAACTCCGCCGCTAACGAGGCCAACCGGAACGACCTACTTACTTCAGTCGTCCAACTCACAGATGTGGTTCGTCATAAGTCTTGGTTATCTTCCCATCATCGATAACTCGCTGAACAAGATGCTCACAACTACTCTTCTGTTCCCTGTTTTTTAATGTTGAATCCATACTAATTGAAAATTAATCAACCGTCAAGCCTTTTTTACTTGTTGCGATGAAAAATTCCGGCAATTCGTGACCAAACACCGGCTTTAGGGGTCTCCAAATTCATCAATGGCACCGTCTCGCCTTCGATTCGACGCGCAATGTTCCGGTAACCCTGCGACGCTGGATTCTTAGGATCCAAGACGATGGGTTCCCCATTGTTAGAAGTTCGAATGACGGCATCATCATCAAACACGATTCCTAATAGATCAATCGACAAGTGATGGGTAATTTCATCAATATCCATCGTCTCGCCATCTTGCATCATGCGCGTCCGAATCCGGTTAATGACTAGCTTGGGCGCTTCAGCTAACGGATATTGTTCTAGTAAACCGACGACCCGGTCGGCATCGCGAATGGCTGAGATTTCTGGCGTTGAGACAATAATTGCCGCATCAGCACCCGCAATCGCATTCATGAAGCCTTGTTCAATTCCGGCTGGACAATCTAACAGAACGTAGTCAAAATCAGGTTTCAACTCATCCACGATGGCCCGTACCTGGTCTGGATTCAATGAATCCTTATCCGCATTTTGCGCTGCGGGTAACAGGAATAAGAGGTCATCAAACCGCTTGTCCTTAACTAGCGCTTGCCGTAATTGTGCCCGGCCCGCGACCACATCCACAATGTCATAGAGGATTCGGTTGTCGAGACCAAGAATCACGTCCAAGTTACGCAACCCAATATCTAAATCAACTAAGCAAACTTTCTTGCCCATTAATGCAAGGGCCGTCCCTAAATTGGCCGTCGTGGTCGTCTTACCAACGCCACCCTTACCAGAGGTGATGACAATTGCTTTTCCCATCAAATCCGTCCTCCATTTCGTGTAAATAGCTTCGGTCGTACCCGTTTTAATTGATTAAGTGGCTGATAGTCTAACGCTTGAATGTCGTTGATATAAACCACATTGGTCCCCTCAACGACTTTTTCGAGGTCAACTAATTCTAACAATTCGCCCACTCGCACACGAGGTACCGTCGCCAATGGACTCACGATGACCGCGTCGTTATGGTCGGGATAGCCGGCTTCCAGAGCACCGTGAATCTCACCCATCACAAAGATACTCCCAGTGGCTCGGAGCACCCCGCCCTCATGAATCTTACCGAAGAACAGCACGTCCCCCGTAATTTCAACGACTTGACCGTTACGAATAATCTGATTAACTAAGTGAACCGTATCGCGTTCAATCATCGCCAGCGCATCAGCGGTCAAAATCACGTCCGCCGTGAGCTTATGAATACTGAACAACGGATACTGCTGAATCAACTGCGTGACTTTTTGACTCTGGTCAGCCGTTAACAGCCGACTTGCTGTATCTAAATCAAACGAGATCTGCTCATCACTGGTGTTATCAGCCTGCAAGCGGTCGAGTAAGACTTTCAAGTCAACCATAATATCGTCAAAACTGGCTGCTTGACGCAAAATTAATTCATAGCCATCATTGCTGGCCTTTAAAACCACACTCTGCTGCATGTTAGAATTCCTTTCTGCCGACTAAATAACACTCAGATATAACCGACGCATTGGATAATATAAAATCACAAAGATTGCTAGGTTGACCGCAATCGTTGGTCCTAGCGTGTACACGGCAAAGTCCGCCAAACTACTTGAGATGACGTGCCCCATCGTGTACCAAATGTACGTAAATGCTTCTAAAATCGTTAAATTGATAATATAAATCATCAGTAATGTCAAAAAATTCAAATCCAACCAAGGTTTGATCTGTCGGCATAAATACACGATCAACGGTAAGCCCACCATGTAGACGCCGAAGACCCCGGTATAATACCAGTCAAAGACCAACCCGACAAAGGTTGCCCAGATGCCGACTGGTAACGCGTCGTGATCATCCAAGAAGACGGCGAAGACCAACCACAGTAAGGTTAGATGTAGCACGCTGGCATAGGGATAGCTGAACAAATGCCCAGCAAAGACATTCGAGAGCGAGCCGTCTAAAAAGAGTGCAACAAATAACCCGATTGGAAAAATGACTCTTAATCTTGAGAAACTCACCGTTGCACCTCCCTATTGTTCAGCGACCGTCACGACCGTTAAGTCACTCAAGTCAGCTGCGGGCGTAATTTCAACTTCGGAAGCCAGCCCATAATCATCCTGCTTGACCTTGGAAACCTTACCAACGTACAGGCCTTTTGGCGTATTACCACCCAGACCACTCGTGACGACCTTATCGCCCTTCTTGATCTTAACGTTAGAGGTCACGGAGCCCATCTCTAGCAAGTTGCTACTCTTATCATAGCCTGAAATAATCCCATTAACGGTCTTACCAGCACTATTGGTAATTTGAATGGCAAATTTATTGGCGGAAGAACTCGTGTTAGAAATCAACTCAACCTTCGAATTGGTCTGATTGACTTCGACGACCCGGCCAATCAAACCAGATTGTGACATGACGGGCATGTTCTTCTTAACGCCGGCCGTCGCACCTTTAGAAATCACCAATTGGTTCATCCATGAAGAAGGTGTCCGGGTCAAAACATTAGCCGTCACCGTTGTGTAATCAGATAGCGAGTCGTTCAGTTTGAGCTCCTTGCGTAACTGTTTGTTTTCGGCACGCGTCGTTTGCGCACTGACCTTGGCTTGGGCCAATTGGTCAACTTGTTTCTTTAATTTTTGATTTTCTTGATAGGTGTTCAACAAGTCAGAAACTGAGTTGGTCGCGCTTTGTAAACCATTAACCGGCCAGGCAATCACCCGGTCAACCGCACCCGCCACGTCATTTCCAAATTGTTGAATCAATGGTGGTGTTGATTTTTTATCACGAATGGCCACTGAGACACTCATCAAGCCGAAACTAATAATGAAGATAACAATTGCAATTACCAGTTTACGGTTAGAAAAAAACTTTTGCATAATGAACCCCCGGTCGAAAATTCAATGAGTTAACAATAAATAAGCGGGAAGACGTCTTCCCGCTCACCTGTTATCGCTTTTTCATAACGTCGATGCTCTTGAGTGATTCACCCGTCCCAACGGCAACGCAGTCGAGCGGTTCGTTTGCGATGAATACTGGAACTTTGGTTTCATCCGCAATCACTTCAGAAAGATTCTTCAATAAAGCACCACCACCGGTCAAAACAATCCCGTGGTCAATTACGTCTGAGGCAATTTCTGGGGAAGTTTCTTCAAGTGTTTCTTTGATAGCAGAAATAATTTCAGAAACGACTTCTTGAATCGCTTCGGAAACGTCTACTGATGAAATTTCAACCGTCTTTGGTAATCCAGATAACAGATCCCGACCCCGAATGGTTGAGCCTTCAATTTCTTCAGCTGCTTCTAAGGAAGCTGAACCACAATCAATTTTGAGTTGTTCTGCAGTCCGTTCACCGATTAGCAAGTTAAACTTCTGACGAACATGATAAATGATTGAATCATCAATCTTATCACCGGCCATTCGAATTGAACGGCTTGACACGATCCCACCTAACGAAATCGTAGCCACGTCGGTCGTCCCACCACCAATATCAACGACCATGCTACCAGTTGGATCCATTACTGGCAAACCGGCACCAATCGCAGCGGCAAATGGTTCTTCGATAACGTACGCGTCACGCGCACCGGCTACTCGAGTTGCATCGATAACGGCCCGCTTTTCAACTTCTGTGACACCACTAGGTACACAAACCATCACGTAAGGCTTCCCATTTGAGCGGCCTAACGTCTTTTGAATAAAGTACTTCATCATCGCAACCGTCGTATCGTAGTCTGCGATGACCCCGTCCTTCATTGGTCGAATCGCCACAATGCTTGCTGGCGTTCTCCCAATCATATCCCGTGCTTCTGAACCAACTGATACAATTTCACCAGTTTTCGTGTTCTTTGCAACTACGGATGGTTCCCGTAATACGATGCCCTTGCCGTCAACGTACACAATTGTGTTGGCAGTACCGAGATCGATCCCGATATTTTTTGTCCCAAATCCGAACACTATATTCATCCCTTCATCATTAACAAATTTAATTTTTTATTTTAGTCATAATAGTAAGTATTATAGCATAGTCGCACTGCATTGAAAAAGCACTGCCTGAAACCTAGCATACCGTAAATCAATAAAAAATACAGCTTCACTATTTAACTTAGATAAAATTTAACAAAAAACGCGATCAGGCCGATGAACAATCGGTCCTAACCCCGTTATTTTACCACATTCTATTGCGAATCCGTATTACAATTTATTAAGCCCTGTTCCGCAAAACTATAGTAATCGTTTACACCGACAATAAAACTATCCAACAATGGCATTCCCATTAATTCGCAAGCCAATTGGAGCCGCTTGGTAAATTCAATATCCTTAGTGGATGGTGTGACGTCACCACTGGGATGATTGTGAACAATGACAATTCTCGCCGTCACCGTCATCAACGCCAACTTAATGATTTCACGTGGCTGTGCGGGACAACTATTGATTGTCCCCTGAAAAACAACTTCACGCCGCAATACGCTGTTTTTGGTATCCAGGCACAAGAGTTGCAGCTGTTCCTGCTCAAGATGCGCATAATCTTCCAACAACGTCCGCGCTAATTGTTCACTACCATACACCTGGTCTAACAATCGACGCGCCGGGCGTGGCAATAACTGCCCACATCGTAATCCGATTATCAGTCGGTTCCACACTGGATCCTTAGACGATTCGTGTAACCAATCCGTCGCTTCCTCTAATGGATACGACCGTTCAAACATCCAGACAGCGTGATCGACCTCCTCCGCTGGTAAATACGTCGCAAAATACTGCTGCACTAACTCATGCGCTTGGGTCACTGGTACGTATGCCTCTTCTAATATCGTCATCAAAAACACCCTTTCTAATTAGTAGATACGCAAGCACGACGAGTCTCCATTATTTTTATTGAAGTTTTTTGAAAAAGTTTTTTCGAGTAACATTATTTATCATTGAAACGTACCACATTGTCGGATGTCTGTCCGTCTGCACATGCTCATCCTACGCCGACTTCTGGGGCCGGCTGACAATTGCTGGAACATAGCCGACGTCGATTTGAACTCACACAGAAACCCACTGTGCAATTTCAAATACGAGTCTTATTCTAAGCCGGAAGCACCTCACTTCCGACTAAGAATAATTTGGCTATTGAGCATTGTCAGCCGGCCCCGCCAGTCGGGAACCCGCTCGAATGGCAGATGAACGGCCACCTATCTGGGTACAATTGACCTCTGAATATTAAATGACTAGTCCTTCAGGCAAACTTTTAATTGGCCTCAATAATGCTTTATCACGCTTAATCACTGAAAAATCAGTTGAATTTTATCGACTAAATTCAACGGACATTAATCTTGAATTTGGTCGATAAATTACCTTCGTTTATAATTTGAGACTTTACTATCTCAAACGACTAAGGAAAGTTCTGACAAATTCAGTGAAACTGCTGATTTGAAAAGTTAAAACATGGGTTAGGAAGCTTAGCTATCATTCGAAACTAGTCTGACAGTGGAATATCAAAATATCTGTGGGCTAAGAATCAACGACTAATCCAACAAAAAGTTGGGTCCACAAATGTCTGCCTTTCGAGTACCATCCCAGGCTGGAAGGCATTCTGGGCAAGGCCCAGTGGTGAAATTTCACTTAGCAAGCGTTTTTGGCTTGGTTAGTGAAAGACCAGTATTTAAGACGTGGTTTGTCGGCTTAAATCTGTGTCCACCACGTTCCGGCCATTGACCAGAATGCCTGGAAGCCGGCCTAGGACGCCGCCACAACAGCAAGTTTACGCTGAGTCGCACTTTTTCCAGTGGGTCTCAGCTGGCTGTCCTTGAACTTCGGCACGTTTCAATGATTTTTCATACCGGTAACAACTTAAAAAATCAGCGCACCAAGCTAAAAATTTAAGCTTGGTGCGCTGATTAGTTGTGTGGGTTAATCTGCATCCGCCTGTTTGAAATAAGCGCGGACGTCGCTGATGAAGTAGAGCGAGCCAGTCAGCAATAACACGTCGTCACTCGACATTTCTTGCAACGCCTGCATTAGTGCGGCTTGCCAGTTGTCAAAGACGGCTGCTGAATGACCGCTAGGCATCTCAGCGGCTAATGTGCTGGGATCAGTCGCTTGCCGCTTGGCGTTGGGGCCCGCAAATTGTGTTAACAACAAGTGGACGTTGGGTAAAGCGCCCAACGTTTGAATCATCTGTTGATGCTGTTTATCTGCTAAAACGGCAAAAATCACATACACCGTTTGCTGTCCAAAACGTTCACGTAAAGTCGCCGCCAATTCGGTGATTGCGGGCTCGTTGTGTGCACCGTCAATCATGATCAGTGGGTCCGCATTTAACCGTTCAAAGCGACCCGGCCACTGAGTTCCAGCCAGCGCCTTTTTGACATCACTCGCACTAACGGGGACTTGTGTCTGTTGGTGATAAGTGAGGTAAGCCGCCAGCGCGACCGCTGCGTTATCAACTTGATAATCGCCGAGCAACGGGGTCGTCAAATCTTTAAAATGTTCATCTAAACCATCAAAGTTGAACCGCTCCTGCCAACCCTGAGGCGCTAATAACTTAGTCGTGAAATCAACATCCAGCGTCCGTAGCGGTGCTTGCTGGTCTGCCGCCGTTTGAACCATGACATCCTGTGCTTCAGCTGGAAGTTTGCCCACAACGACAGGGATCTGCGGTTTGATAATTCCCGCTTTTTGGGTCGCAATCGCCGTCAGTGTATCACCTAGGATCTGCATATGGTCGTAGCCAATCGTCGTAATCACACTGACAGCAGGTGTCCAGACATTGGTTGAGTCATATAAACCACCCAAGCCCACCTCGATGATGGCAATGTCAATTGGTTGGGCGGCGAAGTATAAGAACATCATGGCCGTTATGATTTCAAACTCCGTCGGTCCTCCACTCTCCAGGGTTGCATCTAGCTGGGCGACTACCGGTTGCACCTGTTGAACCAGTTCCACCAAGTCAGTATCGCTGATTGGCGTGCCATCGACACTGATGCGCTCATTGAAGCGCGTGATGAACGGTGACGTAAACGTCCCGACTGTCAGTCCATCAGCCATAAACAGTTCCCGTAAATTGGCAACCGTTGAGCCTTTGCCATTGGTTCCCGCAACGTGAATCCCATGGACTTGTAATTGTGGGTCTCCAAGTTCATGTAAAAATTGACGCATCCGTTGCAATGTCGGCGCCTTTTTAAATTTCGTTCGGCCGTGAATAAAGGCTAACGCATCCGAATAAGTCTCAATCATTTTTGCCTTTCCTCCCTAAGATGCCACCTACTGACATCGTTTCTACCCGTTCATTTAAAATAAAATGGTAACCCTCCCGAACAACTGGGACGATTACCATTTTACCAATTAACTCAGCGATAAACTGAGTCATACGACTAACTAAGCTTGCGCTTTAATGTCGACTAACCGTTGCTTCAAAGCAGCCAATTTGGTTTGGTTATCAGCTAATTTTTCTTTTTCGCTATTAACCACGTCTTCAGGCGCGTTGGCCACAAAGCGTTCGTTACCGAGCTTCTTAGTCGCACGTGCGACTTCGCTTTCAAACTTCGCCTGTTCTTTTTCTAGCTTCTTGATTTCTTCATTCAGATCAACCAATTCAGCGAGTGGGATGTAGACTTCCGCATCACTAATCACTTGAGTCATGGCTAACTTCGGTGCAACCACGTCAGCGCCAATTGACAAGGTCTTCGGGTGTGCAAACCGTTGAATGTAATCTTCATTAGTCTTGAAGACAGACTGTAGCCGGGCATTATCCGTCTTGATCAACAAGTCGACCGCTGACGACATCTTGGCATTTGCTTCAGCCCGGATACTCCGAACAGCCGTAATCAATTCAATCAATGATGCCATATCACTTTCAGCGTCCGCATCGTCAAATTCTGGATGGTCCACTGGATATTGCGCAACGACTAATGATTGGCCTTCATGTGGCATCGACAACCAGATTTTCTCTGTAACGAATGGCATGATTGGGTGGAGTAACCGTAAGATTTGGTCGAGCACGTAGGCTAACACATTTTGCGTGTTGGCTTTAGCTTGTTCGTCATCCCCGGTCAGCACTTCCTTACTCATTTCGATATACCAATCACAGAAGTCATTCCAGATAAAGTTATAGAGCGCGCGACCGGCTTCACCGAAGTCAAACTTATCAAAGGTCGTCGTCACTTGTTTAACCGTGGCATTCAAACGGCTCAAAATCCACTTGTCAGCCAACGTCCATTCACTGGCAGCTGGTAAGACCGGTTTGTCCATCGCGCCCAAGTTCATGATAACGTAGCGGCTGGCGTTCCAGATCTTATTGATGAAGTTCCAGGCAGCGTCCATCTTGGTGTAGCTGAACCGGACATCTTGTCCAGCTGTCGAACCGTTTGATAGGAACCACCGTAAGGCATCGGCGCCATACTTTTGAATGACATCCATTGGGTCGATCCCATTGCCGAGTGATTTGCTCATCTTACGGCCCTGTTCGTCACGAATCAAGCCGTGCAATAACACGTGTTTGAATGGCCGTTTACCCGTAAATTCAAGGCTTTGGAACATCATCCGTGAAACCCAGAAGAAGATGATATCATAACCGGTAACTAACGTGTCAGTTGGAAAGTAGCGCTTGAAATCTTCCGCATCCGTATCTGGCCAACCCATCGTTGAAAATGGCCAGAGGGCACTGGAGAACCAGGTATCCAAAACATCAGGGTCTTGTTCCCAGTTTTCGGGATCCTTGGGTGCATCCACCCCGACATAAGTTTCACCAGTCGTCTTGTTATACCAAGCTGGAATCCGGTGACCCCACCAGAGTTGCCGCGAGATAACCCAGTCATGAACGTTTCCCATCCATTGATTGAAGGTATCTTCAAAACGGTCTGGCACGAATTCAACTTTGTTATCAGTCTTTTGATTCTTCAAAGCTTGTTCAGCGAGTGGTTTCATCTTAACGAACCACTGCGTCGACAGCCGGGCTTCAACTTGGACACCTGTCCGTTCAGAGTGCCCAACACTATGCACGATTGGATCGATCTTAAGCATCAAATCTTGATCTTCCAAATCTTTGACCATCGCTTTACGGGCTTCAAAGCGGTCCATACCTTCGTACTTACCAGCGTTGGCGTTCATCGTAGCATCTTCGTTCATCGTGTTGATGCGCTTCAAGTCATGCCGGTTTCCGACTTTGAAGTCATTTGGGTCGTGGGCTGGCGTGATTTTAACCATCCCAGTCCCAAATTCAGGGTCAACGTAAGCATCCGCAATAATCGGAATTTCACGGTCGGCTAATGGCAAGATGACCTTTTTGCCAACTAATTCCTTATAACGTTCATCACTTGGATTGACCGCTACGGCCGTATCACCCATCATGGTTTCAGGACGAGTCGTTGCAATTTCAATGTAATGCTTACCATTGAACGTGTAATCCTTGTCCGCAAATGGGTACTTGACGTGGTAGAAGGCACCCTGGTCATCTTTATGAATCACTTCAATGTCAGATAACGCGGTCCGTGCTTGCGGATCCCAGTTGATGATGTATTCGCCACGGTAAATCAAGCCCTTGTTGTATAAGTCAACGAAGACTTTCTTAACTGCGTCTGACAAGCCATCATCCATCGTGAACCGTTCACGTGAATAATCTAATGACAGCCCCATCTTGGCCCATTGTTGCTTGATGATTGACGCATATTCGTCCTTCCAATCCCAGACTTGTTGAATAAACTTCTCCCGTCCGAGGTCATAACGACTAACGCCTTGTTCACGAAGTTTGGCTTCAACCTTTGCCTGGGTGGCAATCCCGGCATGGTCCATTCCTGGTAACCATAGCGTATCGAAGCCCTGCATCCGTTTCTGACGAATAATAATATCTTGTAAGGTCGTATCCCAAGCATGGCCTAAGTGCAACTTACCAGTAACATTTGGCGGCGGAATCACGATTGAATACGGTTTAGCTTTCTTATCGCCCGAAGGCTTGAATAAATCTTGGTCTAGCCAAGTTTGATAACGGCCCGCTTCAACGGCGGTCGGATCATACTTAGTTGGCATATCAGTAGTTGGTTCTTCTGACATTGGGGCACATCCTTTCCATTTGGGTACAAAAAAATCCACTCATCCCAATTGAGTTAGGACGAATGGATTCGCGGTACCACCTAATTTTAAAGCAATCACAAGTAACTGCTTTACAGCTTAAACATCGTTGTTAACGAACGGTGTATCCCGTCCGGTTATTCCTACTTAAACGTTCAGAATAACAGCTCGCAAGCTACCTTCATGCTGAAACGCCAAACGTGTTCCACTACTCACGCTCTCTCTAAAGACGTCATTCAGCACTACTCTCTTGCTCATTGCTAGTTGTCACTATTGTAATGAATTTCCTGGTTATCGTCAATCTTTATTCGAATTGTTTTAAAGCTTCCAGTGCAGCCACATAGTTTGGTTCATGACTGACATTGGGCACGATTTCGTGATAAACGATCTTGCCGTCCGCATCCGCTACATAAATGGCGCGTGTCAACGTCCCATTATTGGGCAGATAAAGATTCGTTGCATACCCAAAGGAAAGCTCCTCATCAGAAGCCACCGTCAGATTTTTCACGCCTTCCTTAGCACACCAGCCAGCTTGATCCGCTACTGAGTTGTTGGAAATCGCGACAAACTGAACGTGGGGGTACTTATCGGCTTGTTGATTGAACTTCTTAGTTTGAATCGAACAAACGCGCGTATCAATATCGGGCATGACACTCAATAGGACTGGCTTACCAAGTAAGTCTTTGGTCTTGATCTTCTTATCATGCGTCGTAAACACTTTGAACTTTGGTAATTGATCGCCATCTTCTAGTGGCTCACCGACTAGGTCTAATGCTTGATCATGAAATAATACTTGCACGAAAAACACCCCTTCGATAACTAATGATTGACAATGTATGCCTTGAAACTAGTATAGCTTAAATTTACCGCAATTTCAGGTGCTTCGCAAACTTTAGCCTCATCAATCGTTAATTTATTTTTAGCCTCCTGGTCGGGATTATTTGCAACAAGATAGTGCGTTAAATCCGACGTGCGGCAAGGTGTAGTGCCAATTGGGTGGCTTGCGTGACTGACCCCTGTGTTTCGTGACACCAACGCGCAGCCAAAGTCGATTCTGGCGCACACAGTCTGGCTGCAATCAACGTTGCCACGTCTTCTGCTGCCGATTGATGTAAGCTTTGCCCAAGCTCACGTAACGTCGCAGCCAACCGCATCCCCGTTTCAAAATATTGGGTCCTCGCAGCCGGCGCTTCTAACGCCACGTGCTGGTTAGCGTGCTGACCGGCGTCAATCCACGCGTCCGGGTCAGTGGGACTTGGCAACCACAACATCAATGCGGTAAACCACGTCACCACTTGAAGTTGTTCATTGGTCACACCGATGATCGACCACGGATTTAAATCTAACTGGCGTAACTCTAAATACTGAATGCCCATTTGACGCAAGGTCGATAAGTCACGACCACCGCGCAACCGCACTTGTCCGTAATACTCTTTGACCGCGCTTAACTGCCCACGGGCGACTGCCGTCTGCAAACTATCACAATACTGTGTCAGTGACGCATAGGAAACATGCAGGCCAGGCCGATTCACGTAGCCCTCAGGACCATTGCGCAGACTACGTACTAACCGGTGACTCTCGTGAAATCCCGAATTTGGCCAAACATGTGGCGTACAGCCATATAAATAAGTTAATAGCCACCGATAATGTAAATAATTTTGCGCGATATGCAAGTAGCAGTGATTCCGAAAGTCGACCGGGTCGGTTATTTCTGTCTGCGTCTGAAATAATGCGGTCAGCAGGCCCGGATTTAAGCTGATATTGCAATGCAGACCAGATAGCATTTGCCGGCGCCGGCCGTATCGTTCCGCCAGACCCTCACGATACGCAACCGCCGCGCTGTCCAGCTTCGCAATTGGAATCAGCGCTTCGTCCTCAGGCAAGGTTGGTGGGACACTCAAGGGCCAGATCAGTTCAGGCGCGATTCCCTGGCGAACCTGGCGCGTTAATTCAGTCAACGCCCTACCAGCAGCTTCAGCGTTGGAACAAACTGGGGTCACTAACTCGACTTGAGTTTCAGCGAAGTCCCGCTGCAGCCCAGATAATTTTCCAATCAAAGCGGGCGTCAAATCCGTTTGCGCCAATTGACCGGTTTCAACGATCCGCTGGCCTTCACGCTCGAGGCCGACTTGGAACATATTCGAATTAATTGCTGCTGCATTTAACTTCAGTAACCGTTGCCAATCCATGCCCACCGCTCCATTTCTAACGCTATCCTAGCATACCTAGACCATCGGTTCATAAATGATGACCATTATTTTAGGTCAGCTAACACATTAATTCAACAATATTGATATATTACTGACATTTTGTGCTTGTTATTCTCTAGCATTATAGATGATTAAATCATGCCGGTTGGGATTGCTGTTCGTCAGCCGATGCGCATCCGATTCCGACTTCCCGGGCTGGCTGACAACGCTGGAACAGGGCGGACATCGATTTGAACTCACGCAGAACCCCACTGCGCAATTTCAAATACGAGTCTTCTTCTAGCCCGGGAACCCCACCCGGACAAGAAGAACTTCGCCCTTGAGCATTGTCAGCCAGCCCTTCCAGTCGGTAACCCGCTCGAATGGCGGATGAACGACCACCTAACTTGGTGCAATTGACCACTGAATACTAGGAGACTGGTCCTTCAGGCAAAGCTTAATCGGTGTCGATGATGACTGATGGCATTTAATTACTAAGAAGATTGCCTGAATATGATTCACTCATTTTAATACTATTAATTTTGATGATGACTAATCTTAAATTTAACCGATAAATTACCTTTGTTTATAATTGAAGATTTTGCAATCTCAAACGACTTGAGAAAATCCTGACAAGTTCAGTGAGGATGTTTGTCAGATGCCTTATCGCATGGGCAAAAGAGTTTATCTATTGTTAGAACCGGTCTGACAGTTGAATATCAAATTGGCCCTATAGCGTAGAAGCAACGACTAATCTAACCAAAAGTTGGGTTCGCACATGCCTGCCTTTCGAATAGGATCCCGGCAGGAAGGCATTCTGGGCAAGGCCCAGTGGTGAAATTTCACTTAGCAAGCGTTTTTGGCTTGGTTAGTGAAAGACCAGTATTTAAGACGCGGGTTATCGGCTTAAATCTGTGTCCACCACGCTCCGGCCATTGCCCAGAATGCCTGAAAGCCGGTGTAGGAAGCATCTGCCACAGCAAGTTTACGGTAACTCGCACTGTTTCCAGCGGGTCGCAGCTGGCGGCTCTTGAACTTGAAAAATGGCATGATTTAATCATGATTCATGACGAATTAACTAGCACAATGCGGATGGCTTATTTTATCTGAGCAACAAAAAAACGAGCACCCTGTTTAGATAGGCACTCGTTTTCAAATAAAAATTAAAGTAATTCTGCAAAAACGTCTTCTTGAGCATTAAGGTAGTTTTCACCGGGTTTGATCTCGGTCATCTTAATTCCCGCCAAAGCACGTTCCATTAAACCATCAACGTCGATGCGTTCTTCGTAAGCGCGTGAACGATCCAACTTGGGATGGGTCTTCGGTGCTGGTGGCGCAAAGATCGTACAGCAATCTTCAAATGGCATGATTGATAAATCATAGGTGTCAATGTCTTCAGCAATCTTGATGATTTCCGTCTTATCCATTGAAATCACTGGCCGCAAGACGGGTAAAGTCGTCACATCATTGATAGCAATCATGCTATCCATGGTTTGTGAGGCGACTTGCCCAAGTGATTCACCATTGAAAATCGCCTTGCCATGCCGTTGACGCGTCACTGCGTCCATCAACCGCATCATCAAGCGCCGTTGCACAGTCATCAAGTAGCCTTCTGGAACCTTTTCCTTGATTTCCTCTTGAATCTCAGTGAATGGAATCTGGATAAACTTGACGCGACCAGAGTAACTGGCAAGCGTCGAGGCTAATTGTTTGGCCTTGGCGAGCGCTTGTTCACTCGTGTATGGCGGACTAAAGAAGTGCACCATCTCCATGTCAACGCCGCGTTTCATCCCGAGATAACCGGCAACTGGTGAGTCGATACCACCAGATAACATCAGCATCCCCTTACCAGCAGTTCCTACTGGTAAACCACCGGCGCCTTGAATCGTTTCGGATGACAAGAAAATCCCATTCAACCGGACTTCGACACGCAGGACGATATCTGGATTCTTCATCTTAACTTGAATCCCGTCGACGTGGTCAAGAATTTGACCACCCAACATGTCGTTGATCTGGTTCGTGTCGTATTCGAAGTGGTGGTCAGAACGACGGGTGTTGATTTTAAACGTCATTCCCGGTTGATACTGGGCTTTGATCATTTCGATCGCCGTCGCGTAGACCGCATCCATATCCGTATCCACTCGAATACTTGGTGAAAAGTTTTGAATCCCGAACACTAACTTCAAACGATCCATGACAGGTGCAGCATCTTCATCATTTAACATGATGTGCATCCGGTCACGGTTCGCATGAACTTTTAGCGTTGGAAAATCGTGCAACGCGTTGCGGACGTTACGGCCCAAGCTATCGATAAAGTTCCGCCGGTTCTTACCCTTGGTCGACAACTCGCCGTAACGTACCATAATTTCAGTGTACTGCATGAACAAGTTCCTTTCCGTTATGCATCTGCATTGATTTTAGAGAATTTTTGATAAAGCTGATCAAAAACTTTGATAAATTGGTCGGCTTCTGCCAACGTATTATTTTCATCAAGACTGACCCGGACGGCACTCGTGGCAATATTTTCTTGCACGTGCATCGCCATCAACGTACTTGACGCCATGTGTTTCTTAGACGAACAAGCACTAGTCGTCGAAATATAGATGCCCTGATCTTCAAACGCGTGGACGATGGTTTCGCCCCGCACCCCATTGATCGTGAAGCACAGGATATGTGGTGCAAATCCATCAGTCGGTTGGCTAAAAATCGTGACTTTCGGGAACGTCTTGATGTGGTCGTAGATTCGCTGTTTGATGGCACGTTCGCGAGTGACCTTTTCGTCCTCACCCGTCAATAATAGACGTAGGGCCTTCGCCATTCCAGCGATTGCGGGCAAGTTTTCAGTCCCCGAACGCCAGTTACTTTCTTGACCGCCACCATTCATGAGCGGTGCTAATTTGCGCCCATTCCGCGCATAAATAAAGCCCACGCCCCGGGTCGCATGAAACTTATGGCCTGAGAACGTCACAAAATCGACCCGGTCATTCATGATCATGTTCTGAATGCCCTTGCCGATGCCTTGAACCGCATCAATGTGGAAGTGAATCTTTGGATATTGTTTTAACAAATCAGCCACTTCAAGTAGTGGTTGAATCGTACCAATCTCATTGTTGACGGCCATCGTGGAAACCAGAATGGTGTCCGGTCGAATCGCCGCTTTCAAATCAGCCACGTTAATACGGCCTTCTTGGTCCACGGGTAAGTACGTCACTTCATACCCCAGTTCTTTCAACTGTTCCATCGAATTGTGGATAGCCGGATGTTCGACCGCCGTGGTAATCAGGTGTTTCCCAAAGGCACGTTTCTCAATCGCCGTCCCCTTGAGCACCCAATTATCACCTTCCGTCCCACCTGACGTGAAGAAGATTTCGTGCGCCTGAACGCCGAGTAAATCGGCAATCTGTTGGCGCGATTGTTCCAATAAATGAAAGGCTGTTTCACCAAAGTTATGCAAACTAGAAGGATTCCCCCAGATTTTCTGAGAGACCTTCGTATAAGTATCTAGTACGGCGGGAGCAGCTTGCGTCGTCGCACTATTGTCAAAATAAATCATTACTACGCCTTCTCTTTCCAAGAAAGTGTGCCTTGCACTTACTTTCGATAAGAATTCTTTGCAATTATACCAAAAATTAGGACTGAAACAAGATTTTTTGTTTCAAAAACGCGATTAATCGACGCTAGCAGCAGTATCGCTGAAGCTCACAAGCAATCATCCTGCAATTGTCGGGCATTTTTTGACGCCAATCAAAAACCAGCTGGCCGTGGTTGCGTTCATCACAATCACCACCAACTGGTTGGCATTTATCTTCTTGATTGGCGCTAACTAAGCATCAGCATCTGAACTAGCCGCCTGCTTATTAGCATAGTAGCTGTCCTCGATTCGCTTGTAGGAGCCAGGATCGACCTTATCGACCGCCGTCGCAATAACTTCCAAACTCCGTGCGTAGTCATGCGTTTCGTTGAACAAACGTTGCGCTTCAACGCTCGCTTCTTGAACATCTTCATGACTATTTTTATAACGATTGGCATATTGCAAGAGTTGTTCGGCAATCAATGCAGCATCCGTCAAATCATCGGTCTTCTCTTTTAAGGTAGCCATATCGGCCTGAATCACGATGAGTTGCTTCGTAATATCATCCATGTTAATCACAAGTTTATTGATATCATGGTCTAAGCGCTCGATTTCCTTAGAAACGACCCTGAAGTAATCCAGATAATCCTTAGGTAAACCTGGCAGATTCAGATTTTCCACTTGGCGTTTGACCGCATGGATTTCAAAATCAAACCGTTGCAAGGTCTCATGAGCCTTAGATTCCTCAGCAGTCAAGTTGGCAACACCCTGGTTGATTGCCACTTGTTCCTCTTCAATGCCGGTGAGTTGTTTGTCCTGCTCCTCAAAGTGAGCTGCAATCTCACTGAAAACCGCTTGCTTACTGGTAATCGCAGTCGTATCGGCTTGATAAACCGCCTGAATATTCTTCAATTGCTCGTTCAATTCACGCGTCCGTTCAACTTCATTGTTATTGAGTGTATAACTTTGTGCTAACCGGTCCAATTCGACTTGTAAGCGGTGGTTTTGATTCATCGCGTGCGTCAAGAACTTGCTGATCTCTTCTTGGCGTTGGTCAACGATGGCTTTGGCGTCGATTTCTGCCTGCATCACATCGTACAAATGATCGATACGCTTCTCAATCGCATGATTGCCATTTTCCGCATCGGTGACTTTCAAGTCGCCCAGCAACGCGGTGTTATCATCGATGGCTTGTTTGAGGCCCTGAATCTCAGGTTCGATTGAATCCACTTCGAAGTGAAAATGTTGGGCGGTCAATTGTTGATAACCACTCGCTAGTTCAGCTAATTGATCAGGAAAGCCACTCACTAAGTCTTTATAAATCGGTGGAATCCGGTCAATATCCATTTCAAGGGCGCCGGTATCATGATGTAACTGGTCTAGGACCTTTTCAGCCGCATCGTGATCGCCAGCCTTCGCTAATTCAGAAAAATGATCGAAGTCACTTTCCAAGTTGGCGAGCTGATCTTCAAGTTTGTCGATACTCGGGCCAAACGAGAAGTTTTGCGACAACAACGTCTTCCGCAAGTTTTGATATTTTTTCTCTAAACTCGCAACCGCTTGACGGTGGGCCGCATCGGCGTCATCTAAGGCTTGTAGCCCGTCACGAATTTCGGCCTGCCGCTGTTCGATTTGATCCAACAGTGCCGCGACTTTTTTTAGATTTTGTTGGGCGTCTAAGAACTTGATGCCGCGCGCCTCGGTGGTAATTGTCGCCAATTTATCGCTTACTGCGGGCAACTGGTCGTTTTCCACTTCTTGACCAGCACTCTGCAACGCTTCCAACTTTTCTAACGAGCCGCCCGTTAGTCCGAGTTGTTCAATTTTTTCGAAATCCGTGGTCTGTGATTGTTTCACTAACGCTTGTTGGCGCTCCGTCAGTTGGCGGACTTGCTTGTCAATATAATATTGAAAGCCCTTGACCGCCGCGTAGATGACAATCGCAACCACCACAATGCCGATTGCTACTTGCATACGAATACCCCTTACATTAATTATTCCGTTTTAATTGCGTTGCGCCTCACCCTGCTGAGAACCGCAGCCTTGCTTTTTTCTGAAAATCCAATTAAAATCTATCTTAAATTATAACATAGACGTAACTAACGGACAGTAACAATTTGTTAACATTCAAGGAGGATTTTCACATGGCTACCACCGAAACATCACTTATGAACCAACAGCTCGACGCGTTACTTTTTCAAGAAACGAACTTGGTCGCGAACCTAGCCAACGCTAGCGCCCTCCTCAACAGTACGTATGACGACTTGAACTGGGCCGGCTTCTACTTATTTAACGATGAGACTGACGAGCTCGACCTCGGTCCCTTTCAAGGCAAAGTTGCCTGCATGCACATCAAAGTCGGTGCAGGGGTCGTTGGTACGGCCTTTGAAACGCAAACTAACCAACGGATCGCGGACGTCCACCAATTTCCAGGCCACATTGCCTGCGATAGTGCCAGCAATTCTGAAATCGTCGTTCCAATCACCAAAGACGGTCACCAAATTGGCGTCCTCGACGTTGATTCCCCATCCTTAGACCGTTTTAGTGCCGAAGATGAGGCTGAATTGACTGAATTCGTTGCAATTTTAACGACGCACATTGACTAACCATTACTAAACGTGTTATGCTACTCTTTGTGTAAAATAATGCAGCAGTAAGTGGGTAAGCTCGTCAACAGATTGGTGCCAATATTTTGGTCAGTTAGTAACCTGCGGCTGCAATGGTGAACCCTGCAGTCCAATCTGAACGAATATCGAACTTACATCGGATTATTTTACTCCAACTAAAATTATTGGAGGAAACATTTTATGTCTCGTTATACAGGTCCAAGTTGGAAGATTTCCCGTCGTTTGGGAATGTCCCTTTCAGGTACTGGTAAAGAATTAGCTCGCCGCCCTTACGCACCTGGTGATCATGGCCAAGGTCGTCGTGGTAAGCTTTCAGAATACGGTACTCAATTACGTGAAAAGCAAAAGTTACGGATGATGTACGGTTTAACTGAACGTCAATTCGCTAACTTATTCATCAAAGCTGGTAAGATTCGCGAAGGTAAGCATGGTGTTAACTTCATGATCTTACTCGAACGTCGTTTGGATAACATGGTTTACCGTTTAGGTTTGGCAACGACTCGTCGTCAAGCACGTCAATTAGTAAACCATGGTCACATCACTGTTGATGGCAAGCGCGTTGACATCCCTTCATACGAAGTTAGTGTTGGCCAAGTTGTCTCAGTTCGTGAAAAGTCCAAGAAGTTGGCTGTTATCACTGGCGCCGTTGAAGCCGTGGTTGCACGTCCTAACTTCGTTCAATTCGATGCTGATAAGCTTGAAGGCTCATTAACTCGTTTACCAGAACGTGAAGAACTTGAAGCAGATATCGACGAATCATTAATCGTTGAATACTACAACAAGCTTTAATTTCCGGTTATTAAAAACCGTCGCGGTTGCGGCGGTTTTTTTGTGTTCTTTTAACGATTTAGCTGTTCAAGAATCGGGCGCTTCTAGGCATACTACTGAACCCCAATGACGCCGCCCTCGCCTGCATTAAAGCTTCGAATTCTTGCACCCACTTCAGCCATCATCCTCCTAGCAACCGGTATCTGATCACCATTATTCATCATTAACATTTGAAGCGAGCGATCCATCACTTCAATATTGGGCACATTCACTACAAATGACCGATGAACACGAATAAAGCTCGGGTTAGCAACCACTATTTCCGATAGCTTTGCGGTCACCGTTCGTTTGGAAAAATTAGTCACCACGTCAATCTTGTGTGGTTCATCAGCCGTCTGAAAGTAGTTGACGTCCAACAGCGGCAGCTGCAAACTGATCGATTTATTTTCAAAGAAAAACCAGCCCCCGTTCTTCTGACTACTACCAATCATCGGCAAACGCAAACTCGCTTTCAGATCAGTCACAACTCGCCGATTCAAGTCGCTGTCGCCTATGCTGTACGTATTTAGTGGGTAAACACGTGACTGGATAATCGCCATCGCATTTACGGGCTGCGTAGTGACTAAACTGATCACTGCGAATTTATCAACCGCTCTAATCAGCCGGCAAACCTTTAAGGCATACGTGTCCCAATGGGCAAAAACCACAAAATAAACCTGATAATTGGGTTCTTGCGTCAAATAACGTGCGACGCGTTTTAATGACGACAAATGGCAGACGCGTTTGACTAGCGATAATTCAGGCCCACCATTGAACTTCTGGCAAAAACATTCCCCACTCGCGAAATCCTCAGAACAAATGCAAACATCGAATTTCATTGATTTCCCCCATCAACGCTGTTTTTCATGGCAACACTAGAAGACAAGATACAATGATTAAACCTAACGCTTTACACCACAATGTCTAGCATATCGCTTGGACGTTCTCTATCAATCGCGTCTCTTGTTTCATACACTAAAACGGACAGTTGATCTAAGCAGCGCTATAGCGACTTAAATTAACTGTCCGTTTCCACTCAATCTGAATGACATCAATAATTTAAAGATAAGGATCAAAAATGGTTGGCGTTTCAGCAAGCTGCGAGATTAGATGGCGATTCTTCAATTCTTTTTCACGCAACAGCAGCAACATGTGCCACGTATATTGGTACAATTTCTGATTATTAGTTGGCAGCATCACCGGTACCATATCGTTTTCGCGAAAATTATGATACAAGTCAATCATCACGAATTGAGTCCCCTTGCCGTTCCTCAATTCGTGTATCATCCGTTTCAGGCCGTTTTTATATGAAATCGACTGCTGATTATCAACAGGCTCTTGATAGGCAGTTTCAATCAACTGTTCCAAAGTTTCGGCATCTGCATCCATCCTAATTACCCCCTTGTGCCTTACAAAATTTTCGCTAACTCGAAAGATTTTGTCTTTCAACAAGGTTATAATCCTTTTGGCCACCGGCTACCAGCTATTCTCCCAAACAGGATACTAGGACGCTTAAGTGGCTGAATGCGATTTTTCACCCGTCTCATCGCCCGCTTTTGACTATCTATTGTTCATCACTTGATCATAAATCGGGAGTAACTGCTCAAACGTTGCCAAAATCGTCGCCGTTAGTTCAGCCGGATTATCAAACAACGGGTCTCCTACTTGAACCGACCGACCCACGACCAGTTCACTATGTTTATACTGATCAAATTTCTGGATTGCTGCCGTAATATTAGCGGGAGTGGCGGGCATTGTCTTGGCTTCACCGTGATTATTACTGATGACAAAACCAGTGGGCAACGCCATGAGCTTGGGCGTTAAGTCTTTAATCGCCATTTTAGCCTGAACGCTAGGCTTGCATTCGTCCAAAATATCAAAATAGATAAAGAGCCGGTCGGGCCACAAACCGAGTTCAAAATGCGGCCAGGCCTTATAACTCCGCTTATTTTGACTAAAAGCCACCCACGTATCTACCGGCGGATTCTTGTGGCGCCGCAGATGTTTGGCAACATGGGCATAAAATAGCGCACCGTTTGGCTGTTGTAAGTGGTCAATAATCAGCGGTGCCAGTTGCTCAAACTTCGGGTCAATCACCGTTTTGATCAGCTGCATCCGTCCAGCCAGTGTTGGGTCATTAAAGATTTCAAAATCTTGATTCGTAAACACGAGACTCATCTCCATCAGTCGTTTACACTAACCATACCGCACCACCAATCCGAACGCCACCCCCTTCTCTTCGCTATTCTGACGGGAACATGCTACAATGATAATTACTATCTAGGAAAGGATGTTAGACAATGGCTGAAACAGACAAACAACCGGTCGATCGAATCGAAACTGCCATCCACGGGACGCCAAAGCTGCATCCCGACGAACAACGAAAGTACCTTGGGACATTTCGTGAACGCGTCGAAGTCGCAGTGACCGTGGCGCAAATTAAGCAGGCAGACTACGTCGATGCACTGACCCAGGCTTTTGCGGCCCATCCCGATAACCAACTATTCATCAATGGCAATCTGGAACAGGACTTGATTGGGCCCTACATCAAGGCTGCGAGTCACGCCAATATCAAATTCACCATCAAAACAGATGATATTTATCGCACCGCTGATGACAATTACGCCCTGGTGTTCACCGCGGCAACGGCTATCAACCAAGACGATATTGATATTGCCCATCGCTATCCAGCACAAGGCACGTCGACTGACGAAGATGATAACAAGCCAGCTGGGTTGTTAGATAAATTCAAAAAATTATTATAAGCATTCAGATAACAAAAGCCCGGACGACTTTAAACTTGAAGTCGTCCGGGCTTTTTTCATGCGCTAACTATGCGCTAACTATGCGCTAACTATGCGCTAACTATGCGCTAACTATGCGCTAACGCACTATACAAACTCATTGCAAATAACGCCAAGATAACGACGACCATGACGATGATCGCAATCACCTGCGTGGTCATGACGCTTAATAATAACAATATCCCGCCACCAACTAAGGTGTAACCTAACCAATACCGCACGCGCCGCCAAACCATCGGATGAATCGGCCGGGTGCCACGCCGCACCTGTGCGTACTGATTGGCGCTAATCGTCGGCAAATAGTTGCCAATTGCCATGAAGATGAACGCCACCAGGCTGATGGCAATCCGCCAAATATCCATCCGATGACCCAAATTGTAGCTAATCGTGGTGGCATAAATGACACCCGAAAGTACGGGCACGATCCAAATCATCATCCGCTCAAATCGTGGTGCTGGTCCTTTGTGGGTCGCATTCAGACGTGTGGCTCCCACGCAGATCAGTTGAAAAACCGCCATTAACAATGGCAAGCCAAAGACGACCACCGCTTTACTTGCCATGCCATTCGGCTGATTATCCAAGTTGAAATGAATTGCCATTCGGGCTGGCAACGCTTGATAGTTGGCCACGCCATACAAAATCGGTAATAAAATCACAATATAACTCAACCATAATTGCACACTACGCTTCATCATTATTGTCATCCCCCTGCTTGCCGCTGAACCGATACAGCCACGTCAACATCTCTTCGAACACACTCGCATTTAACTCATAATACAAATAATTTTTTTCTTTAGTGACGGTAACCAAACCCGCGGACCTCAATAATTTAAGGTGATACGAAACCGTCGCTTGGCTCAAGTTAAAGTGCGCGGCAATCTCGCCCGCCGACTGTCGATTCTGTCGCAACTCCTCCAGAATTTGCCGTCTCACCGGGTCAGCAATCGCCTTGAACGTTGTATTCAATGCCATCTGAACCCCACCTTCTCACTACCTATTTAGATATATCTCTAAATAGATTATAACAACGAGTTGTTTGAAACACAAGGGAGTATTTAGAAAAATTTCGAAACAGATTTCCTGGATGCTTTGATGCTTGGCTTCAACGTTTAGGTCAACCATTTCGACGCGAAAAATCGGTTTTTAAGTTGGGGCTTAAAAACCGATTTTTTGTTGTAAGTTTCCGAGGGATAGTGGTGGTTAGTCTTAATGTACCAATGCCTACTCGTACTAATCAGTTGATTATACCTATTCCAGCTTAGATTAACATCCTTTAAATATGAATCGACATGATCGTTCGAATACCCGCAAATGCCATAAAGATCACGACCACCCAACCACTGATTAGCAACCAGACCGGATGACGATAACTTTGCCCCATAATTCGATGCGACGTTGCAGCAATCAATAAAATTGCCAGTGCAATTGGTAGGATTAATCCATTGAGCGCGCCAACGACGACCAGGACCTTTGCTGGATTACCAATAAAATAAAAGATTATCGTTGCAGCTGCTATAAAACCGATAATTAGCCAACGACGCCAGCGTGGATTCGTTTCACTTGCCGTATGGTAATCTAAAAACGATACCGATGTGAATGTCGAGCCAAGTGTTGACGTCATTCCTGCTGCTAACAATAATAATCCAAAGAATTTATACCCAAATTCACCAGCCGCAACTTTGAAGATTGTCGCGGCCGGATTACTGGCATCTAATTGATGTCCGCTGACAACCACCGCTAATCCTGCCAAAAATAGCATGACGCGAATGACTGATGCAACACCAATTCCGGTCAGTGCGCCTTCATTAACTGTCTTTAAATACTGCGAACCATGTACACCGCCTTCCAATAAGCGATGTCCACCTGCAAAAGAGATGTAACCACCAACCGTACCACCTACAATCGTGACGATGGAATAAAAGTCAATGTTACTAGGTATGAAAGTGTGTTGTACCGCACTCTGATACGGTACGGTCGTCACAGCAAGAATATAGATTAATATCAAAATCTTGATAACTGCCAGTCCCTGAACAGTACGATCTACAACCAGTAGAGCATCCTTTACTAAAAAAAGACTAATTGCAACAATCGCCGCAATAATGGCGCCATTCTCAGGAGAGATCCCAAAAAGAACGTTTAACCCAAGACCTGCACCACCAATATTACCAATATTAAAAAAGAACCCACCAATCACAATCAGGACTGTTAACAGATACCCAAGTCCAGGAACGACTTCATTAGCCAATACTTGAGCGTGCTTTCCGGAAACAATAATAATACGCCAAATGTTTAATTGGACAACAATATCTACCAAAATACAAATCAGGATGGCAAATCCAAAATTGGCACCTAGTTTTCCAGTAAAAGTCGCAGTCTGGGTCAGGAAGCCTGGGCCAACTGCCGCCATCGCCATCATAAAAGCCGCGCCCATTGCAACATTTAATGCTGAACGCTTACTAATCGCCTTCTCGTTCTTCATCTCATTACCATCCCTTCAAGAACCCACGCTTCGATGAACCAATATTAGTCTACACAAATCAGAATGCGGTAACTGCTACCTGGTTTTCAATTAATGCAGCGTGAATTCGTTTGACAAATGCTAACGCCTTAGGACCGTCCCCGTGTACACAAATCGTATCGGGTATGATTGAAACCTCACTACCATCGACTGCAGTTACAACATGGTCTTTAACCATTCGTAACACCCTTTGAACGGCAATGTCTTCGTCTGCTATCATCGCATTGGGTTGATTGCGGGGAACTAGCCTGCCATTAGGCAAATATTGTCTATCCGCAAAAACCTCCTGGGCATAGGGTAAACCAACCTGACGAGCCGCTTTAATCAAATTACTATTCGCTAAGCCAATCAAAGAAGTACTCGGGTCAACACTTGCAATCCCATTACAAATTGCCGTTGCAAGTGTTAAGTCATCAGCCGCCATATTGTATAGTGCACCGTGTGGCTTGACGTGGTGCAGTGGCGTACCACCACAAAACGCTTGCAACGCCCCAAGCTGATAGATGATATCTGCTTGAACTGCCGCCGGAGTCAATTGCATTTTACGACGGCCAAAGCCAACCAAATCAGGAAAACCGGGATGTGCGCCAATAGCAACCTGATTTTTATGCGCCAATGCAACGGTTTTCTGCATGACTTCTGGATCCCCCGCGTGAAAACCACAAGCAATATTCGCTGATGTAATCACCGCTAACACTTGCTCATCCATCCCAAGCGAGTATCTCCCAAAGCTTTCACCCAAATCACAATTTAAATCAATTTTCATCTCAACACTCCTCATATTATTCACCCAGAACTTTTGTCAACTCAGTATCCAAAACATCAGTCATTAACATATGTCCAGGTGCATGCGTGATGACCAATGGTAATTTGCTTTGCATTACTACCGCTTGCGGGGTTACACCACACGCCCAGAAAACTGGTATTTCCCCGTTATAAATTGGAACTGAATCCCCAAAATCAGGCTTTGATAAATCAGTGATTCCAAGTGACTCTGGTTGTCCAACTTGGATTGGCATTCCGTGTACTTGCGGTAACTGTTCTGTAATTGCAATAGTCTGAGCAATTTGCTTGGCAGGAATTGGTCGCATACTGACAACCACATTACCGTGAAATTGCCCTGCCGGAGTCGTTTTAATATTAGTCGTATACATTGGGACATTCTTCTTCAACGTAATATGTCTCATTTCAATACCGTTTTCTAATAAGGCTGACTCAAATGAAAAACTACAGCCAATCAGAAACGTCACAAAATCCGATTGCCAAATTGAACTCACCTCATACGGACTATCAACGAGCTGACCATTTCTATAAACTCGATATTGAGGACAATCTCGAGCAATATCGATATCTGTTGCAAATACACTCAACTTTCTTGAACCCACATCTGTCACTTCAAGAATTGGACAAGCCTTACGATTACGCTGAGCAAACAACAAAAAATCATAAGCTTCGCTCTCTGGTAAAATAACCAAATTTGCTTGCGTATACCCTAGGCACTGGCCACTACTTTGTTCCCGATATAGTCCTTGGCGACACGCTTGTCTGAACATTGCTGGTGTCATGGTGTGACCTCCTATTTTTTACAACTTCATCAATAAATTCAATATCGAACTGATTATCTAGCCACTTAGCGTTATGGATGAGTTGATCAACGAAATCAAGATTGGTTGGAACCCCCATAATTACGGTCTCTGAAATTGCAACTTGCAGTTTTCGTATTGCAATTGCTCTAGTTGGACCATAGGCGATGATTTTTGCAATCAGTGCATCATAATTTGGCGGAATCATATAACCCTGATATAGCGCAGTATCCACACGAATGCCATTTCCACCTGGCAAGTGTAGTCCAGACACACGTCCAGGGGCTAGCGCCGTTACACGACATTCAATTGCATGACCGTCTAGTTGAACATCCGATTGTTGAAGCGATAAGGGCTCTTGGTTGGCGACCGCCAGCTGTGCATCTACCAAATCTAGACCTGTAATCAATTCTGTAACCGGATGTTCAACTTGAATACGCGTATTCATCTCCATAAAATAATATTGTCCGGGTGCACAATACAGAAATTCAAGCGTTCCAACACCACGAAACCCCAATGTCTTGGTGACATTGCGTGCAAGCTGTTGTAAAGTTGCTCGACTCTCAACATCAATACTACTTGGTGCTTCCTCGATTACTTTTTGATGATATTGCTGTAGTGAGCAATCCCGTTCCCCCAAGCTCAAAACATGTCCATGCTCATCCGCCAGCACTTGAATCTCGATATGCCGCGGTTTCAGAATTAACTTTTCTATATACATTTCTGCATTCCCAAAAGCGGCATTGGCCTCCTCACTAGCAATTGAAAACACCTGCTTCATTTCTTCTTCGCCATTAATAATTCGCATCCCTTTTCCTCCGCCACCAGCCACAGCCTTCAGCATGACAGGATATCCAATATTTGACGCTGCTTGACAGGCTTTCTGGACATCAGTCAACCGGGGGCTTCCAGGGATAACCGGTATATTGGCATTTTGCATGGCAGTTCTAGCTGCAGCCTTGTCGCCGAGTAGCGCAATTGTTTCAGGTGTCGGTCCAATGAATATCAAATGATTATCTATACATCGTTGGGCAAATTCAGCATTTTCTGACAAAAAGCCGTAACCGGGGTGAATCGCGTCAGCACCCATGACTTGTGCAGCACTGATGAGTCGCGCTTGATTCAAATAACTCTCTTGGGGCTCACCAGGCCCAATACAAATTGCCATATCTGCCATCCGAACATGTAAAGCGTCGCGGTCAACGGTCGAGTATACCGCCACGGTCTGTATGTGTCGCACCCGGCATGCCCGAATGATACGTACGGCGATTTCACCACGATTAGCTATCAGTACTCGTTTCATGAAGTTCTTCCTTTCAAATTCAATCCAAACTCACTTCCAGCAAGTCTTGATCATACTCAACAGTTTCTCCATTACCAACACAGATTTTAGTAATTGTTCCTTCCTTATCCGAAACAATATTGTGCATCATCTTCATCGCCTCAATGACGCCAACCGTCTGACCTTTTTTGATATGGTCGCCAACTTTCACTAGTGGCCCTTCTCCTGGATTGGTAGCAGTATAATAAATGCCAACTAAGGGCGCCTTGATGGTTGATATTGAAGTTGCAGCACGGTTTGATTTTCTAGAATCACTATCATCAGCATCAGCTACTGATAGCCCTGACGATTCACCGTCAACAGGCTGACGTTCCAGGTGATAGTGTCGGTCACCCTCTCGATAATCAAACTTTGTCACGCCATACGCACTCATCAACGCCATAATACTTTTGATTTCTTTAACATCCATGACTTCACTCTCCTGCTTTAAATAATCGTTCTATCTGTGCGGCAACCCGTCTATGAGTAAACGATATTTGTGGCTGCATCTGCCAAGGGGACACCTTCTCTGCTTGTTGACTGGTCCTTAACGACTGCCATTCAAATCTGAGTAGCTGCCCAGGTACTAGCTGAACCAACATGCTGAGATCCTTTGGGACAACAACCCCGATAACCGGATATCCACCAGTCGTTTGTCGATCAGCTAATAAGATAATTGGCTGTCCACCACGTGGCACTTGAATGCCACCCATAACGGTTGCTTCAGACAGCATCTCCGGCAATTCACCAGTATCTATGCTATCTCCCTTCAACCGAATTCCCATTCGATTAGACGATTGACCGACAACATAGTCGTTTTGAACGAATGTTGCACAAGTTTCTTTTGAAAACCAGTCAGCTTGTGGTCCAGGAGTAATGTGGATCACCACGGGTTGTTTTGCCGACTGCACTGAATTTTTCATGGTAAGCGCCCACTGATCCTGATGATTAGGTAATGGTTTGGGCCAACAATCAGGTAGAATCGTTTGAAGATAGTCGCCACTTTCCAAACGCCGGCCGTGAAATCCACCAACATGCGACAAAACACTTGTTGACCGTGATTTCAGAACCGGTGCAACTTGGACGCCACCGTTGATTGCCATATACCCATAACGACCTGCTCTCAGTTGCCCAATCTCTAGCCGGTCTCCTCGTTCAACAGCTAAGATAAAATTTGGGATAAGGCTACCATTCAGCTTTGGGGTAACCAGGCCCCCTCCAAAGGCAATCACGTTAGGACTAGTAAATATTAGTGTGGGGCCGATGATTGCATATTCAAGGACAGCTGCCTCTTTTGAGTTGCCAACCAAAATATTGGCCCGCATTGCGGCATTCTGATCCATACTCCCAGCAGTTGAGAATCCTGACGCCATGCCTAAATAGCGACCTTCATCTTGAACCGTGGTCAAAAAGCCACCGGATTCAACTCTAATCCCCATAATTCAACACCTCTGTTCAGTTAAGCTTAATTTTTGTGGATGCCGACGCCACTGCCAGTATTCTCGGGAACTAATTGCATCAAAATGAATGTAATCTCCCGCATGATAATAAATAACAGGTGTCCGATTGACATCGAATAACTGTACCGGCGTCTGACCAATTATCTGCCAGCCGCCCGGTGACTCAACAGGATACATCCCAGTTTGTGACCCGGCAATTCCTACCGCACCAGCTGGTACAACTTTCCGAGGTGTTTCTAGTCGTGGGGTCGCAATCTCAGAGGCTAAACCACCCAGATAGACAAATCCAGGTAAGAATCCCAACATATAAATAAGATAATCAGGATGGCAATGGGCAGTAATCACTTCGCGCGTTGTTAAATGTGCATGTTCCGCAACAAATTCTAAGTCCGGAGCAAAAGGAGTCTCATAACAAACGGGAATATGCAGAATATGCTTGGTTTTCGCGTCCTCAACAACAAGAGTTGACGCCGCATCATTGATAATTTGTGTTATCTGGGGCATCGTCAACTGGTCTGACCTGTAAAACACCGTAAGCGTACGATACGCGGGTACCATCGCTTGAATACCGTCTGATATATATTTTTTCAACCGATTCATCAATGCAAGTATGAATCGATTGATTTCAGGATCAATTCGGTTTGGCATCGTGATATTGACCGCTGACGCTCCTGCCGGAATAATTTTGTATTCCATTCTCAATCCTCCTGTTAATTAGAAAATGATTAGAAGTTAGCTTAACACATTCCAAGCCAAACTCAAATTCATGACGATGATTTGAAACATTTTAGCTCTTGATTTTTAGTTTGAGTGACTAATATATCAATGATTATTCAGTAAATAACTTTAAGATATATAGTTTTTAACGTTAATTAGTTAAAAAAATAACGGCTTATCAAAATTGATAAACCGTTATCTCTATAATTGTTTTCTAATTTTACTTGTTTACTGATCTCTTTGTCGTTTATTTGAGAAGATTATGTTTTAGCCGGATTTTATCTCTTTGGTTATAGAATTCAGTCAAAGCATTTTGCATTAACTAGCCCTACTCCGCAAACAACGTCTCCACCAACGTATCCGCCACCGTCCGCGCCGTCCCAAATGTTGGGAATAAGTGTGGATACAAGTATGGTGCGGCATGAATTCCCAGATAGACCGCCATCTCGGGATGCTCAGGCACTAATTCGGCGTATAGGTTGGGAATCATAACGTCCACACCGGCCACGGATAACTGTAAGTCCGCCACCAACTTTTCAACCGCTTGAATATACGATTGATGCATGTCATCAGTCGCATCGAGCACGTCTGCCCCATTCCCAAAGGTCGCATCTTCACGCAATAAAATCTGTGTTCCACGACTGACGACCGAGTCTAAATCAAGATGATAGGAAGCCAATCGATAACGTTCGATTGTCCCTAGTTGAAGTTCTGATTGTGGGTACTGGAAGGCCGGTCCACGTAATGCTCGGCCATTTTTGCGCGCAAGTAGGGTCTTAACGGTGGAACGACCATCCCCCACGATGTTAGCAGGGAGCCGCTCAACAATCGCTTGAACGTGACCGCCAATGACTAAGAAGCGATAGCTTGAAGCAACCACGACTTCTTCCGCCATTACCGCACTCGTTTGCTCAAATAATTGCCGGACGACTTGTTCGAACAACTGCCGTTCTGGCATGATCCGGAAAACGACCACTTTATGCGTCGCATCCGCAGCTTTTAACACGATACCGCCCGCTTGGACGTACCGGTCATAGTCGTCGATTAACTGGTTGGCCGAATGGTAAGTCTGTGAAGCAGGCACCTGCACCCCGTGTTCAGCTAAGACTTGTTTGGCGGCAGCTTTATGTTGCAAAACCGTTGTCAAGGCTTGTGGATTCAAATCAGTGCCGCTGCCATTGACCACCAGCCGTGATTGACCGAGCTTCGTTAATCGTAAAATATTTGCGGACTCGTCGATCACATCTGCCTGAATACCACGTGTCAGCGCCGCCTGCACCACTTGTTGGCTGGAAATATCCAGTCCAGTAAAGCCATCGAGTTCAAATGGCCGTTCGGTTGCTGCTTCCTGATAGTTAGTTGCCTGTTGCAACGCCCAAGTTAACGGTTCTGATTCACTGGCAATCCGCGCACTCGGCGTCTTTTTCGGATCGGTGACCCGTTGCTTTAACTGTTTCAACAACACGGCGTCATCATTCGGCAATCCATACGCTTTCACGAAATCGGCCAGTGCATCTAAAACTTGCGCTGCCGGAATGGCCTGAGCACTGGCGGTCGTTGGGTTTTCAGCTAAAACCTGCTGGGTTAATTGGTCCGCCTGGGCATTGACTTGTGGCACCAGTTCGGTTGGCAAACCAGGCATCATCACGAAATAACTGGCCAATAGACGCATCAGCGCGATGGCATTGGCGTCGACCCCGTTGGCCTTGGTTGGATCCAGGTCAAGGCCGCGGTACTCAACATAGTAGACCCCTTGGCGTGCCATCGTAGCTAACTGGCCATTACTGTGAAACCGAACTGGACCATCGAAATCGTTCACAGATAACAACTGCTTTTGACGCACTGCAGCCGTTAATTTCGCAACGTAGCGGTCAATCGTCGTGTAGTCCCCAGTGACCGGTTGGTAGCGCCCATCTGGATGCTGAACGCTACTGCGCCGTGACCGCGTCTTGGTATCGGTCACGGCTAATCGCGGTGACGCTCCAAATAGATACTGAATCAGCCAGTTCATCCGCACAAAGCCTTGTGCGACTTTCAAATAAATCGCGTTGCGAAAATCGACGTAACTATGATATTGCTGATGAAAGACTTCGGTATACAGCCGCGTAAATAGTTGCTCATTGAGGCTCAAATTCACGTGCGTCCCAGTCGTCAGTAGTTTCTGGAGGTCCGTCTGCTGAGCCAATTCACGGCGGTGCTGGTAACTCGTTTGGTCAGCATCCGCCAGTTGAATCGTCGATAAGTCTTCCGGCAAAACTGGTGTACTTGACAGCGGCCAGAGCTGTTCATCAGCTGCTAACGTCCGACGAGCGGCCATGTTTAGCCCGTTCAAGTCGGCCATCAACGTTGGAATCGTGTGCCGAACGGGTGTGGCTATTTTTAACGTACTAGCCGCAAAGCCCGGTCGCAATTGCCGATTTTGCTGAGGACTGCCAAACTTCTGCGGATGTAGCGTGGTCGCGAGGTGGCCCTGGCGATCAATACGCTGCATCGTGACTTCCAGCCCGAGGTTCGTCTGATGAACGAGCGGGACCAAATGATACTGAACAATTGCTTTGCCAACTGCATCTAATTCCATAGTTGATCAATCCTTATTTTTTATTTAGTCTGCTAAACCTATGCGCATTGCGATAATTGATTTTGATGAATGGTGACTACAACGTGCCAGTAGTTGGTTCACCGTTAGTCAGCCGAGTCTATCACCTAATCCAACTTTCGGGGCTGTCCGACAACGCTAACACAAGGCGACCATCGATTGAGACTCACGTAACACCTCACTGCTTTTCGCGGGTCCAAGCTGGCGGATTTGGCGCTTAAGAACTGGTACGTTTAATCATCTTTATTGTCACATCATAACCAACACAACACGTAAACCTATTATTCGGTGTCGGTCACTGTAAATGCTATAATAGTTGGGACTAGTTTTGCAAGGAGGAATTACACGATGCAACAACCATTAGCTTATCGCATGCGTCCGAAAACACTTGAAGACGTTGTCGGTCAGCAACAATTGGTCGGTCCGGGCAAAATCATTGCGCGGATGGTCAAAGCCAAACGGTTATCATCCATGATTTTGTACGGGCCACCGGGTACCGGCAAGACGAGTATCGCCAGCGCGATTGCGGGCTCGACTAAGTACGCCTTCCGAATGCTCAACGCGGCGACCGATAGTAAAAAGCAACTCCAAATCGTCGCCGAAGAGGCTAAAATGAGCGGGACTGTAATCTTACTGCTTGATGAAATCCACCGACTCGATAAAACCAAACAAGACTTTTTATTGCCCCACTTAGAAAGTGGCCGCATCATTTTGATCGGTGCCACGACTGAAAATCCCTACATCAGTATCAATCCGGCGATTCGCAGTCGGACGCAGATTTTTCAAGTTTTCCCACTGACCGCTGACGATATCCAGCACGCAATTGAACGAGCGCTCGCTGACAAAACTAACGGTCTCGGTAATTATCAAGTGGATCTGGATCCCGCTGCCATGCATCATCTCTGCACGGCCACCAATGGTGATTTACGGAGTGCGCTTAACGGACTGGAACTCGCGGTACTTTCTTCGACCCCAGCTGAGGATGGGACGATCACCATTTCACAGGCCACAATTGAAGAATGTTTACAGAAAAAGGCCCTTTCGGCTGACAAAGATGGTGACGCCCACTACGATGTCATCTCTGCCTTTCAAAAATCGATTCGCGGGTCGGACGTCAATGCAGCCTTGCATTATCTCGCCCGGTTGGTGGAAGCCGGTGACCTAAAGAGTATCATGCGCCGCCTGATGGTCATCGCATATGAGGACATTGGTCTAGCTAATCCAGCCGCATGCGCCCACACCGTCTCCGCTGTTCAAGCCGCTGACCAACTGGGCTTTCCGGAAGCACGCATTCCACTAGCCGACGTGGTCATCGAGCTGGCTTTATCGCCGAAGTCCAATTCTGGAATCAGTGCAATTGATGCCGCTTTGACGACGGTTCGCAACGGACACTTCGGTGATATTCCAGACGACATTAAGGACGCGCATTATCAAGGGGCCGCCAAGCTCGGTCACGGTGTCGGCTATGATTTTCCCCACGACCACCCCGGAGACTGGGTCGCGCAACAGTACTTACCAGACGCGATTAAATCTGACCAGTACTACGAACCGAAAACGAATGGTCGCTACGAAACTGCCCTCGCCCAGCAATACGAAAAATTATTAAAAGCCAACGCACGAAACCGCTAACAATCGCGAATCTGTGCTTATAATTGCAACTTTTATTTTTATATGCTAGACTAAGAGTCGAAATTACTAAGGTGTGCGCATTGCTCTAAACAAAGTGTTGCCGAACAATTAATACTACTTTGGGATGTCCGTTAGCTAATCCCATAACATGCCTTATCCTTTGGTAGTTAGCGGATTAGTCAGAACGTCCCACCTGCCTTGAAGCGGGTCAATACTGAAGGGCGATTAACGGCACCACTAGTTTTTCCGGAAGTTTACTTCCGTCGGTCAGGACTTGTCCTGGCCCTTTTTTTATTTACAATTTTATGCGGCAACTAACTTCACTAACTAAACGGTTGGTTCGCTGACGGTCCAATCTGCGCCCGGCATTTCATCCCCTGCGTTGCAGTTGTCTTCCGTTCTGGAATCCGCTAAAATAAAACCATCATCACTATTGGAGGCACATTTTGATTACTTTACTGCTCGTCCTGTACACCCTAATTGCCGGGTGGCTCAGCTACTACTTACTGACCCATCAGTCACGGCCGTTTCTATTTTTCGACCCAAATAAGGCACCCACCATCAAACACGTCGCCCGTTATGGTGGTAGTTTGATGTTACTCGTTACACTCGGTTGCCTGGTCGCTATTTTTGTCCAAACGACGATGTTGATCGCCATTGTGCTGGCCAGTGGTTCACTAATTATGATGGCCATCGCACTAATTTTGGTCAGTTTTATGCAAATCTCATAGAAAACGCTTTTTATTTTTTACGAAAACCTTTACAATATAGTTATAAAGTAATGAGGGGTGAGAATGATGTTACAACAATACCAACACATTTTAGTTCCTGTTGATGGTTCCTATGAAGCGGAATTAGCATTCAAGAAGGCGGTCGCGGTCGCGAAACGGAACGGCCCTAACGCTTCCGTTCACATGGTGCACGTGGTTGACACCCGGGCATTCCAAAACATTTCTAGTTTTGATACGACCATGGTTGAACAAGTTACGGATACCGCACAAAAGACACTGGACAAGTATGTTGCTGAGGCTAAAGCGGACGGCTTAGATAACGTCGATTACTCCATCGAGTATGGCGCACCAAAGACGATTATCGCACGGGACGTTCCTAAGGACATGGGCATTGACTTAATCATGATTGGCGCCACCGGTTTAAATGCCGTTGAACGCTTATTGATTGGTTCCGTCACTGAATATGTCACCCGGATGGCTGTTTGTGACGTGCTCGTGGTTCGGACTGACTTAGAGAATAAGCCTGCACCAAAACCTAAGAAGAAATAAGCTTTATTAATCATAATCGACGCGCTAAAGGCTGAAAAGTCTTAGCGCGTCTTTTTATGCTTGATAGCGTTAAGTTACACAGGGTTTCAAAGTCCTCCTGATTGTCGTCTATAATGTTGACCCATTGTGCTAGTTATTCTTCAGCAGCAAAGATGATTAAATCATGCTGTTTTGGATTGATGTTCGTCAGCCGGTGATCTCCTTATTCCGACTTCCAGGGCCGGCTGACAACGCTGGAACAGGGCGGACATCGATTTGAACTCACGCAGAAAATCACTGCGCAATTTCAAATACGAGTCTTCTTCTAGCCCGGGAAATTCACCCGGACAAGAAGAATTTCGCCCTTGAGCATTGTCCGCCAGCCCCTCCAGTCGGGAAGCCGCTCGAATGGCGGATGAACGGCCACCTATCTAGGTACAATTGACCACTGAATCTTAAGTGCCTAGTTCTTCAGGCAAATGATTAAGCGGAAACTGTGATGCTTTATGGTATTTATGTACCGGAAGATTTCCTAAATGTTACTCACTAATCCAAATGGCAACTGATCTTGAAATTAGTCGATAAAATTGTCCTCGTTTATAGTTCGAAACTTTGCTATCTCAGGCCGACCAAAGAAAGTTATGGCAAGTCCAGTGAACCCGATGATTCGATGATTTAAAATCCGGGAAGAAAGTTTAGCTATCATTGAGAACAAGTCTCACAGTTAAATGTCAAAATGACTGTTAGCCAAGAATCAACGACTAATCCAACAAAAAGTTGAGGCCGCACATGTCCGCCTTTCGAATACCATCCCGGCTGGAAGGTATTCTGGGCAAGGCC
>ERZ507185.51-NODE-51-length-41414-cov-10.8563_pt1 | contig 41414 bp, 44 predicted proteins | sample MGYA00513763_ERZ507185 | MGnify/ENA metagenome assembly ERZ507185
TCGCAGCCAGCGTGAAAGACCAGTATTTAAGACGTGGGTTGTCGGCTTAAATCTGTGTCCACCACGTCACGGCCATTGCCTAGAATGCCTGGAAGCCGGCGTAGGACGTCGCTACAACAGCAGGTTCACGCTAACTCGCACTGTTTCCAGCGGGTCTAGGCTGGCAGCTTTTGAACTTAAGAAATGTCATGATTTAACCATCTTTGATGCTAAAGAATAACTAGCACAACGCGCTTCAAGGCACTAGCTCCCGATTTAAGAGTTCGCCGTCGCCACAAAGCGTGCTAGTTCGTCTGTTGACATGCCGGCACTTACGCCGACTAGTAGTTTGATCCGTGCTTTTTGACCATTCAAGCCTTGGCAGAAAATCACACCCATCTGCTTCAATTGCACACCGCCACCCTCATAAGCGTAAACGTCTTGTGCAATTCCGTTAAAGCACCGTGAAACGAGCACGACTGGAATCTGCATATCCAAGAGTTTTTGAACCGCTGGCAAGGTTGCTGGTGGCAAGTTACCCGCGCCCAACGCCTCAATCACGACCCCGTGCGTCGTTGGTTGTGCGATGGCATCAAATAATTCTGGCCCCATCCCGGCATAGGCTTTAATTAAGAAGACATTGTCAGTGACGCTTTGAATCGGGCAGACCGTTGAACGCAGTAGTGATTCGAAGAAGACCACGCCTTTATTGGCAACTAATCCGATTGGCCCAAAAGTGGGTGTCCGGAAAGTGGCCACGTTAGTCGTGTGGGTCTTCGTCACGTAACGGGCCGAGTGAATCTCATCGTTCATCACGACGAGCACGCCCTTTTCGGCCGCATCTGGCGTACTAGCTGTCTGAATCGCTGTTTCTAAATTATGCAACCCGTCCGACCCGATTTCATTGGCCGAGCGCATCGCACCGATAATCACGACTGGTAGCTCATTCGGTAACGTTAAATCCAAAAAATAAGCCGTTTCTTCTAATGTATCCGTTCCATGCGTAACCACCACGCCATCCACGCCTTCGTGGGCCGCTTTATCGATTCGTTGCTTCAGTTGCAACATCCGTTCAGGCGTAATGTGGGGTGAAGGAACATTGAAGACATCTTCAGTTTCCAACTCAATATCGGCACCGAATGACGATTGATAATTGTCCAACGGATTTTCTGCACCGGGCGTCACGTTGCCAGCTTCATCCGCCGACATGGCAATCGTACCACCGGTATGTAGTACCAAAATCTTTTTCACGTTAGCTCCTCCTGTCTTATCATGTGCGGATCATCCGCATCTTCAGTGTGAACTACTCGGCCATAAATGACCGAGCTTCTAGGAACACCGCTGACTTACACCTTAGTGGCTAGCACTATAGTGAAGCGGTTACGGCTATTTACTAAGGCGCGTTCCGCGCCTAATTAGTCAGTTAAGCGCTTAAGATATTCTTAGCCGCGTTGATGTCTCGATCGTGGCTAATACCACAATGAGGACACGTCCACTCACGAATATCTAAGGTGTGTTTACCATCATCATAACCGCAATTAGAACAAATTTGCGATGTTTTACGAGGATTAACAGTGACTAGCTGTTTTCCGTACCAAGCACATTTGTATTCCAATTGAGACCGCAATGTTCGCCAACTCTGGTTAGCAATTGCCCTGGCAAGCTTGTGATTTTTAAGAAGATTTTTGGTTTTCAAATCTTCAATCTTGATCACATCGTACTGCGCAATGAGTTGCTTACTAAGGTGATGCAGGTAGTTGTTGCGTTGGTTAGCGATCCGCTCATTGTACTTAGCTACCATGCGCTTCGCTTTCAGATAATTCTTGAAATCAGAAAGTTCTCTAGGTTCAATCACTTTATTATGCTGATCCCAAGCAATCTCCTTTTGAGCTTGTCGTCTTCTGCGAGCCAAACGTTTCTCCCAGTAATGCTTCTTCTTAGCTAGCACTTTATCGAACCGGATTGTGGGATATTTAACCCCATCACTGGTAATCACTAAGTCAGCGATACCCATATCAATGCCAACTTTGCTGGTTACTTTTGGCAGTTTTTCAATTTCAGTATCGACTAATAGAATTGCGTAGAATTTACCGGTTGCGGATAACCGGATTGTCACATTCGTGATGTTCCCCGAAATGACTTGGCCGCACTTAAAGCGTAAATTCCCTAGTTTAGGTAACTTGAGACGATTGGCACTGATCACCTGAATATTGTGATTCACAGAATTACATTGATAACTCTGTTTTGGAAACTTGCGTGATTTGAATTTTGGAAAGCCCTGATGTTCTTTGAAAAATTTTTGATAAGCATGGTGTAGGTCGCGGCTGACATGTAATAGAGAGGTTGATTCTGCCGCTTTTAGGAATGTGAACTCTTGCTTTAAAGCTTTGATGAGGTAGTTCATGTCAAATTCATTGACGTATCGACCGCCGTTTGCATAACGTTGTTTCTGCATCGCTAGCAATTGGTTCCAGACGAACCGACAGTAACCAAAATTAGCAATGATTTTAGCCCGCTGTTGTGAATTGGGATAGATCCGAGTTTTAACGGCCTTCAAAGTCATCGATTTCCACCTCCTGATATCGTTGATCATCAATGTATTTGGCTACCGCTGCTTGATTAGTGGTGCCAATACTTTCCACATAGTAACTAGACGACCACAAGTGGCGATCAGCCTTTTTCCAGTAGTCGCGCTGTAATTCAGGGCATTCGCGGAATAGCCGCCAAGCGCTGATGCCTTTTAACCATCTAACAATATTAGTAACCGATAATTTAGGTGGCGCGCTTATCAGTAGGTGAATATAGTCATCTTTATCAATTTCCATGTGATCAATACTAAATCCATATTTTGACGCAATTTCCTGTAATACTCGCTTCAATACAACCTCAACGTTTCCCTTGAGAACGTGGTTGCGGTATTTAGTACCCCAGATGACATGGTAGTTAAGATTGTAAACGGATGTTCTACCATAGGTTAGTACGTTGGTGTCTTTCATACCAGTATTATAACACTTCTGGGAATTAACCATGTGCAAAACGACACGCGATTCATCACGTCCTTGAAAGAACGGGTTTCCTCGCTAAATCTCAAAAATTATTTTAGGCCTGCCATCTTAGAATTGCAATCCGCCCTCACCGCTTCTTCATGTCAACTTCCTTAGATTCTCATATAACGTATTCTCACAACGAACACCACCTAAAAAAGATTGCCACTGATTCGTTAGTCAGTTAGTTACTTAGTTACTGAGTGACTCACTTTTGACCGGACTAACTAACCTCAAGTTGGCCAAATCATCAACCAAGCGCTAAATTCCGCTAATTATTTTATCGTGCTAATCCCCCGTCATAGCTGACTTTTCACCCGCAAGCGGCTATCAAAAGACAAATTATGTTTGACAGAATAGCTAGTTGCCTTTATAGTTAGTTACATAAGTAATTAACCAAATAACAAACTAACAACCCAAAAGGAGTTTTACAAAATGACAACGACACCGATTATGACTGTCAACGACCTGCATAAGACGTATGGTAAGGCCGGCAGCAAACAATACGAAGCCTTGAAGGGCATCGACTTCAATGTTCAACCCGGCGAATTTGTCGGCATCATGGGGGCCTCTGGTTCCGGGAAGACCACACTACTAAACATGCTAGCCACTTTAGACCAACCAACTAGTGGTGAAGTCACGATTCGCCAGCAACCCATCACCCGTTTAAAAGGCAACCAACTGGCCGATTTTCGTGCCAAGGAGATTGGGTTCATCTTCCAAGACTTCAACTTATTAGAAACGATGACGGCTTATGAAAACATCGCCTTGCCGCTGTCATTGCAAAATACCCCTAGCAAGCAAATCAAACCGGCCGTCGAAAAAGTAGCCCAACAGTTAGGTATTCAAGAATTTCTCACAAATTATCCAAACGAACTCTCTGGTGGTCAAAAGCAACGGGTCGCCGCGGCACGGGCCCTCATCAATGATCCTGCAATTCTCTTTGGTGATGAACCGACCGGCGCACTAGATTCCAAGTCCGCGCGGGAATTGCTTGATTTATTCACTAAGATCAACCAGGAACGGGCCGTCTCAATCCTGTTGGTAACACACGACCCCTTCTCAGCTAGCTTCTGCCAACGGATCCTGTTCATCAAAGACGGACAGATTGGACAAGAACTGAAACGGGGAACGGCCAGTCGGAGCGACTTTTATCAACAAGTGCTTGATAACCTCGGGACGTTTGAACAATAAGCGAAATTAATCAAAAGGAGTTTTATCACGATGTTAACTAAACTTGCCATGACCGGGTTCAAACACCGCTGGCGCGATTATCTGGTCCTATTTTCAGGACTGATCATGTCCAGTGCGATCTTCTACATGTTTGAAGCCCTCGCCACCAACAACGCGTTCTTAAAACAAAACACCAGCATCGGTATGGTCGGCTTTATCTTCCAATTCGGCTCAGTCTTACTGACGATTATCACGTTAGTCTATATCGGCTATGCCAATTCATTTTTACTCAGCATGCGCAAACGCGACTACGGCCTCTTTATGATGGTCGGTGCGCGTAAAAGTAAAATTGGGCAGCTAATTTGGCTTGAAACCTTACTGGTCGGCGTTACTGCGACAATTGTCGGTATCTTAGTCGGAACTGCCCTGACTGCCGGCGTGAGTCAAATTCTGATCAACAGTTTAGGCCTGACGCTACACCGCTTTGCCGCTTGGTACGCACCCGCCGCACTAGTCACGATTCTCTTGTACGTCGGTTTATTCCTGATTGCTGGCGTCTTCAACCTGATTGCCCTGACTCGGACCCCTGCTTTGAAGCTGCTCCATAGTAACGACCAACCCAACCGACCGCAACTCAAACCAATGCGGCAATTGCTCGAAGTCATCGTGGGCTTGATTTCTATTGCGATTGGTTACTGGGCCATGGCTAACTTGGAAACACTCGTGCTGGCTGGTATCGGTATTGCCCTAGTCACCATCGTTTTAGGCACGTACCTGCTATTTAACGCCATCTTCGTTTGGCTGATGGTCGCCCTGAAACGGTTCAAGTTCGCACAACGGGGCTTAAACGGCTTCACGCTTTCTCAGCTGAGTTTTCGCATCCGTAATTACACTAAGATGCTATCGATCGTCGCCATGTTATTCGCACTGGCACTGGGTGCAATCACAGTCGGGATGGGCTTTCACAGCCAGATCCCACTGATGGCCAACGCCAACAACGCCTATGATATGGGCCTCGTTAACACGACCAAGTCTGAGCGTCAACAAATCGCGGCTATGAAGCCAAAGACGACCCACACTTATCATTTTAAAGCGACTAAAAAAGTGACTTACTATCGTGCGGCTGAATTCAACCAACAGCCCTTCACGACCATCAAAATGCAAAACAAGCATCAATTGGACTACCGACCAGTTCAAAATAATGCCGCTAAGTTACAAAAGTCGTTTGACAACTATCAACTGACCCAGCTTCAAGGCGGTACCATGGCCGCAACGACACCAGTTTTCTTGTCCGAAACGGCTTACGCGAAGCTCGCCCAGCCTGAACAACGCCTGACCGTTTTCACGACCAACAGTGTCCTTGAACACCGCAGCGCACTTGCCAAATTAGCCAAGGAACACTTCCACACCACGAATCCTGAGCAATACGGTGGTCGCTATGCGATGTATCAACTCGTCAACAGTATGTATTCCGGCCTTGAATTCATGGGGATGTTCCTCGGAATCGCCTTCTTAGCCATGTTAGCTAGTTGTCTGATGTTCAAAATTTTATCTGGGGCCGCCGCTGACCAACATCGGTATGCCATGCTTGATAAAGTCGGCACGACCCGTCGTCAATTGACCGGGGCTATCAACAAGGAAATCGCCGTACTGTTCATCTTACCCGGTATCGTGGGGATCGTTCACGTCTTGTTCGGCTTACAAATGTTCAAAATCATCATGGTCACGTCACCTTACACGGGCATCTGGCTACCGTTTCTAATTTTCGCCGGCCTGTACCTGTTGTACTATCTGATGACCATCACCATCTACCGGCGCATCGTTTTAGAATAACCTTTTGGAGGAGGGAACAATCATGGTATACTTTGGATTAGTCGCTTTATTAATCGTTATTACACCATTACACCGTTACGCGCTCGCAAATCGTCGTCAATTTTGGTTAGGCGCGCTCATGCCGCTCTTATGGCTGGGCGTCAACCTCGGACTTGCCTTCCAGGTCGTCTTTGAACACCAAGACGTGCTCTTAGCCGTTCTGGGCACCCTCCTCCTAGGTTCTAGTTGGATCGCTGCTCGCATCGACCGTACCGAACGACAACTGCACCAGCCGCAGCATAAGGTCACAACGAAATAGGGCAATCACTGCAATGAGGTGAATAGAATGCAGTTCAACTTTAATAGTACGGAACCAATTTACTTGCAGGTTGCCGACCAAATTGAAGAAGCTATCTTTACTGAAACCTTCGCTGAAGGTGAGCAAATTCCTTCGACAACCGAGATTTCTAAAGAATTTCATATCAATCCTGCGACCGTTTTAAAAGGCATGAACATCCTAGTCGACGCCCAATTGATTGAAAAACGTCGGGGAGTCGGGATGTTCGTCATCAGTGGTGCGCAACAACGCATTGTTGATAAACGGCGCGACCAATTTTATGCGGATTACGTCAAAAAATTAGTCAGTGAAGCGCAGAAATTGCACATCACTCAGACTGAACTAGCAAAATTAATTGAACGGGGGTTTTCTGAATCATGAGTATTCAAGTTCAGGCCGTCAAACAGGCCTTTCACAGTCAGGTCGTTCTGGATGAACTTAACCTGACCATCGAACCTAACACGATTTACGGACTGTTGGGCCGCAATGGCGCGGGGAAAAGCACCTTGCTGAACATTATCAGTAATCGCATCTTTGCCGATAGCGGTACCGTGACGATGGATGACGAATCCATGCGTGACAACGACCGGACCTTGGGCAGACTATACTTGATGAGTGAAGTGAACCTCTATTCTGACCGAGCACGCGTCAAGCAACTTTTTAAAACGACCGCTTATTTGTACGGTAGTTTTGATTTCGCCTACGCTGAAAAATTAGCCCAGACATTTGGACTCGACCTAAACACCCGCTTCGGTAAATTGTCGACGGGATACCGCACGATTTTTAAACTGATTGTGGCGCTCTGTGTGCCGGCCGACTACATCTTCTTGGACGAACCCGTCCTCGGTCTGGATGCCAATCATCGTGAGATCTTCTACCAAGAACTTATCGAAACGTACAGTGAGCATCCACGGACCTTCGTCATTTCGACCCATTTGATCGACGAAATCGCCAACATCGTTGAACACGTCTTCGTGCTTGACCAGCATCAGATTGTGATTGATGGCGATGTCTCCGATATCCTCGCGCAATCGTACGCCGTCACGGGTCCGCAGGCGGATGTCGTCGCCTACACGAACGGCCTCAACGTGATCGGTCAAGACGCACTGGGTGGTATCACGGCCCACTATGTCTATGGTGGTTTAGATGATAATCGGCCAATTCCAGACACCGTCAAGATCGAACATCTCGACCTGCAAAAGCTTTTTATCAACCTGACTAACACCAAGGAGGAGGCCGCCACTCATGTCAACTAAATTACAACGGACCACCCGTTATTTATTGTTGGACCAGTTAAAACTGGCTGGTTGGTCGATTCTCACTCTGATTGGATTGTTTATCGTTCTTCCGTTGTTGGTGTCCTTGCTGACCGGTAATATTGGCCATTACCAGTTCTTACGAGATATTGCTAATCTGAATCCAGGGGCCCTATTCTTCCTATTGATTTTTATCTTCGGTGCTTTGACCTACGATAACTTCAAGCTGTTCATTCAAAACGGGATTTCACGGCGCACGTACTTCAGTGCGCGCCTGCTATCATTGATTTTATTCAGTGCCCTGTGCGTGATTGTCGGCGGAATTTATTACTTCACCATTCACGCCCCTTACATGCATTGGAGCACGCAACAGGCGTTATTAAAGACGGGGACCTCGCTTTACGCCTACGCTTTTGGTTCCAATGTCACGCTTAACGTTGCCCTGAATCTCATCTTTAATTGGATTTTCTACATTGGAACTGGTTTGACCGGCATGGCTTGTGGCACCCTGCTCGCCCTATTCGGCAAATGGGCCAAAACCATCTTGATTGTTGGGGCGCCCATTCTAGGCGTCATCGCAATTTGGTTACTCGCGGTGGTGATGGTTCGTAGTCAATCCAGTTTTAGCTACACTGGTTTAGAAGCCTTCCTGAAATTCCTAGTGGGTTACCCCAGTCATGGGCCAGCCGACGCCGGCTATTTCAACCCGGTTATGCCATTGATTACCATGTTAGTTGGTTGTGGCGTTATCGGAACACTGGCTTACCTGTTCAATCGTAAATTACGGATTAGAAACTAAATGCTACGCAAAATACCTGAGCACGACTTGTTAAAAGTCAGCTCAGGTATTTTTTGATTTATTCAAAAGTATTGTTTTTGGTCGTAAACCGCTGATTTATCAGTCAGTGATGACGGATTGACGTAGCGGTTACTTTTCAACTTGCGTGTTTTCCAAATCCGTTTTAACGACGATCACGTCAGTCAGTGCGTTACGTTGCACATAGGTCGTCACAGAACCTTCAAGCACCCGTTCAACCGCGTTCAGGCCAGTCGCACCCATCATAATCAAATCGTTATGATGATCCTTGACGAAGTCCTGTGAAATAATTGGCTTGGGGCTGCCCATCCGAATGTGAAAGTCAATGTCATCGAAGCCATCCTTCTTAATTTGACCGACCGTTTCTTTCAAATAGGCTTCTGAATCTTGGACGAGCTGATACGTGATATCGCCATCAGCTAGCCCGGCCAAATTATAGCCAAACTGTCCAGGATCAATGACAGCTAACACGTCAATGTGCGCGTCATTCCGCTTAGCAACCGCCACCGCTTTATCCAGTGCGATTTCCGCTTGCTCTGAACCATCTAGGGGAACTAAAATATTCGAATATTCTTGTAACATTTACGTCACGCCCTTTCCATCTGCTAACCTTATTTTAACATTTATCGCCATTGAATGCGTTGTCATTTTCAAAAGCGGGTGGTGGTGGCTATGTTTTTTGATTGGTTACACGTTGTGCTCGTTATTATTTATCGTGAATCATGATTAAAACACACCAGTTCTTAAGTTCAAAAGCAGCCAGCCGAGACCCGCTGGAAACAAAGCGAGTTAGCATAAAACTGATGGCTAGTCACATCCTACTCCGGCTTGCAGGCATTCTGGGTAATGGTCGGAACATGGTGGACACAGATTTAAGCCGAGACCCCCGCGTCTTAAATACTGGTCTTCCACATTGCCTGCGATATGGATGAAACGTGTTCGGGTCAGACTGGGACTTCCGGTTAGCTACGCCAGAACGCCAAGCGGAAATGCACCGCTTAACGCCCTGGCTAGGCTAATCCTCAGTCCAAACCCGTCTGAACCTCGCACTCTGAGAAACCTTTGATTCCCTCACCCCAACTTTACACAAAATTTACAGCAACAACATTCGATATTTACAGTTGCTGCTTACAATAAAAATTAATCACTGGGGGTGGGTTGAATGATTGCTTTGGGAATGCAACCAGGTTTAATGGCAAATCACACGATCGTGATCAATAATGACCTTTCATATCGACTACAACTGATCAAGCAGCGCTTCGGTCAACATTTATTTCTATTAAAAGTCAGCGCCACAACCACTCTAGGAACACTGACGGTTGAACGGATTCAATTTACGAACTTCGCAGCCGCCCATGACGTCTTTGAAGCGCGCTGCCACCAGCTCACTCAACACTAAATTTATCCAACGCCAGACCGGATTATATGATAGGATGGTAGCTAGTTATTAATTAGCTAAAGTGAGGGTAATTTACTAGTGGTGCAATTTATCAAACAACTCTGGCGGCGCTATCAAAGTGTGCTGTCCTATTTAATTTTCGGGGGCTTAACCACCGTCATCAACTTTATCGTGTTTGGCATCTTCGACCAATTCTGGCCGTATTGGATTGCCAATACGATTGCCTGGTTACTATCAGTCCTCTTCGCCTACGTGACCAACAAACGGTGGGTCTTCGAATCACACACACCTACCTTTCGTGCGGTATTAGCCGAAATGACCTCGTTTTTCGGCTTTCGGCTACTCAGCTACTTTGTTGACCAAGGAATTATGATCGTCGGGATTTCCGTCCTGCACGGCAACAGTCTGCTTGTGAAATTAATCGACCAAATTATTATCGTGTTACTCAACTGGTTCTTCAGCAAGCTCTTTATTTTTAAAGACCGCCAACATTAGCCGTTTAAAGTCTTGCTCGCTAGCAATCGACTGCTCACACCGTTGCCAGCAACCGAGACGCTTGAATCGCCAAAAGACGCCCTATTCATCAGCCCTGGCTGTATGAAACGGACGTCTTTTTTTGATTTCTGCCTTTCAACCAAATTGGCGTTGCACAGTATGTAACGTCGCTAGCTTTGTGACCACGTCATCAATATTGACACCATCCCAATTATAGAAGATGAATTGGCGACCACCCCGCATCTTGATGACGAGATGCCGAGCAGATGACGCGTACCCGTTTCGAATCTCAGCCTGATCCGTCGTCAAGGCATAGTACTGAATATCATCAACGTTCAAGACCAACTCACCGATTCTGACGACGACTGGCTGATCCACTTCAGTCGGTGGCCGCACTGACAAGCAAGTGCCATCGTGGTGCTGGTACCGTAATTGCACCGCAACTAAACCGGCTGCCGTCAACTGCGGATCAAAGAAAAACTCCGCACCAATATGCAAGGCGCTCGCGGGTTGAACCGCCGTGAGTCGAAACTTAAAGTGCCGACCGTGAAAATCAGTCAAGATGCCGACATCATAATCGGGTCGCATTGCTGTAATATGCCCAATCATCATTGCTCACTCCTTTCATTCAATTACTGATAATGTAGCACGCTTCACAAACTAAAAGACGATTGAAACTCAAAATCAGCACATTTCGGCCGAAATTATTAAAATAGTAATTAAATTGACCTTACTCATGCTAATATTTGAGTGAGCTTACTTTATTATTGGAGGTCCTGCTGATGACCCTAACGAATCAAGAAACGGACTATTTACTGAACTTACTAACCAATCAAATGCTGAACTTACTGAGCCGGGTGACGCGTTGGCAAACCCACAGTCTGAGCCAATCGCAATACGACCAGCAAGTTGCAGAAACGCTCCAACCCGAACTGACGCTATTATCGACCCTCACGGAAAAGTTAGGCCCTCAAGCTAGTGATACCGCCCAGTTAGGCGCAATTCAGGTCGGATTAGCAAAGCTTCAAGCTGCCACCACGTACCAACTGACGACTGAACAATTAGCCCAGGCCAACGAACGGCGGCTGCATCGGCACTTCCGGGACTGATTATGGGTTTACCTCGGTCATAATTCATGACCAATTAACTGGCTCACGTGTGCTCGACTTGTTCACATTTCGACTAGAATTCTAACTAATCACTCATGGTCAGCACAAATCAAGCCGATTTGGGGATAATCTTGCAATCCTTAACAGAAAATTCAAATTTCAATCACGGGATAGCTATTTTTTCTCGATACAATGGTTTTATAAAATAACTTAACCATTCGATCGAAGGAGGGCTCCCATGTTCTTAATCGTATACTGTACCTTTGCTATTGCGGTGTTTTTCTGGATTTTCGGATTCGTGAAGACTGCAATTATTATCGGCGTATTGGCACTGGGCTTGATTGCTTACTCCTTCATCCGCCGAGAAGTCAATCGACGCCGATTGCTCAAACGACGTACCGTCACTAATAAAAGTCGCTAAAAAAATTCCAACACGCTGGTGTCGGAATTTTTTTGATAAGCTTTAAGCTAAACAAGCAACAATCCGTTTGGCTGCTTCCTGAACGTTCTTAGGATCAGTGGCCAGATTGAGCCGCACAAAGCCTTTATCAGCTGGGCTGAACCATTCCCCAAAATCAACCGCAATATGACATCGATCTTGAATAAAAGCTTTGGCATTTTCTGGCTGGACGTAAGCTCGTAAATCCAGCCACGTCAGATAGGTGCCTTGCAACTCCGACAATACCAATTTCGGCGCCTGAGCGGCAAAAGTCGTTTGCAAATAATGATAGTTATCGCGAATGATGGCCAACACTTGGTCTAGCCACTCGGCGCCAGATTGGTAGGCGGCTTTACCGGCGACCTGCCCCAACACACTAATTTCTGTCTGACTGAAACGGCCAATCTGATCATCGTAGCGCTGCCGTAACTCAGAATTTGGAATAATGATGTGCGAGTTTAACAATGACGCAATATTGAACGTCTTTGATGGCGCGTTGACCACGATGAGCCGGTCATTGAAGCGCCCATCCGCAACGGACAGTGCTGACTGGAACGGATGGGCTGCCCGGTCAATTTCTAAGTCCTGATGAATCTCATCAGAAATGACCAGGACATGGTATTGTTCGCATAACGCTAACAAGCGTGTCTGTTCCGCTTCCGTCCAGATGCGGCCGACCGGATTATGCGGTGAGCACTGAATAAACAGTCGGACCTCATTGGATTTGATTTTGCGTTCCACATCGTCAAAATCAATCGTGTAATGGCCCTGGTCATTGCGTAATTCAGACGTGACGAGTTGACGATGATTATCCCGGACAGCGTTGAAGAATGGATAGTAGACCGGCGTCAAAATCAAGACGCCATCACCCGGTTGTGTCAAGATATTGACCAGTGCATACAGTGAATTAACGACCCCACTGCCGAAACGGATCCAGTCCCGTTTGAGCGTAACACCGTGGCGGGTCTTCTGCCAGTCAATCAAGGCTTGATAATATGAATCTGGAGTAATCGAGTACCCATAGACACCGTGCGCGACCCGTTCCTGCAAGGCCTGCGTGACTGCTTCGGGTACCTTGAACTCCATATCTGCGACCCACATTGGTAACAGATCCGCATCCCCATAACGCGTTTGTAGCGCGTCCCATTTGAGTGAATCCGTATGTTGCCGAGTCGTTGCATATTGCTTAATAAATGCTGCCTTATCCATTCCATCGTCCTTCTTTCATTAAAATGCATCAAAAAAACTTCGCCCTTAGTTTATCTTCTAAGGACGAAGTTTATACTCCGCGGTACCACCTACATTACAGCTGCCTGTCACTCGCGCAACTTAATCGTCACGTTCAACCAGGCTATCGGTGGTCAATCCGGACTAACAGCGTCAACCGTTAGCCAACTCCGAGTTCATCTTCACCAGCCATTGATCGTCAAATCTCACCACTTCTTTGACTCGCTGAACATCCATGACTCGCTACTCTTCTCATCAACATTTCATTTTTACATTGGTACTAAATTACAACGTCGCCACTGAAATGTCAACCGACGATTTCAAACTGCGGTTCACTCGCAACTTCGTATCCATCCAAGCGCTTTTCAGCAGTTGGGAACGCCCCAGTTTGCAAAAAACGCTTGGCTTGCATGACCCGCGGCGAACTATTCGCCCAAGTCAATTCTGTTAAGGGAACGCGAACCGCACCGTCCGAGACAGCCTCGGTATAAGCGGGCCGTTTGGTCAATAATTGCCCACCCACGGGTTCTAGTAAATAATAAATATTAATCAAGCTTGTTGGTAGTTCTAATGCTGCGAGTGCTGGAATCGTCAATTGGATGGTCCCCAATTGCTTGGAAATAATGGTTTTTAATCCAGTTTGTAATTGTGCGATTTGACTAACGGACTCACTCAATGTGGCCCGCGTCGTCACTGGCGCCGTTACCAGGTCATAACGATTTTTAAACGGTCCGGTTAGGCATTTGTTAAGAACCATGGCCGTTGAATCACCAATGATACCGCAAACAAATAGTGGACTACTTGTTGGTTCGTTAATCATCAAATTTTTCCTTCTCTCAGTCATATGATTAAGCAGATAAATTAATTAGTCTATAAAAATATAACAATTTCATTTTACCCTACATTTATGATAAGAATCCAAAAAAAAGCGTGGTGTTGTGAATATTTAACAACTTTTAATAAGTGTATGAAAAAAATCGAATCTTGGCTACCAAAAAGCACAAGGTTCGATTCATTTTCTCAATCAGATTATTAATTAGTTTGCACATCCGCGGTATTGATGAACGACTGTGCAGGGACTCGAATCAACCAGCGCGTCATGGCTTGATGGCCAACGTGCATGCCGAGACCGTTCCAGAACGACGGTTGATAGGTCGCCGTCAATTTCATGGCATAGGCTTTTTCATGCTTCCGGTCTTCTTTGGCCAATTGCTTCTGCGACCACGGAATCCCCGCATCGGCCACTTTAACCTGTGACAGATTCGTCACGACCGTTGCTTTATTGCTAGAAACGGTGTACTTGGCGCCATCGACCCAGTAATTGTAAATATGAACCGGCTTCTTGGTCGTGCCACGGTCAACCGTGACGTAATACGAGCCGTTTGTCCCGACACGCAACACGAGTGGTTCGACCGAATATGAAACTTTGACATCCTTTGAATCGGTGAGGTTGACTTGATTACTGAACGTCACGTAGCCCATCCCAACTAGCAATCCTAGACTGACGACTAATTCGACAGCGGTAATAAGAAGATTTCCCCATTCAAATGTGTGCTTACGCTCTACGATCATTTTGATGCGCCGGACGCGAATATGGTGAAAGACCCACACAACTAACGCCAACACGATGATCCAAGCAATGATTCCAATCCAATTCCATGCAGAAGTCATTGATTGCCAACCCTTTCTCAATTACATTATTATGTTCTAATTGTAAATAATCCGCTCCCAAATAACAAGTAATCCAACAAATTCACCCCTAATCTTCACAGAGTAGATTGTGAAAATAATCACTGGAAACGGTGCCAATGTTAACGGATTCATGGTAAAATAAAGTTATTAACTTGTAGAAAGAAGGCGTACACATGATCGCATCACTGATTTATTGGGTCGTTGTGGTTGGTCTGATCGTCTGGGGTGTCTGGATGGCCATCCTCTCCGCTTACTGGGCAAGCCAAAAACAAAACGGCAACATTTTCTTTATTGCAATTATGAATACCTTAGGTGCCTTAGCCGGGCTGTTAGTTTGGTGGGTCTTTAATAATCAAGACTGGCAATATTACTGGTTATCCAGCACCGTTAAGACGACTAATCTGTTAGGCATCGTCTTAATCTGCTACGTGGTCTTGATTGTCATCGAGTTCATTCAAGGCCGCGGTATCAAGCCTGAAGCTGCCAAATAAAGGTTAACTCAGGTCACGTCTAGAAGTCATTCTAGGCGTTTTTTATTGCCAACTTTTACCCCCACCCCGCTCTGGTTCAACACGATTTTGCGCTCATCAGCAAGACGTACCCTTCAGTGACCGGTTTGTGCAAAAATGTGCTAATCAGCCTTTAACCGCTCATGCTACTGACCAGATAATTTTAGTCAACTTGACCAAAGGGCGTGACACCCCAACATTAGGCACCATCTGCTTCGCCATTACGTCTTAAAGTGCAGTCACCCGCCAAGCCTTAACTATCCTCGTTGAAGGCAAGAAAAATGGTCTTGAGGCCCTTAATTCAGCCTGCAAAACCATTTTCAACTCGTTTTTTAATCAGCCGACTCAGTCCAAACCTTAGGCCAAAGTCAGCTCAAATCCGCCAGCCGTCAACTGACCACCAACGACGCCCGCCGCCATTAGTGATGCAGGTGTCGTGGTTGCGGCCACGGCCGTCGTACCTAGGTTAAAACGGCCGGTAATCGTTTGTTCAGCGTCCGTGCGGATCAACGTCAAGCACTGGTCTTCAATCGACCAGATTAACGTACTAGTTGCTAAAAAATCCGCCTGTTGCCGCCGGAACTTGATCAGTGCGGTCACAAACTCACGAACTTGTTGCGCTTGGTCATCCGGATGCCAGTTCATGCACCGCCGATTGTCCGGATCAGCACCACCAGCCATTGCTACTTCGGTCCCATAATAGACGCAGGGACTCCCAGGCAATAGCATCAGTAACGCCAACGCTGATTTAAACTTCGTGAGATCATCATGTAACGTCGTCAGCAACCGCGGCGTATCATGCGTATCCAGTGCGTTGAACATTGCTTGCTGGTTGGGTTGGCGATACATCATCAGCTCCAGATTAGTCTTGCCAACATAGTCTGCCAAGCTCAACTTACCATTAAATAGCGCCAAAATTGGCTGGGTCAACGGATAGTTCATCACCGCATTGAATTGACCGTTACCGACCAACGCTTGACTGCTGTGCCACGATTCGCCCAAGAGATAAATATCAGGTTTGACTGCCCGTAAGGCCCCACACAGCTGACGCAAAAAGCCATGGTCGACCTCATCCGCGACATCAAAGCGCCAAGCATCGATGCCAAACTGTTCGACCCAGTACTTGGTCACATCAATTAGATAAGCCTGAACGGCCGGATTTTGGGTGTTCACCTTTGGCATAGCAGCACCCGTTGCAAACGTTTCATAATTCAATTGGTGGGTCTGCAGATCACGTCCCACTGGCCAGCCATGAATATGGAACCAGTCAGCAAAGCGCGACTGTTGCCCGTGTTTGATGACATCTTGCCACTGTGGTGATTGTTCGCCAAAATGATTGAACACGGCGTCTAGCATCACACGCATACCGCGGTCGTGGGCCCCTTCGACCAGTGCTTGAAAGTCGGCCTTCGTCCCAAAATGCGGGTCGATTTCAAAGTGGTCGATCGTATCGTACTTATGATTGGACGGTGAGGCAAAAATCGGGCATAAATAGAGGCCATTGACACCCAGTGCCGCTAAATCATCCAAGTGTTCAGTAATGCCGGCTAAGTCGCCACCGTAAAACGAGTCCCGTTTGACCGTCCCCGCGCCCCAGGGTTGAACGCCAGCGGGATCATTGTGTGCGTCACCATTCGCGAAGCGTTCTGGAAAGATTTGGTACCAGACAGTATCCTTGACCCAGGCAGGCGGTAATTCCGCGTCGCTCACATGTAAATAAGGCATGTGGAAATAATTGGCGACCGTCTGCCAATTGGTGGGATCATCCGCAAAGAAGCCGCCCTCCCCGTAACCGATTGTCCGACCGGCCGTATCCGTCAATAGGAAGGCATACACGACCCGATTCGTCGGAACGGTCAATGTGGCTTGCCAATATTGATTGCTCTGCGTTGCCAATCCAGGCGCTAAGGCCACCCGTTGCAAGTCGGTGGTTCCTTCCTGCCATAAATAGGAATCCGCAAATAAAAGTTCGACCTGAGCGATGTCATCACGCGCCGTTTGAATCCGGACCTGTAACTGATGGTCCGCCAGTACCGCGGTATCTTCGCTTTCAGGACGATGACTAATTCCAGCTAGTTGCATATTGAATAAATCTCCTTTTCTGTAATCGTTTACATTATTTTACGCGTTGTGTTGGTTATTCTTTAGCATTAATGATGATTGAAACGTGCTATTTCACAAGTTCAAGTGCTGCCAGCTGAGACCCGCTGGAAACAAAGCGAGTCACTGTAAACCTTCTGTGATAGCTGCGTCCTACGCCGGCTTACAGGCATTCTGGGCAATGGCCGGAACGTGGTGGACACAGATTTAAGCCGAAGCCCACGTCTTAAATACTGGTCTTTCACCACTTGGCCTTGCCCAGAATACCTTCCAGCCGGGACACTATTCGAAAGGCGGACATTTGCGGACTCAACTTTTTATTGAATTAGTCGTTGGTTCTTAGCCCACGGTCATTTTGATAGTCAACTGTAAGGCTGGTTTTAAACAATAGCTGACCATTTTGACCCATGCTTTAGAACTTCTAACCAGCAGTTTCACTGAAATTGTCAGAATTTTCTTTAGCCGTTTGAGATGGCAAAGCCAGAAACTACAAACGAAGGCAATTTTATCGACTAAATTCAGGACTATCGGCCGTGGATTTTGTAAATCATATTCGATAGTCTTCTCAGTATTAAAGTGTCATAAAGCATCATCGAATATCGATTAAAAGTTTGCTTGAAGGACCAGTCACTTAATATTCAGTGGTCAATTGTACCCAGATAGGTGGCCGTTCATCCGCCATTCGAGCGGGTTCCCGACTGGAGGGGCTGGCTGACAATGCTCAAGGGCGAAATTCTTCTTGTCCGGGTGGTCTTCCCGGGCTAGAAGAAGACTCGTATTTGAAATTGCGCAGTGCTCTTCTGCGTGAGTTCAAATCGATGTCCGCCCTGTTCCAGCGTTGTCAGCCAGCCCCGGAGGTCGGAATAGGGCGCGCCTCCGCTGACGAACAGCAATCCAACTTAGCACGTTTTAATCATAATTCATGACAAGTTAACCAGCACAACACGTCTGATTTTGTAACCAATTCACTAAAATTATCCTGATGATTTTGGTGAAAACGTCCCCGTTCGTCGTATTTTTAGTGTATGATTTAGTCAAAATCAGTTGAAAGGACGTTATCTATGAACACACTTTATCGCAGTACCCGGGAAACTGCAAGCCACACTATGACGTCATCACAGGCCGTCTTGCAAGGCCTCACGCCAGATGGTGGTTTGTTCGTTCCGGTCACCCTTCCGACCGCCGACTTTGACTTCGAGCAACTTGCCAATATGAGTTATCAAGAAGTGGCTTATGAGGTCCTAAAGCTCTTCTTCACCGACTATACCGCTGAAGAACTGCACGCCTGCATCGATGCTGCGTACGGCGATCAATTTGATGACCCCGCCATCGCGCCGGTCACGAAGCACGGCAACCAGTATTACCTTGAATTGTTTCATGGACCAACGATTGCCTTCAAGGACCTGGCACTGCAAATTTTACCGCATTTAATGACAACTGCCGTCAAAAAGAACCACTTGGAATCCGAAATCGTTATTTTAGCAGCGACTTCTGGAGATACCGGTAAAGCGGCCATGGCTGGTTTTGCGGATGTCGACCAGACGAAGATCATCGTCTTCTACCCTAAGGACGGGGTCAGCGCGATTCAGAAGCAACAAATGATTACCCAAACTGGTGACAACACGAACGTTGTTGCCATCAACGGTAATTTTGATGAGGCCCAAACGACGGTCAAGCAGCTACTGAACGACCCGCAATTGCGCCAACGTTTAGCCGACCACCAGTATCAATTCTCTAGTGCGAATTCGATCAACATCGGCCGGCTCTTCCCGCAAGTGGCGTACTACGTCTACACTTACGCCCAATTGATTCACCAGGGTCACATCAAAAATGGCGACGCCGTCAATTTCAGTGTACCGACTGGGAATTTTGGGGACATTTTAGCTGGCTACTATGCCAAACAACTGGGCACGCCAATTCACAAATTGGTGTGTGCCTCAAACCGTAATAATGTCCTGACAGACTTTTTCAACACCGGGACTTATGATAAAAATCGTGAGTTTTATTTGACGAATTCGCCTTCAATGGACATCCTGGTTTCCAGTAATCTGGAACGCTTGATTTTCTATCTGACAGGTGAGGATCCACTGGCAACGGCCCAACTCATGCAAGACTTACAAACTAAGGGCAGCTATACGATTACGCCGGAAATGCGCGCCAACTTAGCCGACTTCTGGGCAGGCTTCGTAACTGAAAATCAGGATCAGGACGAAATTCACCACTTAAATCACGCCCATCACTATACGATTGACCCACACACGGCCGTCGCTTCCGCAGTTGCCAAGCAGTATCGCAATGCGACTAAGGATCAGCGGCCAATGGTGGTCGTTTCAACGGCCAGTCCGTACAAGTTCCCGCAGGCCGTTTTGACCGCGATTACGGGAGAACCCACGACGGTCGATGGCCTGACTGCGGTCGACCAACTACATGACCTGATTCAAACGCCGATTCCACCAACGGTCACCGCGTTACGTACGGCGCCCGTTCGTCATAATCGGGTCGCTGCCGTCGATAAAATGGGTGCGACAATCGAATCAATTTTAAATCTCAATTAGAAAGTGTGACTAGAATGATTACGACAATTGCTTTAGACTTAGATAACACGTTGCTCACTTCTGACAAGACGATCTCGCCACGCACCGAGGCCGTCCTGAAACAACTCCACACGGCTGGCAAACGCATCGTACTGTGTACTGGCCGGCCAATTAAGGCGATTCAGCCCTACTTGGCCCAACTGGAACTGACGCAACCGAGCGACTACGCCATCACTTTTAATGGTGGGCTCGTGCAACAGAACACGACCGGCGATGTGTTGGCACGGACGAGCGTTACCAAGAAGGACCTACAACCGCTGTTTGAACAAGCCCAACGCGACCATTTCTACTTGGACGTGATCGATTTAAAGCAAGTCTATTCCATCACCGACCTCGGTAAATCACCGTACGAAGACTTCTTGAAGGGCCTGATGCCGTTTCAAAACGTTACTTTTGCGGACCTGCCCGATGATGATTTATTCGGCAAAGTCGTTAGCGCTGGTAAGGATGCCAAAACCGTCCAAGCCCAATTGCCAAGTCAAATCACTGACTTCTTCCACGTGGTCCCTTCGCGGCGAACGTTGTTGGAATTTCTGCCACCACATACTGATAAAGCCAGTGGGTTGAAGCAGCTCCTTGGTCACTTTGATGAAAACTATGATAATCTCATGGCTTTTGGTGATGAAGAAAACGACTTAGGGATGCTAACCGCTGCCAAAGTCGGCGTGGCAATGGCAAATGCAATTCCGGCGGTCAAAGCTGCGACTGATTTTGACACGTTGTCGAATGACGAAGACGGGGTCGCTGTCTTTCTCGAGAACTACTTTAAATAACACGCAAAAGGAGCCTCTTGCAGGCTTCTTTTTTAGCGAAAATACCTAAAATCAAACGAATGAGGTGTCCTTTATGCAAGCTCCCCGCATTATTCCAGCAGACTTAACGCGTGGCTCCTTTTTTGACCTGTTACAAGATGAAGACCGTAGCTTGAGCAATATTCAAGTCAGTGAAGAAGATGTTAGCCAACAGCGCATCGAGCACCCAATGCTGGACCACGTTAGTTTTGAAAAAGTTCGGTTTACGGCGAGCCGCTTTGAACGGCTTGACCTGACTGATTCCATCTTTACCAACTGTGACTTCTCCAATTGCCAGTTTGAAAAAGCGAGCTGGCTGCGTGTTCAGTTCAAGGATTGCAAGCTGGTCGGCATCGATTTGAACGAGGCTGCACTCAATAATGTCACCTTCGACCACTGCCAACTCGACTTAGCCATGTTATGCGATATGCGGTTCAAAACCGTGACCATCACGAACTGTCGCCTGAACGGTACCAGCTTTATGAACAATCGGTTGGCGAGCGTCAAATTTAACAAATGCGACCTGGACCAAGTTGCCTTCAACGATACTGCCCTCAAAAATATCGATCTGAGCACTTGCAAGTTTGAGCGTCTCGAACTCGACGCTGCCGCAGCCCGCGGTATGATCGTCAATTCTTCACAAGCCGCTTATTTGGCCGCTGCTCTGATTGGAATCAAGGTCAAGCCTTGATTTGATGGTCATAGCTGTATAAAAATAGCCACATTCTCTGCATTGAACATGCCTAAGAATGTGGCTGTTTTTGACTTCATCATGATAATTTAAATTGTTTCCCAGTATAACCGGTCTTGTCAGCGGCCGTAATCGGACGAATCACCTGACACGGATTACCGGCCGCAATCACATTCGCTGGAATATCGTGGGTGACCACACTACCGCCACCGATAATCGTATGGTCGCCAATCGTGACCCCTGGTAAAACGGTCACATTGGCGGCTAACCAACAATCATTGCCAATCGTGATTGGCTTTGCGATGCAGCCGCCATTGACCCGCTCGGTCGCATCAAATAGATGGTTACTAGTGTACAACCCGACTTTAGGTCCCAACAAGACGTGGTCGCCAATCGTAATCGGTGCGCCATCCAGCATGACACAGTCATAGTTGGCATAGAAGTCATCACCTAAATGGATGTTGCGCCCAAACTCCACCCGAAAATTAGGATTGACGAAGGGCCGTTTGCCAGCTGAACCGACCAGTTGGCGCAGCAGCGTTTCTTTGGTTGCTAAGTCAGCCGTCGCATTGACCGCATTCGTGGTCAAGGTCGCTTGGTCGCGGAGGGCCGTCAGCTCATCATCGGTATCCCGGTACGGTTGGCCAGTCGCCATATAAGCAAATTTTTCATCTAAGTTCATGCGCGTTCACACTCCTATTTGCGGATAAAGTTCAAGTACCAAGTCAAGGCACAGATGCCTTGGGCCGAGTGAATCTGACCTTGCCGAAGTAAATCAATGACCTTGTCCAGTGGCACGAGCTGCGTGTTGACGTACTCATCCGCGTCAAAATGCCGTTCTGCCCGTTCATTCGGGTCGATGTGGGTCAAAATCAGACTGACCGTCTCATTGGTGAAGCCTTCTGAAGAACTGATTTCGGTCATCACTTGCGGATCATGGGCCACGTAGCCCGTCTCTTCCTGCAGCTCACGTTTTGCCGCCGTTAAAGGATCTTCGCCCGGATTGATTAACCCAGCCGGCAAGCTAATCGTCTCCGCGTTGCGGCCAACCCGGTATTCTGAGCCTAACACGACCTGGTCATCCGCCGTAATCGCCAAAATCGTCACGGCATTTCCGTGTTGAATCAAGTCACGTTTGACTTCCAAGCCATCCGGCGTTTCAATCGTCTGTTTGACCAAATCAAAAATTGGCCCATGATAGACCGGTGTCGTCGACAAGACTTTGCCGGGCCGACCGACCTTTTCAAATATATCTGCCATTTGTTGTGGCTCCTTTGTTTGACTTCTTAAGTGGAAACTTCTTAATTTAGAAACTTCTTAATCAAAAATTTCTTAATTGAAAACTTGCTACTTCATGATAAATTTTGACCACGCCGCATCCGCACCAATGACTAAAATCCAATCAGCGTTTTAATGTTACTGCGCCTCGTGAGGTAGCATCTTGCGAATGCCCCCAGCTGGATTCGGCATGTCACCGTGGTAGCGTGGAATCAAATGAATATGGCAGTGCATCACCGTTTGTCCAGCAGCCGCATCGACATTGATGCCAATATTATAGCCATCCGGATGCCGTGCTTCATCGAGCATGACTTTCGCTTGGTCGAGTAACGTTAACATCGCCGTCCGTGTCGTTTCAGGAACATCAAAATACGTCGCGTAGTGCGCCTTAGGGATGATCAATAGATGTCCCGGGCTCACCGGATGCAGGTCATAAAAGGCCGCCGCTAAGTCATTTTCTAAGACATACAGTTGCGGTTGACAAAAAATACAAGCCATCGCGTTCACCCCCTACTTTGCGAGCCACCCGCCGTCAATCGGAACGACGGTGCCGTGAATATAATCGGCGTGGGCACTCGCTAAAAATAACGTTAAGTCCGCAACTTCTTGCGGCTGGGCCCACCGTTTGGCAGGGGTCTCATCCGCCACCCACTTCGCCATCTTGCCATCACCAGCAAAATCAGCAGCGTTCATCGGTGTCTCAATGGCGCCTGGTGCCAAACAATTGGCCCGGATTCCCTGACTCGCATAATCTAAATCGAGCTGTTTGGTGTAGCCAATCACGGCGTGTTTCGCAGCGGTGTAAGCCGCCCCACCGCCACCACCGACCAAACCAGCAATCGAGGCCATGTTCACAAAGACACCGTGGTGCTTTGCCAACATCTCCGGTAACACTGCGTTAGTCACGATAAACTGACTGGTCAAGTCGGTGGCAATGATTTCTTGCCAGGTTGCTAAATCCGTCGCGAGTGTTGGTTGATAACCATCCAACTTGCCGGCAGTATTGCAAACGATTGATGGTGTGCCCAAGGCTTGAATTCCTGCCGCAATCGCCGCCGTCAAACCGTCAGCGTCCGTCACGTCTGCGACTTGGTAATGCAAGGCTGTCGTCGTTGCTAAAGCTGCGGGCTGGGGTTGGCGGTCAATCGCAATCACCCGTGCGCCCTGCGCTAGAAAACTTTGGGCCTGTGCGAGACCGATGCCAGATGCCGCACCCGTCACCAGGACCGTTTGCCCCACGTATTCTTCAAATTGCATTAGTCGACCAATTGCCAGTCAGTGGCCAAAATATCACAATCCGTTGGTGACCACATACTATAGGCTTCATCCGCCGTTTTAATCAAAAAGTAGGGATTCAACGGATCGCCTTTAAAGGTCGTCGTCGCTTGCAATTCAACAAATAATTCCGTGCCTTCCCAGCCTGTCCGTACTGCCCGTTTACCCGCTTTTAACTCTGGTAAAATTGCTTCAAATGTCATCATGTTGCCTCCAATTATTAATACCCAAATCGTATCATAATCCCGCAGCAAGTGACAGGCAAAAATTGGTACCAACAAATTGTCTGTTTTGCTGGTACAGACCAATTATTTGTGCGATAATGTAAGCGAATACAGAAATTAATTAATACTTGGAGGAATTTTAAATGAGTAAACTCGGTGTTTCGGTTTATCCCGAACGTTCAACTTTTGAAAAGGATGCCGCATACCTGGACTTGGCAGCTAAATACGGTTATCAGCGGGTCTTCACGTCGCTACTTGAAATCAAAGGGGATCAAGCCGCGGTCGTTGCCAACTTCAAAAAAGTGATTTCCTATGCGAACCAACTGGGCTTGCAAGTGATGGTCGACGTCAATCCCGACTTGTTCAAACAACTCGGTGTCTCCTATGATGACCTCTCATTCTTCCACGACTTAGGTGCTTGGGGCGTCCGACTCGACCTCGGCTTTACGGGTCAAGAAGAAGCCCGGATGACACATAATGAATATGGCATCAAGATTGAAGTGAACATGTCTAAAGGGACGCACTATGTCGATACGATTATGGACTACTCCCCGGCCAAAGATAACTTATTGGGGTCACACAACTTCTATCCACAACAATATACTGGCCTCGGTTACGATTACTTTGTTCAGACTTCTGAACAATACCGGCAATACGGCCTGAATACCGCCGCCTTCGTTTCATCGAATGCCGCCACGTATGGGCCATGGCCGATGCAAGATGGGCTGTGCACACTTGAAGACCACCGTGGCTTACCCATTGCCGCTCAAGTTCAACATTTGAAGATGACCGGCTTAATTGACGACGTTTTGATTGGGAACGCCTACGCTAGCGAAGCCGAATTAAAAGCAGCAGCTGAAGTCTTCTTCAGCCCTTACCCACTATTACACGTCGATACGGTCAGCGACTTATCAGCGGTCGAAGAAAAAGTGCTCTTTGCGCAACCACAAACGTATCGCGGTGACTTTTCAGATTACGTGATTCGGTCTTCACAAACACGCGTGATTTATAAGGACGAAGACTTCCCGGCCCACCATTTGGACGCCATCCATGCCGGCAACGTCTTGATCGACAACGATGAATTCGGTCAATACAAGGGTGAATTACAGATTGCCCGTCGCGACCTTGAAAATACCGGCCGTATCAACGTGGTTGGTCACGTCGTTGCGAGTGATTTACCTTGTTTGAAGTTGCTCCAACCATGGGCGGACTTCAAATTTGTTGCAGCTGAATAGCCCACTTTGAAACTATCGTAAACTTTGATGGAGGTGCTCAAATGACAACTGACTACCGTTTAACAAGTGATGCCGACCGGGAAGCGTTCTACCAGCTTTATCAATATGCGTTTAATAATCAAGATTCACCACAACGGCGGCGCTTCTTCATGGATCGTTATCAACATGGCTGGATTTATGGCCGTCACGACCACGGACAACTGGTCAGCGGCTTATACAGCTTGCCCCTCGCCGTTAATTTTCATGGCGTGACCTACAAGATGAATGGCATCGGCGACGTTATGAGTGCCCCCGAATACGCCGGGCAAGGTGGCGCAGGCCAGTTATTGACCGCTGCGTTAAACGAAATGGCAGCTGAGCACGTTACCCTGTCCTACTTGGCGCCGTTCGCATACGGCTACTATCGCCGATTTGGCTACGAGCACGTCTTCGACCAGGCCCACCAAGTCATGGCCGCACGTGACCTACCACGTATCAAACCAACCGATTGGACCGGTACGGTGACGCGCTACGGCAATGACGGCCTCGCCTTAATTAATGATTTTTACGCGGCTCAAGCGCAAAATCAGCGCGGGGGCTTGATTCGTCCAACTTGGTGGCAACACTATCTGACCTTGAAGCATGATTGGTCAGTCGCGATTTACCGGAATGCCGACGCCAAGATTGAGGGTTATTTGATTTACGAACGCCAAGCCACTAATTTCGCCATTCAGGAGTGGTCGACGAGTACCCCCACCGCTTTCGAGCGACTCGCCGACTTTATCACGAAACACGGTACGACTTTTGAAACGTTTAGTTATGACGATCCCAGTGCGACGAACGGCCTCGACTTGTTGGCTGACCCCTATACCTTGCAGGTCACGATCAAGCCTTACATGATGGCGCGAATCGTTGATTTATATGACTTCATCAAACGCTATCCGTTTACCGCCGACGTATCCTTGATTCGCCTTGCCGTAACTGACACCACGTTGCCCGCTAATCAAGGCATCTGGGAACTACAACGGGCAAACGGCCAAGTGACGCTCAATCGCGTCAGCACTGAACTGACCGGAACTGCTGACATTAAACTCTCGATTCAACAACTCACCACCGCCTTGTTCGGGTCGCAATCACTGCGGCGGGCTTATCTGCATGGCCAACTGACGGGCGACCTAAACGCCATCGACCGGTTGGACGCGAGCTTAGTTAAGACGCGACCAGCTTTGATCGATTACTTTTAGGTAGCTGTTCTGAGCTGTTGGCGCGAAACTCGGCCATCGTTGCTTAGTTTGTTGCTGGAGCGTATGACTACATCAAGGTGAGACTGAACTAAACGGTATCCAATAAGCTCTATTCACAATCCGCAACAGTCGGAAGTTCGTATTCTGACTGTTGCGGATTGTTTTGGTTGGACGACGCTTTAGGACTAGAATTGACAATCAGATTAAAAACATTAGAATTAGATTAAAAGTATAACTTGCTGGTCTGCAATTGTCGCAATAGGCTGAAAGGAAGTCCCTATGTCTAATCCTAGTCCCGAATCAGTGCCAATGATTAGTAATCGCCAATCTAACGCCCAAATTATCAAAGCCTTTATCAGTAATTTCATCAGCTCCTTGAGTGGTAAGATGTTTTCCTTTGGCCTCGGACTGATGTTACTTGACGAGACCCACTCTGCAATCAGCTTCGGCCTCAACATGCTGATCACCCCCGTCATTGGTCTACTCTGTCTAGTGCCCATCGGTAACTTGGTAGATACCTACCCACATAAAGCGGTGCTGACGGGGAGCTTGCTGGCGCGCATCACAGCACTGTTTTTATTTGCCATTAGCATTAATTTTTTTATCGGAAATAACAAATTAATTCCGATTGTCTTATTCTTAATTGTCGACGCCATCTCGACCAATCTCAACGATACGTGTTACTCAGCTGCCATCCACGAACTTGTGAACCGCCACAGTGTTCAGCGGCTGAGCTCACTGACACAAAGCGCCATTTCTTTATCTTCAATTCTTTCACCGGCACTGGGCGTCGGCCTGTATAGTTTCGTTGGCTTTACAGGATTTATTGGCTTGGAAATTATCGCAACGATTGCAGCTTTCGGGGTGATGTTGACGATGCATTTCCACTATCAGCCACGCAATCAACAAATCGCACCGCAATCACACCATGATCAACTGAAAAGCTTTCGTTTAGGCATTACCTACATGCAATCGCGAACCATGATTAAACTCACGATTCTGCTCAGCGTTATCCTGAACTTCTTTTATACCGCTGTCACGATTGGCACACCCTATATTCTCAAAGCCCAACTGCATACCAGTAACGGCCCCGTGGGTGTTCTCGAGACTGGTAGTGCGATTGGGATGCTACTCGGCAGCTTGATGCTGAGCATATTTCCGACGGGCAATCAAAAACGGCTCTTTTGGAAGTTAATGATGCCAGTGTTAGTCATCGATATCCAAATTGGTCTACTAGGATTACTATTCAGCACGTCACAATCAGCGGCCAACTATGCCATTATTGGTAGTCTCATCATGGGCATCTTAGCTTTAGCACTCGTGATTTTAAACATCACCTTTCAAGTTTATTTACAGCAAACGGTCCCTACCCAGCTCTTGGGTCGAGTCGTCGCAACCATGACAACCGTCAATAGCTCGATTATGCCAATTGGGACGCTATTATTCACCATTATTTTCCAAAACACCCACCACGGCGGACTGGTACTCATCGTCAATAGTTTGTTGTTGATTGGATACACGTTAATACTCCTAAAGCCATTGCATCAGGCGATTCGCACTGACCAATCATCCTCAATTTGAGTCGTGCTTTGGGCTGTTCCCAGTTCAGATATCGTGATTCAAGATGGTCCTCATCGCACTTTGATACTACGCCAGCGATCCAATCAGCAGTATACTTGATGTATCAACTTTTAGGAGGTCTCACCATGCCCTTAATGCGCATTGATATGATTCGCGGACGCTCACAGTCTGAAATCAAACAAATCTTAGATATTGCTTACCACGCAGCTAGTACTGCGCTTCACTTACGGCCCCGTGACCGTTATCAAATCGTCACGCAACATGACCCAGATGAAATGATTATTGAAGACGTCGGCCTAGGTTTTGAACGAACCTCGGCTTTCTTAATGTTCAGTCTCACTTCTAGCCCGCGCAAGGTGGAAGATAAGCAGCAGTTTTACCAACTTCTGGTTCACGACTTACACCAGCAACTTGGGATTGCGCCAGCAGATGTGATGATTAATATTACAACGAATAGCTATGAAGATTGGTCCTTTGGCGATGGTCAAGCTCAGTTTCTCAACGGCGATTTAGCTTAGTTTCGACGCCACTTAGCGAGTACGCAAAAGCCACCCTGGAAATTCAAAATTGAATTTCCAGGGTGGCTTTTGTCATGAGTCAGAACCAGTTGAATAATGGCAGACTTATTTGCAAAAATAAATTGAGCACCGCAGTTTAATTATCAATGTAATATTGACCTTGTCTTGACATTAATTTTCATATAAATAGCCCGCGTCACGCAACGCCTTTTTGATGGCCGCTAACTGTTCCGGGGTCTGATAAGCAACCGTATGGCTGTGCACACCATCCGTCAATTCAGACAGTAAATGCCCCTGTAGTTGTTTGAGCCGCCCCATAAATAAATTAATGTCGCCAATTTCACGAATCTCTAATTCACCCCGTAAGCGACCATACAACGGATGTTCCACTTCGACGTCTTTAATAACGCCACCGGCTTCAATAATCAGTGCCATTTCTTTGGTCGCCTCGTTCGGAAAATGACGACAAACGAGGACGGCGGTGGGCTGATTGGTTGCTTCTAACTGGTAACCCTGCAAGGTCGCAGCAATCGCCGTACCGTGAGCCCGTAACAATGAAATATCCCCGACGATTGTCTGCCGACTAACTGCGAATTGTTTTGCTAACGTCGTGGCACTGATTGGGGACTGTGCTTGTGATAATTTTGCGCGAATTTGTTCTCGCCGTTCTGCTCCTGTCATGACTCACCCTTCTCACTATTTCGATAGGCTTATTCTAACAGAAAACTTGCAGAATAGCTTTCATCAATTAACAAACTATGCTAAACTAGGTTCACTTCACATAGGTGTCAAGACACCTAAATTCAAACAACGGGATCGATGCATAATGCGCAATTTATCTTTATTAACTGACTTATATGAGTTTTCGATGGCCAATGGATTTTATCACGATTTGCCAACCACCAACGCCACCTTCGACCTCTTTTATCGTCGGGTGCCTGATAACGGTAGTTTTGTGATTGCTGCCGGCTTACAGCAAGTGATAGAGGCACTTCAAAATGGTCAATTTTCTGATGCTGACTTAGCCTACTTCCGCCAATTAGGCCTGTGGGATGAGCAATTCTTAACGGAATTAGCAAATTTCAAACTGACTTGCGTACTACAGGCGTTACCTGAAGGCACACCCGTCTTTCCACGCGAGCCACTACTCACCGTGACCGGCCCACTGTATCAAGCCCAGTTGTTAGAGACTTTACTGCTCAACATTGTCAATCACCAATCCTTGATTGCGACCAAGGCCCGTCGTTTGAGCGAAGCAGCAGCCGGACGACCGATTATGGAATTCGGCGCCCGCCGTGCACAAGGCCCTGATAGTGCCATTTATGGCACACGCGCGGCTGTGATTGGTGGTGCCAGCAGTACATCCAACGTTCTGGCTGCCAAACAATTCGGCATTCCAGTTGCCGGTACGATGGCGCATAGTTGGATTGAAGCCTTTCCTGATGAATTGACCGCTTTTCGGCAATGGGCCAACCGTTATCCAGATAATAGCGCGCTACTCGTCGATACTTACGATGTCTTGAATTCCGGGCTTCCAAACGCCATCACCGTCTTTAAAGAGCTCCGTGCCGCGGGCCATGAACCCGTCGGTATTCGAATCGACTCTGGTGATGTCACCAGACTCTCTCAGGCCGCTCGCGCCCAACTAGATGAAGCGGGCTTTCCAGACGCTAAAATCACCATTTCTAACGCCCTTGATGAAGCGATTCTGATGTCATTACGACACGAAGGTGCGCCAATCGATAATTTTGGTATCGGTGAAAAACTGATTACTAGCGCCTCCTCACCCGTGCTCAGCGGTGTTTACAAACTCGCTGCAACCGAGCAGGACGGCAACATCGCACCCAAAATCAAGGTCAGTGCCAGTCGTGAAAAGCTGACGATTCCGGGTCAAAAACAAGTCTACCGACTCTACCATCGTGGCACCCAGCAAGCCTTCGCGGACTTGATTGCCCTAACTTCGGAAGCAATCGTCGGACAAACTGAACTAACGGTCGTCAATAGTGACCCAGTCAGTGTCGAACGTGAACAACAGTTGACTAACTTCAAGGCTCGGCCGTTGCTTGAACCCGTTGACCTGACGACAACATCGGCCGTCTCAGTCCAAACCATTCAAGCAAACATGCAGGCCCAACTTGCCGAACTACCACGTGCGACCCAGCGATTGGTCAATCCGGACACTTATCCGGTCTACATGACGACGACCCTCAGCCATTTACAATCTGAGTTGTTGACGCAATTGACGGTGGGTTCGGACTAGCGGACTGCGGCTTATATTTTTGCTCAAAATAGCCGAGATACTTCAGTATGAAAAACTGAGGTATCTCGGCTGTTGATTTTGCAAGCTCATGCCATTATTTACGTTTAAAATCATCGATTGGCAATCCCACCTTGCCAACATCCGTCACCCCAACCCGCACAAAACAAGCGTTGGCGCTCGAACACAGTCCGCACGCCAACGCTTGTTCAAATTTTTATCTGCTGATGGTTGCAAAAACACTAGTCAATTTCTAACTGGTCGTTTTCACCAGGCGTCAATACTTTCGTTAGCACCGCAATCAAGTAAGTTCGTTCGCGATCAAAAGACGTTCCAGGAAACCCCATCATCAGCCGTGCAATATAGCCAAACACCTGGGACAATAGTGTTTGAATGATTAAGTCGTTAGGCCAATCAACCATCAATTTGTCAGCTTTGAGTTGGTCGAGCACACTGCCGACTTGCTGGACCATTTGCGGCGCAATCTGACTTAAAATACGCTCACGCCGTGTCGCATCAAACGCCGCCATCTCAAAAATCACTTTTAGTTCTTTAAGATTATTTTGGACAAACTGCATCCGGTCGTTGACGACTGCCGTTAAAAAGGCCTGCAAGCTCGGATAGCGCCGATGCAATTCATCTTCAGAAAAATCACTCGCCAAGATCGGTACAATCTTAGCTGCAATCGGTGCTAACACCGCATCACGCAACGCCGCCTTCGTTTTGTAACGGCGATAGACCGTTCCCTCTGCGACGCCGGCTCGCTGTGCGATGTCACTCGTGCTCGTCTGGTCGAAGCCCTTTTCCGCAAACAAGTCCAGGCTAGCTTGTAAGATGGCCCGTTGCTTAGGTGTGATATTCTGATTTTGATCTAAGTCTTGTTGAAAATAATCTCGTATCCGTGGTCGTGCCATGCGCTCACACCTTTCGATAACGTTTCATTCCAACGATATTTAACATCGTCAGAACAACCATGAATCCTACTAATACTAACAAATCAAGGCCGATGTCTGCAAATCCAGCCCCCTTAGTTGCGACTGCCGTTAACGCATCAGCGCCATAGTACAGTGGCATAATGTGGGCAATCACTTGTAACCAGTTGGCCATGCCGTCAACAGGAATTAATCCCGCAAAGAAAATCTGAGGGACCACCACCAACGGAATGAATTGAATCATCTGAAATTCTGAATTGGCAAACGTCGAAATAAAAATACCCAATGTCAATGCAACCAACGCCAACAACAGATTCGTCAGGAAGACCAATCCCAGGCTCCCCACTAGATGAATCTTAAAGACCGTGATGGCAAATAGGACCGTCACTAGCGTTTGGATGATGGCAAAACAGCCGTAACCAATCAAATAGCCACAAATAATCTCGCTGCGCCGAATCGGCGTCGCTAACAACCGACTGAGCGTGCCAGTGGTCCGTTCATTCAGTAGCGAAATTCCCGAGATCAGGAAAACAAAGAAGAAGACGAAGAACCCCAGAAAGATTGGGAGGAAATTTTCAAAAAAGGTCGAATCACTACTGCCATAAATATAATGAGACTTAGTCGTATAATTTGTTGCTTTAGCTGACTGAGTCGAATTAGACGTCGCGGCTGTGGCCTGCTTGAGTTGCTTTTGTAATTTTTCAGCAGTTGCCTGGTCACCGCGAGCCTGGGCTTGTGCAATGGCAGTTTTAAGCTTCGTCACCGTTGCTTGTGTCTGAGCTGCTGTCAGCTTCTTCAAAGCGGCTTGTTGCGATTCGAGAGCCGCGCGCTGTTTCTTAGTAACGGTCACCAGCGTCTTCATTTTCAACTTAACTAATCCTGATTGTAAACTCGCCTTAATTAAAGACGTGTTGGTTGGATTGCTATTTGAATAAGTAATCGTCAATTGACCATTTTTCTGAGTCAAATAGCCATCTAAATCATGCTGCTTAATCATTTTCCGTGCTTGTGAACTATCATAATGATGAATCGTCACGTTTTTGGTATCAATCACGTTAACCACGGATTGGTCAACATGATGAACACCCAAGCTCGCTACTTGCGTCGTATTATTTTGAAATAAGAAATACATCAGCGTCATAATCAGTAATGGTGCCAAAAACATTAAGGCTAACGTCCGCTTATCTCGTAACAGTTGCTTAAAAACTCGTCTAACGATTGCCATTGTTCGCATCTTGCATCCGCCCCGCTTTCAAAAAGACTTGTTCGATTGTGGCCACATCATACTGTTGTTTCAAATCATGGGGCGTCCCTTGAGCTAACGCGATCCCACCACGAATCAACATTAAATAATCGCACCGTTCCGCTTCATCCATCACGTGGGTCGTCACCAACATGGACTTGCCCGTGGCTTTCAACTTGTTCAGTTCGGCCCAAATTTGTTGCCGTAATTCCGGATCGATTCCGACGGTCGGTTCATCCAAAATCAACAATCGTGGATCTTGGATCAGTGCGATTGCTAATGATAACCGGCGTTTCATCCCACCAGAATAACCACTGACCCGCTGATCCAATTGACTTGTTAAATCGACCAATCCCGCTGCATAATCAATCATTTGGACTAACTTCTGCTTAGGCACTGACATCAACTGGCCGAAGAACTTCAGATTCTCACGGGCAGTTAGCGTTTCATACAACGCATCACTTTGCGCCATATAACCAACTTGCGCCATCACCGCCCGATTAGGCATCCGCGTGCCCATCACATCCACGGTGCCCGAATCCACCGCTTCCATGCCTAAAATACTTTTAATCAAGGTTGTCTTCCCAGCACCAGATGGCCCAATCAAGCCGTAAATCATCCCGGATGGCAGTGTTAAGTCAATTTGATTCAAAACTTGTTGTCGCCCAAAACTCTTGCTAACTTGTTGTGCAACCACATAATTCGTTGTCATCTCAAACCCCTTCTTTCAAAAGTGAGTGTTCACTCACTCATTTATTGACTTTAGTATAAAACCGCTAAAGCTTGCTGTCAATGAAAATATGAGTGAACACTCATTTTTATGTATTGCAACAACATTCTAAGTTCATCTCACTAGAAAAAACGCTTTTGTTTCCTAAATTAATTGTAGCCACTATTATCCATTTTTAGAGGTCGCGTCTTTCCACTGAGAGGCGCGAATGACAAGTCAAGCATGCCGAAGTAGCAGATCTATCCAATGATTACGAAAAGCATAAAAGACTTTGCAGCTGTCTTGCCGACAAAGTCTTTTCTAACTAATACACTTTTCACAGTTGATAGGTCGCTCATAGCAAGCGCTATCATTTAAGCCTTCACAATTTTGATTTGGCTGCCAACCTTGATATCAGGATAGTCTGCTTGTTCAACATACAATGAGCCTGGCAGTTTAGCAGTCGTTTCACCTGTAAAACAAACCGCCGTATGTCCCAGACGCCCAAGATTGGTTTGGACCTCATTACCAACCGCCGTAATCTGATATGTCTGATTATCGATTATCAAGCTCATGCCCGGTTCAATCGTGTCTTGCAAGGGCTTGACATTGATAATAAAGCAAGATGGTCGCAACGCGTCCGGTGCTTCATTACCAAATAAAATTGCCATGCCAATCGATTTGAAATCTGGCGTCTCAGCACCAACTTCTAATACTTGTGTCTCAAAAATCGTTTGATTCTTCGTCATCATGATAATCACCTCAAAAAGTTATACTATTTTGTATATAATCCAAAACTAGCGATCCAAGCAACAAACACCCGTGGGACCCCATTAATAAACCGACTATACAAAACTGATGGAACCCCAACTTCAACCGTCTTAGCATCCGCTTCAGCCAACCCCAAACCAACGGGAATAAAGTCACAACCGTTTTGCGTATTAATCGCAAACAATGCAGGCAAGGCATATTGTGGTGGAATATTACCTTTTCCAATCTCAACACCGATCAAAGTGCCGACCACTTGTCCGATAACGCCGCCAGGGCCTAATAGTGGGGATAAGAATGGCAGTGAACAAATCAGTCCTAAAATCATAAGGCCCCACACGTTACCTGCTAACGGCTCCATCACTTTGGCAAATACTTTCCCAATACCTGAACCGTTGATAATCCCAACTAGAAGCGCCACAAACGCCATGAACGGGATAATCGTGTTGATAACGGTCTGCACCGCATCCTTAGCCGCTTGGTTGAACGTCGAAACCACTCGTCCAGCACCAATCCCGATTTTAGTTAAAACTCCCGGATTCTGAGCCTGTTGCGTTAACGTTTTTGATTGATCAATACCTTCTGTTGCTGTTTGTGACTCAGTATCCGCAACTACAGGTTCAGCTGATTTCACGGTTTGAACCGGAACATCATCTTCGGTCCCTAACAACGTGATTTGATCCACGTCCACGTTCGAAACATAATTATCTTCACGCATAAACTGTGCTAATGGGCCACTTTTCCCAGTTGGTAAGACATTGATCGTCGGAATTCCTTTTTTAGGATAGATGCCACAACGCAGGGTCCCACCACAATCAACAATTGCCAGCGCGGTCTCTTCATCTGGAATCGCCGTTTTAAAGCCATCGACTGCTTCCATCCCAGTCAATTTGGCAATTTTATCGACGATTGCAGGTCGATTACCACCGGTAACATAAATAAATTTGTTTTTATCAGCAGTTGGTGTGATCGTAAGTGGGCCGCCCCAGCCACCTGCACCTTTAACAACTCGAATGCTATGATATTCTTTACTCATCATCTATCCCTCACTTATCCATCTAAATCGACAGTCTTAGACAGTGTAATCCCTTGTTGTTTACAAACATAGGCCGTTGTAAAGTCGGTGATCCATCCACCAATAAAGTTCATCACAAGCCCGACCAACAAATACCGAACAGCTAAGTCCATCGTATTTAAGCCTAGTTTTTGAACCCCCTGTGCAATTCCTAACCAAATAAAATATTCTGAGGGATTAATGTGTGGAAAAACACCATTACTGGTATGACAGAATTGCGCAATTGCTGCATACCAACTTGGCTTATAATATTCCGGTAAGAAGCGTCCCATTGAGTGGGCCATTGGATTTCCTAACATGAACGCTGAAACAAATGGTAAAATCAAATATCGTGTCACTGGATTCTTGGATGACGCTTTCGCCAACTTAGCCATTCGTTTATCCCCGATGAAGGCAATGATGGCATTCATTAAGACTAACAGTAACAGGACAACTGGAATGATGGAGGACATCCAGCCAACGAACGTCTTACCACCACTCTGAAAAAGTCCCATAAAACCGGATGCGAGATCAGTAATTATTTTCATTATGTTCACCTCAATCATTCATTTGTTTATGCCGACGAGCCATCGTCAGTTTATAAAAAATCGACTTCGCTTTTTCAACCATTGGTAGGCTCCAAATCTTGATTGATGAATCGAATTCACTTGGCGCCAATTGCTTCGTCCGATAGTTGATGAAATTCTTATAGGCATCTAAAATACAAGCACGAGTCAATTTATCAAATTCACGTAATGTTGAATAGGATGCCGCAACTTCTGCTAAATTCTGATTTTTCAGAGATTTAATCTCTTTGAACGTGGCAAAAATAGTCACACCCTTCATCATCTGTGCTTCCAAAATGGTCCCTTGTGAGTTCACAGCAATTAAGATTAATGTGCCAGAACGAAACTTTTTGGGCTTTTTACCAATTGCGACCGGTGCTAAGGTTCGCAGATGGTGAAAAGTTCGTGAAAAACTATTAATCTGATGTAATCCTAACAATCCCTGCAATAAAAATGCCCCAACTAATAATATCCCGAAATAAATTAACATTATATTGCCTCCATTAACTGAATAATTGAGCGCGTACTATCATAATTCTTCAAATTATTATAAATATTGCCATTCGCTGCAATACTTCTTATTAAATCATAAACTTGAGACAACACGCGACTCAAATTTGCATCCAGTTGCTTCGGAATTGCGACTAAAAAGACAACCCTAACCTTCTGCCCATCAAAACTCGTCGGCATTTTGAATAGTCCCACTGTCACTAGAATTCGTTTCAAGCCCGAGTTATCAATAACATGTGGTAAAGCAACCCCATCACCGAAAATGTTACTCGACTTACGCTCTCGAGCTTTCCAATCGGCAATAAAAGAATGCAGCAATTGGCCTTTATCAATTTCGGTCTCAATGAGTTGTTCAACGGCATTCATATACTTGATTGCCTTGTTAAAATGCGTCACTGTGAACTGACATAATCCTTGACTGATGGCATCTGCGACCAACGAAATCTGCAATCGCTGTCTGAGAATCCCCTGATTAAGGATTGAATTAAAGTGAATGACCGGCGCACGCTGGATCAACTCATTTTCGGTAATCAATTGATTGGAGAAAATCAGCAAATATTTTTCAGGGCTCTTCCGTAAGGCTTCTTCAGAGTTAAAAACATCAATTTGTAAGTCTTCATCAACAATGGTAGTCAACTGCTCACTCAAGAATTTTTTCATGCTCTCACTGAAAGGCTTCACTAACGCAATGCGATGAATAATCGGTGTCATCATATATTCTTCCAGTTCCATTTGGAAGTAGACGGCTAGATAACCGACTTCTTGTTGCTTAATTTGTAACTGTAATCGCCTCGATAACGCAGCCACAGTCTCACTAGCCAGTTCAGCGGCAACTGGATATTTATTCAGCATATCATTAGAAATGAAATTTTCAGTTTCCACATGGAAGACCGCGCGATTGATTAAGAACAGTAAATGATATTGCAATTCGGTCAATAATCGTTGAAAATCTAGCTGAACGTCGAGATGAGCCTTTATTTTTGGAAAAATAGCTTGCATTAGTGTGCCTATTTGACTGAGACCGCTTGTAATTAATTGTGGATCATCAATCCCCAGCTTCTTAATACTAAGCGGATAAGCGATAAAGGCCCACTCAGTAGTCGTCAGTGACTGTCCGACAATCGTCGTTACTAATTCACGAAGCGGTTGGGTTTGTGAATCATTAACGACCACCGTATAATGTTTGATCTGATCATCAATACGGATATCGTATTGTTGTAGCCACTTGACCACCGCAATATTTCGTTTAATCATACTAACCGTATTGTCACTCGCATCAAGCTGCTTGATCAGGTTAACCAATTTCACATCAGTTTGTTGTTTCCAAGTCAACTCCAATTCATAGTACTTACCAACCAAATTTCTGGTCACAGCAGCTAATTCATAATCGCGAGCAGCCGCCAACCGGATACCCCGATTAGTTTTGGCCTGAATCGTAATACCATACGGCGTTAGTTTAGCTTTCAATTCTTTCAGGTCATTGGTCAATGTTCCATGACTAACCGCCAAAGAATCCGCCAAATCGTCAATCACAAGATAGTTTGATAAGTGTTTGATTAATTCTTTTAAAATGGTCACCTGCCGCTTATCTGGATCATTAAAATCCAAATCACGCTTCAAAAAGAAGGTTTGAATTTTTGCGACTTCGGCATAATTGTTAATGATCAGATAAAACTTTGACCCGTTCATATTTATTTTGGCAATCCCATTCAAATACTCGTTAATATCACGAACATTCTTAATGATTGTTGACCGCGAAAGCGCGAACTGATTGCGAATTTCTCTGAGCGTTAATGCATCATTATTGATAAAAAAATTTAGCATTTCAAAATTCTGTCTGTTCATTTTATCACCACGCTATTCTAGCCGCGGCTCTTTCCACCCGCAACATTGATTGTAACGCCCGTAATGTAGCTGGCCCGATCTGATAATAAGTAATTAACTGCATCTGCAACTTCAGATAATTTGCCGCTACGTCCTAATGGCGTCGTTGTTGTACTCTTGTAGCCGGCCCGAATATCAGCCACTGTCTTGTGCCGAGTATAGGCCAGCGCTTCTTCATAACTTGAGGTGCGCAATCCCGTTGCTTCCATGATACCTGGTGCCACACCAACAACTCTGATATGATGCTCACCTAATTCTTTTGCCCATGAACGCGTGAAACCATTAATGGCCCCCTTAGTTGCAGAGTATACACTTTGACCCTGAGAACCTTCAAGTCCCGCTTCGGAGGACATATTTACGATGACACCATACTGTTGCTTCTCAAATTGATGCGTTGCCGCTTGTGACATCAGAAAGACGCTTTGCACATTTACCGCAAACATTTTTTGAAAATTTTGTTGGGTAAACTCATATTTTCCAAACGGTTCTTGCGCGTCTGCCAACAGCCGTGGTAAATTAATCCCGGCATTATTGACCAAGCCATCGAGCTTACCTTGATCCGTGACGACCTGTTTTACTAGTGATGTCACCGCATCCTGATTCGTAACATCCGTTTCAACAAAATGTAAATTAGGATGATTTAATTCTGGCTGATTCAAATCAGCATCATAGACAATTGCTTCGTTATTCAACAATTCCGTCACAATGGCTGCACCAATACCAGATGATCCACCCGTTACCACGTAGACGCGACCAGTTAAATTAATCCAATTATTCATAAAATGACACTCCTCGTATAATGTGACTTGCTTTTGTTTACAAATACATCATAGATGAAAGCGCATTCACCATTAAGCCAACATTTTACGATCACTGAGTTCAAATTATTAGCTTAATTGTTTCAATCTATTCTTACACAACAAAAAAGACGTAGCATCGTTTGATTACTGCGTCTCAATACATCTCTATTAACAGGCACATTATTAATACATGTTGTCCGCCGATTTAGTTTCTACTATCTTCATGTAATAACGAACTACCTACTCGCCCTCAACCGCCAACAACAATTTCCGTCCTAGATCATAATCCAATTGTCGTTCGGATTCCGGCATCATGTCGCCACCAGTTGCCCAGACGATGTGGGTCACATTTTTGCCAGCGAGTTCAGGAAACTGATTAGTGATGGGTGCGATGGCGGTAAACCCAGCAGCGGCTGAAGGTTCGACCATCACTTGCTCCGTGTCCAACAACTTAGTCAAATACTTATAAAGCTCATTGTCTTCAAAGGTGGCGGTTCCTAATAGTAAGGTCCGCATGATTTTGCCCGCTAACCGGGATGGGCGACTAACCGCGAGCCCATCCGCTGCCGTTAAGCCATCCAAACCGATATCCTGAACAGCGATTTTTTCATTGAGCTTGGTCATCATGCCCAGAGTGACGGATGGGACGTGGGTCGGTTCGCAAAAGACCGGATAGATGGCGTCGCCCATGATCATCTTCAGCCCGAACGCCACGCCACTCGGACTACCACCGACGCCGGCTGGCAGATAAACGACGACTGGATGTTGGTCGTCTAACGGAATGCCCTGCGTCTTTAATTGGTGCTGCAAACGCACACCGGCCACCGCATAGCCTAAGAACAAGTCCCGAGAGCCCTCATCATCGACAAAATGGGTATGCGGATCCTTAGTTGCCGCCGCTCGTGCGACTGGAATCACACTGGAAAAGTCCGTGTTCAGTTCTTCAACTGTGACGCCATTAGCACGTAACTTATCTTTCTTCCACTGCCGAGCGTCGTGTGACATGTACACCGTCGTTTTAAAGCCAAAGGTTGCGGCCATGATACCCACGCTGAGTGCTAAATTACCAGTCGACGCTACAATCACACCATATTGTGCGAACAAGTCATGATACTTGGGCGTGGCCAGTACGCTATAATCGTCCATGTACGTTAAATCCGTATGCGTCATGGCGACCTGTTCGGCGAATTTCAGCACTTCATAAATGCCACCGCGTGACTTGATCGACCCTGAAATCGGTAACTGACTGTCCGCCTTGAGATACAATTGCCCTGCCAAAGATTGATGATTAATGGCCTCCCACGCCGGTTGCATATGCTGGAGCTTCAGTAGTGGCGATTCGATCACACCATTCATTGCCGCTGTTTCCGGAAAGGCGACGGCTAAGAAAGGTGCAAAACGCTCCCAGCGCGCCACCGCATCAAAAATATCTGCCCGCGTCAATGGCAACTCAGCCGATTCGCCATAATCCGGGTTACGCCAAACGATTGGCCGTTCTGCCATTAAATCCTTGATCTGTGGGTGCTTTTCAATCATTACCGTTGTATCCATACTTTCAGGTCCTTTTCGTTTAATTGATTCATGTTAGATAACATGACACCACTTTCGTTCATCATTTAACCACACTTAGCCCGCTTTAACAATCCTTGGCGCCAAATTCACCTGAATTGTTGGTTGAGCGACCCAACATGCGGAGTAAACCAGCAAAAGGAATGCCTGGGTACACGCATTGTGCAGTTCATTTGGCATGAATCAGAATTAAAAAGTGCCAGTTCTTAAGTTCAAAGGCAGCCAGCTGAGACCCGCTGGGAAAAGTGCGAGTTAGCGTAAACTTTCTGTGGTAGATGCTTCCTACGCCGGCTTCCAGGCATTCTGGGCAATGGCCGGAACGTG